>Ga0209638_1000005_pt1 | contig 176119 bp, 155 predicted proteins | sample BarGraNGADG00211_FD_184490 | JGI IMG/M metagenome (GOLD analysis project Ga0209638, IMG submission 184490) | Arctic peat soil microbial communities from Barrow, Alaska - Barrow Graham LP Ref core NGADG0002-211 (SPAdes) (version 2) | ecosystem: Environmental > Terrestrial > Soil > Wetlands >... | reverse complement strand
CCCCGCCGATCTGCCGGGCACCGGCGGTCATAAATTGGAGGTCAGATGCGGACAGGAACTGCCATTCCCTGGCGGCCACATTCATCACTCCAATGGTCTGACCATTGGTATTGATCGGCACGCTGGCGTGGAACTTCAATTCATCCGTTGAGCTGCCAGTTGCGGCTGCTTCCTGGAGACGGCTGCACTCAAATATGTTAATGCCACGTTTCAACCTGCCAGAGTTCAACAATTTCTGGCAATTGCATGCTGGCGGACGTTTCAGATAATAGCGATCGGACTGTTCCAGGCTGGAGGGCAGATTGTGAGCTGCAGCAAGAACAAATCCGTGGGCGGGCGGATCGCCGGAGGGTGTTTTAATGAAACCGGCATCCGTCTTGAGGTAGATCCAGGCGGTATGCAGGTCCATTACCTCCAGGATAGTCTCCAGGGAGTCATTTAGCATGGATTGAACATCCGGGGAGCGGTTGGTCGATTCTGCCAGGCGGTTCAGGGCGCGCAATTGCGCCAACTCACGCTCATCAGAAGGACCGGCAAAGGCATCGTGCTTGTCGAGTGCCTGTTTCTGGCTGATAAAGCGCGAGTTGAGGTTGTACTTTTCGAAGGGGTTTTCCGCGATCAACCCGTTGACCTTCAGCCAGGAATAGAAATTTCCCAGGGAAGACCTGATGCGATTCAGAGCAAGGTCAGGTTCCCCCTTAAAGTGACGATCAAGCAGGTAGGTACGAATAGCGGCATCATCCGAGGAATCAGGGTTGAAATCCTCGCCACCGCGACTGTCTGCCCACTCAACATATTCTTTAACATCCTGAACAATGGCTTTTTTTCGGGAAGGCAGGGAAGAGGCAAAACGCTCCAACACCGTCTCCTGCTTATACGGTTGAGCTTCCTTTTTTCCAGGGTTTTGCAAATGTCCAGATTTGGACCTGGGTAATTTTGAAGTACTACGCAATTGCATAATGGCTCAGCGATTCATCAGCTCGCATTAGGACCGATCAATGCGCTTATTATTGATATTTTCCAGAGGGTATTTCGACAATTATCGAATGGCAATCTTCGACGGCTTTCAAATCCAAGCGGGGCTCATCCCAGACTTTTACAGCATCCCCCTCCTGCAGGGTGAGCCCGTTCATCCCAAGCGAACCTTCCAAACAGACCAGGTAAAAATTATGGGTGGAAAGCAAGTCGGCCCGGACGTGCCTGCCAGCCTGGATCTCAGATACATATATATTGGTATCCTGGTTGACCTGGACAGGTCCACCGGTTTTTTTGCCCGAAGCAATCTGCAACAGTTTATTAAGCCGATCCTTCTTTGTGAAATGATTGGAGATGTAACGAGGAGGCAAACCCGCAGCATTTGGCTGGATCCAGATCTGAATAAAACGAAGAGGTGAGGCGGGTGATTGATTTGTCTCGCTGTGAGTTATTCCGTAACCGGCGCAGGTATACTGCATATCCCCGCGCTTGATCTTATTGACATTCCCCATGTTGTCAGCGTGAGTTAATTCGCCCCTGAGACAATAAGAGATGATCTCAATTTCCTGATGAGGGTGCGTTTCAAACCCAAAGCCAGGCTTGACGATAAAGTCATTAAACGCAACCAGTTCATCGAAATGACTATTCCCTGGATCATCGTAATCACCAAAGGAAAAGTGAAAGCGACCGGTATGCCACCCAAAATCACCCAGGTACATGTGTTCTGATAGTATCTTAGAAAGCATACCCTTTCTCCTCCGACCACGTAAACCTAACGTAGTTTTGGATCTTTCCGAAATTGATAAAACACAGGAATACCTAATTTAGTATAGCAGAATTATATAGATATATCAAGTCTAATTTGTCATATATCTTCAAACTGGCATTAAACAGGGTGAAAACGCACTCCAACCAAGATAAATAATGAAACGGCGACCTCAACAGAGCGAAGTCACCGGTCCTTAGGGGGAGAAATTATTTCCCTCGGCCTTAATTTCAACTTAATTGCATTAATTATGCTTAAATTCCTGCACCTGCCGATCCAACCATGCCAGCCAGCTTGAGAGACCCACCCCGGTGCGGCAGGAAAGCTCGAACTGGACAACGCCCGGGTTGAGCACCTCAATCCCCTTCTTGAAGAAGTCCATGCGGAAGGGGACGTAAGGCAGCAAGTCAATCTTATTGATGACCACCACGTCCACGCCGCGATACATGCCGGGATATTTGTAGGGTTTGTCATCGCCCTCGGGGATGGAGGCCACCAGCACACTCTTATGCGTGCCAAGTTTGAAATCCGCCGGGCAGACGAGGTTGCCGACATTTTCTATGATCACCAGGTCGAGAGCGCCCAGGTCAAGCTGGGAGATGGCTGACTGAACCATGGCGGCATCCAGGTGACAATCTCCACCAGTGTTGATCTGGATGGCAGTTGCGCCGGCAGCCTGGGCGCGGTCGGCGTCGAAGGAAGTGGCGATATCACCGTTGATCATGCCGATGCGCAGACGACCCGAAAACCCTTTTAGGGTCTGCTCGACCAGGGAGGTCTTCCCGGCGCCAGGGCTTGCCATAATATTGAGGGCGAGGACCCTGGCGGTATCGAAGCGAGCCTGGTTCTCGACAGCAAGGCGGTCATTTGCAGAAAGTATTTTTTCAACCACGGGGATGCGCAGCGGCATATTTCGTTCTCCAATCAATTCCATTTCAAAGATTGTTCTGAAAGTGGACGTCACTCTTCCACATCAATCGCTTCAAGGTTAAACTCATCTCCAGTTTTAATCTTTGCATGGGTACCAGCACATTGGGGACAGGCAAACTCCTCACCGACGGGTTCGTACTCTTTCCCGCAATCCTGACAGGTGAGCACCACCGGGACACGTTGGAAATGGAGAGTTGCCCCCCTGGCGATGGTACCATCGCTAATGATATCCCAGTAGAACTGGACCGAATCATCCACAATGGAGGACCATTTGCCGATGACGAGGTACAGACCGGTGATGCGGCTGGCATTCTTCTTCCGGGCATGTCTTATGGCAATCTCAAGCAAGCTTTCTGTGACGGCTAATTCGTGCATGGGTCAGGTGATTATACAGCAATAAAATTCCTGCGTTTCCCTGCCAAATTTTATTCCCAGGACAATTATTCAAAAATCCGGGTTTATATTCAGCATGTATTATGGAAAAATTCAAATGCCTGTGTAAATAGTAATATCAATTATTTCAAATTTTATGCAGACTTATCGTTTTATCATTTCCGAGGAAAATGGGAATATAATGAACTAATAATTTGATTATCTCATTTGAGTGCAAAAGTTCTGCAGAATCGAGGAAAATCCAATGTCGATAGTGAACATAGTAGGTGGAGCTCTGCTGCTTGCCCTAGGCAGGAAAATATTCTGGTTCTTCGTGGCGGCTTTGGGTTTTTTTGCCGGCTTTGAACTGGCGACCCGGACTTTCAACGTCAGCCCGTTGTGGGTGGCGATCCTAATTGGAATCGCAGTAGGCTTAGTCGGCGCCCTGCTGGCTGTTTTCGCCCAGGAGCTGGTCATCGGTGCAGCCGGTTTCCTTGCAGGCGCATTCATCGCATCGCGACTGGTACCCCAACTGGGGACGCAGGTCCAAAACTGGAGCTGGGTGCTCATCGTTATCGGCGGGGTGATCGGGATCATCCTCATGTATGCCATTTTTGAATGGGCACTGATGATACTTTCTTCTGTTGCGGGCGCCATGCTGGTGGTGGAAGGGTTAAACCTGGCGGGCACGGCGGCGATCATTGCAGGAATTGTCCTGTTCGTGATAGGAATCGCCATCCAGGCTGGGCTGAACCGTCAACCCAGGACCGAAGGAAAAGCGACCAGTTGATATAAACGGTGGGGAGACTAATAAAATAAAATTGGGGCGACCAGGCGGTCGCCCCGAATTTATAATTTTATGATTTATGGCCCTCCGGCAAAAAAGCGGAGGTAACCATGGCCTTGCACTAATCGCCGTAATCCTCCGGAAGCCAGCAGCACAGGACCAATTCCCGGGCGGCTTTAACTTCGTCCATACGTCCAAAAGGAGTCTTGTGAGGGGCTTCGTGCAGCAGCATGGGGGTCGATTTCGCCTCGTCTGCAATTTTTAGAAGTGCATCGGCAAAGGCGTCCAACGTACGTTTGTTCTCGGTCTCGGTGGGCTCGATCATCAGTGCTTCGTGAACGATCAAGGGGAAGTAGTTGGTGGGTGGATGGAAATCGTAGTCCATCAGCCGCTTAGCTACATCCAGGGCACGGATGCCAGGAGCTTCGGCCCACTGCCCTTCCACTACGAACTCATGCATGCAAATACGGTCGAATGGAACGGTGTAGGCACCCTTCAGACGGGCTTTAATGTAGTTGGCATTCAACACGGCATACTCAGCGATCTTGCGCAGCCCGTCGGGTCCGTGCATGGAAATGTAGGTGTAAGTCCGCACCATCATCCCGAAGTGACCATGGAAGGCCTTGACCCGCCCGATGGATTTCTTCGGTGTTACAAAACCGAACAGAGGCGGCTCTTCATCCGAGCCTTCTTCGATGATCCCCACCAGGGGAGCGGGAAGGAAGTCTGCCAGTTTTTCAGAAACGCCCACCGGTCCAGAGCCAGGTCCGCCGCCACCGTGGGGAGTTGAGAAGGTCTTGTGCAAGTTGAAATGCATCACGTCAAAGCCCACATCGGCGGGACGCAAAATTCCAAGCAAGGCATTCAGGTTGGCACCGTCGCCGTAGACCAACCCACCGCAATCGTGAACAATCTTAATCACCTGTTCCAGGTGTTCGTCAAAAAGACCCAACGTGTTCGGGTTGGTGAGCATCAAACCGACCGTGGCATCGTCGCAGGCAGCCTTCAAGGCAACCAGGTCCAAATTGCCGCGGGCATCCGATGGGATCTGGACCACTTCCAGGTTGCTCATGGCGGATGAAGCCGGATTCGTCCCGTGAGCCGAATCTGGGATGAGCATCCTGACCCGTTTGGGATCACCGCGGTCACGGTGGTAGGCGCGCATGATCAGGACCCCGGTCAACTCGCCATGAGCCCCGGCAGCTGGCTGGAGGGTCAACGCGGCGAAACCAGAGATTTCCTTCAACCACTCCTGCAAGGTGAACATCAATGCCAGGTTGCCCTGAACCGTTTCGACCGGTTGAAGTGGATGGGTGTAGGCGAAACCGGGCAGGCGGGCAGTATCCTCGTTGATCTTCGGGTTGTACTTCATCGTGCACGAGCCCAGCGGATACAGCCCATCATCGACACTGTAGTTGTATTTCGAAAGGGCAATGTAATGGCGGACGACATCCACCTCGGCCAATTCAGGCAGCGGCAGCTCCCTGCGGAGCAAGTTTTGGGGCAGCTTCGCAAGCGGAACGTCAGGGACAGGGAAGGTAACACCGGTGCGACCGGGGGAAGACAGCTCGTAAATCGTAGGCTCAGTCATGGTCAGCCTCCGCCAGAATTTCCACCAATGCATCGATCTCTTCACGGGTATTCATTTCGGTGACGGTGATCAGCATATGATCCTTTAGAGCCGGATAATCCTGGCCAAGATCGTAACCGCCGAGGATCCCGTGTTCAAGCAGATGGTTGTTTAATTCGGCCACTGGCCTGGGGCAACAGACTGAAAACTCGTGGAAGAATGGAGCGTCAAAGCAAAGCGAAAACCCTTTTATTTTGCTGATCTGCTCAGCCGCATAGTGAGCCTTGTGGTAGCACAACTCCGCCACCTGGCGCAGGCCGGTCTGCCCAAGCAAGGACAGGTAAAGGGCGGCTGCCAGCGCCATCAGCCCTTCGTTGGAACAAATATTTGAGATGGCGCGCTCGCGCTTGATATGTTGTTCGCGGGCGGTGAGGGTAAGCACAAAGGCGCGCTGGCCGCGGTTATCCACAGTCTCCCCCACCAGGCGCCCGGCCATCTTGTGAATGTACTGCTTGCGGGTGGTGAAGAAGCCAAGGTAAGGACCGCCAAACGAGAGAGGAATGCCGAGCGGCTGACCCTCCCCCACTACAATATCCGCACCCATGTCACCGGGGGTCTTCAAGAGCCCCAGGGCGGTCGGGTTGACGGTCATGCAAACCAAGGCGCCCCTGGCATGGGCAATTTCAATCAATTTCGCAAAATCGTAAACGCGCCCGAAAAAGTCCGGGTACTGGACGATGACCAGGGCGGTGTTGTCGTCGATCAGGCTTTCGAGCGCTTCCGGACCGGCGTCCAAATTCGCATTGGGATCATCACCTGCCAATTCCATGCCCATCCCCTGGATGTACGTGCGCATGGTGGCGCGGTACTGGGGATGAACGGTGGGCGAAATGACCACACGGCTGCGTTTGCCTCGGAATTGGGCGTACGCCATGTTGGCCGCCTCAGCAACTGCGGTGGCACCGTCATAATGGGAGGCGTTGGATACTTCCATACCGGTCAGGGCGCAGATCAGGCTTTGGTATTCGAAAATGCCCTGCAAGGTGCCCTGTGATATTTCAGGCTGGTAGGGGGTGTAGGCTGTATAGAATTCCCCGCGCCTCAGGATATGGTCCACGGCGGCGGGGATGTAATGATGATAAGCTCCAGCGCCAAGGAAGGAGACCAGGTCGGATTGAACATTTTCGTTACCGTTGGCAAGTTCACCCAACTCGGCGGCGGCTTCCATCTCGGTTAGGGCAGGCGGCAAGTCCAGTTTAGGGTAGCGGTGCTTGGCCGGGATATCCTTGAACAGGTCTTCAAGGTTATTCACGCCAATGGCTGCAAGCATCGCATCCCGCTCCTTTGGAGAATGCGGGATATAAGTCATAGATGCTCCTTTCAACTCCGAACAAACTTAATGAACACGTTCTTCACAATATTTTGTGTAGGCGGCAGCATCCATCAGACCGGATGCCTGAGCGACTTCCACTTTGACCATCCAGCCCTTCACATAAGGGTCGGTGTTCAATATTTCGGGATTACCACTCAAGTCTTCATTAACAGCCACCACCTTGCCGCCAACCGAGGCATAGGTTTCTGCAGCAGCCTTAACGGATTCGACCGAGGCAATTGGCTTGCCAGGCGCGACCGTCTCGCCGGTGGAGACGACGATCTCGACAAAAACGATATCCGAGAGCTGACCCTGGGCGTAATCGCTCAGTCCCATGGCTCCGGTGGCAGGATCGAACCACTCATCGGTCTTGGTATACTTAAGATTGGTGGGAATATTCATATCATTTCTCCTCCAGGTGTATTTTTGGCTAAACAAAAAAGGGCACACGCAGACAGAATGTGCGCCCTCTGTTATCAACCTGAGAGATTCTCCCGCGAAGGTCCCATATAAACCGGCCACATCCGCAGGATTGCCCCGTCGGTGTTCCGGAGCGGTGATTGATTCTCCGCAAGGGAACTTTCCAGAGGTTACTGGCGCAGGGTCCATTTTACCTGAGAGATTCACCCGGAGACGACTAACCCGGGTTTGCCCCTTCGGTGCTTTCCAAATCGTCGCAGCGATTCAAGTCGACAATAAACGACAAATTATTTCCTGGAAAGTCTCTTCCCTGTCACCATTGATTTGTTATATATTATGCATTGTAAGAGCAAGACGGGGGAGAGTCAAGGAAAGATTTCGTGAAGAAAAAAACAAAAACCGGCGCGTTACCGCGCCGGTAAAAAGGGAGGAGGAGAAAGTTACGCGCCAGTAAGAGTACCGCGAACCCAGTCACCCACCAGCCAGTACTTGAAATCATGGCCCTGGTTCACTTGAACTGCTCCAACGGCCCCATAGACCAGTGCACCGGTGGGTAAAAGTAACAGGAGCAGGGTGAAAAGAATCGCGAACGGGATCAATATGATCCCAACGAGGATCATGGAGAGACCACCTACGACGGCCCACATCAGACCGATCAATATGCCGCCTCCAAACCACCAGATCAACTGAAAGACCATGGATTGCAAGGCATGGTATGCCACAAAGCGCGAGCGGTCCTTGTAGATCAGATAGATGATCAGGGCCGCAATCGGACCGCCGAAACCAGTCACCAGGTTCAAAAGGGTGCTCAAGTGGGCAAGGATTCCCCAGGTGCGTTCATCGCCCGGGGTCAATGCCTGAGGCGGGTTAACCGGCAGGGGAGATACCAGCGAGACCGACTCCTGAGCTGGAGGGGTGAATGCAACCGGAGGTTCTACAGCTCCGATTGGTTCAACTGAAAGTTCGGAATTCTTTTTGGCAGGCATAATCTTCTCCTAGTATTGATAGCGAAAGAAACCATACAAACCCAAGAATATATAACGATTTTCCCAACGAATGGTTGCATCTCGTTAAAATTAAGAAGCCCGCCGATTGGCGGGCTAATTTAGTGAATTATTTACTGGTTATGCAATCCAGTGCTGATCGCGGAGGAACTTGGTAACGACCGGGACCTCGAAATATTTCCCTTGATAAGCCAGAACTGCCGGCCAGATCAGTAGCAACCAGACAATCGGCGCGATGCAGCTGATGAGACCACCAATTCCAAAAGTAACGGCTGCAAGGATAGCAGAAAGGATCGCAAGGAGAATTTCGACAACCCAGATACCCACGTTCAAGGCAAGCGCCTGGACCGCGTGGAATTTAATGAACGGTCGATTTTTCTTTTCGTCCATTAAAAGCATTATTAGGGCAATGGGAAAAATCGGGTAGCCGAGTGCAGCCCAGAGTTTATCATCGCTGGTAATATCAGTATTCATATTGTGCCTCCTCAATAAAATAACAAATGAAAGTGATTATTCGGTTTGTTAAGATTGGACAACTGAAAATGAACCAAGTATCAGGCGACCCAGCCTTGTTTCTTGATGAAATCGGAAAGGAAGGGGACAGTCACCCATTTGCCCTGATAGGATTGGATGCCAAGCACGATTGCATAAATACCACCTAAAATAAATAAACAGCCTACGGTGATGGTGCCCAGGACATATAACGGGACTGCAAATGCAAGCGAAAGGACTGCGTTGTACTTAATGAACGGGCGGGTTTTTTTATCATCCATGAGAAGCATAACCACCGCCACTGGCCAGAACAGCCAGCCGAGCAACGCCCATAATCTATCGTCGCTGGTAAGATCGGAAGACATTGGTTGTTGAGTCATAATTTTCTCCTTAGGCAATGAAATTAGTTAAACGTTTGAAACATTTTACATCTAATCTGGACAAAAAGCAACCGATTTATCAAAGAGCATAATTTCCTGTGTGATTTTTAATCTGAAATATCATTCTTTTCAAGAAAAGGCAGTAGAATCATTGCGTGACTCATCAACTCAGAATCGTCTTCATGGGATCACCCGCGTTTGCCGTCCCTGCATTGGAAGCGCTCGCGAAGAATTATTACGTTGCAGGGGTGGTAACACAACCCGACCGGCCGTCTGGACGAGGTGGATCATTAAGCGCGCCTGCAGTAAAAACAGCTGCCCTGGGTTTGGGAATCTCTGTCATGCAGCCAGAAAAATTAAGCATGATTGAGTCCGTTGCCAAGATTACCGACTGGGCTCCCGACTTAATCGTTGTCACAGCCTTCGGGCAGATCCTGCGCCCGTCGGTGCTCGACCTGCCAGCGTATGGCTGCCTTAACATCCATGGGTCTCTGCTGCCGCGTTGGAGGGGTGCGGCTCCGATCCAGGCAGCAATTCTTGCAGGAGATCGTGAGACCGGAATCACAATCATGAAAATGGACCCGGGCATTGATACCGGGCCGATCCTGAGTCATCGCAGCGTGCCAATCGTTCCCGATGAGACCGGCGACTCCCTTTTCGTGAAAATGGCTCCTTTGGGTGCGGAGCTCCTGATGGAAACCATGCCGCGTTACCTGAACGGCGATCTCATTCCCCGGCCTCAAACCGAAGAAGGCGTTACTTATGCCCCGATGCTCAAAAAAGATGACGGCATGTTGGATTTCACAAGATCAGCGATAGAACTGGAGCGGCGGGTGCGGGCAATGAATCCATGGCCGGGAGCCTTTTTTGCATGGCAGGGTAACCCGTTGAAGGTTTTACGAGCCCATATCCACAAGGAGAATACCCCGGGCGCCGGGCACAGATTTATCCAGGAAGGCTGTCCCGCGGTTGGAACCAGCGATGGAAGTCTAATCCTGGATGAAATCCAGCCGGCGGGAAAAAAGCCCATGCCCGGGAGGGCTTTTTTGGCCGGGGCTCGAAACTGGCAGACCAACTAACCGCAAATTACGAAGTAACGAATTTGAGCGTGCCTTCGAGATCTTGCAGTCGAAACCTTCACGGAGAGAACCATGCCAAAATTCATTGCAGCCATTGACCAGGGCACAACGAGCACCCGCTGCATCCTTTTTGATCACAGCGGAAACATTGCCGGTTTGGATCAAAAAGAACATGAACAGTTCTATCCGAAGCCCGGATGGGTGGAACACGATGCCCTGGAAATTTGGGAGCGCACCCAGGGGGTTGTGCGGGGTGCATTGGAAAACTCCGGAGCGGAAGTTGCTGACATAGCCTCGATCGGAATAACCAACCAACGTGAGACTACTGTTGTTTGGGAGCGCCAAACCGGGCGTCCCATCCACAATGCCATTGTCTGGCAGGATACCCGCACAGATGCGATCTGCAATGAACTGGCACGGGATGGAGGGCAGGACCGTTTCAGAGCCAGGACCGGCCTGCCCCTGGCAACTTATTTCTCGGGTCCGAAAATAAAATGGATTTTGGACAACATTCCCGGAACGAGGCAACGCGCCGAAAAGGGGGAATTGCTGTTTGGCAACATGGACAGCTGGGTGCTTTGGAATTTGACCGGCGCACATGTTACCGACGTGACAAATGCATCCCGAACACTTTTAATGGACTTGACAACACTGGACTGGGACGATGAAATCCTAAGCATCCTGGGCATTCCGCGGGTGATGATGCCTGAAATTCGCTCATCGTCAGAGGTATACGGTAATGCCAAGGGCGGGCTGGGCGGAGTGCCACTGGCAGGGGACCTGGGAGACCAGCAGGCGGCACTTTTCGGTCAGACCTGCTTCAAGCCCGGTGAAGCCAAGAATACCTACGGGACAGGGTGTTTCATGTTGATGAACACCGGCGATAAACCTGTCATCTCAAAAAACGGACTACTGACCACGCTCGCATACAAGATCGGCAACCAGCCAGCCATTTATGCATTGGAAGGGTCGATCGCCATTGCCGGGGCACTGGTACAATGGCTGCGCGATAACCTGGGAATAATCGAAAAATCATCCGATGTGGAAACGCTTGCCAGAGCAGTTGAAGATAACGGCGGAGTCTACTTCGTCCCAGCATTTTCGGGTTTGTTTGCTCCCTACTGGCGCTCGGATGCGCGCGGCGCCATCCTGGGGATGACACGCTTTACCAATAAAGGTCACATCGCCCGGGCAGTCCTGGAAGCGACCGCATTCCAAACGCGGGAAGTGCTGGAGGCGATGGAGAAGGATTCCGGGGTGAGCCTTTCCGCAGTAAAAGTGGATGGTGGGATGGTATTCAATGAATTATTAATGCAATTCCAGGCTGACATCCTGGGAGTGCCCGTGATCCGTCCAAAGGTGGCGGAGACGACCGCACTGGGAGCGGCATATGCAGCCGGGCTGGCAGTGGGTTTTTGGAAAGGTTATGACGAACTGCGTGTCAATTGGGGCAAGGACAAGGAGTGGAAACCATCCATGCCTGTGGAGAAACGTGACTCTCTCTTCTCCACCTGGAAGAAAGCTGTGACACGCACCCTTGATTGGATCGAATAATTATATTGGGGCAAAGCAGTGCCGCGCTCCAACACAGGGATAAACCATGAACCGACAGGATACTCTCAATTCAGTCAAATCCAAATCACCAACTGTGCTCATCGTCGGCGGAGGGATCAACGGCGTGGGCACTTTCCGTGACCTTACCCTGCAGGGTGTGGATACCCTGCTGATCGACCGCAGCGATTTCTGCTCAGGGGCTTCAGCAGCGTCCTCTCGCATGGCACACGGAGGCATCCGCTACCTTGAAAATGGGGAATTCCGCCTGGTGCGGGAGGCCGTGCAGGAACGCAACCGCATGATCCAGAATGCACCCAGCCTGGTCAAACCCCTGCCGACTACCATTCCCATATTTAAAACTTTTTCCGGAATGCTGAATGCCCCACTCAAGTTCCTGGGATGGCTTGAAAAACCATCGGAACGGGGCGGGTTGATCATTAAAGTGGGACTCATCTTCTACGATGCCTTCACAGGAAAGAACCGCACCGTGCCGCGGCATGTTGTCGACGGGAGGCGGAAGGCTCTCCAGAAATACCCGTTACTGAACCCTGCCATCCGATATGCTGCCACATATTATGACGGCATCATCCTCTCGCCGGAGCGCCTGACAATTGAGCTCCTGATCGATGCAGAAAAAGTGGGCGATACCGCCCGCTCTCTCAATTATGTCAGCCTGACTGGAGGGAATGCAGAATCAGTCACATTGAGAGACGAATTGACCGGGGAGAATTTCGAGGTCCGCCCAAAGTTGATCATCAATGCCGCAGGGCCGTGGATTGATGCGACCAATCGGATGATGGGCAAATCCACCCAATATGTCGGACCCACCAAAGGCTCGCACCTGGTGCTCAATAACCCCAAGTTACGGGAAGCAATCGGTGACCACGAGTTTTTCTTCGAGAATAAAGACGGACGAATTGTGCTCATCTTTCCATTGTTCGACAAGGTGATGATCGGCACTTCTGACCTCCCAATCAATGACCCCGACTCAGCACGCTGCACCGATGAGGAAGTGGAGTATTTCATCGAAATGGTAGGGCGCGTATTTCCCGGTATAAAGGTAACTCGCGAGCAAATCGTGTTTCGTTTTTCCGGCGTCCGTCCGCTGGCTTACACCAAGGCTAAAAATGCGGGCCAGATAACCCGCGATCACCATATCCAGGAGGATTGGCGGGGGAATATCCCCGTCTTCTCACTTGTGGGCGGTAAATGGACATCCTTCCGTGCCTTTTCCGAGCAAGTAACCGACCGGGCACTGGAATTCCTCAACCTGACACGTAAAACCGACACGAGGTCCCTGCCGATCGGCGCCGGAAAAGATGCCATGCCCATTAAAACCGATCCAAATTACACGCGGGAAGAAATCACAGCAATAGTAAAGCGGGAGAAGATCGTGCATCTCGATGATCTGTTCATGCGCCGAACCCTGCTGGCATACCTGGGTCAGCTTACCCGAGCAATGGTGGAGGAATTAGGGGATTGGCTAGGCGATGAACTAGGCTGGTCCGGGCAGCAGAAAAAACAAGAAGAGGAGCGAGTCATCAGGATTTTGGCGGATAAGCATGGGGTCCGGTTGTGACCTCATTACGATCACAATCGATATTCCCTTCTTTTTTTTGATGATAAAATACCTTCCCTATGTCAGAACCTCTGCTGTACCATGTCACGTTCCTGCGCCACGGTGAATCGGTTGGAAACCTGGAAAACCGCTTTCAGGGGCATGCTGACTTTCCACTTACGGAAACCGGCCGCGCCCAGGTGCGTGCTCTGGTTGAACGCTGGCAGGCAGAAGGCCGCAGTTTTGATCGGGCTTTCTCAAGCCCCCTGCTGAGGGCGCGCGAGACCGCAGAGATCATCTGCACGGCGCTGAACATTCCGCTTGAAATGGATTCAAATTGGATGGAGATCGATAACGGGCTGCTGGCGGGGTTGAGCGAAGAAGAAGCCGCCCAATCAGTGCCGCTCCCGGCTGTGTTCACCCCTTACACTCATACCGGCAGGACCGGAGAAAGCCGCTGGGAAGTATATCTGCGGGCGGGGCGAAATCTTCAGAAATTGGTGGATTATCCCCCTGGACGCACGCTGGTGGTGGCACATGGGGGAATCCTGAATATGGCGTTATACGCCATACTAGGCATCCCGGCTCAAATCGCGCATTCCGGAGCGCGGTTTACATTCCACAATACCACCTTCGCGACACTATCGTATGAGCCAGAAAATCACATCTGGCGTTTACTGCATTTCGACAATCGTCCACAATGGAAAGAAGATTGATTTGAAAAATGCAAATTTTCTGATTTTCGGGGCAGGAGCCATCGGGACGTATGTCGGGGGGTCACTGGCAATCGCCGGCAACCGGGTGGTATTCGTGGAGCAACGAGGAGCAGTGGATGAATTGCGGGCCCACGGCTTGCGGATTGATTTGAACCGCGGTCCGAATTCAGTTTACACCATCCCGGGTTCATCGCTAACCTTCGCTGACTCCATAGAAGAAGCTCTCGGGTCCGGGCCTTTTGAACTTGCCATTTATGCATTGAAATCCTTTGACACCAAGGCAGTCCTGGAGCAGATGAAATCCTGCTTTGATAAATTCCCGCCGGTTCTATGTCTTTCCAACGGCGTGGAAAATGAAGCAAGCATCGCCACCATTTTAGGCACAGGCAATATCATCGCGGGGGTTGTGACCACAGCCATCGGACGCCACACAGCAGGCGATATTGTCATTGAACGGATGCGAGGGATGGGCCTGGAAGACCGGCATCCGCTTTCCTTATTTGCGGTAGAAGCTCTCAATGCGGCCGGATTGAACGCCCATCTTTTCAAGAGAGCGGAAGCTATGAAGTGGTCCAAGATGGTATCCAACCTGCCAGCGAACGCCACTTCTGCCATTCTGAACATGACGGCCGCGGAGGTATTTGCCAACCCACAAATATTCCACCTGGAAATGGGAATGCTGCGTGAGAGTCTGAACGTAATGCGAGCAAATCACATCCGCGTGGTGGATTTGCCTAGGGTCCCCGTGCGCGCACTGGCGATTGGGAGCCGCCTACCTGAATTCATCTCCCGTCCCCTGATGATGAAGGCAGTGGGAGGAGGAAGAGGTGATAAGATGCCATCATTCCATATTGACCTTTATTCCGGCAGAGGCAGGTCGGAAGTGGAGTGGCTTAATGGAGCGGTGGTCCGTTTTGGGGAGAAGGCAGGCGTGCCGACACCGATCAACAAGGTGTTGACGGATACTCTCCAGGCCCTCACCAAAGGGGAACTCCCCCTGGAAACCTTTGACCGGCAACCGGAAAAACTTCATGCCCTCTTTTCTTAGGTGTTCACGACCATTGGTGCATATATCGGATTAATCTTATGAACAATCAAATCCAAATTGTAACTCCCAGAGATACCGTCGAAGTCCACCTGCCGGGCGGACGTGTCCTAAGTGGACAGCGCTGTTCGACTGCCGGGGATTTTTTGCTGGCGGATGCAGCCCCCGGAAATGCCCCCCTGGTAGCCGCCATCGTCAATGGCGACCTGCGCGAGCTGACCTATCCAATAACAATGGACGCCACCCTGGCACCAGTCGGCATGTCTGATGCTGATGGGGCGAGGGTGTATCGCCGCTCTTTAACCTTTCTGCTGGAAACCGCTTTCGTAGCTCTCTTCCCCCAAGCTGTTCTCATCATCGATCATTCCATTTCATCAGGCGGCTATTATTGCCACGTAGCCGGACGAGATGTCCTGGATCACACCGAACTCACCCGGCTGGAAGAAGAAATGAAACGGCTGGTGGATTCCGACCTGCCCTTCCTGCGAAGGGAAATCCCGGTGGCGGAGGCCATCGCATATTTCGAGAAGGAAAATTACCCGGACAAAGTCAGCCTGTTGAGGCACCGACGCAAGCCATACGTCACACTTTACAGCATCGGTGACCACCTGGACTATCATCACGGTTACATGGTGCCCTCCACCGGATACTTGAAGTGGTTCGCCCTTAACCACGCCAACAGCGGTTTCACGTTACGGTACCCGCGCAGGCGTGCCCCTACAACCATCGCGCCCATTGAAGATTATCCAAAGCTGATGGCGACTTTCCATCAATATGGGGAATGGCTGGAGCGACTGGGGATCCACAATGTGGGCGCCTTGAACGATGCCATCGAGAACGGTCGCAGCCGAGAGATCATCCTCGTATCAGAAGCCCTGCATGAGCAACGAATTTCCGACATCGCCCGACAGATCGCACACCGCCGCAAAGAAGCGCGGATCGTGCTCATTTCCGGTCCGTCCTCTTCGGGCAAAACCACCTTTTCACGCAGGCTGGCAATCCAATTACTGGCGCTGGGTATTTCGCCTTTCGCCCTCGAATTAGATAGTTATTTCGTCGACCGTGAGAAAACCCCGCTCGACGATCATGGGCAATTCAACTTCGAGGCAATGGAAGCCCTGGACCTCAACCTGCTGGGAGACCACCTAACCCGTCTGATTGCCGGGGAGTCAGTAACCATGCCGCGCTACGATTTCAAGAAAGGCAGACAAATACCTGGGGATGCCATCCAGCTTACCCCTGACCAGATCATCATCCTGGAAGGCATCCATGGGTTGGACCCCAGGCTTCTTCCAAAACAATTATCCGGACGAGCCTTCCGTATCTACGGTGCGGCGTTGACACAGTTGAACCTTGACCGTCACAACCGCGTCTCAACCGCGGATACACGCCTCATCCGGCGAATCGTGAGGGACGCGCGTGAGCGTGGCTATACAGCACAACAAACCATTTCACGCTGGGAATCGGTACGACGTGGCGAAGAACTTTACATTTTCCCCTACCAGGAAAATTCCGATGTGATGTTTAACTCTGCTCTGGTATATGAGATGTCAGCCCTGCAACCGCAAGCTGAGCCACTCCTGCGCCAGGTGCCGCGCGGCACATCCGAATTCATTGAAGCAAAACGCCTGCTGGCTTTTCTCGAGTGGTTCCTACCCGTGGATACGGATCTAATCCCCGACAATTCGATCCTGCGCGAGTTCATCGGGGGCTCGATCTTGAAAGATTTCAAGATCTGGAAGGCGTAATTTTTTATGAATTTGATCGAAGTATTTCTCATCGCCCTCAGCATGGCGATGGATGCCTTTGCTGTCTGTCTCAGCGCAGGAGCAAACGAACAAACCTCCGGTCCAAGGCCCACATTCAGGCTGGCATTTCACTTTGGGCTATTCCAGTTCCTGATGCCAGTATTGGGGTGGTTTGCCGGTGCAATGATCGAGCGCTACATCACTGCGTACGACAATTGGATCGGTTTTGGCTTGCTGGCCTTCGTGGGCGGGCGAATGATCACCTCCGGGTTTAACCCGGAAGCAGATTCACAAAAAAACGACCCATCCCGAGGTTGGACATTGGTGCTGCTCTCAATTGCGGTCAGTATCGACGCACTGGCAGTCGGGCTAAGCCTGGGGATCGTAGGCGTCACCATTTGGACCCCGGCAGTAATTATTGGGGTTGTAACCGGGCTGGTCTCGTGGCTGGGCTTAAGGCTTGGGAAAAAATTGGGTGAAAAATTCGGCAAACGTATGGAGGTAGCAGGTGGAATTATCCTGGTCATAATTGGTGTCAGGGTTTTGCTGGCGCATTTGCTGGGATAAAAAGGGACAGGACTGGTCAACCTGAAATGGATTGGCATGAACATAACAGACCTGGCAAAAATTCGGCTAATCAGCCAACAAATAGCGGGGAGCAAATTTAGTAATCCAAAGAATGTCCTCGACCGGATGGGCGCCATCCAAGCACAGGATTATGGGATGGCGAAATGGGCGATAGGCATTCGATTACCCGGTTCAAATGACGATAAAATTAGTGCTGCCATAGACAAGGGGGAAATCCTGCGGACGCACCTATTAAGACCAACCTGGCATTTTGTTTCCAACGACGATATTTATTGGATCCTGGAATTAACAGCCCGACGAATCAAGAGATCATTCAAATCAAGACATATTCAATTGGGGCTTACCAAAACTATTTTAAGGAAAAGCAATTCGGTAATTGAAAAAGCATTGAAAGGGGGAAACCATTTAACCCGGGAGGAGCTGATTGTGGAACTCGGGAAGGCAAAAATTGGCACCAACGACAACCGGGCATCCCATATTTTTGCCTGGGCGGAATTGGAAGGATTAATCTGCAGCGGCGCAACAAAAAGGGAAAAACAAACCTATGCGCTCCTTGAAGAAAGGGTGCCGAAGAGAAAGCCTTTTAATAAAGAAGAAGCTTTAGCAACCCTTGCTCAAAAATATTTTTCCAGCCGTTGCCCAGCCACTTTACAAGACTTTGTGTGGTGGTCTGGGTTGACCGCAAGGGAGGCGAGACGAGCATTGGAAACGGCAGCGCCAAACTTCATTCCGGAAACTATCAATTCGCAGACTTATTGGTTCACGCCCTCATTTTTGTTTCCAAAGGCCAATGATGAGGAGCTGTATTTGCTCCCCGCCTTCGACGAGTTCATCATCAGCTACAGAGACCGGAGCTCGGCGCTTCCGCAAGAGACCCACAAAACGGCTGTTTCCGATAATGGGATATTCAGACCGGTCATTGTGGTTAACGGACAAGCGGCAGGAATCTGGAAACGGACAATCGACAAGGATAAGGTGGTACTGGAGGCAGAATTTTTCGAGCCCCCAAATAAAACTATATCAAGCAACGTTAAAGAAGCAGGAATTCAATATGGGCATTATTTGGATAAGCAAATTGAATTAAATATCAAATATTAATGACAAAGCGAGGGTTATAAGTTACAGCAAAGTACTGATCGGTAACTAAGCATGTGGTTTTCACTGATCAATACATAAACGCCCCTCGGGAAAATCCCGAGGGGCGTTTATGTATGGTTCACACTTATTTTTTATAAAAGGATTCCGATCACTGCCCCCATCAACGAACAGCCCAGGTTAACCATGTCGTTATTCAGCCACTTCCAGCCGCGGATCTGCACCGTTGGAGTACCGCAGGAGTGAAGAGGGTGTTTCTCAGTCTCCTTACCACAAAGTGGGCAGTGGTAAATAGCCTGGACTGTTGCTCCCAGGAATGAGTCAAACAGCGAGCCCAGCAAACCAGCGATGATAATGATCGCAAAATTAATAAAACCTCGTCCGGCAGGTCCAAGCAAGGCACCCAAGATGGCAATAAAAGAAGAGCCACCCATGGCAGCCAATGTACCGTAAATGGAGACAGCCCCGGAAGTGCCACGTTCGACTGGCGCCCAGGAAGTGATCAGACACGGCAGGGTAGGATTTAGGACGCCAAGTTCGGTGGCCCAAGTGTCAGCGTTGACCGCTGCCAGAGAGGCGGCAAATAACACCCAGGGCCAGGAGGCACCCGGAAGAAAAAAATGCAATCCAGCGAATAGGGACGCCACAGCACCATTGGCAAGAACCTGTCCGATATCGCGGGTGCCGCCTTTATCAAATTTCTCGTTCAGGGAGGCTTTCTTTTTTTCAAAAAGGCGGGTGAGGGCACTCGATGAAATAAAAAATGCCATCAAGAGAGCCGCCCATTTCCAACCGCCCAAGCCAAAGATGATCGTTCCTTCCACCAATGCCCCCCAGGCTCCCGATCTGCTCAGGCTGTGGGACCGGTAGGCTGCCCAGGAAATCAAGACAGCAAAGAGAAAACCGAGCAAAATTTGAATAAGCACTATTACACCAAGGGAAATGGGATGTATTGAATGGTTCGCAAAATCATACCGGGGTGGAAACGATAAACATTACTGCGACGAGGAATAATAAGGTGGAAATCACACCACTGGCCCACATGATGTGCGCCAACGAGCGATGATTGGGACGACGGTAGAAAGTAAGTCCGGCCACCCAACCAATGATATAAAAAAAGAGACTAACTGCCGGGAGCAAGATCAAACCAGCACCTGGGACCGGATCGCCCACCCCACCCGAAGGAAGAAATCCAAGGGGAATGTGTCCCAACGAAGGTATAAGTAAGGAGACCCATGCCAGCAGGCCTATGTTCAGGAGCAGTCCAGCCAGCCAGAGGAAGCGTGCCAGAATGCTTTCCCAAGCCTGCACCACTACAAAGGTGAGGTAAACAGATTGCGGAGCTGCGGGGGAAAGACTGCCCAATTCGATGGCATGCTGGATATTCTGCAAGAAGCCATTGGTATCCTGTGGAGAAATGGCAAAAACACGTTTGGAAGTAGCAACCAGGAGAAGAGCTTTGGCATCCGAGGCAAGGAATTCCACCAGGCCGAGGTCCGGGTGGCGCCGCGTGCCTGTAATTGCCCCGGGGAGGTGAATTAATGGTAAAGCCAGGGGGGAAGCCTGTGCTTCCATTGGGCGGACCCATTCCACTTCCGAGACCGGGATCTGCTCCACCCGCAAACCCCATGTGATGGTTAGTTTATCGCGATCCAGGCTGTAGTTGCCGCGGGACAGTGAATACAACCAATAGGCAAGGAACGGCAATGGGAAAAAAGCGACCGCTGCCACCAGTATGTAAATCGTGAAGCGTAGACCGATCGGTTCCTGGGATGCCAGGGCTGCAAACACGGTTACCACGAGGGCCGCAACGATGATCAATGAAACCTGCAGCGTCAGACCCCGGCGAGGAGGCGGAAAATCTGTCATGGATTACTTTGATTTCCCCATTTCGATCTGGATGGAACGGCAGACAAACTCAACCTGCTGTTCGGTCATCACGCCTGAAAAGGGAAGTGCCAACCCGCGTCGGCCAAGGTCTTCGGTGACCGGGAAATCCCCTGGCCGGTACCCGAAACGCTCGACCATATATGGTTGTAAATGGATGGGCAAAAAATATGGGCGCACCGGCACTCCACGGGCTTCCAGGCGTTTCGCCAAAGCATCCCGGTCAATCAATAGGTTGAAGCGGACAACGTAAACGAACCAAGACATACGTGTTGTGAATTTCTCAATGAAAGGAGCTTCCACACCTGGAATCTCCGCGAGACGTTCACCGTACCAGGCAGCCACCTGCTCCCTTTTTTGGAGAAGTTCCTCGATGCGGTGCATCTGGGCGGCACCCAATGCAGCCGACATCTCGTCGAGGCGATAGTTGTAACCCAGGTAGGTATGGGAAAGCCAGGTATCACCGGGAGCGCGACCCTGGTTGCGCAAGGCACGCATCAAATCAGCGGCCTGGGCATCATTCGTCACGATGATTCCGCCTTCACCCGTGGTGATCTGCTTGTTGGGGTAGAAAGCAAACACACCATAATCCCCGATCGTCCCGGTCTTGCGTTTCTTGTATTCAGCACCAAGTGCCTCACAAGAATCTTCAATGACTTTCAGACCAAATTCATTGGCTACTTTGCGAATGGGATCCCAGTCAGCAGATTGACCGAACACGTCCACGCCCAAGATGGCTTTCAGCGACCGGCGAGAGGCAGACCCTTTGCGTGACAGCCATTTTTGGGCTCTTTCGCCACCTGCAGTCAGGTCGCGCGCCGCTTCCGCCAGCAGGGTCGGATTTATGTTCCCACTGCGTGGATCCACGTCTACAAAAACCGGAACAGCATTCTCGAAAAGGAGCACATTTGTGGAGGCGACAAATGAGAACGGCGAGGTGAGGACCACGTCCCCCTGGCTGATCCCAGCAGCCCGTACACACAGGTGCAGCCCGGCAGTCCCGGAGTTGACACCGATGGCATAACCCAAGCCTGTAAACTCAGTAAAGGCTTTCTCGAACGCCCGGATCTGAGGTCCCATGCTGAGATTGGGGGTATCGAGAACCTCAACAACTGCCTGGCGCTCAGAATCCGTCAGGTCGGGGCTTGACATGGTAATCTTGGAAACGGTTTTTTTGTTCAATTGATTCTATGCTTTGGCAGACTGGTTTTGTTCAAGGGCAGCGGCAGTGCCATTGGGGTCATCCAGACCAAGATCCACAACATCTTCCATGCGAATCTGACCTCGCAGGAAAGCGCCTTCCTCGGTCGCAAACGCAGCAGTGATGATGTTGCCCCAGACACGCCCGCTGGAGCGAATCTCGACCTTTTGGGCGGTGATATTACCCTTAACCGCCCCGGCTACAATGACATTGGCTGCCCGGACATTTTCACAAGTCACTTTACCGGTCTCACCAACTACGAGCAGCCCTTTCAAGGCAATTTGACCTTCAAAGGTCCCTTCCACCCGCACCCCGCCCGAACCGACGAGGCTGCCCTGCCAAATAATGCCGGCGCCGAGTACCGAGGTGATGCGTTCCACCGTCTGCACGCTGGCAGGCGGTTGTGTTTTTGTGTTACGCTTAAACATAGATTTTCACCAAATTGAATCTTATTTTATCATCTTCGGAGTATTTGAAAACGCCAGGGCATGGATTTCCACGGCTCAGGCACGGTATACAATCCCACCCGCGGGCTGGTGATTATATCACCGGCTGAAACCGCGAATCCTTCCTCAATCCATATGCCTGAACCCGGACCAAACAAGCCTGCCCCGTTCAAGTTCCCCTTAATTCCCAGCGCCATGGTCAGCTTGGCTGGACCGATCGTGTCGCGCCCATGGCGGCGGAGTGAAATGACATCAGCTCCTTCAACCGGATCGATGGCTCGGATCAATACAGCGGCAGGAAAGCCTTCGTTTTCGGTAACTGCGTTCAACATCCAGTGTTGACCATAAGTGAAATAGACATATGCATACCCCGGCGGGCCAAACATGACTGCGTTCCTCTTGGTCCTGCCAGCTTTTGCGTGACAGCCCAAGTCATCCTGCCCCACATAAGCCTCGGCTTCCGTGATGATACCGGCGAGCCGGACGCCATCCAGAATCCTCACCAGCCGTGAGCCGAGCAGTTCACGGGCGACGGACAACGTAGGGCGGGAATAAAAAGACTGGGGAAGGATTTTCACCACAGGGATACTGTGTTGAGACTAACCCGGTGACTATTGCGCGCCGTTGATAGACAACTCTTTTGTTACCTTGAAGCGCACATCCCTTTGCAGCGACAAACGCAGACCATCTTCAAGGGAAATGGACGGCTTGTAATTCAATTTTTGAGCCGCAAGGGAAAGGTCAGCGCAAAGACGGGATACTCCACCGGAGGCCTGGGCGCTGGAAATAATATTTGTCTGGCTGCCAGTGACTCTCAAAACCAGGTTAGCAAGAGCCCGGATACTGGTCTCTTTTCCGGAGCCGATGTTGATCACCAACCCATTGAGGTTAGGAGCTGTAGCAGCCGCGACCATGGCTGAGATCACATCATCCACATAAACGTAATCGCGGGTTTGTTTCCCATTTCCATTGATGACCAGCGTACCATTGCGTACAGCTTGTCTAAGGAAATAGGGCACAACCGGTGGATTGGAAGCCGGCAAGTGCTGCCCGGGACCATAGGCATTGAAGATGCGCAGGCTGACAGTCTCAATTCCCCAAAGCCCCCCGATGGTGCGAATATAATATTCCGCTGCCAGTTTTGAAACCGCATAAGGAGAGTTCGGGCGAGGAGTTTGTCCCTCAGTTAAAGGCTGGATATCCTGGGTGCCGTAAATGGCACCGGAAGAACCGAAGACAACACGCCTGACCCCCACATCGCGCATAGCCTCCATCAAGCTAACCGTGCCTCCGACATTGACAGCATTGTACTCGCGCGGGTAAAGAATGGATTCGGGTACCGAGACGCGTGCCGCCAGGTGATAAACGCAATCCACCTCCTGGAGAAGGGTCCAGAGTTTCGGGCGGTCATTCATATCCCCGCGGGTGAAATGGACATCGGGTGATAACGCCTGGGGATCTCCGGTGGAAAGGTCATCTATACCGCGCACTTGATGACCTTCACGGGCAAGCAGGTTGGCGAGAGAAGAACCGAGGAACCCGGCAGCACCAGTGATCAGGAAATTCATATATGGATTATACCCTCAAGCCCGCCTGGATTTCTTCGCCCAGGAACCAGTCCCGGCCATGAGGAGACCCAAGCCTCCGATCAACAAATCCCGGCCACGCATCAACAGGATGAGGCTGATGGCGGCAGCATTCGTTATTGCAAACCTGCCGAGGACGAATACCTGGCTGGCTTCAAGGGCTCCCAAACCACCCGGTAACGGCATCAGAAAGGCCAGCCAGCCAGCCGCCCAGGCAGCGACGGTTTTCCAAAATGGAAGGTGAATGCCCAGGAATGAGGCCATTAGGGCATACTCACAAACCATGCCCGCTCCCGCGAGAATTGAAACACCCAGTGCACCAAGCAAATTTGGCAGGTGACGGCGGCAAAAATTTCCTGCGAGCCATTCGGAAGCGCGTAAAAAGCGTGTCCATTTTGCGGTCTTTGGAATAAATGGGATGACCCGTACCAGCGCAGTGAGAGGATACTTGCGATGATAAAGCAGCACAATATGAGCCGGAGGCCAAAGCATGAGCAATGCGAGCCCGAGAATTTCCCAAGAAAAAAGAGACTTGCTTTCTGCGAGTGCACCTGCGCGAAAGATCGCGGTGAGCCCAATCGCGAGAAGAATGAAGTCAATCAGAAACTCGAGCAGTTTGTCCATCAGGACGGAGGCAGTGGCGCGGGTATAAGTCAGGCCATATTTTCGCTGCAAGAACAACACTTGAAGCGGTTCACCCCCCACTTGCGGTCCAAGAGTAAAATAACTAACAGCAAACACTGACACCCGCACCCCAAGGAGCGGCAGAAAGGGAATATGTTTTGCATCAGCCCGGGCTATGATCCACCAGCGCAGAGTGACCAATACATAAAGCAAGGTGTTTGCGGCGAGAAGAACTCCAATTTCCCAAAGCTGCAGAGCGCGGATGGCTGCCCAAATTTCCGCCAGAGGTGCATTCCGTATCACCCACCATAGTAGGAAACCGAGTACCGCAACCAACAGGAGTCGCGTGGTCCACTTTATGATAGTTCGATTCATCCGTGCATTTCCCAATCCATGGCGGGATTATAACCGGATTGATCGTTCCGGGTTTCAAAGGATAAGGGCACCTGCGCAGGTGTTGAAGATAACAGCACGAAGGGAAGAAAAGCATTAGTTCCCCAGAGGGTTCTGAATTACAATAAAATCCTAAAAAATCGATTTTTATCTGTAAATCAAATGGAGTTGCTTGCATGATAAAAATGCTCTCCGGAAATGAAGCAGTTGCGCGCGGGATGTGGGAAGCAGGTGTAGGGGTGGCTTCGGCTTATCCGGGTACCCCCAGCACAGAAATCCTGGAAACGTATGCACTCTTTCCGAATGTTTATGCCGAATGGGCGCCAAACGAAAAGGTTGCTGTTGACGTAGCCATCGGGGCAGCATACGCCGGCCGACGGGGAATAGCTGTCATGAAGCATGTGGGGTTAAATGTAGCTGCTGATTCATTCATGTACGCTTCGATGACCGGCCTGGAGGGCGGGCTGGTGATCGTCACCGCCGACGACCCGGCAATGCATTCCAGCCAGAATGAACAGGATAACCGGACGTTTGCCAAATTCGGACGAGTCCCCTGCCTGGAGCCATCCGACAGCCAGGAAGCCAAGGACATGGTGAGGACTGCATTTGAATTGAGCGAACAATTCGATACGCCGGTACTGCTGCGACTGACCACCCGGGTATGTCATTCGGCGAGTTCAGTGGAACTGGGGGAACGGACGATCATGGAATTCGAGCCAAAACCCTTCCCTCGCAACCCTGCCAAGTACGTCATGGTCCCGGGGAACGCCGTCAAGCGCCACCCGGTCATCGAGCAGCGCATGCTTGATATTGCCAACTTTGCCGAGACCTTCCCGTACAACCGACTCGAACCAGGCAGCATGGAATTAGGGATCATTACCTGCGGCATTTCTTACCAGTATGCCAAAGAAGTCTTCCCGGATGCTTCCATTCTGCGCCTTGGGTTAACCTGGCCGCTTCCCGAAATGTTACTCCGCAAATTTGCGAAATCGGTGGAACGATTGATAGTAATCGAGGAACTCGACCCCTTTATTGAGGAGGCCGTACGCCTGCTGGGAATCCCCGTGGAAGGGAAAAGTATTTTCCCGATCACCGGTGAATTTGACCCACGCGTGGTGAGGGAGTCAGCCATCAGAGCAGGCCTGTTACCCAAATCAGCACATATCCCGCTGCCGGAATTGGAGACAGGTCCATTACCTGGGCGTCCCCCCGTATTGTGTCCCGGTTGTCCACACCGCCCGACGTTCTATATCCTGAACAAATTGAAGGTGCCGGTCAATGGGGATATCGGGTGTTATACACTGGCATTGACCGCACCGCTAAACGCCATCCATACCTGCGGGTGCATGGGCGCCGGAATTGGGGTGGCGCACGGCGCAGCGAAGGCTGGCAGCCCCGAGCACCACGTGGCGGTCATCGGCGATTCGACATTCTTTCATACCGGCATCCCCGCGCTGGTCAACGTTGTATACAACCACAGCCCGGTGACAACCATAATCCTGGATAACCGCATCACCGGCATGACCGGGCACCAGGAAAACCCGGGAACAGGCCGCACCCTGCTCGGAAAGGATACGACACAGGTATTGCTCGAGCCACTGGTGCGTGCCCTGGGTATTCAGCACGTACTTTCTGTGCCTGGATATGAAGTAAAGGCCATCGAGAAGGCCCTCAAGGAATATGTTAAATTGGATGAACCCTCGGTGCTAATCGTGGTGGAACCCTGCGCCCTGCTCCCAGACGTTCGAAAACGGTGGGTACCACTGGAAGTCCTGTCGGAAGAATGCAACGGTTGTACCCTTTGTTTCCGCCTGGGGTGCCCGGCCATTTTAAAAAGCGATGAACTGGACATGAAAACCCAGCGCCCCAAGGCACTGATCGACGCGAGCATGTGCACCGGCTGCGAGGTGTGCGCAGAGATTTGCCCGCGTGACGCAATCCCGTTCCGCCCGGTGAAGGTCACGGCAGGTGATTTATGAAAAAACACATTGACTTCCTGCTTGCGGGCGTGGGAGGACAGGGGACCATCCTGGCAAGCGATGTACTGGTCAATGTCGGTTTGGCGGCAGGTTTCCAAGCCAAACAGGCTGAAGTGCATGGCATGTCACAGCGGGGGGGGAGTGTGACCAGCCATGTGCGCTGGGGGGAGGTCGTGTATTCCCCACTCATCGGTGCAGGTGAGGCAGATGTACTGCTGGCATTCGAAAAGCTCGAGGCTCTGCGCTGCGTGAACAGCATGCGTCCCGGCGCCCTGGCGCTGATCAATATGCAGGCCATCGAACCGCTCACTGCCATCTCTGGCGACCAAACCTATCCAACCGACGAAACCCTGCAAAACGTTTTTGCAAAACTCAGCTCAAAGGTTCAATACATTAATGGTGAGGAAATTGCGGAAACGTTGGGAAACGTCAAAGCCGCTAACGTGGTTCTGCTGGGAGCACTCTCTGCATTGCTTGAACAGGGAGGACAGGCTGGAGTGAGTCTAACCTCCGAAAACTGGTTGGAGGTGATCACCGCACGCGTCCCACCCAAACACGTGGAACTCAACCGCAAAGCTTTCCAGGCCGGGCGTGAAGCGGTCAGTTAAAACAAAACAATTTATCCATCCTAGTAAATGATAAATTAATCTGAGGCTATGCATCCTTGCATAGCCTCAGATTAATTTATCAAACCGTATGTTCGAGTATATTCCGCTGGAATTACTGCGGTTTATGAACGTGTTGTTTCGCGTACTCCGCGCCGCGCTTCAAGGCATCAACGTTCTTGGGCAGCAAATTCTTATGACGGCCAGGCATGTGGGCATTAAGGGCAGCTTCAATATCATCCAAGGAGAGTACGGGCAACAGCGCCAGGAGTGCGCCGGTGGCAACGATATTCGCCATGCGCTTGTCACCAGCCTCTTCGGCAATATCATTGCAAGGGACGGAGACCCAGGTAATATCGTTGCGTGCCACATCGCGATCCACCATCGAGGAATTAACGATCAGCACTCCGCCCGGCTTGACCATCGATTCATATTTATCAAGAGACGGAAGGTTCATAATGATGGTGGCAGGCGGATTTTGGACCAAGGGTGAACCGATTTCTTCGTCAGCAATGACGACAGTACAGTTAGCAGTACCGCCGCGCATTTCCGGGCCATAAGATGGAATCCAAGTCACCTCTTTACCAGCGTCCATGGCGGCATATGAAAGCACTTGACCTGCGAACATGACGCCCTGTCCACCGAAACCAGCCAGAAAAACTTCAGTTTGCATTGGAATTCTCCATAATACTCATTCCATTCTGAGCCTACCCAACCAGACGTCTATGCCCCCATAACCATTCAATCTTTGCGGGAAGCAAAAGTGCAATCACTCAGAATTTCGGAAACTCTAGAATTTTAAAGCAGCCACTGCCGGCGCAATCTTATAATCGCCAAGCGGGAAGGCGGGGATCATATGTTCCTCCAGCCAAGTGAGCGACTCGACCGGTGTCACGCCCCAACCGGTATTGCAGGTGGAAAGGAGTTCGACCATCGAAAACCCTAACCCGTGCACCTGGGTTTCGAACGCGGTGCGAATCGCTTTTTTCGCCAGGCGAATATTTTTTGGATCATGCAGACTGCGGCGAACTATGTACCCGGCTCCGTCTAGGGTTGCCAACATCTCCGATACCCGGATGGGGTAGCCCTGCGTCTCCACGTCACGGCCGTTGGGAGAAGAAGTGGTTTTCATACCAGGTAAAGTGGTAGGCGCCATCTGACCGCCCGTCATTCCATAGATAGCGTTGTTGATAAAGATGATGGTGATGTTTTCCCCGCGGGCAGCGGCATGGACGGTCTCAGCCATTCCGATCGAAGCAAGGTCGCCATCGCCCTGGTAAGAGAAGACCACCCGGTCAGGCAGAACACGCTTGATTCCGGTTGCCATCGCCGGGGCGCGTCCATGGGCAGCTTCAACGAAATCCACATCAATATAGTTGTAGGCGAATACAGCACAACCAACCGGTGCTACACCAATGGTTCTATCCAGGATGTTCATTTCTTCCAGGACTTCCGCAACCAGGCGGTGCGCCGTTCCATGCGTGCAACCGGGACAATAATGGGTGGGGGTGTCAGTGAAACCCTTAGGGCGGGCGTAAACCAGGTTTTGAGGATTAACAATAGTGACAGCCATGGATACCTCTCATCTCAACGTGCCATCATTCGCTGATACCACAGGTCGGCGGGATCATCGTCCGGTTTCCCGGGGTTTTTGATCATTTCCTGGATCTCCTGGATGAATTCATCAGGGAAAGGCATTACGCCACCCAGACGTCCATAGAAGCGCATTGGGATCCGGTTCCTGACTGCAGCCTGTACATCCTTGAGCATCTGCCCGGTGTTCATCTCGACCACCAGGAAGGATTTTGCCTGTTTGCACAATTCTTCAACCCGCTTATATGGGAAGGGGTTGACGCTGATCGGGCGGAAAAGTCCCACCTTGTGACCCTGGGCACGGGCGGCGCGGACGGCCGAAAGGGCGATCCGTCCGGCGGTGCCAAACCCGATGACGACATATTCGGCATCGTCCAGGAAATATTCCTTGTAACGAATTTCTTTAGCCTGGGCTTCCCGCCAGCGTCCAAGCAGGCGCAAGTTGGTTTTTTCCTCGGTGGGGACGTCGAGGTAAATCGAAGTGAGAATGTGGCGTTCGCGTCCTTTTGCTCCACTTATCGCCCATTCGTATTCCTTGCGTACGACAGGTTGCATTTCGGGAAGTTGTATCGGTTCCATCATCTGACCGATCGATCCATCAATCAGGATGGTACAGATATTGAGATATTTATGCGCCAGTTCGAATGCAACCGGCATCAAGTCCACGGCCTCCTGGATCGAAGCCGGTGCAAGTACGATGGGGTGGTAATCCCCGTGACCGCCCCCCTTGCAGATCTGGTTGTAATCGCCCTGCGAAGGAGCGATATTCCCCAGGCCGGGTCCACCACGCATCACATTGACCAGCACCATTGGGACCTCGGTCCCGGCGATGTATGAAAGTCCTTCCTGCATCAGGCTGATGCCCGGGCTGGAGGAAGAGGTCATCACGCGTGCTCCCGTGCAAGCGGCCCCGTAGACCATATTAATGACCGCGGGTTCACTCTCAGCCTGGACAAAGGCACGTCCAAGTTCGGGCATGCGATGGGAGAGGTATTCCAGAACTTCATTTTGCGGGGTGATTGGGTAACCAAAATAGGCTTCCAACCCGGCACGTACAGCAGCCTCGGCGATGGCTTCATTGCCCTTCCACATTTCACGTGCCATGCTAAACCCCTCCTGCAGTCACGGGGGCGGGAGCTTTGGTGACTTCGCGGTAGACAGTGATGGCCGCATCAGGGCACATCAGGGCACAGATGGCACACCCAGTGCAACCTTCCTTGAAAATGTGGGTTGGGTGATAACCCTTGGAGGTTAACTTTGCATTGTCCAGTTCAAGTACTTTTGGTGGACAAGCTGCGTTGCACACCTCGCATCCCTTACAGAAAAGTTCATTGACTTCTATCCAACCTTTGGCAGGCATGGACCTGGCCTCCTTGCTATAGAATTAAGACATTATTAGTCGAAATTTCCGCTTGAATATTATGGCGGTTTCAGTAATTATCGGGTAGTGCAATGCGTCATACAGTAAGAGAACAAACTTCCTCATATTTCAAAGGTGATTCCATCCATAAATAACAAATGCAACCATGTTGACAGTCGTCCGTAAGCTGTGTAGAATGATTACTGAGTACGTAAGCCTTAAGCATGGAAAAATCGGGCGCGTTTTAAGGCAGTTCGGAGGACAGGACCGATGCTAGAAACTTCGATCGATTACCAGATCGTCATATTTACATACCGCCACTGCATCACCGGTGAAACGGTCCTCAAAGATAAACGGCTTTCGGATCACGTGAACGAGCGGGTGGATACCATGCTCGCATTGCGAAACGTAACGGTTGCCCGGCTGGAAAATCCTGCCCATATTTTGCATAGGATGGTGACTGCCGTGGTTCCGAAAACGGGCATTGTGCTGATCTTCGAACCGGCGCAGAAAGCAATTCCACCATCCAACAGGTTTTTTGGATATATCAAGAAGGAAAAGCACGAGGTTTTTCTGATCATGGAAGGCATGGAAGTGCGGGGCGTTTTGCACACCCAGCTTAATCCAGATTTTCGCGGAATACTGTTTAATTCGCTTGACGCGTTCCTGCCCATCACCCAGGCCACCATCCATCTCGAAGCCAACCCGGGCATGACTATTCACCAGGAAGCCATCATGATCAACAACCAGCGGATACGTTTCCTAGGCATGCTGGATATTAAATCCCCCACCATCCCGCTGCCGCCAAAGGAATCGTCCGCACCCTAATTCCCTCCGGAGGATTACATGCCTATACCAGTCATTATCGACGCCGTCCGGACCCCCATCGGCGCCCTGGGTGGCGCCCTGGCATCTGTTCGTCCTGACGACCTGGCTGCGCATTTGCTTAGAGCCATCCTGGAACGAAACCACCTCGACCCTGCTCTTGTTGAAGAGGTCTACCTCGGCTGTGCCAACCAGGCTGGGGAAGATAACCGCAACGTGGCACGCATGGCACTTTTGCTCGCAGGTTTCCCGATGGAAGTGTCGGGTGTGACCATTAACCGGTTGTGCGCCTCAGGGCTGAACGCTGTCAACCAGGCTGCACGGGCAATAAAAGCCGGCGAGGGGGAGGTATACATCGCAGGAGGTGTCGAATCCATGAGCAGGGCACCCTATTCACTCCCCAAGGCCGAATCGGGGTTCCCGTTCGGCAACCTGACCGCGTATGACACCGCCCTTGGCTGGCGCTATCCAAATCCAAAAATGCAGGAGAAGTACGGAACTGAGCAAATGGGGGAAACCGCGGAAAATATCGCCCAAATGAAGCCGCATATCACCCGCCAGAAACAGGATGAGTTTTCCGTCCGGTCACATCAGCGGGCCATAGCCGCGATCGACTCGGGGAAATTCGCTGAGGAAATCCTCCCGGTGACCATCCCGCAGCGCAAGGGCGACCCCAAGGTAGTTGACACAGACGAACGTCCGCGTCGAGATACATCGATGGAAAGCCTTTCAAAATTAAAGCCGGCCTTCCGCAAAGAAGGCGGAACGGTGACTGCGGGAAATTCCTCCGGGCTCAACGATGGCGCCTCCGCCCTGTTAATGATGAGCGATACCAAAGCCAAATCCCTGGGGCTAAAACCGCTGGCTCAAATCCGATCATCGGCGGCAGCAGGAGTCCCTCCCCGAATCATGGGGCTCGGCCCGGTCCCGGCAGTGCAAAAAGCGCTTGTACGCGCTGGCCTGACATTGAAAGACATACGCCTGATCGAATTGAACGAAGCCTTCGCCGTTCAATCTTTGGCAGTGATCGAAGACCTGGGCCTCGACCTGGAACTCGTCAACGTAAACGGCGGGGCTGTTGCACTCGGCCATCCATTGGGGTGTTCCGGGGCACGGATCCTGACTACCCTCCTGCACGAAATGGGGCGGCGTGCGCCTTCTGAGAAACGACCATATTACGGCCTGGCAACCCTGTGCGTTGGTGTTGGGCAGGGAGAAGCAACAATTATCGAATGGGTTGGCTAAACAACATCCAGAAATCGCCACAGCGCCGGGAACAATTCCGGCGTTTTTTTCGTCTAAAAGGATATGTTCCTTTATTTCTCAGCACAACCTTAAGTGTCGCTATTACAATTCAATTTAACCATTTCCGTACGACTTAAGGAGAAATCCATGGATAAGTTAATAAATAAATTCATGCTGGTTGGGCTGATTCTCGTGATGGCTTTGGTTGCCTGCAGTCCAGTCGCGACGGTCACACCCACTCCCCAGGGTATCCCGAATACAGCCATTCCGATTTTACCGGTTCCAACCGACACCGTAATCCCAACGGTCCAATCCCTCCCAATTATCGCTTCGCCATCCATTCAATTCCTCGACATGCTGGACGTCAATAACGGCTGGGCATTGACGGACTCGTCCGTTGCTCGAACCACTGACGGCGGTGCCTCCTGGTACAACGTAACCCCTGCCAGCCTGAGCGGCATACAAGCAACTTCGTTCTTCCTGGATGCCAATATAGGCTGGGTAACGATCCCTGGGTCGAATCCTACAAGTGGTACCCTTTTCCACACTACCGATGGAGGTCTAACCTGGACTTCCACTTCAGTCCCCTTTGGCGGCGGTTCAATCAAATTCGTCGATCCCATGAACGGATGGGAGTTGGTGGGGTTAAGCGGTGGTATGAGTCATGAAGCCGTAGCAATCTTCCGAACCAGCGACGGTGGGACGACCTGGTCACAAGAATTAATTAACGACCCGACAGTCTCAGGTTCGACCGACAGCCTGCCACTTAGCGGAGATAAGAACGGTATTGCCGCTCTGGATGCCAACCATGGCTGGGTTACCGGGGCTCAGCCCTCAGGCGATTTTATATACATCTACATGAGCCAGGATGGAGGAACCACATGGTCACACCAGAATCTCTCCATCCCAGCCGCCTATGCCGGCGCCATGACAAGCGCTGACCTTCCAGTTTTCTTTGGTTCCAACCAGGCAGTACTGCCGGTGCTGTTATTCTCCAATTCCAACGGTTCCGACTTTTATGTCAGCCATGACAGCGGTCAGACCTGGACTGCGAGTACACCAGTTGCGCAGGGCGGTTTCCTGGCTGTAGGATCGGCTACTGATTTCTTTGTCTGGGATGGCAGTACCCCGCTAAATGCGAGCCATGACGGTGGAGCCAGCTGGTCAACCATCACGCCGAACATTGACATCAAAGATAATATGGTGTCCATGCAATTTGTAAACGCTACAACCGGCTGGGCACTCACAAGCGATGCCAGCAGCCATCGCTCGCTTTACAAGACAATTGATGGTGGCAACACATGGACAACGATCATTCCGTAGGAAAATTCCTAATCAACACCATATCCCAACCTTTTAGTATAAATTTCCATAGTGAGAAGCCGTATTGGATATTTATTGATGGATTGGTGGTGCAATCATTAACTTGATAAACAAATTGTTTTATATGCAGGACAGCTAATAATATTGTCTTTCCCTACGATTCCCCTACCATCAGCAGGAATCGAGGCGTACAATCGTTTAAATTGCAATGATTTATTCAGTAATAATCATGGAGAGTCTTATGAATATTAAAAAAATTCTCGCAGGTTCTGTGTTGGTGATGGCGATGACCGCCTGCAACCTGGTGCAATTGCCTCCCACTAGCTCTCCTATAACAAGTACCATTTCCCCCTCTCCCTCGATCATCCCGGCAACCATTTCCCCGGCTCTAACCACAGCAAACACTCCCCCGGCGCCTCCACTGAACAAGCCTACGGTCAGTTCTCCCGCACTTATCCATATCGCTATTTTGGATGCCAACAACGGCTGGGGGGTTGACAGTAACGGCAGCGGTTACATCGTGCGGACCATGGACGGCGGGACAACTTGGCAAAATGCCACCCCGGTTGGACTGACCGGCATTGGTCTCTCGACCACATTCGACGTATTGGATGTTAACACCGCCTGGGTCCTGGTTCCCAATGCAGACTTTTTCACAGGCACGCTATACCGCACTTCCGACGGCGGTCTTACCTGGGCCTCATTTTCAGTACCTTTCGGAGGAGACAGCCTGCAATTCCTGGATGCAAATACCGGCCGCGTCATGGCTAACCTGGGAGCAGGGGCGGGATCACAGGCAGTGGAAATATTCCAAACCAGCGACGGCGGTGCAACCTGGCTAAGCGTCTACAATAATGACCCATCCCGCCCGGACTCATCCAACACCCTGCCACTGAGCGGTATAAAAAATGGCATGACTTTCCTGGATGCCAATAGCGGATGGGTAACAGGCACCCGGCCCGTTGACGGGGAAGTTTATTTGTTCGTTACCCACGACGGTGGTGTTTCATGGGAACAACAGGCCATTACCTTACCGGCGGGGTTCAACTCCTACCGGTATATGCCACAGCCTCCAGTTTTTTTCGGGAGTGACGGTTTCCTGCCATTGGGAATTTTCATGAACAATTCAACCGATTTCACATTCTATACCAGCCATGACGGTGGAAACAGCTGGAGCGGGGATCCAACGAACACAAACATGGTGATCAAACAAGGTCCATACTCGTTTGCTGACAGCCTGCACGGCTGGAGCTGGGATGGCGGAACAACATTGTATGCTACTACAGATGGAGCGCAGTCCTGGAGCACAAAAACCACCAACATTGACCTGAGTGGGCGATTAACGCAATTGGTGTTTGTCCCTGGAACTGGCGGACAATATTTCGGGTGGGCCCTTACCGGATTGGATGATGCCGGTCACTCACAACTATACAAGACCACCGATAACGGCGGCACCTGGAACCCTCTGGTTCCATAAATACTTGCTTCCGGGAAGGCGCCTCTTCCTGCCGGGACCCAAAGTTAGACCGAGGAGAATAACATGAAAAGAATATTGATACCTGTCGCACTGGCCCTTGTAATGGCGCTACTTGGATGCAGCATACCCATAAATATTAATTCCAACGGCACCCCGCCAATAATTATTACCGATACACCCGTCCCACCGCCAGCTAATACAGAAACGTCCATCCCAACCACCATTGACACAATTATCCCTAGCTTTACAACCACGCCCATCCCATCCAGCACTGATACGCTTGTCCCGCCCCCCACGGTGACCGAGACACCGGCTGTCTCACCTTCCGCATCACCCGTTCCCGGCTCAAACCCTGAACTCTCGGTGGACGTTCTACGCAACTCCACATATACCACCCCTTATTTCTTGAAGACTGTAAAACTGGTCAATGGGTCATACACGGAAGGTTCCGGCGCGACTTATTTTTCAGTCCAGATGCTGGAAGTTTTCGCGTATGGAGATTTGAACGGAGATGGCAAAGCCGATGCAGCTGTCATCCTGGCGGAGAACCAGGGCGGCAGCGGCGTGTTCGAATCCGTGGTGGCAGTCCTCAACAAGGGTGGTGCTCCTCACCAGATCAGCTCAGTCCAGTTGGGAGACCGGGTGCTGATAAAAAGTACCGATATTTCTCTCGGCGTGATCCATTTGGACATGATCGTCCATGGACCGAGCGACCCAATGTGCTGCCCTTCCCAAGCTGAGAAACAATCCTTCTGGCTGCTGGGAAACAACCTCTGGCTCCTGAGACTCACTTCAGGACAAACCGGGGTCGAGCGCACCATCCAGGTAACTTTCCCTGGAAACTGGGTGGATGTCACCAATCCATTCACAGCAAGTGGGAATGTGACCATCTCGCCTTTCGAAAACACCCTGAATTACAGCGTCTATCTCTTGGATGGCACAAAAGTCAACTCTTCTTCTTTGCTGGTTTCATCTGCAGGGATGGGTACGCCCGGTACATTCACCAAGACATTTAATTTGAGCGGTGCAGGCATAACCGGGGTACTAATCGTACAGTTCAAAGACCTTAGTGCAGCGGATGGCTCCACGCTTGCGCTTGGGTCGGTTGTGATTAACTTGCACTAGTCGAGCTACATAAAAATAATAAAAATCAGGACTGGAAAATTGCCAGCCCTGACTTTTTGTCACCAATTCTCATTCCAGGTTTTCAGTGGTGATTTATAAAAATCAATTTATAAATTGCATGCTTGTATTTAGTTAAACAATCGGATGTAATATTTGATGTATTCGTATGCTATTTATATTGGGTGAATCTAATTTACTTGTAATTAGTGACTTTCGAAGTCACCTTCGCCATAAACCTGGCTTCATCGACCACGAAACGGTCGTGATCGGCCTCTCCTATCAATTCATTCTCATCCCATGCCTGAACCTTGAACTTCAATTTACGGCCATCGATGGCGATGAGTTCCGCCCGGGCGCGCACTTGCATCCCAACCGGGGTGGCAGCCAAATGATGGACATCGATGTGACCACCGACTGTCGTCTGACCGGGAGGAAGGTGGCCGAGCAACGCAATAACAGCAGTGCTCTCCATGAGACCAACCAAAGCCGGGGTCGAGAAAACTGGCAGCCCTCCGCTGCCCCAATGGGAGGCAGTATCGGTATCCAACACCGTATGTTTAAATTCGGCTGAAAGACCGGGTACAGGTTCAACCATACAAGCACCTCACGAATTATCGATTTCTCCTCATTATAGCCCCACAAATTCTAATCACTATATGAATGTACACATCAAGGCCCCTCTTCCACAAAATCACAATCCGATTATCCTGATGATAATCGATTGGAAATCCTCCCAACACAGATTGGGACCTTGGATGCCGCTAGTAGTCATATCGTAAGATGGAACAATTCGGAGAACAGGGCCGCCTACGGAGGAGGATAACTGCTCCTACTGTGGCAAGGCAATGGGGTAAATATTAAATGGACAGGTCATTTCCAATCATAAATGGATAGAGTCAGACCTATGGCTGGCACACAAAGGCGATCATAAATATTATTGCGATTTAATACTGGTAACAATTATCGCCTCCAGTGTTTACCGATTCGGACAAGAGGCAGTATAATCCGGCGCGGAGTCATTCATGCCTACAATTTACCCATTTACAGCCATTGTCGGACAGGTGCGGATGCGACGTGCACTGATCCTCAATGCCGTTGACCCTCGCATCGGCGGGGTATTGATTCGCGGCGAGCGCGGCACTGCAAAATCCACAGCTGCACGCGGCCTGGCCGCCCTCCTGCCAAAGGTGCGTACGGTGCACGGTTGCCGGTTTGGCTGCGATCCCGACCAGCCTGCATCTTGGTGCACGGAGTGTCGTGAAAGAGCGGCCTCCGGGGAGCCGCTCCCGGTGGATGAAAAACCCATCCCATTTGTCAACCTGCCGGTTTCCGCAACAGAAGATCGGGTGGTGGGGACACTCGATATCGAACAGGCGATCCAGAAGGGGGAGCGACACTTCGAACCGGGGGTTCTGGCTGCTGCCAACCGGGGTTTGCTCTATATCGACGAGGTGAACCTGCTCGATGACCACGTAGTGGACGTGCTGCTCGACTCTGCTGCGATGGGAATGAACATCGTTGAACGCGAGGGAATTTCCTTCACCCACCCGGCAAGATTCATCCTGGTAGGCACAATGAACCCGGAGGAAGGCGATTTACGTCCGCAATTGCTAGACCGGTTCGCACTTTCGGTAGATATCACCGGCATACGCGATGCCCGCGACCGCGTGACCATCATCGAAAATAACCTGGCATTCGAATTTGACGCGGAAGCCTTCCATAAACTTTGGCAGCCGCACGAAGAGAAACTCAGCCGCATCATCGCCCAGGCGCGTACGATGGTCGATAAGGTGACCTACACCCGTCGCGACCTGCTCTCCATCGCTGCATTGACTGCTTCACTCAACGTGGATGGACACCGGGCTGACCTGGTCATCCTGAAAGCTGCCCGCGCGCATGCTGCATATGAGGGACGCACTGCTATAACGGACCGGGACATTGCCCTGGCTGCCGAATTGGCTCTCCCTCACCGCATCAAGCATGGTCCATTCCACCAGACCGAGATCTCTCCGGAACAGTTAAAAGAACGCATCGAACAACTCCAAGGTTCGTCCGAGGAAGGTGAACCATCCGAACCCTCTGAGAAAGACCCCGACACAGATTCAGTAAAAAAAAAGTTATAACTGAGGCAGAAGAGCAGGATAATCCTGATCAACCACCAGATGCTGAACCTTCCCCCCAGCAGGAGGTTTTCGGTCCGCAAGATGCCCACTGGTGGGATGGTGGAAAAAAGGTGAAAGTCGGCGAAACTTTCGACCCCCGCAAACTCGATACCCCTCTCGACAAATTAACCCGCCAGCATTCAGGACGCCGGTCACGCACCCATACCGAGCGAAAACGCGGGCGATATATCCAATCCCGTCCGGCCAATGGAAAAACCGATGACGTGGCGTTCGATGCCACCATTCGAGCAGCTGCACCGTTCCAACAGCAACGCACCGAGCAGCGCAAACAAGTTGCATTTGCCATCAAAAAGAGCGACCTTCAGCGCAAGGTGCGCGTCAAGAAGGCCGCCAACCTTATTTTGTTTTTGGTGGATGCTTCCTGGTCCATGGCCGTGGCAGAGCGGATGACCGCCACGAAGGGTGCCATCCTATCCCTGCTGACTGATGCATATCAGCGCCGTGACCGGGTGGGCTTGATCGTTTTCCAGAAAGACCGGGCCACACTGATCCTGCCACCGACGAATTCCATCACCCTTGCACAGCGAGCGTTATCGGATATCCCGGTTGGGGGCAAAACTCCCCTCTCAGCCGGTCTCTTGATGACCTACCAGGTTTTAGCGCAGGAACAGATAATCCATCCCGACGTGGAACCCTTGTTGATCATTCTGACGGATGGTGCAGGAAATGTCTCAATCGGGGTCCTGCCCCCACAGGAGGAAGCTTTCGGATTTGCCGAGCAAATCGCAAGGCGCGGGTTCCGGACCGTGGTCATCAACATGGAACACGCATCCTTTGACCAGGGGCTGGCCCAGGCCCTAGCCGATCATCTCGAAGCACCGTGTTATACCTTGAATGAACTCAAGGCGGAAAGTTTGCTAAACACCGTGCGGCAGGAAATGGCCGAGCCGAAGAAAAAATAAAAAACGCCCTGAGGGCGTTTTTTATTTTGCAGTGCGGGTGCAGTTTCTCCCGGCAAGTTTGGCTGAATACATCGCCTGGTCGGCTGAATGAAGGACCTTTTCCCAACTATCACCATGCTGCGGATAAACCGCCACTCCGATCGACAATGTACCTTTTAATTTCACCCCCAAGTGTTCAATATCCAGCGACAAAAAACAAGTCCGTAAATGCTCAGCGCGTTCGTGACCTTTTTTAAGCTGGGTACCCGGCAGGACAATTAGGAACTCTTCACCGCCGAAGCGGCAGGAAATATCTGAGCCGCGGACTTCAGTCAAGAGGATTTCACCTAGTTTTTTCAGGAGCAGGTCACCGGCGTCATGCCCATAAGTGTCGTTGAAGGCCTTAAATCCATCGATATCGATCATGATCAGGCAAACTTCGCTCTTTTCACGATCTGCTCGTTGAAATTCGCGTACCAGGGATTCCTCCAAATAGCGACGGTTAAACAGACCGGTCAGCGAATCGCGGGTGGCTTGCTCCCGCAACTGGTTATGCAGTCTTTCAATTTCCACCAGCTGGTTTCGCAATTTTTGATTGGCCTGCTGAAGCACAATTTCATTCTGCTTCCGCTCTGATATATCGCGGGCTACGCTCTGAATGTGGATGGGGACACCATTATCATCACAGACGAGCTCAGCGTTGATCTCGACGGTTACTTTCTCTCCGTTCTTTTTTATAAAATCACGTTCATATAGGGGAATAATGTCACCCTTTTGCAAACGCTCAAGAATTTGCTTGGTTTCTTTTTTCTGCGCTGAAATATCAAAGGCAGAAAGTTTGGTTAATTCGTTAGTCGTATATCCGGTCAGGTCCGCGGCACGTTGATTGACTTCAAGGTGGTTGCCTTGCATATCGAGAATAAATACGGCATCATGGGATTGCTCAAAAAGCGCCCTATAACGGTGCTCAGCCTTTTCCCGCTGCCTGATCTCCTGCTGGGCTTTTTCATACAGGCGGCTGTTTTCGATAGCCACGGCGGCCTGGGTTGCAATAGTTTCGAGCAGACGGATCTGGGCTGGATCATACGCATTCGGTTTATAACTCTGCATCGAAATTACTCCAACCACACGATCCCCAACGATCATCGGCACCCCTACATACGACCGGGTGGGCGTACTACTGGTACGAAATATCTGGAAAGTAGTGACAGCATCGGGAGAGATGATATCCGGGATGTAGAGTGTCTGGCGGTAATTGATCACCCGGCCACTTAACCCTGGATTTTGGCGAATATCACGGGTGGGGATCTGAGGGTATTCTCCCCGGTCATATGCTAAAGGATGCTGGATCAAACCTGTGTCTGGATCCAGAATCCCGATATAGAACGCCTCCACGGGCAAGACCTGCCGGCATTTTTCAAGGAGAGTTTTTAAAACCTGTTCCATATCCAGACCGGAAGTAACCGTAATGCCAATATCAAAGAGCGCCGTCATTTCTTCAGCGCGATGGCGCACCTCTTCGAACAAGCGCGCATTTTCAATGACCCCTGCCGTCTGGGTGGCGATGGTTTCCAACAAGCGGATCTGATCCGGATGATAGGCGTTCGGTTGGGAACATTGCATCGAGATCACGCCCACCACCCGTTCACCAACCAGGAGCGGTACGCCAACATATGAACGGCTCGGGTCGCCACCAAAATCTATTGCCTGATATTTCCTGCTGGCCTCTTCTGCAAGGACGTCAGGTATGTAAAGCATCTGCCGGCTTTCGATAATAAAGCCGGTAAGTCCGGGAGATTCGCGCATTTCGTTCGGATGTAAAACCGTAATTTCGCCCTTGTCATAAAAGAGAGGGAAGCCGATCATTCCAGTTTCATGATCATAGGTTGCAATGTAAAAAGCCTCAATGGGCAGGACCCGCTTACACTTTTCAAGCAAGGCTCTTAAGAGTTTGTCCATTTCCAGTCCGGAGTTGACTGCCAAACCAATGTCCAGCAGGGTTGATAATTGGTCAGCGCGCTGCTGGGCTTCCTCCAACAAGCGTGCATTCTCAACGGCAATAGCAACCTGGTCTGCAAAAACCTTCAATCGATCCGCATGCGTCTGGTGGTAAAAATTGGGGGTCAGGCTGGTTAAATCCAGAAAACCAATCACCTCCCCTTTTGCCAGCAGGGGTACTCCCACGTAAGAACATATCCTTTCCAATCCTTCTATTACGACCCAGGTTTTGGCATGGCGGGTATCCGGGATCGTTAATGCCTGACCAGATTCCATCATTTTCCGGAAATTCGGAATCTCGTCCACAGAATAATCTGATCGTTTTATTTCAAGACCATGTTCGTGATAACCATGGGAACGTGCGACCCGGGCAATATTATTCTCTTCCAGCAAAAATAAAGATGCCATATCATATGGAACAACATTGCCAACATTGTCAAGCAAGCGGTCCAGCACCTCCACGAATGAACGCGAACTGTTCATCGCCGCAGCCGTATCGCGCAGCGCTTCAGCCATCACATGCTGTTCGTGTTCAGCTTGTTCAATCAGGTGGAGTTCAGTTATTCGGTCCATTTAATAAATGCAGATTCAAATGCTTAATTCGGAGTATCAACAAAGGGCTTATCTACCTTATTTTTCGCCGGACATCCGGAAAATTGCACTTATTGCGAGCAAATATCCTCTCACCATGTTTCCCGAGACAGCTTTTAGATGAGCGGGCCGATGAAGTAACAGGATGCCTCAGCATCAAGTGTACCTTAACTAAGCGACATTAATCAATGCAATTGCATTGTAAAAATCGGTCTCAGCTCGGGTGTTTCGTTGGAAGAGAGAAGGCGGGATCTACAAGCTGCCTGATTGACTAGGATTACTCTCTGCTATAATTTGCCCGATGATCCTACTCACCGGAGGAACCGGCTTCATTGGCCGGGTGCTGACCCGTCAACTGGTCGAGACCGGGCATTCGGTCCGAATTTTATTGCCGCCGTCCCGCAGTACTCCCCGCCTGCCAACCGGCGTGCCGGTGGAAGTGGCAGTTACCAGCATTAGCGATGTGCAGGGTCTGCGTGCAGCGATGCATGGTGTGGATACCATTTACCACCTGGCCGGAGGCGAAGGACAGGGGGGACGGGCCAACTTGCAGGGGATGGATATCGAAGGCACGCGGGCGTTATGTCAGGCTGCCGCAGACGCCCAGGTGAGCCGCTTATTTTTTTTGAGCCACCTGGGAGCCGACCGTGGGGCAGGGTTTCCGGTACTAAAAGCCAAAGGTATTGCTGAGGAATATATTCGTAAATCGGGGGTGCCTTACACAATTTTGCGCGGTTCGATCCTGTTTGGTCCTGGCGACGAATTTACCTCCGGGTTGGCAATGCTGCTGACTGCCGCACCCGGTTTCCTGCCTTTGCCGGGCAAGGGGGAAACCCTTTTGCAGCCGCTGTGGGTGGAAGACCTTGTCACGTGCCTTATCTGGTCCCTGGACGCTTCTGAAACAATCAATCAGACTTACGAGGTGGGGGGAAGTGAATATATCAGTCTGCGGCAACTAATCATAATAATAATGCAAACCATAAAGCGGCACCGAGTCCTGGTCAATTGGCCCATGCAATCCATGCGCAGCCTGACCATCCTTATGGAATCCATCTACCCGCGTTTCCCTACCTCGATCTTTTGGTTGGATTACCTGGCTATCAACCGGACTTGTTCACTGGATACGATCCCACGCATTTTTGGACTGATGCCTGCCCGGTTTGCTTCCCGGTTGGATTATCTACGCAATGTTTCCTGGACCCGGCAGCTTCTCATTAGACTGTTTTCGCCCCATGGCTGAGTGGACCATTCACCTACTGGAAACTCCTGAAGAAATGACTGCCGTCGAAGCTCTTCAACGACAGGTCTGGACCGGTTCCGAAACGGACTTCATCCCGGCCCACATGTTGCTGGCCGCGGCACATAACGGGGGACTGGCGCTCGGCGCATTCGTAGGGACTGATCTTGTGGGAGTGGCATTCGGCTTTCCAGGGATCTATACAACACCCGACGGGCCACGTCTAAAACACCATTCACACATCCTGGGTGTCCGACCAGATTGGAGTGGAAAAGGGGTTGGTTTTGCGCTTAAGCGTGCCCAGTGGCAGGTGGTGCGAAAACAGGGAATCGATCGGATCACTTGGACATATGATCCCTTACTCAGCCGCAACGCGCATCTCAATATCACCCGCCTGGGTGCGGTGAGCAACACCTACCTGCGCCTAGAATATGGGGATATGAGAGACGGCCTCAACAACGGATTACCTTCTGACCGTTTCCAGGTAGACTGGTGGCTGAATACCAAACGGGTAGAACGGCGGCTCAGCCGGCGGCCTCGCCCGGTCCTGGCTCTTGACCATTACCTGAATGCCGGTGCGACAGTGTACGAAGCATTATCAGCCCGTGAATCAACTTCCCATCCACCGGAAATGACTCCCTCGCTGACGGGCACATTGTTACTTATTGAAATCCCATCCGAATTTCTGGAGTTGAAAGCTGTTGACCTTACCCTGGCCCGTGACTGGCGCTTATATGCACGGGAAATCTTCGAGGATGCGTTTGTAAACGGTTATCTGGTCACTGATTTTATCCATGATGGAAGGCGCAGTTTTTATGTCCTGACACACGCGGAATCCACTCTTCAGGATGATCAGGGAACAGGTTAATTTTATTATTGATGCATTTTCTATCTGACCCCAGATGCTTCCTTTGGAAGCCTACCAGCAAATGAAAATAATCCGCTTATTTCAGGGGCGCTAAAAACCGACTGCTGGTGAATACCGCTGATTGTGTAATTTGAGGATGTTAATCGACCGGGTAAAGCACCAATCCCACCGTGCCAGGGCCAAAGTTTGCAGCCAGGGAAATAGACAGGTCTGTGAGCATTGTTTCTTTGCAATTAAAACGTTTCCTGGCCTGCTCCATTAACAAGCTTCCAGAGACAATATCGCGGGCATGAACGATACCCAGGTAAAGAGGTTGATCACCGAACTCTGCAACTGCCATATCAATTACACGTGCAAGTGCAGCTTTTCGGGTTCGGACTTTCTCAACCATGTTAACCACCCCATGATTTAATACTGCAATAGGTTTTACGTTTAGGATCGATGCCAACGCAGCAGAAAGGGTACCGACCCGGCCGCTCATGCGCGCATACTCAAGTGTGTCCAGGGTGAGGATTATGCGGATCCTATCCCGAACCCCTTCCAGGTACCTGACAATTTGCTCCACGCTTTTACCAGCCCGATCCATCTTGCGCGCCTCCCGGCACATCAAGCCCAGTCCCAATGACCCTCCAGCAGAATCAAATGGAACCACCTTCATTACATTCTTTAATTCATCGGAGGCTGCGACAGCGGAGGCGTAGGTGCCGGAAAGCTTGCTGGTCACATGGATGGATAGGATGGTATCGCCATTTTGAGCGATCCGTTTGTAGAATTCCGTAAATTGGTGTGGGGAAGGCTGAGAAGTTTTGGGGATCTTCCTGGTTTGGTCCACCAGGTCGTAGAAGCCCGCGCTATCCAGGTCAATATCCTGCAGGTAAGTCTTTTCACCAAACAGGATATTGATAGGGATGACTTCTATGGCATATTCCTCTTCCCACCCCATGGGAATATCAGCAGCACCATCGGTAACAATGCGTAACATAGTTTGCCTCCTTGGCTGAGGTTGAATATCATCCCTAGCCAAATCGAAACGTGAGTAAATCGGAGTGTGCTCCTGCACTTCAATGTGCGCGTTCGTGATCCTGCAAAGGATTTTTCCAACACCGGTGGATGTTGTAGAATTTAACCCCGCCGAGTTTTGGAAGTTCCACTATAATACCACTCCGCTCATTCCAAGCCAGAGTGGAATTTATAAAACATTTGTGCTATAATTTAAGTATTCCCATACCGAGGTTCGTATGTCATCTAACGTTATCCGCGTGGTTGGCGCACGCGAACACAATCTCAAGAACATCACCGTAGAGATACCACGAGACAAGTTGGTGGTAATCACGGGTCTTTCTGGTTCCGGAAAATCATCATTGGCATTCGACACCATTTTTGCCGAAGGTCAGCGCCGGTATGTCGAGTCTCTTTCTGCCTACGCACGTCAGTTCCTCGGCCAAATGCAAAAACCAGACGTGGATTACATTGAAGGTCTCTCTCCGGCAGTCTCAATCGACCAGAAAGGGACCTCTCATAACCCACGGTCAACGGTAGGTACGGTAACTGAAATTTATGACTACCTGCGCCTTCTCTTTGCGCGGGTGGGGATCCCTCACTGTCCAATTTGCGGTCGGGAAGTTGTAAAGCAATCCGCCCAGGAAATTGTGGATGCCGTCGGCGCCCTGCCAGAAGGTACCCGCATCCTGGTTTTATCTCCCGTGGTCCGCGGGCGGAAGGGTACTTACCAGGCCGTCTTCGAGGAGGTTCGCAAGGCGGGGTTTGCACGAGTTCGCGTCGATGGGACCGTTTACAACCTGGATGAAGAAATAAGTCTCGATCGGTATAAGATCCACACCATCGAAGCAGTGGTGGACAGGTTGGTTGTGTCAGGCACGGGGTCTGTAGAGGATCAAAAAGCGAATATCACCAGGTTGACAGATTCGGTCGAAACCTCCCTTAAGTTTGGAGACGGATATCTCACCGTTCAAGTCCTGGCAGAAAATGCTGAAGAAAATCGCGAGTTGCATTTCTCCGAACACCTGGCCTGCCCCGAGCACGGGATCAGCATCCCGGAGATCGAACCGCGCACCTTTTCGTTCAATACCCCCCATGGGGCATGCCCTGACTGCCAGGGGCTGGGAAATAAACTGGAAATCGACCCAGACCGGGTAATAGACCCCGAAAAATCTCTATCCGATGGTGCATTGATTGCGATGGAATGGAGCAATGTAAAAGACGAAGGGAACCCGGGTTATTATTGGCAAATGCTGGAAGCCATGGCAGATCATTATCACATAGACATGAATATACCCATCAAGGATCTGCCTGCCGAACACCAAAATCTTGTTTTATACGGGACGAAAGGTGAGAAAGTCCACATCCATTACCATAACCGTGATGGGCGGCAAGCGACCTTCGACACAGCTTTCGAGGGCGTAATCGGCAACTTGGAACGACGGTACCGTGAAACCAACTCCGAATACATCCGGGAGAAGATATCAGAATACATGAGCGACCGGCCCTGCCCTACCTGCGGTGGCAAGCGCCTGCGTCCGGAAGCGCTTGCGGTCACCGTGGATGAGGTCAACATCCTGCAGATCACCGAATGGCCTGTTCTCCATTCACTGGAATGGGCCAAGCGGTTGGCTGGACCGAGGTCCCCTCTCACCTCGCGCCAGAAAGCCATCTCCGACCGAATCTTAAAAGAAATCGTCTCACGCCTGGGATTCCTTGTTAATGTCGGCCTGGATTACCTTACCCTGCATCGATCCGCTGGTTCACTATCCGGAGGTGAAGCGCAACGCATCCGGCTTGCAACGCAGGTCGGCTCCAGGCTGGTGGGAGTTTTGTATGTGCTTGATGAGCCTTCCATTGGATTGCACCCGCGCGACAATGACCGGCTGTTGACCACCCTAAAAGGGCTGCGTGATATCGGTAATACCGTGCTGGTGGTAGAGCATGACGACGATACCATCCGCACTGCAGATTGGGTCATTGACCTGGGACCAGGGGCAGGCGAGCACGGTGGTCAAATCATTGCAGAAGGCACACCTGCACAAATCATCGCTCATCCCAAGTCGCTGACCGGAGCCTATCTGTCCGGTCGCAAACACGTGCCGGTGCCCAAGAAACGGCGCGCAGGCAATGGCAAACTGTTGACCGTGGTGGGAGCGTGTGCCAACAACCTGAAAGATATTACTGTCAATATTCCTCTCGGGATGTTTGTTTGCATCACCGGGGTTTCCGGATCGGGAAAATCATCGTTGATGAGCGACGTTCTATATAACGCATTAGCAGCAAAATTAAACAGGGCTCATACTCAACCGGGGGAGTTCGAGCGAATCGATGGGATCGAGCATCTCGACAAGATCGTTAATATTGACCAGTCCCCCATCGGTCGCACTCCACGCTCGAATCCCGGTACCTACACAAGCCTGTTCGAGGAAATTCGTAAATTGTATGCCGAACTACCTGAAAGCAAAGTGCGGGGATACAAGCCCGGACGTTTCTCTTTCAATGTGCATGGCGGGCGCTGCGAAGCATGCCAGGGCCAGGGTGAATTGCGAATCGAGATGCAATTCCTCCCGGATATTTATGTACCTTGCGATGTGTGTCATGGCAGCCGGTTTAATCGCGAAACCCTGCAGGTTCATTTTAAGGGACACAGCATTGCGGACGTGCTCGATATGACGGTGGACCAGGCACTGGAAATATTCTCCGCTTTCCCGCATATGATGAACAAGCTCAAACTACTGCAGGAAGTGGGCCTGGGTTACATTAAGGTGGGACAACCCGGAACGACATTATCCGGCGGCGAAGCACAACGCGTCAAATTGGCCAAGGAACTCTCCCGTCGGGCAACGGGCTGCACCTTGTACGTACTTGATGAACCTTCGGTTGGTCTGCATGCCGCGGATGTGCACAAGCTGATTGAGGTGCTGCAGCGGCTTGTGGATGCGGGGAACAGTGTTTTGATTATCGAGCACAACCTGGAGATCATCAAGGTGGCAGATTGGATCATTGATCTCGGTCCAGAGGGTGGTGACCGGGGAGGTGAGCTGGTAGCAGAAGGGACCCCTGAACATATTGTGTCAGTTCCCGGGTCTTATACCGGCACTTTTCTGAAAAGCCACATGAAAAAACAAGCCAAACCAAACAATTAACCTATACGCAATCAATCTCGTTCGCAAATTCGCCTAAGTTCAGGTAGAATAAGGTTATATACTTGCACCGGTGGACCTCCCGGTTCAAATAGATATTGGAAACGGACGGGAAACCATATGTCAATATCAAATACGATCGATTCATATCGGAAGCGGCGAAAACAACCACTGCCACTAATTCTCGGGGGCGCAGCGATCCTGCTGGTAATAATTGGGATCATTATTTTAGTAGTGACCATGAGCAAGGGCGGTTTTACTCTTTTCCCCACCCAGACTCCCACCCCCACTATCACCCCCAGCCCCACAAGTACTTTCACTCCAACCGAAACACCAACGATCACCCTTACTTCCACGATAACCTCAACACCGACCGCCTCCCAGATATTTCAATACGTCGTAAAAGAAGGTGAGACACTTACAACCATCATCCAATCTCAAGGGCTGGCAGACACCCCCAATGCGCTCATCATTATTTTTATGATCAACCCCTCCATAGACCCCATATCAGGGTTTATCACCGTAGGGCAGACAATTAATTTACCGCCGCCTGGTTTTCAAATCCCAACACCCACGCCACTTCCCACAGGGCTGGCTCCCGGGGCAAAAATAACCTATCGCGTCCTGGCCGGCGACAGCCTGGGCAGCATTTCCACCAAGCTCAACAGTACCATCGCAAGCCTCCTGCTTTTGAACAAAACTGTTCTCACAAATGGACAAAATTCCATCATATATCCGGGCCAGTTGCTGACCGTGTCAATTAACCTTGTCACACCGGTGCCGACAGTCAACCCTACCGCAACTGCGACGCCATAAAATCGGAAACCAGACCCCCGGCATCAAAAAGAACCGGGGGTCTCTTTTTCCTCAATCCCTTTGACATTCTGCACGCCAAAGACTAAAATGATAAGGTTAATAAGGGAATGAACCGTGAGGAGCGGTCGTGAATAACTGGCCTGGCAAATTCGTAATCGGTCTCACCGGCAATATCGCCACCGGGAAGAGCGTTGTCCGCAGGATGATGGAGCACCTGGGTGCTTACACCGTCGATGCCGACGCATTATCCCACCGCGCAATTGCGAAAAGTGCTCCAGGTTATCAACCCGTGGTGGATGCTTTTGGAAATTTTATCCTGGATGCCAGGGGTGAAATCGACCGGACTAAACTGGGGCGTGTGGTCTTCAATGACCCCGAAGCACTTAAGGTTTTGGAAGAAATTATTCATCCCCTGGTAGAACAGGCTGCAGACTTGATGATCAGGCGGGCAAACCAGCACATTATTGTGATCGAGGCCATTAAGCTTCTCGAAGGAAATTTGGCAGGTCAATGCGACTCCATTTGGACTTCGACCGCACCCGAGGCTGTCCAGAAAAACCGATTGATGAAGCGGCGCGGCATGACCGAGCAACAGGCCATCCAGCGCATTCAAGCTCAGCCGTCCCAGGCATTGAAGATAGCCGCTGCAAGTGTCGTCATCCAGAACGACGGATCCTTCGAAAATACCTGGAAGCAGGTGGTGGATGCATGGAAGGTCATTTCCCCCACAACGGACACTGCGCCACTCATCTCCCGTCCGGCCGGCGCGAACGAACTGGCGGTCCAGCGCGGACGCCCGCGGGATTCGGCCAGTATTGCAGCATTGATCACCCGTCTTAGTGGCGGTACCCGCTCGCTTTCTCCGGATGACATTATGGCAGCTTTCAGCGATAAAGCGTTCCTGCTGCTCACCTCAAACAAAGAATTGGTTGGACTGGCAGGCTGGCAAGTGGAAAACCTTGTGTCGCGTTCAACTGAGCTTTATCTTGACCCGGTGATCCCCACCGTGCCCGCGCTTAAGACCCTGGTGACCGAGGTCGAAAGCGCTTCGCAAGATTTACAGTGTGAAGCCTCCTTGCTCTTCCTTCCTCCGGAATTGGCAAGGCAGGAATCCGTCTGGAAAGAACTGGGTTATATACGCCGCACCCCAAAAACACTGGGGGTGCAGGCCTGGCAGGATGCGGCTTTGGAATCTCAACCTGTAAATACAATCCTTTTCTTTAAACAACTCCGCCAGGACCGCATCTTACGACCCATTTAATGAGAACTTTCCATATTAATACCGGTCTACAGGCACCCAGGTGCCGGTTAAGGCGTTCCAAGCTCGTTTGATGTTATTGTCAAAATGAACAACCTGTTAATCAACATCCTTTTCATATTTCAACGTCTTGACTGGCTCGGTGTCATTGATATCCTGCTGGTCACGCTAATCTTCTTTAGTGTGATGTATCTCGTTCGGGATACATCGGCCATGTTGTTGTTACGCGGGATCATCCTCATTATTGTGCTGGTTACCCTCCTTACCAGCCTGGCCAATTTGCCAGCCTTTTCCTGGCTCGTTCGTACTGCTTTGCCAGCCATGGTTTTTGCCATCCCGGTCATATTTGCCCCAGAAATCCGCCGGGCACTTGAGCGAATCGGGCGGGCCGGGACGTTTTTCAGGGTATCCAATAAAAATGCCAGCCAGCAAATGCAGGAAACTATTAAAGCAGTCGTCGCGGCAGCTGCCCGTCTGTCTGCCCGCCAGCATGGGGCTCTCATAATACTCGAACGATTCGATAGCCTCGACCAATACGTCCACAGCGGTGTCTTACTCCAGTCGGATGTCACACCCGAAATGTTGATGCAAACGTTTTATCCCAACACGCCCCTACATGATGGAGCTGTTATCATCGCTGGCAGGAAGATCGTCGCTGCGGCCTGTGTAATGCCGCTTTCTTCCAGCGGGATCCTTACCCGCTCTCCCGAACGGCAGATGGGACTCCGGCACAGGGCTGCACTCGGTATATCAGAAATCACCGATGCCATCGCGGTGGTCGTCTCAGAAGAGACTGGAGCAATTTCCATCGCGCATGCCGGGCGTATTATCCGCAGATTGGATGTGGAGCGCTTGGAAAATATCCTGGTTGCCTTTTACAATCCAGAGAAATCCCAGCAGGAAAATTTCCTACAACGGCATTTCCCATATTTGTTCACTCACAAGGATGAATGAAAGATGTTCCGCTGGCTGGCCACTAATTTTCGCACGTTCCTTCTGGCGTTTGTCCTGGCGGTTGTCGTTTGGGTGACGGCTGTCACATCGGCGAATCCTGATGAGACTCAATTATTTCCTCGCCCGATTCCCATTGAATTTATCGGTCAGGATCCCGGCATGATTCTAACGAGCGGAGCAGTCCCGCAGCAGGTCGAGGTCACATTGCGGGCTCCACGATCAGTGTGGGATAGTTTGATAACCGGGGATGCTACGATTCGGGCGGTTGTCGATCTGACCGGCCTCGGTACTGGTACCCATTTGGTTAATGTTCAGGTCCAAATTGGGATCTCCCCTGTGCTTATTACCTCTGTAACGCCGCGGACCTTTGACCTGTCTTTCGAGCCGCAGGTAACCCGCTCCCTGCCAATTGACCTGACACTTACAGGTAACCCAGCCATCGGATTCGAGGTGGGTACTGCAGCTTTGAACCCGGCTGAAGTGGTTATTACCGGAGCGGAAAGCCAGGTTTCCAAAATTGACCATATCAAGGCCAAACTTGACCTGACCAATGCCCGCCAAAACATCACCACATCCATTACATTGCTAGTGGAGGATGTGTACGGAAATGAGGTTAGCGGTGTGGCTGTGCTCCCGGACATAGTACAAGTCAGCCTGCCCATCATCCAAGAGGGCGGTTATCGAGATATGGCGGTAAAAGTGATGACAGTGGGGAATCCTGCCAGCGGCTATAGTCTGACGAGTGTTGCTTCCATTCCACCCATCGTCACGGTTTATTCGGCAAATTCAGCTATCATCGATTCCATGCCCGGTTATGTTGAGACATCCTCTCTCGATTTAAGCGGCGCCCAGGCGGATATCCAAAAACAACTTGGGATCATCCTGCCGCCCGGCGTCACACTCATCGGTGATCAGTTCGTGATGGTCAAGGTGGGTATTGCCCCAATTGAAAGCAGCCTCCCGCTTGCCTATCTCCCGGTGGAAATGGTCGGATTGGCAACCGGGTTGCAGGCGCATTTATCCCCTATGACGGTGGATATCATCCTGTCCGGCCCCCTGCCGGTACTCGATTCTCTTACCCCCAGTAGTGACGTCCACGTGCAGGTGGACCTGACCGGCCTGCTTCCTGGAACTTATCAATTGACTCCCAAGGTGACTTTGTTACAGCAAAACCTTATCGTTGAATCGATTCTCCCTGGAACGGTTGAAGTGGTTATCGCCAAAAAAGGCGCGGCCACACCCACTCCTTAATCCCCGCTTTCCCCCTTTAGGGGGATCGCAAGGCTTGTATTCCCTGGTGAAATTCTGATGAAACCTGTGGTTGCATTGGTCGGACGCCCCAATGTGGGCAAAAGCACGTTATTCAATCGCCTCGCTGGCGAACGGCTTGCCATCGTGGACGATACCCCCGGCACCACCCGCGACCGCATTGTGGCGGAGGGTGACTGGAACGGGCGGCCTTTTAATATCGTGGATACCGGTGGGATTGACCCAACTCAGGGCGGTCGAACCCCTTTATCGGTAGACTCGGCAGACTTTATCCCCGAAATTCGTGCCCAGGCACTAATCGCGGTGCGCGACGCGGATGCGGTGCTCTTCCTTACGGATGCCACCTCCGGGGTCACATCACCAGACCGCGAAGTCGCTGAAATCCTGCGGCGCTACCAGAAAACCGTGGACGGACAGCCATGGCCTCCCATTTTTGTGGTGGTCAACAAATGTGAGAACGACAAGCAGCGCAACGCAGCTGCTGAATTCTACGAACTGGGATTGGGTGATCCCTACCCACTTTCTGCCATCCACGGTACAGGCACCGGGGACCTACTGGATGCGCTGGTGGCAGCATTTCCGGCACAGGCGGCAAGCGAGGAGGATGATTCCATCAAAATCGCAATTGTCGGTAAACCGAACGCCGGGAAGTCTTCACTGCTCAATAAATTGGTCGGCGAGGAACGCGCCATTGTTTCACCCATCCCAGGGACGACCCGCGACGCTGTTGACACTAAAATTGAAGTGGGTGGTTTGCCTGTCACTTTGATCGATACTGCTGGGATCCGGCGGCGTGGAAAGATCGAACAGGGTGTGGAAAAATACAGCGTATTGCGTTCCTTCAAAGCCATCGAGCGAGCCGATGTTGTGTTATTGATCATCGACGCAGCGGATGGCATCACCTCCCAGGATACCCACATTGCCGGATACATCCTGGACGCCTGGAAAAGTACCGTTGTCCTAGTCAATAAATGGGATACCATTACAAAAGATAACCAAACAACAGAAGACTACACTTTACACGTCCGCCGGGAACTTAACTTCATGGATTACGTCCCAATGTTGTTCATTTCGGCCAAGACCGGTCAGCGCGTGGACCAGGTTCTTCCGACCGCATTGCGCGTCCAAGAGGAAAGGATGGCGCGCATATCCACCTCCATGCTAAACCGGGTCCTGCGTGATGCACAAGATGCTCATCCGGCACCATCGCACGCCGGGCGCCAGTTGAAGATCTACTACGGTTCCCAGGTGAGAGTGGACCCGCCCACATTCGTTTTGCATGTCAATGACACAAAATTATTCCATTTTTCCTACCGGCGTTACCTCGAAAATAAATTCCGGGAGGCGTACGGCTTCATTGGCACGCCCATCAAGATCGTTTCCAAGGGCCACAGGGACGAGGAAGAATAAAATCCTCAAAAAACAAAACCAGGCTGCACACTTTGTGCAGCCTGGTTTTGTTTATGGATTACCCGGAGAGGAATTGTTACGGAGTATCGACATCCGTTGCGACATCATTGGTTGCATTAAGATCCGGGATTGGGTAAGGAAGAAGCTGGGCGGTTAGTGTGGCTGTGTTGGTCATCGGCCCTACCGCGCCACCACTGATGGTTGATACCACAGTATAGGTGATGCTTTTTCCAGCGGGGATGGAGAACGTGTCAATGAAGGTTGTCAAGGTGCTCGTGCCGGAGAGACAGGTGGCACCAAGTTGTGGAACACAGGTCCATACCCAGCTTGCTATTTGGGTTGGCCAGACATCTGTGATTTTGGCGGCAGTAACGTTGGAGGGTCCGTAGTTGGTCACAACGATCGTATAGGTAACCGAGCCTCCGGCGACGTAAGTTACCACGCCATCAGACATTGTGACTCCCAAGTCGGCGGTCGGGTGGACATCCGTATCGACTGCGGTATTGTTGCCCAGGATCGGGTCGACAATTCCGGCGGGAGCCGTGACGGTGGCTGTATTGACAGTGGAGCCGCTTGCTGTGATGTCCACCGAGGCTACTACGGTATATGTGACCTTCTTGCCCGACGGGATATTGACCGTTGTATCAAGGAAATCAGCACCTGAAGGTGTTCCAGGGGAGGCGCAGGTCGCACCGCTATCGGGAACACAAGTCCAAATCCAGCTCAGGATATTTCCCGGGATGACATCGTTAACGGTTGCCCCAGTTACCGGGACAGGTCCGTAGTTGCTGACCACGATGGTATAGGTGACCGTTCCACCAGGCGTGTAGATTGTAACGCCGTCAGTCTTCGTGATCGCCAGGTCGGCAGTCGGAGCAGCATCGATATCGGTTGCAGTATTGTTGCTGGGAACCAGGTCCAGGAAAGCGGGAGGAACCGAGACAGAGACTGTGTTCACCAGGGTGCCGGTTGCTGCCCCGGAGACGTTCGCTACAACGGTATAAGTAACGCCTTGTCCCACCGGGATGTTTACTGTGTCAGTAAATGGAGCCAAGATACTCGGAGCCGCCAGGCAGGAAGAACTGAAGTCGGGCACGCAGCTCCAGGTCCACCCATTGAGCTGGGATGGCAGGGTGTCGGCAACAGTAGCGCCAATGACAGCCTGCGGACCATTGTTGACCACGCGAATGGTGTATGTGAGCGTTCCACCTATCGTGTAATAATTCACACCATCAGTCTTGGTGACCGACAGGTCTGCGCTCGGACCCAAATCGGTATCCGTGGCAGTGTTGTTGGTAAGGATGGGATCAGGGGTACCAATCGGAGGAGTAATGGTGACAGTGTTGACCAGGTTTCCAGGTACAGAAGTAGTCATCGTGGCCACGATGGTATAGGTAACCTTCTTGCCTGACGGAATGTTGGCAGTATCGGCAATGTTGGTTGTGATCGTCCCACCAGATCCGGCACCGCAGACGGCACCTGCATCAGGTACACAACTCCAACTCCAGCCGGTCACCTGGACAGGTTTGTTGTCATTGAAGACAGCACCCGTCACATTTAGCGGACCGCCATTCGATACAACTACCGTATAAGTGGTTGTGCCGCCAGGAACCCAGACGCTGATTCCGTCGTTGATGGTGATCGACAGGTCGGCGCTCGGCGGTGAATCGGTGTCGGTGGACGAGTTATTCGCCAGGTTGGGATCCGGGGTCGGGCCGGGGTTGGTAATGGTGGCCGTGGTGACCAGGTTGCCGACCGCGCCACCACTAATGGTGGAAACGATGGTGTAGGTTACATTCTTGCCGACCGGGAGGTTGACCGGGTCAGTAAAGTTTCCGGCAGGGGTAATTGGACCAGCGGTGCAGACCGCACCGGCATCAGCTACGCAGCTGACCGTCCAGGTGGTGATTTGCACAGGCTTGGTGACCAGTACGCTGGCACCGGTGACATCGTTCGGTCCGCCGTTGTGTACAACAACCGTATAAGTAGCAGTGCCGCCGGGGGTGTAGGAACCGAGGCTGTCGTTGATCGAGATCGACAGGTCAGCGCTAGGTCCGACGATTACACCGGTGGGTGTCGGGACAGGGGTGGTTGGAACGGGTGTTGGAGTCGGGCCAGGTGGCACACTGCCCGTACGAATGATGCGTGGGAACGACCAGACCGCTCTATCACCGCTGGCTGAACCGAAGGCTTCCACTCTCAAAATGAAGTTGACATTCTGTCCAGCGAGGCCTGACAAATCTACATCCATGCGGTAAACAAGGTTGTCCAGCCGCTCGGCTGCAGTTCTCAGCGTCGTGACAGGACCACCACCAATTTGATAGGCCAACCGGAAGATAACGTAGCAATTGGAAGGTCCGTGATATTGGCAGCCCACGTTTGACACGAAATGATCACCGTTTTGAACGGCAAAGGCAGGATAAATGCCCTGGATATAACCGTCCGTAACAAATTGCGGGAAGGTGAGCAGACCTTCCGGGGCGGAAGTGCCATCTTCCATCGTATGGGCACCCAGTGGGAGCACAAAACCGCGTGAATCCCCATCTGTGCCCGGGAACGGCAGGGCGCCAGCACCACTTGTCCAGGCAGCTGAGCCAGCATTGGCAGTGAAGCTGTATGCCGTGGCATACGAACTAGCCACGACGATTTTCACAAAGAAGTTAGAGGTCCCGCCTGCCCCAACTCCAAAATTTACACCGGAGGCATTCCGTAGTCTCCAGTAGCTGAAATAGGTGCCCGAGGAGAGAGGCGCAACCATATTCAGCGACAAGTCAATGGTAGCTCCAGGAGCAACGCTGGTCGGCAGATTGACTGCGGAAGAGGTTACCCCCATATAATCCCCACCATCGAAGACGAGTCTATATGAAGTCGTCCAGGTGCAGGTTCCCACATTCATCAACCGCCAGGTCTTAACAAACGCAGTACCACCTGTCATTACCGTCCCATCCGGGATGGTAACATCGGCTATGAACGCGGCTTTATCGCAAGCCGAACTCAGCGGCGGCACCGTACCACCGCCGGAATGGGCGATGCGCGGCCCTGACCAGACTGCCCGGTCCCCGGCTGGGGAACCTGTGGCAAGCACCTTCAGGATAAAGTTGACATTCTGTCCGGCCAAAGAAGATAGATCGACATTCAGGTTGTAAAACATCCCGTCGAGCTTTTCTTTGAAAGATTTTAGAGTGATGATGGGACCGGAACCAATTTGGTATTGCAATTGGAAGGTAACGTAGCAGCCAGTGGCACCAAAATCACAGTTGATGATGGACATGAAATGATCGCCACTCTGGACGGTATACGCCGGGTAAACACCCTGGATATAACCGTCAGTGACATTCTGCGGGGCGGTCAACAATCCATCCGGACCTGTGGATCCTGTTTCCAGTTTGGGGTTGTGCACCTGAAGCAAAAAGCCCCGGGTGTCTCCGTCTGTGCCAGGGCAGGCCAAAGTCCCCGCTCCGGTCGTCCAGACTGCCGCACAGGCATTTGTAGTGAAATCGTAGGCCACTACAGGAGAACCTGACGACACAACAATATCAATGAAAAACACCCAGGTGTAAGTAGGTCCCACCCCAAAAAGCACATTGGAGGCATTCCGCAGCATCCAATTCCCGCGATAGTGGCCCGGGGTACTTGGAGCTGTCATATTAATGGTCACATCGACCGTATTTCCTGGAGCAACACTGGTGGGTAGATTGACTGCAGAGGGAGCGCCCATCTTCGAACCGGAAGTAAAAACAATGGCGTAATCGGTGCTCCAGGTGCATGTGCCGACGTTCTTTAACCGAAAAGTTTTTACCATTGGAGCCCCTGGGGCAAAAGCAGTGCCGTCGGGGATGGTCACATCGGCCACGAAGGCCGCAGCGTCACAAGCGCTGGCAGCAACAGGTCTGGCGCCAAAGATCGCCCCTGGCAGGAATTGCACCAGCATGGTAACGATCATGGCTACCGGGATGAAAATGCGACGGAATTTCATTTCTTCCTCCTTATAAAGCAAAGGCACAGGCTGGAACGTCTGTGAACAAAATATAGACGAAAATAAGGGCCAAATAGTTCCTTTAATGTCTAATAATAACGCAAATGTGCAAAAATGGTGTACCCATTTAATAGGGTATTTATATGGGGGAAATTATCATGCTCTCGCAACAACCTGCTTGAGATAACGCCGATGAAGTTGTACAATTATTTGAAGAAATTATGACTAAAAAAACATTTCCGATAATGTTCTTAACCCTTGGGATGCTTCTGCAAGTCACCATTGTCCCATTACGCGCTTTCAACCTGGGTCCCAACGGGCTGATTCAGGAATCGATGCCGATTGGGATTAGAACCGTACCTACCCTTCGCGCGGGCGATCTGGACGGGAATGGAACCTCGGAAGCACTGGATTTGACACGTGGCCGACTGACCATTTTTTCAGGAAGGGAAACAGCCTGGCAAAGCCCGGCTGAGTGGCAAATTACCCAAGCTGACATTGCCGACTTAAATCAAGACGGGCTTCTTGAAATTGCACTCCTGGTTTGGCGTCCATTTCGTTCCTGGCCCGTGGACCAATGGCTCCCCCACGGTGGGCGCATCGCCGATTTTCAAAATGCGGAAGGACAATCATGCCAGATCATCCTGATTGGATGGAAAATTAACGGGTACCGGGAGCTGTGGGCCGGTTCGGCCATGGCAGAACCGATTAAATTTTTCGCCGCGGCTGACCTGGACGGTGACAATAACCAGGAGTTGGTGGCACTCGAAGGCCGATATTCAGATTCCAGGTCCGCTCTTGCCCGAACCTTGAAGGTCTGGGAATGGAACGGATTTGGCTTTACCGTCGTCTCAACTTTGGACGGGGAATTCAATACAATCACCCTGGTCCAGGCAAATAACAAGCGTATTTTAATTCTTGTCCCCTAAGGAGGAGGTCATGAAATCGTCTCTGCGAAAAATTGTATGGGCATTCCTGGCATTGGTGATGATCCAATCGGCTTGTAGCTTCTCATCCATTCAACCCACCCAGTCTCCATCTGTTAATTCTACTCAAGTTTCGTTAGCAACTCCCACCCAATCGATTCCTCCAGCCGGGATCTACCCGGCACCGTTTGCCGCATATAACGAGATCGCAGCCCGTCTCCCGCAGACATTTGGTGGCGGCGGCTACACTCTCCCGCTTAACCTGAACCAGGTGCAGAACCTGTCTGCAGTAGAAATGACTGCAGCACAACGCAACTTGCTGGCGCAGAACGGCTTCGCCGTGGCTGCACCAGTGGCAGGGCAATTCCGTGAGTTTTACCAGATTTACGAACAATGGCGTTACTCGGATATCCCTGTCTTTATTACCACTGACTCGGTTTATCATATTTACCATCTGCTCTTCGATAAAATGCTGCGCGACCTGGAAACCGACCACTTCACCGTCGACTTAAAGTCGCTGACAAGTGCCATGCTAACTGCCAGTAACCAGCAGTACCAGTCATTGCTTGGTACTGCCCTCGAAGAACCTGCCCGCCGGAATGTCGCTTATTTTGCAGTGGCCGCCCAGTTGCTCGGTTTGCCCAATCCGGTGCCGTCTGCAGTCTCAGACCTGGTCACTTCGGAGCTGGCTCTGATCAATGCTGCCGGTGGTTTTTCAATATCGCCAATTTGGAACCGCCCAGACCTGCCAGACGATCAGAAATTGCTGGAAGATTACAGCCAATATGTCCCGCGCGGCCATTACACCCGCAGCGAAGACCTGAAAATGTATTTCAAGGCCATGATGTGGTATGGACGGCTCACGTTCCGTTTGAACGACGATTTCGAGACCCGGCGTGCCCTGCTCGTGACACAGGCAGTCCGTTCGGCTGTCACGGAGGATGGCACCCCGGCGCTTACCCTGTGGGAAAACATCTACGAACCGACCGTTTTCATTGTCGGCAAGGCTGACGACCTTGGCTATCTCGAATATGGGGCTCTATCAGACCAAGTCTTCGGGAAAAAACCCGACCCGGCTAAATTCGCAGATGCAGCCCTGTTCGCCCAATTCAAACAAGCCACGGACACCCTTCCTCCTCCCCAGGTTAACTCGATGTGGGTCTGGATCTGGCAGGACCAGGCGCAGGTGACCAAGGGCTTCCGCTTCATGGGTCAGCGCTTCACTTTAGATGCGTATGTGTTCGGACAGGTGATCTGGCGGAAAGTTGGCACTTCGGATGACCCGCGCGGCCTGCCCAAGGCATTGGATTTCTTCGCCGCAATGGGTTCCAACGAGGCTTATACAATCCTGGACAGCATGGGGGATACGCATTACACCAATTTTGACACTCAGATGAATAAGGTCAAAACCGAAATCGCAGCACTCGGCAACGATTCGTGGACTCAGAACTTATACTGGGCCTGGTTGTATTCCTTCCAGCCGCTAATCGCACCGAAAGGCAGCGCATACCCGCCATTTATGCAGACAGAAGCCTGGACCCGCAAAGACCTGCAGACCGCCCTCGGTTCATGGACCGAACTCAAACACGATACCATTTTATATGCCAAGCAGGTAATGGCCGAAATGGGCGGCGGCGGAGCAACAGTGGCACCACCACATGGGAACGTGGAACCAAACCCGGAGGCATATGCCCGCCTTTTGGCACTGGCACAGATGACATACGATGGGCTGCAGTCACGCAACCTGTTGAGCGACCTGACACGAGCCAACCTGGAAAATTTGATCAGCGAACTTACCTTCCTGAAAAACATATCGGAGCGGGAATTGACCGGGGAGGCCATTACCGACGATGAATATTGGCACATTCAATATTGGGGTGGAACCCTGGAACAATTCACCCTGGCAGCGGCCGACACGACCGGGAACGCGTCGCGCGATCTGTCGGACCAGAAAGCAGCTCTCGTCGCTGACGTGGCAACCGGCACAGATACCAATGGCAGCCTGTCTGCATTGGAGGAAGCCGTTGGTCAGCCCACCATGATTTACGTGGTTTTACCTGATTCTCCATGGCGGATTGCCGGGGGCGCAGTATATTCTTATTATGAATTCACCGTTCCACCCTCCAATCGCATGACCGACGAAGCCTGGCAAGCCCAGGTGGAAGACGGGACAAACCCGTCTCAACCTGACTGGACGCAGATGTTTATTGCACCATAAATATTCGATGAAACAGAGAGCCCTAACCATGGACGGCGGTACCCTTCGCCGTCCATGGTCCATCGTTTCCTGGCACGGATTGGCAAGCTGCCTCATTATATTGTTTGCAACGGCCTGTCAACCCAAGTCACCCACAGTCACACTGGCTCTGCTGGGGGACCTGATGCTCGGTCGAGGGGTAAACCCACAACCAAACTCGCTGACGTTCCTGAAGCAAGACCTGGCGAATGCAGATCTTGTTCTGGCCAACCTGGAGAGTCCGCTCGCAACAGTTCTTTCTCCCAAGGATTCCGCATATAACCTATGCACATTGTCCGACCGGGCGAAGTACCTTTCTGACTGGGGAATAGATTTGGTTTCCATTGCCAACAACCACAATCTCGATTGTGGTCCCAAGGGAGTTGCCGAAACTCGTGCCATACTGGAGACCGTTGGGATCACATCCATCGGACCGGGATTGCAGCCGGTTTACCGGAACATAAACGGCCTGCGCCTTGCTTTTCTGGCTTTAGATGATATATCGTCAGAATTGGACGCTGACGCTGCATCGCAAGCAATCTACACGGCTCGTAGTATCGGCGCTCTGGTGGTGGTTTCCATCCATTGGGGTGCAGAATATCAGGGTGGCGCGTCTGAACAGCAGAAATCACTGGCAGACCAGTTTGCACGGGCAGGTGCATCCCTGATTTGGGGACATCATTCCCACGTACTGCAACCTGCCACTTGGATAAATTCCTCTCAGGGCAAGACGCTTGTCCTTTTCAGCCTGGGAAACGCCCTTTTCGACCAGGGTGGCTTGGATGCGACGCACCAATCGGCATTGGTGGTGATAACCATTAACACGAGTGGGGTGGCAGCAGTCCGAAGCGTGCCATTTGAGATAGTTGTGGGGAATAGTCGCGTTGTCCAACCGGATGCTGAAACTGCAAAAAAAATCAAGGAGATGTTTAATCTTCCATTGCCGGATGAGTAATAATATCCAGGTTGTTCGACTATGCTCATTCAATTTACGAATAAATCCAACAATTCAATAAAAATATCCAGGCACAGACGGGGGTTTTCCGGCGCCAAGTTTCAGAACGGGGGATCACGGTATATAATAAATTAATGCCACGTACAATCCTACACCTCGACCTGGACGCCTTTTTTTGCGCAGTCGAAGAACTGCACGACCCGACCCTGCGCGGCAAAGCCTTTGCTGTGGGCGGGCGTCCGGAGGGACGCGGGGTGGTGGCATCCTGTTCGTATGCGGCGCGTAAATTTGGGGTGCATTCAGCCATGCCGATGAGCCGAGCTCTGCGGATATGCCCGGGTCTGCTGGTCGTTTCCCATCACTTCGGTAATTACGGGGAAATGTCCGAAAAGGTCATGGAACGTCTGCATGACCTGTCTCCCCTGGTACAACAGATCTCCATCGACGAAGCCTTTGTGGATATAAGCGATCTGCATGAACCCCCGGAGTTGATCGCCCACCGGCTGCAAAAGCGCGTTAATGATGAACTCGGCTTACCGTGTTCGGTCGGCGTAGCGACCAACAAGCTGGTCGCCAAGATCGCAACGGAAGTTGGAAAAAAGACCGCAAAAAAAGAGTCTCCCCCCAATGCCGTGACGGTCGTGCCACCGGGAAAGGAATCGGCATTTTTGGACCTCCTGGAAGCCAGCATGTTATGGGGAGTGGGCCCCAAAACTTCCGCGAAACTGGCAGAAATCGGGATTAAAACGATCGGAGATATTGCCCGCCACCCAGCGCAGGACCTCGCCCGCAGGTTTGGCGGAAACGGGCGTGACCTGGCACGGCGAGCCCGTGGTGTGGATGAAAGCCCGGTTTCCAGCGGGCATGAGATCAAGTCCGTTAGCCAGGAGACCACCTTCGCCCGGGATGTGCGCGACGACAAGCAGTTGGCAGATACAATTAGAAAACTATCTGCACAAGTGGGTCACCGCTTGCGCAAGGCAGGCATTGCCGGGGCAACCGTCAAACTCAAACTCCGCTGGCCGGATTTCACCACGCTGACACGCCAGGTCACCCTGACACAGCCCACCGACCAGGATGAGGAAATTTATCACCTGGCGCTCGATCTCATGGGCAAGGTGCGCCCAAAAGGCAAGCCAGTGCGCTTGATTGGAGTGGGCGTCAGCGGGCTGGGAGCACCACTGCGCCAATTGGGATTATGGGATACGGGTTCGGAAAAATCACGCCGTTTGCAGGAGGCGTTGGATACTGTCCGGGCCAGGTTTGGGGATAAGGCCATCCAACGCGGGAAGAGAAAATAGTCTTTTGGAGGAGTTCGAGATGCCTGTAAAGACAGGGAATATTTCCCTTAATACTCACGGCAACACCGATGCCTTTGATATCACGCGGGAACTCGAGCGCCTCGTTACCGAATCAGGGTTATCATCCGGCATTCTGACGGTTTTTTGCCCCTCCTCCACCAGCGGGCTAACCACGGTCGAATTCGAGCCGGGAGCGGTGGCTGACCTGAAGCGCTTGTTCGATGAACTGGTCCCGTCAAAGAAGGATTATGCCCACAACGCCACCTGGGATGATGGGAATGGTCATTCCCACATGCGCGCCTCACTGCTGGGTCCCTCGCTGACTGTCCCATTTGTTGGTAAAACTCTGACCCTTGGCACCTGGCAGCAGGTGGTTTACCTGGATTTTGATATCCGGCCGCGTCACCGGGAGTTGGTGGTACAGATGGTGGGGGAATAATTTAATTTTTCACCAGGGCAATCCGCAAAGATCGATTTCCCCCTCCGGCCAATCCTGCCTGCAAACCGGCAGGATCATCACCGGATAAACCAGCGAAGTTTTTCCATCCGGCTGGTCCACTAACATGGAGCGGGCGGCAACTCGCCAGCCCAATTTCTCATAGCGGGGAACCATCGGTTCGGTCGCAATCATCATGCCAAAATCCACATTCAGGGGGTCCCGCAGGAAATTCTGAGCGGTGGCTAGGGCTGACCTGGCGTAACCGCGTTTGCGCCACTCCACCTTGGTCGCCACATTCCCGATTCCCCCCAGCCTGACTGCCTGTTCGCCAACCTTGATTGTCCTCTCGACAATATGGACATTGGTGACCAGGTCTTCGTCTTCCCAGACCATGACCGTCCAATCTGCGGGAGCCCATTTTGTTCCATTCAGGAAATAATAGAGGGAACTGGTCACCACGCAATCCTGGCGGGCCTTTTCAAAAGCACTCAACTCTTTCGCAGACTTAACTTCAATTCTCATCGTGATTGCTCCGCATCACCGGGTGATTGTATCCCACCCATAGAAAGGATGCAAGCACGGAAGGCTCCAGCCCACGATTCCAGCGCGGGAGACCTGGATAGATGCCGGGTTATGCCTTCGCCAGGGATAAAAACACATCTTCCAGGGTCGGCTCGCCGCGCTCAAGCCTGGACACGCTTAGGCCGCTCGATTTTAGTCCAAGCAGTAAGCCTGCTTCTGTTGTACCCTTTTCGGTGACCATTCTTAAATGATCGCCAGCCAGGCCAACACTCAATACACCCGCACAGTTGTCACAGGCATTCAGGGCACTTTGAAGGGGTTCAGCATGCACTTCCCAGACTTCACCGGGGACAACCTGCTTTTTTAGGGCGGCCGGGGTATCCAACGCGAGCAACTTGCCGTCCCGCATAATACCCACCCGTCCGCAATACTCGGCTTCGTCCATGTAATGCGTTGTCACGAGGACCGTCACGCCCTCCGCTGCCAATGAGTAGATCAAATCCCAAAAACTGCGCCGCGCAGATGGGTCCACGCCAGAAGTTGGCTCATCCAGGAAGAGCAGTTGCGGCCGGTGAACCAGCGCGATCGCCAATGCCAGCCTCTGTCGCCAGCCTGCTGAAAGCGCCCGCGCTTGATCGGACTCGTGGCCCGAAAGTCCAACCTGGGTCAATGTCTCCCGGATGCGCTGCTTTTCGCGAATCCCGTAAATACCCCCGTAGAAAGCCAGGTTTTCCTGGACAGTCAGGTCATCGTACAGGGAAAATTTTTGTGACATATACCCGGCACGTGACCGCACTTCCTCCGATTGACGGAAAGCGTCGAAACCCAGCACCGTGGCATATCCTTCCGTAGGTTCGTAAAGTCCAAGCAGCATCCGAATGGTGGTGGTCTTCCCTGAGCCGTTCGGACCAAGATAACCGACGATCTCCCCGGCCTCCACTCTGAAACTGACGTGGTCGACGGCTGTGAAATTTCCAAAGCGGCGGGTAAGATTCTCGGTAATGACAACGGGATCAGGCATCGTTTTTCACCATGACTCAAATATCACAAGGTCAGGAAGTTTCAGAAAGGGAGATAAAAACATCTTCCAACGTGGGAGGGACAAGGCGGCACTCGGGGCTTTCACTTGTACCCGTTGGGAAAGCCCGGTTTAGCGCAGCGATGACAGAATCCGCCCGACTCGAAACGAGACGCAGGTGGATTTTGTCACCAAAAGTATGTATATCCTCAACATCTTCGATCTTTTCCACAACCTGCCTCAGGGCAGAAATGGAGATGCCACGCACTTCGAGGATGCATCCTTCCAGCCTGGAACGCAATTGCGAGGGTGTGCCTTCCACCATCATCCGCCCATTCCGCATGAACCCCACCCTATGGCAGCGCGCTGCTTCGTCCATGTAAGGCGTAGAGAGGATCACAGCAACCCCTTCCCCCTCCCGGGCTGGACCTTTGGCGGATGGTGAGAGCCGCTCCGGGGTGCTCACGAGCCGGATGAGTAGTTGCCAGAAATCCTGGCGTGTAACCGGATCCACACCGGTTGTCGGTTCGTCCAGCAGGAGCACTTTCGGGCGGGTGACCAGCGCTGAGGCCAGGCCAAGTTTCTGTTTCATCCCGCCTGAGAGCTGCCCGGCACGACGGTCCTTGAAAGATTCCAAACCGACAAAGGTCAGGATTTCCATGCAGCGCGGCAGCCATTCCTGCCGGGAGAGGCCGCGTATCTCGGCAAAGAACCGGATGTTTTCCAGAACCGTCAAGTCTTCATAGAACGAAAAACGCTGAGACAGGTAACCGAGTTGGGCGCGGACCTGCTCGGTCTGTTTGCCAACCGAATATCCGCAAATGGTTGCATCCCCGGCATCAGGTTTGAGAGCCCCCACCAGCAACCGCATGGTAGTGGTTTTACCAGCTCCGTCTGACCCAACCAACCCGTAAATTTCTCCTGCAGCGATTTTCAGGTTTAGATCGATTACGGCATGGGTGGAGCCGAATGATTTGGAAAGATTATAAGTCTCTATCATATGAGGCAGGGTTACAAGGTTTCGGGATTAAAGATTAAAAGGTCTCTTTATTTCCAGTCATACCATGTATTCAACCCCCTCATCGGACTTGCGGCGGGATTCTGGATGGCTTTCCAGGTATTCCATGAAGAGAGTTGATTGACGGATGACTTTATTTGCGATATGCAGGGCAAGTTCGAATTGTTCTTTGGTCAAGTATTGGTAATCGGATGCAATAATCAGGAGTGAACGCACTTCGCCGGCATTCGACTTCGCATGTCCAAGATACTGCACAAACTGCGCCTGGGTTTGACTCTCAAACCCTTCGGCAATGTTACTCATGACAGCTACCGCGGCTCGACGAATCTGATTCTTTAAGCTTATATCTTTCGCAAAGGGTCCTTGCTCAGTGATTTTATGAACCAAAACCGCCAACTCGCGTGCTTTCTTCCAGGTATAAATATCTTCGAAATGCTTGATGGTCGGCATTCCCACTCCTCTAAGTGTCTTCTTGCCAATCCATTAGGGATTAAAGGTGACATCCGCCGGCATCCCAGGTTTGAGCTTTCCTGCTGAGTCACGGACCTGCAGTTTGATGGCAAACACGGTGCTCGAGCGACCTGCGACGGTTTGTACGTTGCGGGGAGTAAATTCCGCCTGGTCAGCGATATGCGTGACGGATGCTGAGAAAGTCTCTCCAGGGTAGGAATCCACCGTCATGGTTGCAGATTGACCGAGGGAAAGTTTTCCATAAAGGTTTTCAGGGACATAGACGGTTATGGTCAGGTTATCGAGGCGTCCAAGTGTCATCGCCGGGGAGTTGGGAGGGACGATTTCACCCGGCTGGATGGAACTGGTTAGTATGACGCCATTTGCCGGGGCAGATATGATCGACTTCGAAATTTGGATATCGATCAAAGCCAGGCTGGCCTCAGCCTGGGTTACTGCCAAATGAGCCTGGTCTGATGCGGCCTGCGCCTGGTTGAGAACTGCCAGCGCGACAGCCAACTGAGGTGAGTTCTCGCCGGTTTGTAGAGCCAGGAGGTGGTCCTGGGCGGATGCGAGGCGTTCATCCGCAGTAGACAGGTCGGCGCGAACTGTGGCGATATTCCTTGCAGCATCGCTGTCTTTTAAGCCGTCATAAGTTGCCTGTGCATCTTCCAACTCGGTTTTTGCTGTCTCGAAAGCGGATTGGGCAGCATCCCGCAGAATAGTATCATTCGCTGAGGTTGCCCGTGATAAAACATCCTGAGCAACTACAATGGTCGCCCGTGCATTTGACAGGCTCGTCTCTGAAGCAACGAACGCCGCGTTGGCTGGGTCAGCCAATAAGGAACTAAGGTTATTCTGAGCCACCTCCCGAAAAGAACTGGCGGCATCCACTTCAGCGCGGGCCGCTTTAATCTCATCGGCAGTGCTGAAGTACCCGCCCGGGAGAGTGTAACCAGGCGGGTTGACCGCGCGCCAGTCAGCAGTGCGACTGGATGTGGAAGCCTGGCGGGCTGCGTCCAGTGCAATGTCATAGTTGGCCTGGGCAGTCGCGAGGGAGGCATCACTAGTCGAAGCCGCGGCTTGTGCTACGTTCAGAGAGGCAACACTGACGGCCCGTTGCCCCTGCAGCAGGGTGTCATCGAGACGGAAAAGAACGTCACCTGCTTTAACCTGGGCGCCTTCACCCAACGGGACCTCGGCAACCTTACCTCCGATTTCAGGAGAGATGGTCACTTCAATGGCTTCGATCGTGCCTGAGGCGGTCAGGGTGGAACTTGCAGGGTTCAACCAGGCACGCAGGCCAAAATACCCACCGACCAGGACTGCCAGGGCGAGGATAATGATTACCGGAATGGGGGGACGCTTGTGTTTCATGAATAACTCCTTAATCAAGACGTTTTCGGAAACGGAGGGAAGCTGCACTCATTATGGCGACCCCAAAAATAGCCAGTGCCAGGATTTCACTCCAGATGGGTCCTGCTCCAACCCCCTTGATCAGCAGGGCGCGGATGATAATCAGGTAATAGCGCAACGGGATGATATAAGAAACCCACTGCAGGACCTGTGGCATGGCCTCCAATGGGAAGAAAAAACCGGAGAGGAAAATGCTTGGCAGAAGCGTCATCCAAACTGTCAGCATAGCCTCCTGCTGGGTATTGGCTATTGTGCTGGCGAAAAGTCCAATCCCGAGACCGGAGAGCACCAGCAGCCCTGAACAAGCCAGGATGAGACTGAGGTCACCGCGCACTGGCATGCCAAACCACCAGTGACCGATGGCTAACACCTCCAGCGTATCGATGAAGGCCAGGATGGCGTAGGGCAGGATTTTTCCCACCACCAGTTCCCAGGGGCGGATGGGGGTGACGATCAACTGCTCGATCGTGCCACGTTCGCGCTCACGAACCACAGCCGTGGCGGTGAGGATGGAAGTAATGGCATACAGGATCATGCCGATCACGCCCGGGATCATAAAATAGGAACTGACCAGGTCGGGGTTGTACCAGACCGTGGTGCGCACCTGGAGCGGCGGTTGGAAATTGGATGCATCCAAACCGCTTGTCTCCAATCGCTGGATCATCAACCGGGTAGCCTGTGATTGACCGATGAGCGTGGCTGCCGAGAGCGCCGTGGACCCGGCGGTTGCATCCGAACCATCTAGGATGAACGCCACCTCCGCATTACCATTCGCCAGGGCAGTGTTGTAATCCGGAGGGATGATAAGGCCGGCGCGCACTTTACCTTGTTCGATCAGGAGACGGATATCACTCTCAGAACCGGCAGTATACGCCAATTGGAAGTAATCGGCTGCACGATAGGCGTCCAGAAGGGAGCGCGACTCGGCGCACCGGCACTGGTCGAAGACAGCCAGGTGGATGTTGCGAACGTCGCTGGTGGCTGAATATCCCAGTAAAAATAATTGCATGATCGGGATGATAAGGATGATCGCCAGCGTCCGTTTATCGCGGGTAATCTGGATGAATTCCTTGCGCAGGATGGAGACGAGTCGTGAGTTCATGCAGGCTCCTTGGGTGCGATCACCCCATGTAAAAAGATATCGACAAAATGGTTCAGTGCATTTTCCTGCATGGCGGCTGCCGGGGTCCCTGCCAGCAGGAACTCGGTAATATAAAAAGAAAAGAATAACCCTAGAAAAGCTCGGAACAGGACGTAGGGAGGTATTTCGCGCAACTCTCCCAGCCTCGACTGAAATCGTTGGATCAATGGTGCGATCTGCGGAAAAATTATCTGAAACATTCTGGGTACATCCCTGCCATTGAATTCAACCAGTTCAATAAACAGAAATTTAACGAAATCCGGTCTGCGTCCCAATTCCCCCACCATGCTCGTAGCTGCATTACGCACGAACTCCTCAACCGTGTCCCCGGGAGCGCTTTGAAGGAGAGGCAAAATCTCGTGGAATGGATGTTTTGCGATGATCAGATCGCTAAAGATGGCTTCCTTGCTGGAAAAGTGATTATAGATGCCCCCCAGGGCCAACCCAGTTCTTTCTGCGATCTGCCGCATGGAAGTGGCGGCGTAGCCCTGCTCGAGGAATAGTGCATAGGCAGACTCGATAATGACCTGGTGAGTGCGTTCACCTTTTGTCAGTAATTCTTCTTGCATAATACTCCATTTTAAAATGAACGAACGTTCGTTTTTATTCTACAACTTCTCTCCCTTTTGTCAAGTGGCAGGGCAGATTCCTGCAAATTCCCCAAATTATTGTTGGATGGGCGGGTGGTAGAATTGATGAATATGCTTTCGCTTGAAGAGTCTGTCCGCAAGCATCTGAAATTCAATATCACCGTCAACCTGCTGGACGGTGCTTTTTATGGTTTGGGCTGGGGATTTGGCTCTGTGGGGACGATCGTCACCCTCTTCGTCAGCCGGATGACCAATTCGGCAATTTTAATCGGACTAATCCCTGCCATTCACGCGGTCGGCTGGCAGCTGCCACAATTGTTCATGGCTAACCGGGTTTCACGCCTGCGACGCTACAAGCCCATGGTGATGTGGATGACCATCCACGAGCGGATCCCCTTCCTGGGGCTGGCACTTGTGGCACTTTTTATGCCCGCTCTGGGTAATAAAGCCGCCCTGGCATTGACCTTCATGATCCTTATCTGGCAGGGTCTGGGAGCCGGGTTCACCGCCAACGGCTGGCAGAGTATGATCGCCAAAATTATTCCGTCCGATTGGCGGGGAACTTTTTTTGGGGCACAAGCTGCCTGGGCAAATGTGCTCATCAGCGTGGCCGCCATCGCAGCCGGGTTCATCCTGGACAAAGTCCACGACCCGATTAATTTTGCCATCTGCTTCACCCTGACCATTTTCGGGATGGGATTTTCAATGGTCTTCATAGGTATGACCCGCGAACCGGAGGACAATGAAAAGACCATCCCTGACCGACAGCCATCGCCCTGGAAAGGCGGTTTGGCGATATTACGCAGCGACCGGAATTTTAGCAGTTATCTGGTTGTGCGCCTGTTATCCCAATTTGCAACCATGGGTTTCGCGTTTTATATCGTTTACGGATTGCGCAGGTTTGGCATGAGTGACCTTACTGCAGGGTTATTGACTGCAGCCGTTACCATTACTTCAACGATCGCTAATGCTGTCATGGGGTGGCTGGGAGATCGTCTCGGTCACCGCCCCATGCTCATCGTCGGCTCTTTCGCGGTCACGCTCAGCTCGCTGATCGCCTGGGGTGCGCCGTCTTTGAACTGGATGTACCTGGTTTTTATCCTTTCAGGCCTCGCCAACGTGGCTTACTGGACCATCGGGATGGCGATAACCACAGAATTTGGCAATGAAGAGACCCGCCCAACCTATATCGGTCTCTCGAATACTCTGGTGGCACCTTTCACCATCATCGCACCATTGCTCGGCGGCTGGATTGCCGACAGCGCTGGGTTCCAGACCACATTCATGGTATCGGCTGTGGGAGGCCTTGTCTGTGCCGGCCTGCTTTACTGGCTGGTGCGTGACCCGCGCCCGCGTGCAAGGTAAAATTGAATGTTACTAAAAATTGATAGCCCCTGACAGAATCATCGATTAGAATCCAAGCATTGCATCCAATATTTTGATGAATTTTATTCATTTTGTGATTTGGAGTTGAGGTTCAGCATGCGACCTGTCGCAATCATCGGAATCGGCCAGACCAAGATTGACGAAGCGTGGGAAAAGTCCATCCGCCAGATTGCCGCGGAGGCCATCCATGCCGCGCTAAAAGATGCCGGGCGTGAAAGTGCCGATGGAATCTTTCTTGGTAACATGATGTCGGGCATCATCAACAGCCAAAACAACCTCGGTCCGCTCGTGGCTGACTGGGCCGGACTGAAAACCCCTGCAGTCAAAGTGGATGCTGCCTGCGGTTCCGGCGGCGCTGCCCTGCGTGCCGGGCTGATGGCGGTGGGGTCGGGAGAGCTCGAGACTGCCCTCGTGGTAGGCGTCGAAAAGATGACCGACCGCCATCCACACGAAGTAACGGTGGCGCTTGCCACTGCCGCGGACGCCGATTATGAGGTGGACATGGGCATCTCTTTCGTCGGGTTGAACGCTCTCATTATGCGCCGCTACATGTACGAATTCGGTTGGAAGCACGCCGATTTCGCGCAATTTGCCATCAATGCCCATGCCAACGCCATGCACAATCCATATGCACGCCTGCACCATACCATCACACTTGAGGAATTTGAAAAATCGGCGATGATCGCAACTCCCATAAATCTTCTGGACGCCTCCCCCATCGGGGATGGGGCAGCTGCCCTATACATAGTCCCTGCCGATTCTTTGCAGGCCGGGTCGCGCATCCTGATTGCCGGGTCTGCGGCTGCCACCGATACGATTGCCTTGCACGACCGTCCCGACCCGCTTTTCCTGGCTGCCGCATACAAGTCATCGCAGGCAGCCTACCAGCAGGCAGGCATCGGTCCCGGCGATATTGACGTGTTCGAACTGCACGATGCCTTCACAGTCATGTCAGCCCTCTCGCTGGAAGCCTGTGGATTCGCCGAACGCGGTCAGGGCCCCCGGCTGGCGCTGGATGGAAAACTAACCCCGCAGGGAAGCATCCCGGTGATGACGCGCGGCGGGCTCAAGGCACGCGGGCATCCCGTGGGAGCCACGGGGGTTTACCAGCTGGTCGAAGTGGTGCAGCAACTGCGCGGTGAATGCGGCAAGACCCAGGTGCCCGAGGCGCGCATTGGGATGGCACAAAATATAGGCGGATCGGGTGCCACCATCATCACACACATTTTGAAACGAGAATGAAACCCCGCCTGACTTACTCCAATCTCCGAACACTTTTTATTGTAAAATAATTTCATGCGCCTTAAATTCACCCGCTTCCTTCTCCGTTTTCTATTGCGCTGGCTGGCACACGTCGAGGTGCTCGGCAGGGAAAACATCCCTACAGGTGGTAATTTTATTATTGCGTCCAACCATATTGGGCTGGTGGATGCCTTCCTCCCGTTTTACATTATAGATAATACCAACCTGGTCCTGCTGGTAGGCGAAAAATGGGAAAAGAACTGGGCCACCCGCTGGCTGGGCCGGGGGTTGAATTTCCTCTTCGTTGACCGCTTCAACCCGGACTTGAAAGCCATCCGCGCTGTCATTGCGCGCATGAAAAAAGGTGAAATCCTGGTCATTACCCCAGAGGGGACGCGCTCAAAGTTGGGTTACCTGATCGAAGGCAAGCCGGGGGTCAGTTATTTGGCTGCGAAATTGGGCTATCCATTGCTTCCGGTCGGTATCAGCGGTTCGTTCGACGAAATCTTCTTTGGGCAGTTGAAACATCTGCGTCGCCCGCATGTCATTGTCAGCATCGGGCCGGTTTTCAGCCTGCCTCCCCTCCCAGCGGAGGCGCTTAGCCGGGATCAGGCATTATTGGATGACACGGACGAGATCATGTGCCGCATAGCCGCCTTGATTCCAGTGGAACAGCGTGGATTTTATGCCGGGCATCCACGCTTGAAAGAGTTTTTATCAGGTCCCGACTAAGTTGCGGCTAACATTCAGACATACAGGGGGTTTACTTCACCAGGATATTATTATGAAGAAATCCACCCATAAAATCTTCCGCTTTTTCGTCCGTCTCATTCTCGGGCTTATTGCCCGTGTGGAAGTCGCGGGGTTCCAAAACCTCCCGTCTGGCGGCTTTGTCATAGCTGCCAACCATATCGGGCGTCTGGACGCGGCTCTCGCTTATTACGTGCTCGACCGGCCCGATATCATCATGGTTGTGGCGGAGAAATATGAGAAATATGCCATTTTCCGCTGGCTGGTCAAATTAACCAATGGGATGTTCGTAGATCGTTATAACTCCGATATCCATGCCATCCGCGAAACCCTGCGCCGCCTGCAGCAAGGACAGGTATTCACCATTACCCCGGAGGGCACACGTTCCAAGTCCGGTAATCTCATTGAAGCCAAACCGGGAGGGACTTACCTGGCATGGAAAGCGGGAGTGCCAGTGGTACCGGTGGCGCTGATCGGAACCGAAGATGCAATTGTGGTTGAACGGTTGAAGCACTTCAAACGGCTAAAGGTAAAGATTGTGGCGGGGCAACCGTTTATTCTTCCTCCAGTAAAGGGGAAAGACCGCGATGCGGCCATGCTCCAATATACCGATGAAGTCATGTGCCGGATCGCTGCGTTATTGCCTTCTGAGCGTCGGGGCGTATATGCGGAGAATCCCAGATTGAAAGAATTATTGAATCATCAGATCGGTTCAGGCAATCTGCCAATTGGGTAAATTTATAAAATTCCACCCTGGTTGCGTTTCAAAAATTCCCCTCCCCCCCTTTTACCCAGCCACATATCCCCATCCACGATCAAATGACCGCGCAGGAAAACTTTTTCAGGGTACCCGGTCAGATCCCAGCCTTCGTAAAGATTGTAATCCGTACGCTGGTGGCATTGGGCAATGCCATAGGTAACCTTCTTCCTTGGGTCAAAAATGACGATATCAGCATCCGAACCAGGTAACAGCGCACCCTTGCGTGGGTATAGACCAAAGATCTTCGCCGGGTTGGTGGAGGTGAGTGCCACGAACTGGCTGGGAGTTAACTTTCCAGATCCGACCCCGGTCGTCCAAATGACCGGTAGCCTGTCTTCCACGCCTGGCACGCCGTTGGGGATCCGGGTGAAATCCTGCGTGCCAAGTTCCTTGCCCGGGATAGCCACTGGTTTTCCTTCATATAAAATCGGTTTGGTGCCATCGTAAAAAAACGGACAATGGTCGGTCGCGATGGTCTGGATGGTGCCATCCATAGCGCCTTTCCACAACTGAGCGTTATCGACGGAGGTACGAACGGGCGGAGAGCAGACCCATTTCGCTCCATCCGGGCGGCGCAGATCATCTTCGCTGAAAAACAGGTATTGAGGGCAGGTTTCACCCATTACTTTAACCCCGTGCTCACGGGCGTATTTGAGCATATCCACTTCACCGGCAGTGTTCATGTGCACCAGGTACAACGATGTTTCCGCCATCGCAGCCAGGGCAAAGGCGCGCAGGGCGGATTCGACCGCCCCCCAGGCGGGACGGGTCTTGGCGTGCCATTCCGGAGTGGTATGCCCCGCGGCCAGGGCTTCGGTCGTAAACATCTCGATCACGTCTCCGTTTTCGGCATGCAGCATCACCAGTATTCCATTGTCACGCGCGATCCGCAGAGTTTTGAATATATTCCCGTCATCAATGCGCAGGCGGTTGTTGTAGGCAGTAAAAACTTTAAGCGTGGTAATGCCCGTATCCCGCAGGAACGGGATTTCGGCTGCGATCTTGTCGTCGAACCGGGTCAGGTTCATGTGTGCGGAATAGTCCACTGCAGCTTTTTCCGCTTTCGCCTGCCACTTTTCTACCGACTCACCCAGTGAGGGGAAATCAAAGGAAACGAAATCTATGACCGTGGTGGTCCCGCCGAACGCGGCTGCCTTGGTGCCGGTGTAATGGTCGTCCGAAGAGACCGTGCCAAACATGGGCAGGTCGAGGTGCACGTGCGGGTCCACTCCCCCTGGAAGGATCAGCTTGCCGGTTGCATCAACCTGATCAGCGTTTGCAGACTGCAGATTTTGTCCAATTTGGGATATCTTCCCGCCTTCAACTAAAATATCAGCGGAAAAAGATCTCTCGGCGGTAATTAGTAAACCACCTTTAATCAAAGTTGCCATTTTCCTGTTCCTTTGTTTCGTATGACCTTTGAAGCTCATTGATCCCAAGCAATGCGATCAGTAGATCCGGGGAAAGGTCCGCCTCCGGGAGTTCTGTTTTATATAATTGATCAGTTTCCGCTCGTTCGCGCAGGGATTGCCAGAGCAGGGCACGTTCGTCGCTTTGCACTACAAGGTCGTTGAGTGTCCTTGCTTTAAGCATATATTCCCCCGTGGTATATAGGAAGGTCAGCCGCTTCCATTTTTCCGTCATCACCGGGTGGGGCAACCTTTCCAGCGGACCAAGCTGAATCTTGTAATACTCTTCCCCTGCCCGCGGATGGTCGGATTCGTCTTTCAGAAGGTCGGCGCGGGTGGTCAATTCGTAACCGCGCACTGCTGCCGTCCATTCAATCCTCCCGGCTTGATCGCCGAAACTCCCGGGCTGGTAAAAAGCCAGGGCATCCACCGCAACTACTTTTGGCGCAGTCCGAAAGGGGATACGATACCACCCCAGCAAGCGGGCAATCTCCAGGTCACGCGGCGAAGGGAGCAGGCAGACCAGGATGAGGGAAGACGGCGTCAGCATGGATTAACTTTACTCCAAAAAGGGAAAAGACTCAACGTAAAATTCGCAACTAAAAGGCCGGACCAGAAGAAATTATCCGGGTCCGGCTGTATGTTCATTTCCAGGGCTTTTTAAGTTCTCGGGCTTTCCCTCTATGCACTTTTTTCCCGATCCAGCCAGAGTTCGCGATACCTGCGGTTCCAGTCGATCATGAACCGAAAGGCGACTACAACTCCAACTGCTGCCCCAATCCAGAGCAGGGGACCACGCACTCCAGCCGCCCACAAGAGGGGAGTAAAAAGAATCCCGGTAACCACGCTGGCACGTGCGCTGTGTCGCAGGATCAATGTCAGCAGAGCCAGTGTTGCATAAACGATTAGGATTGCCAGCGGGGCAGCCGCCATCATCCCACCGTTTGCAGGTGCCAGCCCCATCCCACCGCGGAACCCAGCGAACACGGGCCAGCAATGCCCGATGACTGCCATTGCCGCCGTCAATGGGACTATCCACACCACGGGTGCAGCCTTGAGCGCCAGCCAGGTTGGTCCGAACCCCTTGGCTACATCCAGAACAAAAACCAGGGCACCGGGCAGAAACCCGGCCTGGCGGATGGTGTTGGTGGTGGTGGCATGACCGGAACCTGCATCACGTACGTCCACCCCTTTGACCAGGCGCGTGATCCAGATGGCAAATGGAAGCGAGCCGCTTAGATAACCGATCAGGCTAAAACCTAAAGCATAAAGAATTATTTGCATATTCCATCTGCAAGATAAACAAAGTGCAGATTTGGATGTCCGCACTCTGTTTTATTTCATGGATAAACAAATTATATTCACCGACACTTGGTAACAAGGATTTTGGGTGGATATCAATAAAGTCGTGATTATGGATTTCGGTCCATACATGAATCCGTTAATTTTGTTACTCAAGGACGCACATACACGGGAGAAAGAGGTAACACCTCTGCCAATCTTAATAACCTGGCCAGCCCATCCATCACCACTGCGCCATGCCCCGAGCAAATGATCCGGGCGCGCAGCTCCAATTGTTTGAGGACGGATGCGTCGGCTATTTTCTGGTTCCAGGTGACGGAACCATGCGAACCTACCAGGTGATCTTTCCTTGACAGGATCGAATCCCCTGTGAACAGGATCCCTGCAGAAGGTGCGAAGAAAGACATATGACCGGGTGTATGTCCCTTTGTATCCGCCACAAACAGTCCGTCCAGAACAGGCAGGATCTGTCCATCCGATAAGTGTTCGTCGACATGGGCTGGGGATACTTTCCCCAGGAATTCTACCAGCGCAAATACCGGTTTCAGGAATATGTCATCGGTTTTCAGCGAACGTGGGAAACGCCCGGATGCGACCGCCCTGGCCTCGTACATGCTGGCATAAACTCGCGCTCCGGTCGCTCTTTTAAGTGCTGCCAGGCTGCCGGCATGGTCCCAATCAGCATGAGTGAGCAGAATGCGATTTAGATCCCGTTTCGTGTACCCCAGCCTCCTGATAAAATTTAGGATTTTTATTGCACTCCCCGGAATACCAGTATCAATTAGAGTCAACCCGTCCGCGTCGACCAGCAGGTAAGAATTGCCGATCACCCCGGGTATGATGTAAATGTTTGATTTAATTTTCATTTCGAAATAGCCAATCTCCTTGAAATTGTCTGGGAAAAGCTTGGCAAGTATACCCAATAGGGAATTTTACTGGCTTAGAAGCTTATGAGTAATTATTGTATAGTCTTTTTGGATAAGGGAGCTTAATAAAAACGTTAGCCGAGGCGGAAAACTCAGCCTCGGCTAACGTTAAGTTTTGATTTAATGATTAACTCAACCCAACTTCGCTATTAAAATCCACGATCAGCTCATCGATCTCTTTTGCCTGTTTCTGGACACCCGTCCAATAATCCGGTTCCCGCCACATGGATTGGATCTCGGCATAGGTTTTGCCCTGCTGTTCCACCCAGGTGAAATATTTCAAGTTGTGGATGCGGCGCTTGTCGGTATAGCGCAGTTCAAGCAGGTTGTCGGTGGATTGACCGTGCAGATAATGGGCGAAATCGGCCGCGGCGTCTTCCGTGGAGTACTCGCCTGATTCGGCGTGCATTTCCTTCAGGCGTGACTGGTAGAGTTCCATCGAGTCGGTCAGGATTGTGATCATGATGTCATTCTCGTCCATTTCATAATACCTGGCGGCTTTGATGGCCGAGAGCACATTCGATATGCCTGAAAATCCCAGCAGGTCCAGCTGGGAAACCACTGCATCCGGGACGCCTTTGGAGGTCAGGTATTTCCGACCGGCTGGCTCGTTGAACAGGCGCGCCAGGTTGACCACCGCGTTATCGTCGATCGCCACCACCATATCGGTATTTTTGGCATTATGGATCCAGGGTACATGCTTATCGCCGATGCCCTCGATGCGGTGGGCGCCGAAACCATTTTCGAGCAGGGTGGGGCATTGCAAGGCTTCGCTTGCCACGATAATACTGCCCGGGAATTGCTGTTTCATATAATCCCCACTGGCGATCGTGCCGGCAGAACCGGTGGCAGATGCCATGCCCCGGTAGCGGCCCTTTATACCCGCGGACTTTTTCACCACTTCTTCCATGGCATGCCCGGTGATTTCATAATGCCAAAGGTAGTTGCCAAATTCTTCGAATTGGTTGAAGATCATCAGCTCTTGCCCGGATTTGCGCAATTCCCAGCACTTGTCAAAGATTTCCTTCACGTTAGATTCGGAACCCGGGGTCTTGATCGTCTCCCCGGCAATCTTCTCCAGCCAGTCGAAGCGTTCCTTGCTCATGCCTTCCGGTAGTATGGCAATCGAAGTGCAGGCCATCAGAGCGGAGTCGTAGGCACCGCCGCGGCAGAAGTTACCTGTGGACGGCCAAACGGCTTTCTGTACTGTTGGGTCAAACTGACCGGTGACCAGCCTGGGGACGAGGCATCCAAAGGCAGCTCCCACCTTGTGGGCACCGGTGGGGAACCACTTGCCCACCAGTACAATGATGCGCGCCTTGACGCCGGTCAGGGAGGAAGGCAGTTCGAGGGTATTGACACCACCGAACCCACCACCCTTGGCTTGGGGGTCGTTGTGCCAGGTGATCCGGAACAGGTTGCGCGGATCCACATCCCACAAGCCAACACCCTTGAGGGATTCCTTGGTTTTTGCCGGGATTTTCCCGGGATCTTTCATCTGTTCAAAAGTGGGAATGACAATCTTGCGCTCACGGGCGCGCTGGATGGCGCGGGCACGCCGGTCTTTTTGGATGGTGAGGTCGATCATGGTCATTCTAGGTTACTCCTTACTGGTAATTGGGGAAGTTGTCAGACAACAAGATTATATCGCGGATAGTGCCTCGGGGCACATTCAAAGGAAACACATTTCCCGGGATAATCCCAACGACCAGAAATATTATTTTTATAGCCTTTCCGTTCCGACTATTTTCAGCCGCATAATGGTTGATTCCCGTGCCCGTAACAACAAGGGTTACGCGAGGAGGGTGAATATCCCTATCCTTATAACTTCAGGTTGGGATCTGTTTTTTTCATTTTATCCCCCGCCCCTGCCTCCATCTCCAGGAGTGTTACTGTCGTGGCATTTAAGGCAGGTGAAGGTGGGCAGGCTGACGGGATGGCACTCGTTGCAGGTGGCCCGGTGATGGTCGACACAGTTATTGTCACCACAATTACCGGCGGGATGCGACAGGTTGAATGTGGCTGGGATCCACGCAGCAGTGGTATGGCACTGGTCGCAGGTCATGCCCGCGAACAGCCCAGCGTGGTAGGTCGGGTCGGGGTGACATGATACGCAATTGGTAGGGAGAACGGTGAAAACAGCGTTGGTGTGACATTTGGTACAGGCAAGGCCAGCATGAGCTCCTGTCAGCGGGAATTTCGTCAGCGAATGATCGAAGGTGGCTGGCAGCCAACCCTGGGTTGTGTGACACGTGCCGCAGCCGCTTCCAAACTGTCCTTTGTGGGCATCATCTTTTGTGTGGCAGCCAGCGCAGTCCTGCGGGGTTGCTTTCAGGTCCGCAATACTGCGGGCGCCGGTATGGCAGCTTCCGCAGTCCAGTGTGGCGTGTTTTCCGGTTAATTGGAAGGCAACGCCGGCATGGTTGAAGGCATGACCATAGCTGTCGATCCCATCGTGACAAGCCAGGCAATTAGCGCCATATGCCTGCAAATGTGATTGCATAAAATCGACCTTTATTTGCTGGTGGCAAGCGGAGCAAACAGCCTGGTCAAACTTGGAATATCCATTCACGTGGCAGGTCTTGCACAAGAAGGCAGACCCATCCGACTGCTTCTGGTGAGCGGTGAGAGCATACCCAAAAACATTATGGGTAACATCGATCATGGACAAGTCAGTCAGGGCAGCGGTCGCGCCTCTGTGATCAGGGTGGCAGGACCGGCAGGTCAAACCGGGTTTTTTCGTGAATTGGTCGCCATGCAGAGTGGTCGGGTCCAGTTCCTGGGCTGCCACATCTGTATGGCATAAAACACACTTGTCAGCCATGGTCGTTGTTTGCCAGAATGCACTATGACAAGCGGAACATTTCGAAGCAAGGTCTGCATGGGAAGCAACGCTTCCCAGGGAAGCACCTGCCTGGGCATTGAGCCCACCCGGGCTGAAAAGCACCCCTCCACGCACCAATCCCACCACCACTACGACCAACATGCTCAGCAAGGCTGTGATCAATCCTGGAAACGTCAGGCATCCGTATGGTTTTTTTTCCATTCCCATCATTCCACCTTTATCGGGCCTGACCCCCACTTTTGGTCTTTAACCAGTAATCCATTACTGATTGTCCAAACTGTTCGTTGGGCTGCAATAACTGGTTCCGGATGGGACTGATATCCACCTGGGCATTGATCAAATCCCTTAAGGGACGGGAAATTTTCTGATCGCCCATTACCAGCGCCCCCAGCAATTTCTGCTCACCAACAACGAGGCGCAGGTGGCTTACGTCCGTGCCGCTTTCCGAGGCAATGGTATTGGGCAACTGCTGCCAGGTTTCGCTGGAACCGCGCATGGTGGAAACCTGTCCTTCGTCGCGCCCGCTGCCGATCGCCCCAATGATGGTCGTCATCACTCCTGCCAGGAGCAGGACGTTTGTCGCAACTGTCCGCTTGTACATTTCTTTTTGCCCGGCCATATTGAACGCCGCAATGCGACCCTGCTTCCGCCCGGGATACCAAAGATTATCAATGGAAGAATGCCCGCTAAATGGGTCTAAAATTTGAGCCGCATCGCCTGCCGCAAAGACATCAGGTGCGCTAGTTTGCAAATATTCGTTCACCATGATGCCCCGCTCTGTTTTCAGCCCTGCCCCCTGTGCCAGGTCAACGCGTGCCTTCACCCCGATCCCCACAGCCACCATTTCGCATTGCAGGATTTTGCCAGTGGATGTTCGCACTCCAGAAACTTTGCCCCGTTTCCCAAGAATCTCGGCGATTTCTTCATGGTGGTGAAGGGTGACCTCATGATGGGCGAGAGGTCGCTCGACCATGCCTGATTCAATTTCCCCTAGCACATTGGACCAGAACCAGTCTCCTCGCAGCAGGTAATGGACTTTGACCCCCCGGGCAACCAACCCCTCCACCAGTTCGATTCCGACCACGCCTCCGCCCACCACCACCGCAGTTTTGGTATTTCGAATCATTGAAAGGATCTTGCGGGTATCCTGCAGGTCATCCAACTTGACCAAACCCTGCAGGTTGGCTCCTGGGACATCGAGGGGTACCCCGCTAGCTCCAGTGGCAAGCAGCAGGCGGTCATAGGTCACTTTCCCGGACGTATTAATATTAATCGTGTGGGAGGTAGGGTCGATCTGTGTAACCTGTCCTTTGATGTGATTTACATCCAGGTTTAGCTTGCCTTTTTTGGAAAATAAGAATAGCTGTTTTTCGGGGATCTCGCCGGTCAAATAATACGCCAGACCGGGTCGGGAATAAAAACCGTAAGGATCATCGCTAACCAGCACGATTTCAGCCGACGGGTCCATGGTGCGCAATGTCTCAGCGGCGGTGTAACCAGCTATTCCCGTACCGATTATGACATGGCGGGTCATTTCTGCCCCCCGGTGAACAGTTCGGTTTTCTCGAAATGCAGCACACCGCGTGGGCAGCGTTCCACGCATTCACCGCAGGTCAGGCAATATGAATCTTCCACGAACTGCCCCAGCCATGCATAATAACGGACGTCTATCCCAATTGGACAATTGTAGGAGCAGATCCCGCATTGAATGCAACGTTCCGGGTCGGAGACGACATGCCCGGTTACCAATGTCTTGACGTGACGTGTCTCGTTGCTTATGGGAAAGGTCATATCGTGATTAAATTCCTAAATGCAATTATATATCCCCCAGGCAAAAATAACCATTGGAGTAAATTGGCGTAAATTATTGGCGCGTCCAATATCGACCGCCTTTCTCCAAATATTTATCTGCCTGCCTTGATCGCCTGGCTGGCGATCCGATCCACCAGCCCGGGGACGATCAATTTCAACCATTGACCCAGTTTGCCGCGCAGGGTCATTACCTCTTCCCGCTTTCTTTTGGTCATAGCCGACACCATTATTCGGGCACACTTCTCGACGGGCATCACCTGCCCCTCCCATACCGGGCTGCTCGCCAATGGTTTCCCGTCCGGGCCCAGGGCACGGGCGCGCACTTGCGACGCTACAAACCCCGGATAGATCATCGTGACACTCACCCCGAAAGGCTCCAGCTCAATGCGCAAGGAGTCGAAGAAACCGGTCATCGCATGTTTGCTGGCTGCGTAACCGCTGCGGGTTGGCACACCAGACTTGCCCGCCAGGCTGGAAACCCCAACGATCAATCCTTTTGTTTGTTTCAGATGAGGCAGGGCATAATGGGTACAATACATGCTTCCCAGGTAGTTAACGCGCATGATCTGGTCAAGAATACCAAGGTCATTTATCGCATCGAAATTCCCCCACATGGTGATACCGGCGTTATTAACCAGCACATCGATCCGACCGAATTCTTCAACGGTACGTTTTACCACGTCCGCGCAAAGGACCTGGCTGCTGACATCCGTAGGGATCGCAATAGCTTTGCCTCCCCGTTTTTGGCATTCAACTTTTGCTGCTTCCAGGCGTTCGACATTCCGGGCTGCCAGTGCCAGCCAGGCTCCCTGGTCCGCCAATTGGTGAGCCAGTTCCCGCCCGATACCACTCGAACCTCCGGTAATGATCACGACTTTATCTTTGAAGGCTGGATCATTCATGGTTGTCTCCTGTCTCGTGGTATAGAGGCTTGATTATAATCCGGCCATTAAAGACAATTGTCTGTATTATGGAAAAAAATCATTATTTCTCATTTTATTATTGGTTCAATATGCTATGATACTGCTATAGGACCATTTATATATTTCAATAGATAGGAGGTTTCCATGTCCAAAATCATTCGGCAATCTGTCACTTTCAAAGCTTCCCCCCATGCTGTTTACGAAGCCCTGATGGATTCTAAAAAACATGCAACCTTTTCAGCAGGCAAAGCCAGCATCAGCCGCGTGGTTGGGGGTAAATTCACCGCTTACGATAATTACTGTGCCGGAAAGAACGTGGAACTGGTGCCGGATAAAAAGATCGTGCAGGACTGGCGTGCGGTTGACTGGCCTGATGGCTTTCTCTCGCGTGTAACTTTCAAGTTCACTGCCGTACCGAATGGCACCCGGCTCGATTTTACTCATTCCCACGTCCCGGAAGGCACCGAGGAAGAATTCAAGCAGGGATGGATCGATAACTATTGGGAACCGATGAAACGCTATCTGGAAAAATAAGATGCCCCCCAGTCAGCTCGCGACGAAATTGAAACTTAAAGTCGGACAGATAGCTGCAGTGGTGGGCCGGCAGGGTATCTGCAGGAACTGGATCCAATACTGGAAGGCGTCCATGTGTCTGATCATCGGGATGGATAATACGATTGACTGCACGTTTTGGTATATAACGAATCGGAGTTGGTTGCCTTGTAACCGCGCATTCTTGAAGCACTCCATGCTGAAAGCCTGCCGTGGCTGACCTTCCCCAAGGGAAGTTCGAAGGTGCAAACTGATCTGACCCGCGATAAAGGCTGGGACTCCCTGCGAGGCTCGGAATTGGATTGGATAAGTCAGGTATCCGTTAATGCAACCTGGTCGGCAATCGGCTTGCGTCCTCACCATTCCGGCGAGTTACATCAATCTTTCCGGTGACCCTTCGGATCAATCATGAGTGGGTTCCCTCTAAAAGTTTTCATGGCGATGAATGTCTTCGTCATCCGCATAAGCCGAGGCCGTCTAGGCAGCCAGCTCGGCACACAAACCATCCTCCTTTTGCATACCATTGGACGTAGATCGAGCCGGGCATTCGTCACCCCCATCGCTTATTTCTTCACGGATGGTTTCTACTTCCTGGTCGGTTCCAACTGGGGCAAACCACAGCAGGCAGCCTGGTACCACAATCTGCTGGCAAATCCTCGCGCCTGGATCGAGGTTAAGGGAAAAACCATCCAGGTTGAAGCACGCCCAGCGGAGGGGGCACAGTATGAATTTTTATGGAAATATGCTATAGAACATCACCCACCTTACCTTCATTATAAGGAAATGACCACCCGCCACATTCCAATCGTGGTTTTACAGCCGGATTTATAAGATCGAGGACCTTTGTTGAGCTGATCCTGTTTTACATAAGGAAAATTGGAGGGCTTCATGCAGAGAACAGCCTTTATCCTGGTTATATTGTTTTTGCTAAGTTCCTGTGGACCTGTACCTCAAGCTGACGGCTCCATTTCCACCTGCCGTCATACTGTGGATGCCATTTCCTCTCTAACCAGTGGGTTGGATTTTCCCACCAATTTTCAAACCAATAACCCAGTTAAAAAAGGCGGAGAATTTGAGGTGATGCAATATTTCAGTGTCCTCGATCACCTGTCAATGCAGAAAGGATATGTTCTGGATTACGTTTACCATTATGATGGGATGGGCGGCCGCCCGATTCTCTACGTCCGTCCGGCAAGCCAGCCGCCCTACATCACCGAAGCTGACCTGGCAGCCTCAAGCGAGACTCCAGGTTACATGGATTACATCCAGGTTGACGGTACTCCCGACAGTTACTTCCAGCTCGCGGTATTATCAAAGATGGGAAGTCAATTCTATCTATATTGGCACGCCAACTACATTGACTCTCAAATCATGTGTGATAAGGTCGATGTAACTGGCATTGTCAACAGCCTGAATGGGGATTTTGGGTACCCGGTATCCCCTATGGCCCGCATACGGGCTACTTTGCTAAAAAACATTGCTCCTGTTGTCAACATCGGCGAGCAGACTGCCGAGGTGCGGATCATGTCTTTTACCCGGTGGGGAGGGTTCTATCAGCAAATTTTTACGATTACCCGGAGCATGCCGCATACCATCCTGGACGTCCAGGAAAAGAATCTTGTCCCCTACGATTGCGGAGTATTGTACTAAGGCTGGATATCAATTGGTGCAAATAGCACAAACTAACGGGTGTCAGATGTCTGTGCTATACTTACGCAGATTTTTTCGTAAAGGAGCGATCCATGGATATCCATACCACCGATGACGCTGTCACCCGGCGCATCAATTTCTTCACCGAGCGCGTGCGGAAACTTCGTGAGGATGACCTTTACTTTTACAACCTGCCGGTAGAGGAGATCAAAGGTGGCTCGCGCGTCGTCGTTGGGGGGCGTGAAATGGGGATGTATGCCTCATATAGTTACCTTGGCCTGATCGGTCACCCGCGCATCAACGCGGCTGCGAAGGCTGCCGTGGACAAATTTGGGACCGGTACCAACGGCGTGCGCCTTTTGGCCGGTACTCTCACCATTCACACTGAACTCGAAGAGACCATTGCGGCTTTCAAGCACACTGAAGCTGCTATCACTTACTCCTCCGGTTACGTTACCAACTTAACCGTATTGTCGTCCTTGATGGGGCGCGGCGATTTCGTCATCTCCGACAAGCTTAACCACGCTTCCATCGTGGACGGGTGCCTTATGTCGGGTGCGGAGTTCCGTCGCTTTAAGCATAATGACATGGATGAACTGGAACGCCGCCTGCAGCAGGTCCCCGGGGATGCTGCAAAATTGGTGGTGGCAGACGCGGTTTTCAGCATGGACGGCGACGTGCTCGACCTCCCCAGGACGGTCGAAATCTGCAAAAAGTACAATGCCTGGTTGATGATCGACGAAGCCCACTCGGTGGGAGTGCTCGGCAAGACCGGGCGCGGCATCGAGGAACACTTCGGACTGGGCGATGTGATCGATATCAAGATGGGCACGCTCAGCAAGACCATTCCATCAGTTGGCGGGTATGTAGCTGGTAAAAAGGAACTCGTCCAGTACCTCCGTCACGCCAGCCGGGCTTTCATCTTCTCCGCTGCCCTGCCTCCAGCGCAGGCCGCCGCCGCCAATGAAGCATTCAAGGTCATCCTGGATGAACCCTGGCGCATTGAAAAGGTTTGCGCCAATGGCGAGCAGTTTATCAAAGGGTTAAAAGGCGCAGGGTTTGACACCATGCTGTCCACCACGGCCATCGTGCCGGTACTGTGTGGAACTGACGAGCGAGCGTACAAGTTGACCCAGGTCTGCCACCACAATGATCTGTTCGTCCTGCCGGTGGTCTCCCCCGCCGTTCCGGAGGGACAGGCGCGTCTGCGTGCCACCGTGACGGCCGCGCACGAGCCCAAAGAAATCGAATATGCCCTGGGTGTGATCGAAAAAGCCGGGCACGAAATCGGGATTATTTAATTTTATACTCCTAAAACAGCGAGGATGACTGGTTTTCTGTAACGGTCCTAGACAGGAACATCCATGGAAACGATCATCGAATCCCGAAAGGACAACCTGACCTTCAGCACCGATTCGAATCGCCTTGACATTGAGGAAATTTGTGGATTTTTAGCACAGGCTTATTGGGCGGATACTCGCAGCCGAAAAACCATTGAACGTTCCCTAAAGAACTCGCTGGTTTTTGCCGTTTATGACGCGGAGCGCCAGGTGGCTATGGCGCGTGTGGTCACTGATTTTGCCACCTTTGCCTGGGTGTGCGATGTCTTCGTTCACCCGGATTACCGCGGCCGAGGGATAAGCAAGTCGATGATGAAGGAAATCCTTGCCCACCCTGAGCTGAAGGGAATGCGTCGTTGGATCCTCGCCTCGAGCACTGCTCGCGGCCTTTACAGTCAATTTGGTTTTTCACAACTCCTGCACCCCGAACGCTGGATGGAGTTTTTCGACCCTGCTGCCACCTGAGATCTGCTTCTTTTATTTAGTAGGGCATCCTCGAAACCACTTTAGCAATTTCCATGAAATAAGTATGTAATGCCAAACCGAATTCGTTTCCCGGATTCCAGCAACCGATAATAAGATCAAGCCTGCATTTCAAAGAACAAAGTATATTCCCTCTCAAGATTAAATTACTATATTTCAGCCTTGATGTCTAAAAAAGAAATTACAACCCTTACACTCAATCCTGGACGCGAAAAATCTCTATTGCGCCATCACCCATGGGTCTTCTCCGGTGCGATTGCACGCGTGGACGGGAACCCTGCCTCCGGAGAGAGTGTGGACCTGGTGTCCGCTGAGGGGCAGTTCCTGGCACGCGCAGCCTATAGCCCGAGTTCACAGATCCGGGCGCGTGTCTGGACCTTCAACCCGTCCGAGCAAGTAGACGCGGATTTCTTCAGGCTCCGAATTAAAAACGCCATCGCTTCCCGGGAACCCTGGCTGATGAATGGGATAACGAACGCGTTCCGGCTCATCCATGCTGAGTCGGATGGACTCCCCGGCTTGATCGTGGACCGCTACGCGGATACCCTTGTTTTGCAATCCCTCACTGCGGGGTCAGAATATTGGAAAGATACGCTTGCCACCCTGCTGCTAGAAGCGACCGGGTTGACCACTATTTTCGAACGCTCAGATGCAGATGTGCGCGAACTTGAAGGTCTTGCCCCTTGCATTGGTCCTATGCGGGGCACCCTAAACATTCAACCGCTGATCATCACAGAAAATGACCTAAAGTTCCACGTCAATGTTGAAACCGGTCATAAAACCGGTTTCTATCTCGACCAGCGCTTCAACCGTCAACGCGTACGCGCGCTGGCTGAAGGTCGCTCCGTGCTGGATTGCTTCTGCTATACCGGCGGGTTCACAGTCAATGCTCTGGCAGGTGGAGCAAGGTCGGTGCTCTCAGTGGACTCCTCCGGAGACGCGCTTGCCCTGTGCCGTGAAAATTGTTCCCTAAACGACCTCCCCCTTGACCGCCAAGCCTCATTGGAAGGCGATGTCTTTCAACTTCTACGTAAATTCCGGGACGAAGCCCGCTCCTTCGATTTAATCATCCTCGACCCCCCCAAGTTCGCCCCCACAGCCGCTCTTGCTGAGAAAGCCGCCCGTGGATACAAGGACATCAACCTGCTCGCTTTTAAACTCCTTCAACCCGGGGGGATCCTGGTCACTTTCTCATGCTCGGGTGGCATAGACGCGGGCTTCTTTCAGAAAATCGTTGCCTCCGCGGCTCTCGACGCCGGCGTTGAGGCACATATCGTCGAGCACTTGTCGCAATCCCCCGACCACCCAGTGGCATTGAACTTCCCCGAAGGGACATACCTCAAGGGATTGATTTGCAATAAATTGTAGAGTCCGCCCTAATCCCAGAGAAACATCCCACCAGTTTGATAATAATCTATAAGAATTAACGGGTTTAGTCGTCTGTGTGGGGCCTAGTATTGGCGGCAGGTACCTTTGTCACTACCCTGTTGATTAATTACAAAAAGGACGGATTATCATCCGTCCTTTTATCGTAACCATTTACGCAGCTTTCTATAGAGCTTTCGTTTTTGACCCATCATCTTGCGACGGGATATATCCGTCTTTATCCATAGGGTTTAATAAATACCATTTACATAATTCTGTATATCTGGTGGAGGTTGCACACCAAGCTCGATCGTAATATTGTCGGTGTAATAAGTCCTTTTCGAACCATCAGCAAGCACCACGGTTCGCAACAGTCTCAATAAAAATCCGCTTTCAGAGTCAAAATAGGCAATGCTGCCGTCCGCGGTTATTGGTTGGGTAAAATCCGTGGTCGTGCGTGGGGTATCGAGCTGGGTGTTTATCGTGAATACAGTGACTGTTTTCCCATTTATTTTATCCGTCGTTACTACTGGGTGGTTATTACTGTCGGAAATAAAATTGTCTAGCTCATTTCCGAATTGAAAATCAAGCGAAAGTGGAAATGGATTTAATGCCTCAGAAAGGTTAGTCGTCAGGTTGTATGCAAGATTATTCCGGAATACAATCGTTTCGAGAATCTGTCCCTCCTGGGTGTTCAGGGCCCATACATATTGATAAACGCGTTTATCTGCGTTTATGTGATACCAAATATCGATCGTTTGAACCAGGGGGATGGCTTGTCCATTTGGTAATTTTCCACGGTCCTGGCTATCGGTGTCATACACCACATTTTCAGTGACATGTACCCATCCAGGCTGGTTAACTGTGAGTCTCCCTTTTGCAGTCAAATCAGTCAGAAGCTTCTTGGCATCAGCAGAAGTAGAGGAATTACCGCACGCGGAAAGAAAGCTTGCCAAAATTGCACTAATTATAAAAAACCAAATGATCTTCTTCAACATTACGACTCCTATATCATATTGATTTATATATATTAATTCGTCACTTCAATTTGCCCGCTCAGAAATGGAAATAGACAATCAATTATTCGAACCCCCTTGCTGCCTGGCCTAGATGCGGCGTGGCTTTCCCACCTCGCCTTGGTTAATCTTCGCCCAGCGACAAAATAGAACGAAGCAAACCAGCCAGCATCACACCCAGTTGGACGCCTTTAACCGGGGTGATTGCCAGAGACTGACCCTTCTGCTCAGCGCGTTTGGTCAACAGGTAAGCTGCTCCCATCCCCACCAGCGCACCGATCGAACCACCGATGAGCATGGCTTTATATTTCCACATGGTGCTGGGTGGAGGCGTTTCGATAATTACAGGTTCATCCATAGTGTTGATCCTTTCGTGCAATACAAGTAGTTCCCTGTCCCGGTTAGCGGGGAGGATGGTTATCTTCTGAAAATGGATTTAAGTGCCGCCCCGGCTTGTTTGGTCCAGATGAAGGGCTTCGTCGCCCCGTCCGCCACCCGACGTGTTCCTGCGGAAACCCGGCCAAAAATATCCTGGGCTTTTTCAGTGTAGCGGGGAATGATCTGAAGGATTTTACTCATCCCGTAAATGATGGTAATGGTTATTAAAATCAAACCGAAGGCAATCAATAACGCCGGGACGAGCAGCCACACCAACGAAATATCAGCCCACACTCCTGTTCGTGCAGTGCCGCCGGTGACTATCAGCAACGCTCCCGCGATGATCAGTCCCGCCATCACCAGGAACGGCACCAGGATCTGCCAGGCAAATTGGTGTTTATGAGCCCGGATGGTCGGGTGGTCTACGGGAAGCTGGTTTGACATGGGTGGATTCTAGCACAAAAAAAGACCGAGCAGGTCTTTTTAGACCCCTGTCATGTGAGGTTGTATCCAAGGCGGAAAAGAGATGGGTGTGTTGGACGGATTTTGTCCATCCAACACACCCTGATTAACCTATCGACACAGCAATTCCCGCAGGGTCACAGACCCTGTTCCAGGTCTGTTCAATTGTGGGGTTTTGGTTCTTTGCGGCTCATTGCATCCATTACAGCCACTGCTGCCATTTCGACGATTGAATCCACTTCGTCACCGGTCTGCAGCACATGGATGGGTGCGCCAGTCCCAAGCAGGATCGGTCCGATCGCATGCGCGTTGCCAAGGCGGGCTAGCAACTTATAGGCAATGTTAGCCGATTCAAGCGACGGGAAGACCAGTACGTTGGCATCCTTGACCGCGCTGAACGGGTAACGCTCTTCAACGATCTCGGGGACCACAGCCGTGTCCGCTTGCATTTCGCCGTCCACTTTCAGGTCAGGTCGATTCTTCTTGAGCAGTTCGACCGCCTTGCGCACTTTGTCTGAATGTGGGTTGGGAGTGGAACCGAAGTTGGAGAAGGAAAGGAAAGCCACGCGCGGTTCGATTTCAAGTCGCTTGGCAAAATCAGCCGAGAGACAGGCGATCTCAGCCAGGGCTTCCGCGGTCGGGTCGATATTGACCGTGGCGTCAGTAAACAGGAAAACGCGTTCTCCCACGATCATAATATAAACCCCTGCCACCAACCCGCCGTCCTGGGCATGGTTTATCTGTAAAGCTGGGCGGATGACATCCGGATATTCGTAGGTCAGCCCCGAGACAAATGCGTCCGCATCGCCCATTCTAACCATCAATGGACCAAGCACATTCGGTTCCCGGACGCGCTTTTGAGCCTGTGAATGGGTCATACCCTTGCGAGCGCGCAGATCGTAATAGGCTTTAACATAGCCTTCGTACTTTGGGAAATCGTTCGGGTCGACCACTTCGCATTCGAAATCAAGCGCCAGTTCTTTGATCTTGTCCTCAATGATCTTGGGCCGTCCCACCAGGATGGGTTTTCCGATGCCGTCTTCTTGAACTTGGACCGCGGCGCGAATGATTTTGGGTTCCTCGCCTTCAGCAAAAACAATGCGCTTCTTCGGCATGGCCGACTTGGCTTTATTCACAAAGAAGTAGCGAACGCGCGCGCCTCTGCCCATACGAAATGCAAGCTGCTCGCGGTATTCGTCCAAGTCGATCGGCTTGCGTGCCACACCCGTCTCCATGGCCGCCTTTGCTACTGCCGTGGACTCCCACAACATCACCCGAGGGTCGAGTGGTTTGGGGAGGATGTACTCGGGGCCATATTTCATGCTGTCAACGCCGTAAGCGCGCAGGACTGAATCGGGCACATCCTCACGGGTCAGGTTATAAAGCGCCTGTGACGCGGCGAATTTCATTTCTTCATTGATGGCACTTGCTCGCACGTCGAGTGCACCACGGAAAATGAACGGGAAACCGAGCACATTGTTGACCTGGTTCGGATAATCCGAGCGTCCGGTGGCCACAATCGCATCCGGGCGTGCTTCCTTGGCCAACTCGTACCTGATCTCAGGATCCGGGTTCGCCATCGCACAAATGAATGGCTTGTCGGCCATGGACTTGACCATTTCAGGTGTAAGTACATTGGCAACTGAAAGACCAAGGAAAACATCCGCACCGCGCACTGCATCTGCCAGAGTCCGGCAGTCAGTATCAACAACGAAGCGGTCTTTGTACTTGTTCATGCCTTCCGTCCGGCCTTTGTAAATTACCCCCCGGCTGTCGAGCATCATGATGTTTGACCGCTGAATCCCCCAACGAATTGCCAGTTCGGCGCAGGAGACGGCAGACGCACCCGCACCTGAAATGACCATCCTAACGTCGGCATGTTTCTTGCCGACAATCTCCAACACATTCGCCAGCGCTGCCGATGAAATGATGGCAGTACCGTGCTGGTCATCATGGAAAACCGGGATGTCGAGCATCCCTTTAAGCGTCTCTTCTATGTAAAAGCATTCAGGCGCCTTGATATCCTCCAGGTTGATCCCACCGAATGTCGGGGCGATGGCACGCGCCACCCTGATGACTTCATCAGGGTCGTGGCTGTCCACCTCAATGTCGAAAACGTCCACGTCGGCGAATTTCTTGAACAGCACCGCTTTACCTTCCATAACCGGTTTGCTCGCAAGTGCCCCACGGTCGCCCAGTCCTAGAATGGCGGTGCCATTTGTTAGGACAGCCACCAGGTTGCCCTTCGAAGTGTACTCGTAAGCTGCTTCCGGATCCTTCTCGATATCGAGCACTGGAACAGCCACACCTGGCGTGTATGCCAGACCCAGGTCACGCTGGGTATCCATGGGCTTGGTGGGTACGACGGCTATCTTGCCCGCCTTTCCATTCAAATGATGGTAATCCCGGGCATCTTGATCGGTGATTTTTGGCATATTTCCTCCGTTATGGAATATTATTTCATCAACCTCTTCATTATCTCACAAGAAAGAAGAGCATTGTTAGTTCCAATTGTCACAATAAAGATAAACGCCTTTCCCTCTTTCCTATGAAAATATCCGGTCTCTAGTCAGAATCCGACAAGGGGACTGGATTTTTTAATGTATAATAGTATTGTCTGGATAATTATCGTACCGCTGATTTGTGGAATTTGGAAAGCGGTCGCGGCTTGAAAATGGAACTTTGGAAAATCCCGGGTATGCCCCTTGACCCGAAACACGGGCATTTTTTATGGGAAGTCTAAATCGAATGAATTTGTGGAAGAAATCAAGCAGGATATCTTTAAAAATCAGGGACTTCCCTTCAAAACCCGCATCTGGCACCGGATCCCTAACCGGTTCCCGATAAATCATCTGTATTCCTGCACTGGGCAGGAAGCAGCTGAGTTGGACATCCAGGTTACATTTTCCACAGCCGTGACCCGCTGCAGGCGGTCTACGGCTGTGAACGTTTAACAAGCACAATGAGCTTTTGGTTTCGAATTGTTAATCGATGAATAAAATCACGGCAATCGAACCCCAGCAAAAGAACCCCCAGCGGGTGAACGTTTACCTGGACGGGGAGTTCGCCTTTGGATTAGCCCGGATCACCACCGGCTGGCTGAAGGTGGGACAGGAATTAAGCGATGAGAAGATCTCAGTTCTTCAAGCCGAAGACGCCAACGAACTGACCTACCAGAAAGCACTGCATTTCCTGAGCTATCGCCCGCGTTCCACGGCAGAGGTTCGCCAGAATTTGGAGAAACGAGGTACTCCGATAGCGCTTGTTGAGGAGACTCTGGTCCGCCTGGAACGAGCCGGGTTGGTCAACGACCGGGATTTCGCCCAGGTATGGGTCGAAAACCGAAACACATTCCAACCTCGCAGCAAATCGGCACTTCGTTTCGAGTTGAGGCGTAAGGGCCTCAGTGACGAGGTTGTACAATCTGTGCTTGATGAGAAGGTGGACGAGGAAGCCCTGGCTTTCGAGGCCGCCCGCAAATATGCTTCCCGCCTGGCGGGCCGGGAATGGCTTGATTTCCGCCAGAAGTTAAGTGGATTTCTCGCACGCCGCGGCTTCTCGTACACCACCATCACCCCGATCGTCTCTAAAGTCTGGAAGGAATTCCAGACGGCGGACGAGGGGGAAACTTTGGATGATAAGGATTAACCATGGAACCCATTGTAGGAATCATAATTGCCCTCCTGACTCTGCTGCTGGGTTTTGCAGTCGGCTTTTATATCAGCCGGGCCCAAACTGAAAAGGCGCAGCGCAACCAGCGCGATAAAGCGGAAAAAGCACTGCAGGAAACACGCGAACAGGCGCGCAACATTGAACTCCAGGCGCGCGATAATGCCCTGAAAATCTCCCGGGGCGCTGAAGGGGAGATTACCCGCCTGCGCACTGAATTAAGCCGCGAAGACGATCGATTACAAAAACGGCGCGCCGAGCTCGACAGCCGCGTGGAAAAGATGGAACAACGCGAACAGGCGGTGAATAAGCACCAGAGCGCAGTGGATAAACGCGCCAATGAAATCGAGAAAATGCACGAACAGGAAATGGTTGAACTCCAGCGCGTCGCCCAGATGAATGTGGATGAGGCCCGTACCATCCTGCTCGCCGAGGTGGAGAAGGATGCCCGCAACGATATGGCGCGCATCATCCGTCAGATCGAGTCGGAAGCCCGTGAAGAGGGTGACAAGCGTGCCCGTAAACTCATCGCCGATTCCATCCAGCGGGTTGCCACCGACCAGGTGGCGGAATTCACCACGTCACTTGTACCCCTGCCCAACGAAGAAATGAAGGGCCGCATTGTAGGACGCAATGGACGCAATATCCGCGCTTTTGAGCAGGCTGCCGGTGTGGACGTCATCGTGGATGATACCCCCGAGGCCGTAACCATCTCCTGTTTTGAGCCCGTCCGCCGTGAAGTAGCCCGTCGTTCCCTGGCACGTTTGATCCTGGATGGTCGCATCCATCCGGCTCATATCGAAAAGGTCCTGGAGGAAGAGCAGAAAGCAGTGGACAAAGTCATCGTGGATGCAGGTGAACAAGCTGCCTTCGATGCCGGGGTAACGGGGCTTCACCCTGAAATCCTGCGCATGATGGGCCGGCTAAAATTCCGCACCTCCTACGGTCAGAACCAACTGGCGCATGCGGTGGAAGTGGCAAAGCTATCCGGAATCCTGGCGGCCGAACTGGGTGCCAGTGAAGATGTCTGCCGCCAGGCTGGCTTTCTGCATGACCTGGGCAAGGCCATGGATCATAACCAGGAGGGCACACATGCCTTGCTGGGTGCCGAGTTTGCCAAGCGCTACGGGGTGAACGCGGTGGTGGTCAATGCCATTGCCGGTCATCACCACGAGGTGGAACAGGAGAGCATTGAAGCCATCATCACCGAATCAGCAGATGCGATTTCCGGTGCCCGCCCGGGAGCCCGCCGAGAGGACCTTGAGGCTTACATAAAGCGCATCCGCACCCTCGAAGATATGGCCACCGCCTTCAAAGGCGTTTCACAGGCTTACGCCATCCAGGCGGGCCGCGAGGTGCGCATCATCGTCCGCCCGGAAGAAATCGACGATCTTGCCGCTGCCAACCTGGCCCGCGATATTGCCAAGAAAATCGAAGAGACCATGCAGTACCCCGGTCAGATCCGGGTGACGGTCATCCGCGAGACGCGTGCCACCGAATACGCCAAGTAAAGGGGGCAGGAGCAGGATGCCCGCCTTTCTTCTGAAATGATAAATGATTCCACCAAACCCACCACGCGGGGGCGTGAGTTCTGGCGCGGGGTGCGTGAAGAAGCACCCATACTGCTCGGAGTAGTCCCGTTTGGCCTGATCTTTGGCACGCTTGCCCTCGACGCCAATATTTCCATTCCGGCTGCTCAAGCCATGTCTTCCATCATTTTTGCAGGAGCCTCCCAGATCATCGCTGCCCAGATGATCGGCGGCAGTGCATCCATCCTGGTGATCATTCTGGTGGTGTTCGTTGTTAACCTGCGGCACGCTCTTTACAGCGCCTCGGTAGCTCCGCACGTCCGTCAACTCTCTACACGTTGGAAGATCCTGCTGGCTTATCTCCTCACCGATGAAGCCTACGCGGTCACCATCAGTCACTATAACAAGGGTGGCGACCCATCCAAAAAACACTGGTACTTCCTTGGCGCAGGTCTTACCCTTTGGTCAACCTGGCAGGTCAGCACCGCCCTGGGCATTTTTATCGGGGCACAGCTCCCGCAATCCTGGCCGCTCGATTTTGTCCTTCCTTTGACCTTCATCGCGTTGGTCGTCCCTGCTCTCAAAGACAAAGCTGGGATTGCAGCAGCCATCGTCGCTGCCCTGGTGGGTCTACTGACGTTGGGTTTCCCCTTCAAGACCGGGCTGCTGGTCGCCGCTTTCATTGGAATCCTTACCGGTCTTTTGCTGGAAGGATAACCTGCATGAGTATCTGGCTCCTCATTCTTGTTGCTGGTCTGCTAACATTTGGGACGCGCCTCTCGTTCATCCTTCTGCTCCACAGGCTAAAGGTACCCGGTTGGTTTCTGCGCGCCTTGCGGTTTGTACCAATGGCCGTCTTATCAGCGATTATTCTCCCCCAACTAGTAACCCACAATTCAACCCTTGATTTCTCCCTGCATAATCCGCAGCTGTACGCAGGCGCACTGGCAATCTTGGTGGCCTGGCGGACCAAGAACGTCCTTCTGACCATCCTGGTTGGAATGGCCGCATTGTTGATATTTCAAGCCTTACTGGGGATAATCCAATAACGGATGGCGGTCGCCATCTATTTTCCGCCAGGCAGGCACGCTGTCCGATTATTTCCGTCAGGTGCCCACAAATGGGTTTTCGCGCATTTCTTCCCCCACGGTCGATTTCTCGCCATGCCCTGAAAGCAATTGCGTTTCATCTGGCAGGGTAAAAACCTGTTCCATAATGCTGCTGGAGAGCGCCTCCCAATCCCCTCCTGGCAGATCCGTACGTCCCACACTTCCATGAAATATCAGGTCGCCGCAGAACAGCAAGGAGTCCTTAGCACAGTAATAAACAACATGACCGGGGGTATGTCCCGGAGTATGGCGAACCTCGAATTCCGTTTTTCCCAATCGCAATACCTGGCCATGAATTAAATCTATCGTAGGTTTCGGGCCGGGGTCGATCTGCATCCCAAAATAGGGAGCTCCGCCCTGGTTTTCCCAGAGTTCATGGTCCAATGAATGCAAAGCCACGATCGGGGGGGTATTTAAGGCTTTGGCTAGGTCGGCAGCCCCGCCGAAATGGTCGAAATGCGCGTGCGTATACCAGAGTTGACTGATCTTCCAACCAAGCTTTTGCGCTTCCTCGAAAATTGCGCGTCCGTCCCAAGCCGGGTCGATCACTACCGCCTCCCCCGAGTCGGAGTCAGCAATAATATAACAATTAGTTGAAACAGGACCCAGGATTAGGGTACGGAAATCGAGCATGGTCAAAGCTCCAGGGATTGGTTTGCTGCAGCCGGTTCATCCACCCGTTGATGAGGGGTGAACACAAGTGAGATAATAAATGCTCCCCCCAACAACGCCAGGCTGGTCGGGTACACTCCTATCGGCGATTGGGTATAAAGGATCCCTGCTAAAAGTGGCGCCAGGGTCATGGACAGTGAACTGAAGGTCTCCGCCACTCCGTAGGCGAGCCCCATCTGCGCCGGATGGACCAGCGGGCGAGCCTGGGCGTAAATGAAGGCGCGCGCGGCACGATAACCTCCCAGCAGGAAGTAACCCAGCGCATACCAGGGCACCCCCACCCCTTTCCATAAAAGCAGGCTAAAGAATGCAACCGATACCTGCGCCAGTATGAATCCTGTGCGCGCCGCGAGTTGTCCCATGGCAAGGTTTAGGAATGCATTTCCCAGGCTTCCCACCGAGCCAAGAAGTCCAATTGACTCGAGCGAAAGCCCGCGTTCATTTTGAAGAAATTTTGGCGTTAGCGGTTGGGGAAGGTACATGACGAACATTGCCAGGAACACGATCCCTACTAAAGTGATGTAGCGTTGGTTTGCCCACAGTTTGGCCGGGGGTTTGGCTGGGTCGTGCTTTTCGCGCGGCTGGGCGCGGATAAAAAGCAGGATCCCGGTAGAGACAATGAAAATGCAGGCTGATACCAGGTAAACATTCCGCAGGCCGAACTGCTCTCCCAGCCATCCGCCTGTGATCGGTCCGAGCACGGCTCCCAGGTTAAATGCCGCCGACATTAGAGTCATCGCCCGGACCGGCGTCAGTTTCCCTCGTGCTGCCGTGATATATGAGTTCATCGGGGAGGAGACGAAGGCAGTCAGACCGTAGAGAAGTACCCCCACAATGAATGCGGGCAAAGTCCTTGCCAGGAACATAACCCAGGTTGCTACCAGGCCGGAAGCCCAGGCCGCAATCATGATCGGCTTCCGCCCGATCCGGTCTGCAAGATAGCCAGCCGGGATGTGCGCCAGCGTCATCGCCAGGCCGAAGGCACTGAAGACTGCTGCGATGGTCATTGTGCTAGCACCTAGTTGCTCCAAATATATCGGTTGGAAATAAATAAACATTCCCTCACCTATCCCCCAGGTGAAGAGGGAAGCGAACAACAGGACCAGGTCAAGGCTCATGCCATGGCAACCCGGTTAATGAAATCGGCTGCAGCTTTAAATACCACCGTGTGCGTGGGCTCTTCCGTGATGACGTGCCCGCCGCCTTCCACCCACATCATTTGCTTGTCAGTGCTTCCGAGATTGGCATGGATTTTTTCCATACTCTCCCGAAACACGTAATTATCATTGCGCGAATGGATCAATAATACTGGCACCTTGACCAAAGGCAGCGCTTTTCGCATCTCTGCCAGGAGCTTGTTTAATTCGCCCGCTGAACGGACCGGGTTTTTGGGATAGGCTACATGCTGTTTGAACGCAGCTTTGTCGAACCAACCTGCATCTGGCGCCCCCCTGGCTTTGGGCATATAGGGGAAAAACCATGAAAGCGGACTTGTTAATGGGAACAACTTGGAATCGGGGAGTTGGTACGGCGTAGACATGGCAACCACGCCCTGTACCGGAAGAGTGCTCGCCGCAGTTAATGATAAGACGCCACCCATGGATAGACCAAGCAGGAAAACCTGGTCAGTACAGGAACGCATCAGGTTGTAGCCATCCTCCACCGAAAGCAGCCAATCCTGCCAGCGCGAGCGTACCATGTCTGCGGGTTTTGTAGCGTGACCGTTTAGGCGTATCCCGCAGACGGTGTATCCTTGCTGGTTCAAATACTCACCAAGCCAGCGCACCTCTTTCGGAGCCCCCGTGAATCCATGTATCACGAGGCAGCCGATTTTTGCGTTGGCGTCTTTCCCGGCGAAGAAGAACGGTTCTGCGGTTGGGATGATTTGGGACAAGATGACCTCAGTAGTGAAGAACAGATTAACGAATAATAAAGACCCTGTGGACAAATTATAATCCCCCACTTATGAGTTAGTCGATGGGCGAGGAAATTTAAAAATTGGAGGCAGGGAGTCTGAAGGTGATTGGTCTACTTTGGAATCAAATATCCAATTCCAGGCTTACCGCATCCAGGCAGGGTGTTGTTTTTTGATTCGAAGGTAAACCGGGCACCCGGGTTCATGTGCTCCGGGCAGGTAACCGCTGGATACCAGGAATTCTTTGACGATCTCACCGCCCGTGAACACAAAAGTCTTTTTGAACAATTTTGTCCATTCTTCCAGTGTGAGTGGATGGTGCCCATCCAGCCAGCCTTTGAATGAACCATACTCCTCTCTCAATCCCAGGATACGGCGCGCATTTTCAATAGCCGCTATCACCTTAAGCCGGTTGCGGATGATCCTGGCATCCCCCAGCAGGCGGTTTGTGTCTGCCTCGGCATAAGCTGCCACCTTGTCTACATCAAACCCATCATAGACATTATGGAAGGCTTCTTTTTTCTTTAGAATGGTGACCCATGACAACCCCGCCTGGTTGATCTCAAGCACCAGCCGTTCGAGCAGAGCGGAGTCGTCGGTCAGTGGGAAACCGTATTCTTGATCGTGGTAGTTTTTATTCAAGATGTCTTCAGGGTGCTCGCGCAGATATTGGCAGTAGGTCATCATGCCGGTCCTCTCAAGGTTTTTGAAGCTCGATGAAATCTTCCAGTTTTTTAAGAGCTTCCGGCATATTCTTGCGAGAAAATCCCAGCCGGAAATGATTGCCCGGGTGATCATACATTGTTCCTGGCAGCAGCAGGACACCTGAATTGCTCACAAGATCGTGACAGAATTTTTCAACCTCTGTGCCTGATAGGTGAGGAAAGGCGATTGGACCGGCTTTCGGGCGCACCCACTCGAATTGGTGTGCATGAGTACTGAAAAAAACTTCGAGCAGGGACAAGTTTTCCTGGATGATCCGCAAATTTCGCCCGGCGATCTGTTCCCGATGCCTCAAAGCCAGCTCAGCCAGGTATTCGCTTGGTGCGCTGCTGCAGATGGTGGTGTAATCTTTAAGAGCAGCCATTCGAGCCAGCACCGGCAAATTTTTTGTCGCAACCCAACCGATGCGCAGCCCGGCCAGACCATACGCTTTCGACATTACTCCCAGCGAGACCGCCTCCGGGTTGATGTCACAGGCTGAGGGGAGCCGGTCTGCTGGTTCGTATTCCAGCTCGCGATAAACCTCGTCGGAAAAGAGCTGGATGCCTTTTTCCTGCACCAGGGTATTAAGCGATAGGTAATCGGCTTTCGGCATTAAATAGCCGGTGGGGTTGTGCGGGGTGTTGACGACGATGACGCGCGTGTTTTTCCGCAGGCTGCCCTTAAGTTCGTCCAAGTCGAGGGCCCACTTGTTTTCCGGGCGGGCTTCCCAGGTTGTCACCTCACAACCTAGGCTCCTGGCTATCTCAAACAGCGATTGGTAGCACGGCCAATGAACAATGATGTGGTCGCCGGGCTTCAGCACGGCCTGCATAAATAGGTATATTGCTTCCTCCGCACCGTTATGGACCAGCACCTGTTCCGGTTGGATGCTGTTGTAAATCCGGCAGATTTCCTTCCTCAGCGAGGGCGCCCCCCGTGACTCGGTATAACCCAGCCAATGGCGCTTCAGATCTTCCTCCGCACCAGACTCAAAAGCCAGCAGGTCCCCTACCGAAAGCGATTCGCAGTCCGAACTGCACAAAAGGTATTTAACGTTGAATTCGTAACGGGCGAAGTAACGTTCCAGTTTGAAAGGGCTGAGTTGCATCTGCAAAATTCCTTAAGCATTTCAAGACAGGCAAAATATCCTACCCTACCACCCTCAACTCGCGCGGCATGTCGCTCAGGCAATCCGTCGCATTTTCCGTGACCACCAGGTTATCTTCGATCCGCACCCCATTGCGTTCCGGCAGGTAGATCCCCGGTTCCACCGTGTAAGCCATGCCTGGTTCCAGTAATTGCATATTATCGCCGCGCATGTATGGTTCCTCGTGCCCCTCCATGCCGATACCGTGACCGGTGCGGTGGGTGAAATATTTACCATACCCTGATTTATCGATCACCGTTCTTGCGGCGATATCCACACTCGCACAAGGCGCACCAGGTTTTCCCGCTGCCCGTCCGGCTGCGTTGGCTTCTAGCACGATCTGGTGGATCTTGCGATACTCGGCTTCAACCTCCCCCACCGCCAGGGTGCGGGTCAAATCGGAAATGTAGCCATCCACCGCTGCGCCCCAGTCCACCACAAGTAAATCTCCCTGCTGGATCTTCCGGTCGGTTGGAGTGGCGTGCGGGTTGGCGCTGTTCGGTCCACCCGAAACGATCGGGGCGAACGGCATTTCTGATTGAGACCCGCATTGAAGTAAATGGACCACCAATTCCGACGCCAGTTCATTTTCGGTCATCCCAATTTTGATTAATGGAATGGTTGCTTCCAGGGCGGACTGGGCAGCTTTGACAGCCTTGTGCATTGAGCCAATTTCCTCGGCATCCTTCCGCATCCGCAGGCTGCTGACCACCTGGGAGGCATCCGAGAATTTCGCTTTGGGCGCGCCTGATTCGAGCTGTCGGAATTCCAGCATCCTCATCTGTCGCAACTCCACACCAATCCGTTTTCCATCCAGATTTAAGGAATTGACCGCCTTGCGAAATATGCCCGCCCAATCTCCCGGGTTTTCACCATACGGGAAGGATTTGATCGCGTACGGCAGGGCGCTCACCTTGAGCATTTCCAACTCCGGCAGGACGATGACAGGCTCATTCCCAGCTATGAACAGGACGATAATCGGGCGTTCAGAGAGATGGAAATGCAGCCCGGTCATGTAGACCAGGCTGGGACCGGCATTCAAGGCGATTGCATCCAGGTCGGAGCTATTCAATACAGAAGATAGTTTGGAAATTCTGGAGGAAATCATCGATCATCCTTTCTTCGTTTTTCGCTAAATTGTGTCTTTGATCTTTGATTATTTATGCTTTATATTGATGAAATCGCTTAACAAAAACCACCTTAACTCCCCAGTCAATCAGGGCTGGGAAAAGCGTATCCAGGGCAATAACCGGCCAGAACCACCAGGGGATCACCACCATCCGGCGCGGATGTTTGGCCACCTGCACCGTTCGGCGTGCCACGCGTTCTGAGGTCATATAGATCCAACCCGGCAATTTCACATTTTGACGGAGGGGGCTGTCCCCCGACTTCTGTCCGAACTCGGTCACTGCTGGTCCTGGATACAGTCCGGAAACCTTAACGCCCAGCACCGCCACCTCCCTGCGCAAGGCGTCTGTAAATCCGCGCATCCCATACTTGGTCGCGGCATAGACTGTGTACATTGGTGCAGCAATCAAGCCCGCCACCGAGGACATATTGATAATATGACCTGCCCTGCGGTTTAACATGGAGGGTAGGACTGCCCGTGTTAATTGCATCGTCCCTCTTAAATTGACATTTAATTGCGCGTCGATATCCTCGGCTGGATCGAACGTTTCCAGCCAGTTAATTCCTCCCACCCCGGCATTGTTAAGCAGGATATCTATCTGCCCATAAGTTTCCAGTACTGTTTTGACGGCAGACGCGATCTGGGTTTGTTCCGTCACGTCGAGCTGCAGTGAAAAGGCTTGCCCGCCGGTGCGATTGATTTCCTCAGCCAGCGCGGTCAACCTTTCCATGCGGCGAGCAGTCAGGATGACTATCGCGCCTTCCTTGGCAAACAACCTGGCAGCATCCGCTCCAAAGCCAGAGCTGGCTCCAGTAATGAAAACCACTTTGTTTTTAAGCGAATGTGGCATGCTTTCCTCGTATTTAAAAAAATAAATGACGCAAATATTGTATCCCATTTGCGTCATTCACGGTTTTTGGAATTTACTACTCAGTCTTCTGCGGCTTCACCTGCTTCTTCCAGTTTGCGTCGCGGGTGGGGTGGTTCGAGTGTCCTTTTTGAAGCCAAAGCCATTTCAAGCACCTGGTCCATATGCTGCAGTGCCACTATCTTCAAATCCTCGCGCACTTTCCTGGGCACATCCACCAGGTCTTTCATGTTTTTCTCCGGGATAAGCACCACCTTTAGTCCTGCACGGTGGGCTGCCAGCACCTTTTCGCGCAACCCCCCAATGGGTAATACCCGTCCGCGCAAGGTAATCTCCCCGGTCATACCCACTTCCTTATGCACTGCCCGCCCGGTTAATGCTGACACGAGCGCTGTAGCCAGGGTGATGCCGGCTGATGGGCCGTCCTTGGGAATGGCGCCTTCCGGCATGTGCACATGGATATCCATCCGTTCAAAAACATCCAGGTCGATCCCAAGCGTTGGTGCCCTGGATTTGACATACGTCAGTGCTGCCTGGCCGGATTCCTGCATCACGTCCCCGATCTGACCGGTCATCTGCAGGTTCCCTTTACCATCCAGTACAGCCACTTCAATGGAGATGATCTCGCCGCCATTCTCGGTCCACGCCAGACCTGTGGCTACCCCAACCTCGTCCTTGCGCTCGGCCTCCGTCTGGAAGAACTGCTGGGGGCCGAGGAATTTCTCGATCAGCTCGGGCAGGATATCGGTGGGATATCGCTTCTCTTCCGCTTTCCAGCGCGCCACCTTGCGGCAAATGCGCCCGATCTCACGCTCGAGGTTGCGCACTCCGGCCTCGTAGGTGTACTCGCGCACGATTCGTTGAAGCGCCTCTATGGAAAAAGTCATCCCGAGGGACTCGATCCCGGTTTCCTCCAATTGGCGTGGTATCAGGAATCTCTCTGCGATGGTAATTTTTTCTTCCTCGATGTAACCGGGGAACTCGATCACTTCCAGCCGGTCCAGCAGGGCGGGCGGAATGGTCATCAGAGTATTGGCAGTGGTGATGAACATGACCTTGGAAAGGTCGAAGTCCAGTTCGAGGTAATGGTCGCTGAAGGCGTGGTTCTGCTCGGGGTCCAACACCTCCAGCAAGGCTGAGGATGGGTCTCCTCGGAAATCCTGCCCGAGTTTATCGATCTCGTCGAGCATGAATAATGGGTTCGCGGTTCCAGCTCGTTTCATCGTTTGCAGGATTCGCCCGGGCAGCGCACCGATGTAGGTCCGCCGGTGGCCGCGGATCTCAGCCTCATCTCTCACACCGCCGAGCGATACACGCACGAATTTTCGCCCCAGCGATTCGGCGATGGACTGTCCAAGGGAGGTCTTCCCTGTACCAGGGGGACCGACGAAACACAGGATAGGCTGTCGTTCCTTCTTGGGCCTGAGGGAGCGCACCGCAATATATTCCAGGATGCGATCTTTGGCTTTTTTTAGTCCATAGTGATCGCGCTCCAGGATGCGTCCAGCATGTTTTACATCAAGGTTGTCTTTGGTTGATTGCTGCCAGGGCAGGTCTAGGATCCAGTCCAGGTAAGTGCGGATAATGCCTACCTCAGGTGCCATGGCAGGCATCTGGTTCAACCTTTCCAATTCCTTGATGGCGGTGGCGCGCGCCTGCTCTGGCAGCGACGCGGCATCGATTTTCTTTTTCAGATCGTTCAAGTCGCGCGTGAAAATGTCGCCTTCGCCCAGTTCGGTCTGGATCTGTTTCATCTGTTCGCGCAGGTAAAACTCACGCTGGCTCTTATCCACTTCATCCTGGACTCGGCTGTGGATTTCATCCTCCAGCTCTAATACATCAAGTTCCTGTGCCAGCAGTTTATTGATCTGCTGCAGCCGTTGGCGCGCGTCCTTCATTAGTAGCAATTGCTGGCGCTCGTTTAGTTTGATCGAGACTGCAGTGGCAATCATATCCGCCAGCCAGCCCGGTTCGGCGATGTTCATGGCGAACAGGTGGGCTTCTTCGGGAATGGCGCGGTCGAGTTGGACACACCGGTCAAAAAGATCCAGGGCATTGCGCATCAGAGCCTGGGTGGTTTTATCGGCAGTCGCCGGTTCGTCAATCACCCGTGCCCGCACCCGCATCACGGGGGTCAGGCGGGTGAATTCCACCACCTCCACCCTCTTCCGCCCCTGCACCAGTGCAGAGGAGGTACCATCGGGCATCGATAGCAGCCGACCCACCGCCATTTCCACGCCGATCGAAAGGAAATCCTCCGGACCGGGGCTTTCCATGTCCGAGTCGCGCTGGGTCAGGCCAATAATAGTCCGGTCGTGCTCGTGCGCTTCCTGGATTGCCAGCAGACTGGCCTCGCGCGCTACAAAAACAGGCGTGACCATATGTGGAAACACAACGATATCACGCAGGGGCAGGACCAGCGCCTCGATGCAGCCGTCCTCATCAGGGGTGGCATTGGCAACCCGGTAAAGCTCATCTGTGCGCTGTGAGAGCGCCACGTTGAATGCATCTTCTTCCTGGAAAGACCAGTCGTTTTGATTCATAACTTCCCTGTGAAATAACGACTATCGTCGCTACTTTATATTTGATAATTTTTCCCAGGCAGTTTTCACTTCTGCAGTGACGAACATGCTGCCTGCCGATAAGACAATTTCTCCGCTGACCGCTGCCAGCTCCAGTGCCCGTTCCAAGGCAAACTCCACCGGTGCAGCAGCTTCCGAGCGGATCCCAAGACTGGTCGCTGTTTCGACGATTTTCTCTGGCTCGATGGCGCGCGGGTGTACGGCTTTTGTAGCCAGAACAAGATGCAATTGCCCTTTCAAAGCGCTCAACATTGCGGCCACATCCTTGTCTTCGGACGAACCAAAGATCAGCAAGACTCCCCCGTGGGGGAAGTAATCTTCCAGCGTCTGGGCCAACTTCTCGAAAGAATCCTTGTTATGGGCGGAGTCCAGGATTACCGGTGGTTCCTTGCGAACGATCTCGAACCGGCACGGCCATTTTACCTTCGCAAATCCTTCGGCTATGTCCTTATCACTGATTTTCAGCCCACTGGCTTTTAAAGCCGTATAGGCAGTTGCCGCGTTGACAACCTGGTGACGCCCCAATAATGGGAGGCGTAGTATAACCGATTCCTGTCTTTTTTCAACTCCTTGCCTTTTACCAATAGCTCCCTTTCTACTGCCAACTGTCAGGGTCTGCCCATCCAATGAATGTTCACCAGCAGCGAACGACACCTCCCTGCCAACTAATGTCAGGGGAGCATGGCGTTCTTGAGCCACCCTTTCCAGCACAAGACGCGCCTCATCTTTCTGCGGAGAGGAGGCCACGGGGATGCCTGGTTTAATGATGCCGGCCTTTTCACCTGCGATAAGGGTTAGCGTGTTGCCAAGGACAGCCATGTGGTCATAGGAGAGCGAGGTGATCACCGATACGCGCGGCATGACCACATTGGTGGCATCCAGCCGCCCGCCCAGCCCCACTTCGATCACCGCCGCATCCACCTTTTGCTCGGCGAAATAAAGTAGTCCGATGGCTGTCGTAATTTCGAAGGTGGTCAGCTTGGGCACAACAGCCACATGCGGCTTGACCTGTTCCACCAGTCCCACCAGTTGGTCATGTGAGATTGGCTGCCCATCTATTTGGATGCGTTCCACGTAATCCTGCAGATGTGGGGACGTATATAGCCCGGATTTATACCCTGCAGCCGTCAAAGCTGACGCCATCAGTGCACTTGTGGAACCCTTGCCCTTCGTTCCCGCTACATGCAGGATCGGATATTTCTGTTCCGGGTTTCCTAGCAAGGTCATCAGCGCCCGCATCCGCTCCAGGTTGAAATCAGCCTTGGCGAGTTCGGAAGATTTTTTAAGACTATAATCTACGAAAGAATAGAGGTAATCAAGGGCGAGGTTGTAGGCGGTATTGGTGTCCATAGGTAAAAGTATTGTAAATCGTAATCAGTAATTCGTAAATCGCAATCCGATTATGGTTGGTCTGCTTACTGTCCACCTATACCTGCCCGGCTGCGCTTCGCTTAAAGAAAAACGGGGTCGCCTAAAACCCCTGCTGGCACGTCTCCACCGCCAGTTCAATGTTTCTGTAGCTGAAATGAGCATGCAGGATAAATGGCAGGAATCAGTCATTTGCTGTGGGATGGTTGGAAACAACACTGCCTTTCTTCAATCTGCATTGGAAACGGTTGGGAAATGGGCAGAGGCAAATTGGCCGGATGGAGACTTGCTTGATACGAAAATCGAAATATGGTAGAGGTGGCCTCTTTGGTCGCCCTGAGTTCGAATAATATCTGAGTATGGAGGAATTATGGATTTACATTTGAAAGGGTTACGTGCACTTGTCACGGGTTCAAGTAAGGGGCTGGGATATGCCACCGCACTCTCACTGGCGAGGGAAGGTTGTAGACCTGTCATCAATAGTCGCGACCAGGTCGGGGTTTCTGCCGCTGCCGCAAAGATCTCTGCCGATACAGGGGTTAAGGCTCTTGCCCTGGTGGGCGATCTCGCCGACCCGGATGTTCCCGCCCGCCTTGTGAACGAGGCTGCCCGCCTGCTGGGCGGATTGGATATTTTAATCACTAATGCCGGGGGTCCCCCTTCCGGAGCATTTGAATCAATGGACGAAGCCGATTGGCAGAAGGCCATCGACCTGACCCTGTTGAGTCACGTCCGCTTGATCAAGGCCGCCTTGCCTTTCCTGCGCAAGTCGAAGTCCGCCAGCGTGCTGACTATTACCTCTTATTCGGTCAAGCAGCCCATCCCCAACCTGGTTTTATCCAACAGCATCCGCGCTGCCACCGTCGGGCTCACCAAGTCGCTCGCCCTCGAAATCGGTCAGGACGGCATTCGCTTCAATTCCATCCTGCCTGCATGGACGAATACCCAGCGGGTGATCGAATTGATGACCTTCCGTGCCAAACAGAACCATACAACGCTCAAGAAAGAAATGGCCCTTCAATCCAAGGACAGCCCGCTGGGGCGAATGGGCACCCCTGAAGAATTTGCCAACGCAGCTGTTTTCCTCGTCTCACCCGTAGCCAGCTATATCACCGGCATGATGTTGGCTGTGGATGGCGGAATGATAAAAGGAACCTTTTAACAATATGAAAACCTGCTTGAACTGCAACCGCTCTGAACAGGAAACGCCACTGGTGACCCTTCAATACCAGGGGAGCCAGGTTTATATCTGCACCCATTGTTTTCCGACGTTAATACACTCACCCTCAAAACTGTCTGGAAATTTGAAAGACGCGGATAAGATCCAGCCTGCTGACGACGACCATTGATCTGACCTTCCATCCTTATAAACAACTGCCCCCAAGCAGTGGATGCATAATCGCGGAGATTTATGTGGTTCTTTCAAGTGAATAAATTGGAGGACCTTTAGCCTCGGTTATAATACCGCCCATGCTTTCCCCCCAACAGATCGATACCCGCCTCGAGCGGATCTTATTAAAGGTACAAAAACCCGGTCGTTACGTCGGTGGCGAACTGAATGCTATTGTCAAGGACTGGGAGGATGTCGGTACCCGGGTGGCTTTCGTCTTCCCGGACATCTACGATATTGGTATCTCTAACCTGGGCTTGCAGATCCTCTACGACCTGGTCAACCAGCGGCCGGATGCCCTCGCCGAACGCGCCTACGCTCCCTGGGTGGACATGGAAAACCTGATGCGCTCGAGCGGCATCCCGCTCTACTCGCTTGAGACCAGGCATCCCCTGGCAGCTTTTGACATCCTGGGTTTCTCCCTTCCTTATGAGACCCTCTACACCAATACTCTCAACATGCTCGACCTGGCTGGGATTCCTCTCCGCTCCTCCGATCGCACTTCCGCAGATCCCCTCATCATCGCCGGCGGTCACGCCTGCTTTAATCCTGAACCTATGCATGCTTTCATTGACGCATTTGTGATCGGTGAGGGAGAAGAAGTCATTCAGGAAATAATCGACGTCGTGAAGAAGGTAAAGGGGCAAAATTCCCGAGCAAGCAACCATCAACCTTTAATGTTGCCCCGCGAGCTCCTGCTCCGGGAATTGGCGCAAATCCAGGGTGTGTATGTGCCCCGCTTTTACGAAGTCAAATACCTCCAGGATGACACAATTGATGCCATCACACCCACAATCCCCGAAGCTCCCCGGGTTGTGATCAAGCGCATGCTGCCCAAACTTCCTCCGCCAACCACCCGCTTCCTGGTCCCGAACATTGACGTGGTTCACAACCGCGTCTCAGTCGAAGTGATGCGCGGCTGCACGCGTGGCTGCCGTTTTTGCCAGGCGGGTATGATCACCCGCCCGGTCCGCGAACGCAGTGTGGAAGAGATCGTTCAGGCTGCAGAAGAAGCCGTGGCTGCCACAGGGTCTGAAGAGTTGGCGCTCCTATCCCTCTCCTCCTCTGATTACACTGATATTCTCGAACTGGTCACCCGCATCGGCGAACGGTTCCGTGGAAAACATCTCACCGTTTCCCTGCCCTCCCTGCGGATCGATACAGTCTCGGTGGAGTTGATGGAAAAGCTAAAGGATCGCCGCTCCGGGGGCTTCACCCTCGCCCCGGAAGCCGCCACCGAACGGATGAGACGAATTATCAATAAATTTATTACCGACGAACAATTGCTGGAGACAGCCCGTGAGATCTATTCCCGCGGTTGGACGAATATCAAGCTTTACTTCATGATCGGTCACCCTTCAGAGACCCTCGCCGATGTGCAGGCGATCGCTGACCTGTGCAAGCGCGTGCTGGCTGAAGGGCGCAAGGTTCTGGGCGGTAAAGCCAGGGTTCACGCCGGGGTGAGCACTTTCATCCCCAAGCCGCACACACCTTTCCAGTGGGTGTCTGTGGATACTCCTGATCAGATCAGGGCCAAACAGGAACTCCTGATGCATGAATTGCGCGGCTCCGCTTTCAAGTTATCCTGGACATCGCCTGAAGACACTCTCCTTGAAGGCTGGCTATCACGCGGCGACCGCCGCATGTCAGAAGTGATCTTCGCCGCCTGGAAGAACGGGACGAAATTCGACGCCTGGCAGGATCAGCGCCGCTTTGAGGCCTGGACCTCTGCATTTGCGGCACAAAAACTCGACCCTGCCTTCTACACTCATCGGACCCGCCGCAGCGACGAAGTGTTTCCCTGGGAACATATATCCGACACCGTCCGCAAAAAATACCTGTACGCAGATTACCAGCGCTCATTGGAAGGCACTACCCGCCAGGATTGCCGTGAAGGTTGTGACGCCTGCGGTATCCTGCCCACCTTCGCCGCCTCTCGACGCGAATTTCCTGGAATTTATTGGAAATGTCCTGAAGTAAAGTCACCTGCCGGCGAAAAACGGGTCGCTGCAGGAGGAGGCTAACCCATGAACCTGCGTGCACCCTTGAACTACATGTTGGTCGGTGCCCTGGGCGGTTTATTAATTTTTATGGGCATGCTCATGTTCAACACGCTGTTGAATTTGCTCTTCCCTACCAATCAGTGGACCATGTTGGCACTTCTGTGCTTTACATCCCTGGTTGTCGGCATGTTGGCGCGATTGCTCCAGCCGTTCCATGGTCTCGGTTCCGCCATTGCTTCGGGCGTCATTGCCGCACTGATGATTCTTTACCTGTGGCTTGTCCCTTCTACGGCAACCACCATGGACCTGGTCTTCGGGCCGCTGGGCATTCTGGTCACGATTGGTTTCTCCCTCCTCGGCGCCTGGGTCCTGCCAGTTCTGCGCAACGGGAACGGCAGGCGCGTTGGGAAAACTTCCTGAATGAGGCTGCGTCTCACATTTTCCAAATCCGGTGCGTTACGCTATACCGGTCATTTGGACCTGCACAGCCTTTGGGAGCGGACCGTGCGCCGCGCTGGGCTGCCCCTGGCTTATACCCAGGGTTTCCACCCCGGTCCGAAGATACAGTTGGCGTCTGCTTTACCACTGGGCTTCATCGGCCGTGCTGAGATCGTGGATTTGTGGATTATCGATTCCCCAACTTCATTGGATCAATCTTATAAGGAATTACTGCAATCCGCGTCGCCGCCGGGACTGGTAATTTCCGCCGTGGATGTTGTGGACGAACACGCTCCTGCTCTCCAAACCCAGGTGGTCTCTGCAGAATACGATGTAACCTTTCTTGAACCGGTGTCCGCTTCGATGTTGGCAGCTGGGATCGCCAGCTTATTAGGCGCCGCCAATCTCCCCCGCGAGCGTCGCGGAAAGACCTACGACCTGCGCTCACTGGTTGAAAAGCTCGAATTGCATCCAGGTGAAGGATCCTACCCGTCTCAGCTGCATATGCGCCTTGCCGCACGTGAAGGCGCCACCGGTCGCCCCGAGGAAGTGTTGGACGTCCTCGGGATCCCGTTCGAGACAACCCGCATCGAACGTACCCTTTTGATTCTTCGCAATACGATCTAAACTTAAGTTGGAGGTTTAGGGGTGGGTATAAATCGATTCCCTGCTTCTTGAAAAACCAGTTTTAATCACTGGGGCGCTCATTAAAATGATAATTGAAACGCGATAGAATAAGCCATCTCTTTGCTCTGGAGCATCCAATGGGTCTTATTGTTTCTGGACTAATCGGTTTTTTTACCGCCCTCCTTTTCGCCTACATCCTCTATTGGCTCGATCGCTACGAAAAGGAACCGCTCTGGTTGTTGGGCGGAGTTTTTTTATGGGGCGCAGTCATCGCTGCTGGCAGCGCCTTCATAATTAATACCTTCCTGGGGCTTGGAATATATATTTTCACCAACTCCAGTGTACTAACCGATATTGCCACCGGATCCCTCGTCGCCCCATTGGTGGAAGAAACTCTCAAAGGGTTGGCTATCCTTGCTGTCTTCCTCGTCTTCCGCAGCGAATTTGACTCCATCCTGGATGGTATCATTTATGCCGGGGTGGCTGCCCTTGGGTTCGCAGCCACAGAAAACACTTACTATATTTATACATACGGGTTCCAGCAGGGCGGTTGGAGCGGTTTGTTATCCCTTACATTCATTCGCATTATTCTGGTCGGTTGGCAGCATCCCTTCTACACAGCCTTTTTCGGTATCGGGCTGGCCGTTTCCCGACTCAATAAGAATTTGGCAGTTAAGATATTTGCTCCCCTGCTCGGATTGGCTGCCGGAATGTTTGCCCACGGTTTCCATAACACTGTTGCCGCTATCCTTCCCAGTGGGTTGCCGGGGATCTTGATTGGCACCGCCATCGATTGGACCGGGTGGTTTTTTATGTTCATCATCATCATCTGGGCTACCTGGCGCGAGCAGCAAAATCTGAAAAAATACCTTACTTTGGAAGTCCAGGCAGGGGCGGTTACCCCTGGGCAGTTCCGCACGGCTGCTTCCGGGTGGCTGCAGATGTTTGCCCGCATTACCGCTATATTTAATGGAAAATATATAAAAACGGCGCGTTTTTACCAGGTTTGCGGAGAATATGCCCATAAGCATCGTCAATATGACCTGCTCGGAGATGAAGGCGGGAACCTTGCACGTGTCCAAAAATTGCGAACTGAAATGGTTCAACTAGCTCCCTTTGCCCAGGTTTGACTAGTCGATACCCGCATAAAGTCGCAACCTTCGCAAGGCATTCTATTGTGGTAAAATCCTCGCGGCACGCCCCTGTAGCTCAGTGGACAGAGCGTTAGCCTCCGGAGCTAAAAAGGGCAGTTCGAGTCTGCCCAGGGGCACTCTTTTTCTCAAGTCAATCGCAAGTCGATTGATATAGTTTGGGGTTGACCGTTAATAGACCTTTTGGTTGATAATACAACCATGGTTTGGATAATGATCAAATCTTTTTTTATCGCTTAATAGCAGATGCTAATCCTGGCGAGTCTTTTTTGGGGGATAGTTTAAAGGACAAGACCTTATTTTCCTCATTTCTAGAAAAATCCCTTCCAAATTCAGGAGGGTTTTTTTATTGGTTCGCGATCTGCATCGTTGGTTGTGTTATCCAGAAGTTCCGAAACTTGATTTTCATTTTGGTGTGTCTAATATGCATCCCCCAACTGGTGGAGGAAAATACTCCCCCGCAGATGGATGTGGCAGGGGAGTATTTGTCATAACATATGGGCAAACGTCGCATCGGCGGAAAACTATGAAAGTCAGCCTTCTTGCAGGAATGCCAGCCGATCCAGCCACATTGGTCAATGTGCCAAACCTCGTCACAGCCTATTATGTGGATAAACCTGATCCGTCAATTTTGACGCAACGGGTTATGTTCGGCACCTCGGGTCATCGCGGTTCGGCCTTCGAGAATTCATTTAACGAATGGCACATCCTTGCCATCAGTCAGGCTATTTGCCTATTCCGAAAACAGCAGAAAATCGATGGGCCTTTGTTCCTTGGTATGGATACACATGCCCTATCAGTACCAGCATTGGCGAGCGCTTTGGAAGTACTGGCAGCCAATGACGTTAATGTCATGATCGCTGAAGGGGATGAATATACACCGACTCCTGCCATTTCTCTCGCAATCCTTAACTACAATCGCGGGCTGAAGACTGGCCTCGCCGATGGAATCGTGATCACACCTTCCCATAATCCACCCCATGACGGCGGTTTCAAATACAACCCGCCCAACGGTGGTCCAGCAGAAGGTACTATCACTGCTTGGATCGAAGCTAAAGCAAACGAATTTCTCGAGAGTGGGATTAAGGGCATAAAAAGGATTTCATTACAGAAAGCCTTAAGCGCCTCTACAACGCATCGTTACGATTATCTTCATTCTTACATCAATGATTTAGCCAATGTTCTGGATATGGACGTGATCCGGGATGCCAGGATCAGTCTGGCCGTCGATCCCCTTGGCGGTGCTGGTGTACATTACTGGGGCCCAATCGCAGAACGCTACGGATTGAACCTCACGGTCGTAAACCAGTCCGTGGATCCAACTTTCCGATTTATGACAGTGGATTGGGATGGCCAGATTCGCATGGACCCCTCCTCACCGTATGCAATGCAGCGCTTGATCGGATTGAAGGATCAATATGAAGTCTCTTTTGCCTGTGATACCGACCATGACCGGCATGGGATTGTCACGCGAGCAGCTGGATTGCTTTCCCCCAATTCTTTTCTTGCAGTAGCCATCTACTACCTCTTCCAGCACCGGCCGAAATGGCCGGGTACAGCCGCAGTTGGTAAAACTCTGGTAAGCAGCCAGCTGATTGATCGCGTCACCGCTAAGCTTGGCCGCAAACTTTCCGAAGTGCCGGTGGGATTCAAGTGGTTTGTTGATGGGTTGCTCAATGGCTCGTTGGGGTTTGGCGGTGAGGAAAGCGCTGGCGCATCTTTCGTTCGATTGGATGGGAGCGTCTGGACAACTGACAAAGATGGGATCATCTTGGCCTTACTAGCCGCGGAGATCACTGCTCGAATGGGGCGCGACCCAGGCGAAATCTATCATGATCTCACGCACGAGTTGGGGGAGCCAGTTTACGAGCGGATTGATGCCCCGGCCACTCTGGACCAAAAAGCGATCCTGGCAAAACTCTCACCCAACCAAGTCCAAACCAAAGAACTGGCGGGTGAAAAAATCCAGGCTATCCTGACCACGGCACCTGGTAATGGAGCTCCCATTGGAGGGCTGAAGGTGGTGGCTGAGAACGGATGGTTCGCAGCGCGTCCTTCAGGAACTGAAGATATTTATAAGATTTATGCAGAAAGCTTCAGGGGTGTGGAACATCTGCACCGTATCCAGGAGGAAGCGCAGGCCATTGTTAGTGCTGCCTTCGCAGTAGATTCATCACCGGAAAATAGCTTGAGGAAAGAATCATGAGCAGCCCGAAACTTACCGCCGAAGCCGAGCTGGAAAAGCTCCAGCATGATTCGTTCAACTACTTTCTCAATGAAACAAATCCGGTCAACGGGCTGGTGGTCGACAAGACCGCACCAGATTGGCCTGCCAGTATTGCCGCCACAGGTCTCGCCCTGGCATCTTACCCGGTGGCAGTCGAGCGTGGATTTATGTCACGGGCTGCAGCGGTACAGCGAATCCTGAAAACACTGCGTTTTTTCTGGAGCAGTCAACAAGGCCCCGAACCGGATGCCACCGGTTATCAAGGCTTTTTTTATCATTTTCTCGACATGCAAACGGGTCGGCGTGCCTGGCAAAGCGAATTGTCAACAGTGGATAGCACATTTCTGCTGGCGGGTGCCTTGACAGCGGGGATTTATTTTAATTTGGATAAACCTGACGAGCTTGAAATCCGTAAACTCGCCGACTCGCTCTACCGGCGCGCGGATTGGCAATGGGCCCAAAACAACAGCGCAACGGTTACGCACGGTTGGAAGCCCGAAAGCGGATTTCTCCCATACCGTTGGGAAGGTTACGATGAGGCCATGCTGCTATATATCCTGGGGCTGGGCTCGCCTACCCATCCATTACCCGCGAGCAGCTACACAGCTTGGGCTTCCACCTACAAGTGGGATCACTGTTACAGATATGATTATCTTTACGCGGGGCCATTATTCACCCACCAGCTCTCACATATCTGGATCGATTTTCGAGGCATCCAGGATGCATATATGCGCGAAAAAGGCATCGATTATTTCGAGAACAGCCGTCGCGTGACTTATGTGCAACAACAATACGCAATTGAAAATCCATTCAAGTTCGAGGGGTATGGGGAGTGGTGCTGGGGAATTACCGCGAGTGACGGCCCCGGCCCTGACACCATCAAAGTGAATGGGATCGAGCGTAAATTCTTCGACTATCTGGGACGAGGGGTGCCGTACGGACCTGACGACGGTACAGTCGCTCCGTGGGCAGTTGTTGCATCGCTTCCGTTTGCACCCGAGATCGTTCTGCCCGCGATTGACTATTACATTAACCAAGTTAAATTAACAGAGGCCAATTCCTACGGCTTCAAGGCGACTTTTAACCCCACCCACCCGGACAAATCCGCAAATCCCCATGGCTGGGTATCACCATGGCATTATGGGCTCAATATCGGGCCGATTATTTTGATGATCGAAAATTATCGTACCGGATTAGTGTGGCAATGGATGCGGGACAGCCCATACATTTCCAGCGGTTTGCGCCAGGCGGGTTTCAGCGGGGGTTGGTTGTAAATCAAATACTAATTGTTACCTCGGCGTGTGATTTCCCCGGCCGAAGCAAAGCTGAAGGAAAGATTATGAGCAGACAAACACATGTCAACAATTCGTATATGGTCGCAACAGATTGCCTTTATGAAGGATGAAAAATAATGGATTTATCATCTGTGAAACAAGCAAAGGATTGTGTCCTGACCATTAATGGCGGTTCATCGAGCATCAAGTTCGCTCTATTCGAGGCGGGAGAAACGCTCCAACGGATTCTGGCAGGAAGTATTGAGCGGATCGGACTACCGGAACCCACGTTTGTAGTGAAAGGCTTGAACAAGGCAGATAATTTCGAAAAGTCTCTTAAAGCTGGGAACCACACGGCGGCAGTTGGGGTGCTTATGGATTGGATCGAGCAAAGATTTCAACGTGGGGAGTTGAGCGCAATCGGGCATCGTGTTGTCCACGGAGGGCCGAAGTATAGTGAACCGCAGCGAATTACTCCTGAAATGGTGGCGGAGTTACACCAGCTTCAACCATTCGACCCCGAACATTTACCGGAAGAGATCCTTTTGACCGAGGCCTTTCATCACCGGTTTCCCAACCTTGTGCAAGTGGCTTGTTTCGATACAGCCTTTCACCACGACCTGCCGCGTATAGCCCAAATATTGCCGATCCCGCGTCGCTTTGAGGCGAAGGGGGTGCGCCGGTACGGGTTTCACGGATTGTCGTATGCTTTTTTGATGGAGGAATTGGGTCGTGTGGCTGGTCTGCAAGCAGCCCGGGGCCGGGTCATTCTCGCTCATCTCGGCAACGGCGCAAGCTTGGCTGCGGTATACCAGGGCAAATCTATGGATACCAGCATGGGTCTCACGCCAACCGGCGGCGTGCCAATGAGCACCCGCTCCGGAGATCTCGATCCCGGCCTGGTTTGGTATCTGGCACGCACGGAGAAAATGAACGCCAAGCAATTCAACGAGATGGTAAATTTCCAGTCCGGGCTGCGCGGTGTTTCTGAAACCAGTTCCGATATGCAAGACTTGCTCCAGCACGAAACAGATGACGTACGGGCAGCCGAGGCAGTTTCTCTGTTTTGTTATCAGGTGAAAAAATGGATTGGTGCATTCGCGGCGGCATTGGGCGGACTGGATACGCTTGTTTTCGCCGGCGGTATTGGAGAAAATTCTCCCATGGTCCGCGCCAGGATTTGCGATGGGCTCGGATTTCTTGGCATTAGAGTCGAAGAAAAAACAAACGACGCTAATGCTGCAGTGATTTCCAAACATGCCGGTCGGGTGACTGTTCGAGTCATGCATACCGATGAAGAATTCATGATCGCTAAAACGGTTTGCAGTGTTCTCAACCTCGGCAAATTTAAGGAAATTTTAATTCTGAAAACAAAGTGATAAGAGGAGATCCTGCCAGTGAACAAGGACTTTCAAATTGGAGATCATGTGGAGTGGAACTCGGAAGCTGGCTTTGTCCGGGGAACGATCAAGAAAAAGATAACCTCGGCCATCCCGTTCAAAGGTTACATAGTTCGTGCCTCGAAGCAGGAGCCGCAGTATTTGATCTTGAGCGACACGACCGATCATCTGGCAATGCACAAGGGATCGGCGCTAAAGAAACTCAAGGCCAAACGTTCCCGATCGCAACCTCCTGCAAACACTGCACCTAATGAGGATAAATCATGAAAATTAATACCCTTACTCCGGAACTTCTTCACAAAATGAACGCCTACTGGCGCGCCGCCAACTATCTGTCGGTCGGTCAGATCTATTTATTCGACAATCCTCTTCTCAAAAATCCTTTGAAGCTGGAACATGTGAAACCCAGGCTGATGGGTCACTGGGGAACAACTCCGGGGTTGAATTTCATTTATGTCCATCTTAACCGGATCATCAAGAAATTTGATTTGAACATGATGAATATTACCGGCCCAGGTCACGGTGCTCCTGGAATAGTTGCAAACACCTATCTTGAGGGGACCTATAGCGAGTTGTACCCCAACATCTCCCAGGATGAACAGGGCATGAAAAAGCTCTTTACCCAGTTCTCTTTTCCGGGTGGCATTCCCAGTCATGTGGCTCCAGAGACGCCTGGTTCCATCAACGAAGGGGGAGAACTCGGTTATTCCCTGGTGCATGCATACGGCGCCGCGTTCGACAATCCGGACTTGCTGGTTGCCTGTGTTGTCGGTGATGGCGAGGCGGAAACCGGTCCTCTGGCCACCAGTTGGCATTCGAACAAATTTTTAAATCCTGTCCATGACGGAGCCGTTTTGCCAATCCTGCATCTGAATGGTTACAAAATTTCCGGTCCCACCGTGCTGGCCCGTATTCCCCACGACGAACTTGAAGCGCTCTTCCGCGGCTATGGTTACAAACCATATTTCGTCGAAGGCGACGACCCGCTAAAAATGCACCAGCTTATGGCCGCAACACTCGACATTGTGATCACCAGGATTAAAAGCATTCAAAAAACCGCCCGCACCGACGGGTTCAAAGAACGCCCGCGCTGGCCGATGATCATCCTGCGCACACCGAAAGGCTGGACTGGCCCCAAAATGGTAGACGGCAAACCGGTCGAAGGTACATTTCGAGCACATCAAGTGCCGGTTGAAGAGTTTGCGACCAAGCCCGAAAATCTAAAAATATTAGAGGAGTGGATGAAAAGTTACCACCCCGAGGAATTATTCGATAAGCAAGGCAGGCTCATCCCTGAACTGGCTGAGCTTGCGCCTAAAGGTGAGCGGAGAATGGGAGCAAACCCGCACGCCAATGGAGGCCTTCTTCTAAAAGAATTGAAACTCCCGGACTATCGCGATTACGCGGTAAAAGTTTCAAAGCCCGGCATTGTGACAGCTGAACCGACGCGCATCCAGGGTCAGTTCATCCGTGACGTGCTCCAGGAAAACGCAGATGCGCACAATTTCCGCGTCTTCAGCCCGGACGAAACCACCTCGAACCGTTGGAATGCGGTGTTCGAGGTCACGGATCGCTGCTCGACAGCGGAAATCTTTCCCACCGATGACCATGTCAGTCCCGATGGCAGGATAATGGAGATGCTGAGCGAGCACCAGTGCGAAGGTTGGCTCGAAGGTTACCTGCTGACCGGTCGCCATGGCATTTTCTCATGCTACGAAGCGTTTATCCATATTATCGATTCCATGTTCAACCAGCACGCCAAATGGCTTGAGGTGGCGAACCACGTTCCATGGCGTCGGCCGATTGCTTCCCTGAACTACCTGCTTTCTTCGCATGTCTGGCGTCAGGACCATAACGGATTCAGTCATCAGAACCCCGGGTTTATCGACCTCGTGATGAACAAAAAAGCAGACATCATCCGCGTATATCTGCCTCCAGACGCTAACACCCTGCTTTCGGTCACCGACCACTGCCTGCGAACTCACAATTATGTCAATGTCATCATCGCGGGTAAACAACCCGAACTGCAATGGCTGGACATGGATGCGGCAATCAAGCATTGCACAGCCGGGCTCGGTATCTGGGAATGGGCCAGCAACGACCAGGGCGGCGACCCGGATGTGGTGATGGCTTGTTGCGGTGATGTACCCACACTGGAAACCCTCGCTGCAGTCGAGATCCTGAGACAGTTCTTTCCGGAACTGAAGATCCGGGTGATCAACATAGTGGACCTGATGACCCTCCAACCGAAAAGCGAGCACCCGCACGGGCTGGGCGACAAAGACTTCGATGTTCTCTTCACCCGGGATAAGCCGATCATCTTTGCTTTTCACGGGTATCCCCTTCTAATCCATCGTCTCACATATCGTCGTACGAACCATGACAACCTGCATGTGCGTGGCTTTAAAGAAGAGGGCACCACGACGACGCCATTTGACATGGTGGTAATGAATGAACTGGACCGGTTCCATTTGGTTGGAGATGTGATCGATCGGGTGCCAAGTCTGGGTTCGCGCGCCGCACATGTCAAACAGTATCTTCGCGACAAATTACTGGATCACAAGACCTATATCCACAAATATGGCCAGGACATGCCTGAAATCCGGAATTGGAAGTGGAGCTTATAAAAATGAATAAAACGACAGATGATTTTCGGGTAAGAGCTGGCGAAGAGGTCAAACTCAAAAAAATACCGACCCGGGTGAAACTCTACTATAAGTCAAATGAGCAATACCAGGAGATCCTCGGGGAACACATCCGGAAACTTAGCGCCCGTCAAAACCTGCTATATGCCACCAACCGCTATTCACTGTTGTTGATATTTCAGGGGATGGATGCCGCCGGTAAAGACGGTGCTATCCAGCATGTAATGTCCGGCGTTAATCCGCAAGGGTGCGAGGTTTTCAGTTTCAAACAACCGAGTGCAGAGGAACTGGAACATGATTTTCTTTGGCGCACCACCGATCACTTGCCGGAACGGGGACACATCGGCATTTTTAATCGTTCCTACTACGAAGAGGTGCTGATTGTTCGGGTACATCCGGAGCTTCTCCAAAATGAGGGGCTGCCGGATGAATTATCAGGTAAGTCCATTTGGAAGGACCGCTATCATTCCATCATGGATCTGGAGGACCATCTCAATCGGAACGGAACCCGGATCATCAAATTCTTTCTCCACCTATCGAAAGATGAACAGCGCAAGCGCTTTCTCGCGCGGATTGAGGAGCCGGAAAAGAACTGGAAATTCAGCGCGGCTGACATACAAGAGCGGAAATATTGGAATCATTACCGGAAGGCTTACGAGGCCTGCCTGAGTGCAACTAGTACAAAAGAAGCGCCCTGGTATATCGTTCCAGCCGATGATAAAGAAAATGCACGCCTGATCGTATCTAAAATAATCCTCGATACACTGGACGGTCTGGAGATGACTTATCCGGAAGTGGATGAAGCACGCCGCAAAGAATTGCTCTCGATTCGTAATCAACTTGAGAACGAGGTCAAGAGTAGCGCATGAATGCTCAGAGGTGCGATCGTTGGCGCATCCGCTTGGGAAATACCACAAGATTCGTGGAGAGAACTGGCAAAGAAATCGATTTTGAAGACATCAAATTGAATCTTGAGAGTATCTTCAATATCCACATATCCGCCTAAGACATTCTGGAAATCAGCAACTGGAATAGGAGTAACACTTAATGAATGCCAAAAAACTTATAGACACTGCGAGAGCCCTGGTTGCCGACGATAAGGGCCTTCTAGCCATGGACGAAAGTAATCCAACCTGCAACAAACGGTTTGCCAGGATGGGGATTCCTCAGACCGAGGAGGCGCGGCGAACCTACCGGGAGTTGATTGTCACGACACCCGGTCTTGGTGAATACATCAGTGGCGCGATTCTTTACGACGAGACGATCCACCAAAAGAAGAAAGACGGTACTCCTTTTATTAAAGCCATCACAGCTGCAGGAATCATTCCTGGCATAAAGGTTGACACTGGAGCAAAGGATATGGCTCTTCATCCAGGTGAGAAAATTACACAGGGACTGGACGGATTGCGTGACCGTCTGGCTGAATACTCTCAAATGGGCGCCAGTTTTGCGAAGTGGCGCGCCGTGTTCGCAATAGGTGATGGCCTTCCCAGCCAGGGTTGTATCGACGCCAATGCGCAAGCATTGGCCCTCTATGCTGCTTTATGCCAGGAAGCTGGGCTGGTTCCCATCGTCGAACCGGAAGTGCTCATGGATGGCGACCATCCCTTGGGGCGGTGCAGTGAGGTAACCGAGCAAGTTCTCCGATCAGTTTTTTACCACCTTTACACGCAGCGGGTAATGCTGGAGGGAATGCTCCTGAAACCAAACATGGTGCTTCCGGGATTGACCTGCTCAAAACAAGAAGAGGTGGACGAAGTGGCAGATGCTACCGTGAATTGCCTCTTGCAAGCAGTTCCCGCTGCCATTCCGGGGATTGTCTTCTTGTCGGGAGGCCAATCAAGTGAACTGGCCTCGGCTCGCTTGAATGCCATGAATGTTATATTCAAATCGCGAATGCCTTGGGCGTTGGCGTTTTCTTTTTCCCGCGCCATTCAATATCCTGCGTTGGAGATTTGGCATGGCGATGAAGCAAATGTGTTGGCGGCCCAGCAAGCTTTGGTTCATCGAGCCAGGTGCAATCAGGCTGCACGGCGTGGCGAATACAACGCGGCCATGGAAAGACTATAAAAATGCGGACAATAATGTCCCCTGAAAAAACCGTGAAAGATACCATTTTTTCCTCCCAGTCGGAGCAGGTGATGCAATGACTCTACCTTCCAATATCACAACACTATTCCTGGATATCGGGGGTGTCTTACTCACGAACGGTTGGGATCGCAACATCCGAATTCGAGCAGCTGAGAAATTTGGCTTGGACCAGGACGAGATGAATGAACGCCATCATTTGACATTTGATACTTATGAAGAAGGAAAGCTCAGCCTGGACGAATATTTGCATCGGGTCGTTTTTTATCAGGACCGCTCGTTTTCACCGGAAGAATTCAAGGTGTTCATGTATGCCCAGTCCCAACCTTTTCCAGAGATGATCAGCTTGATGCGGGCGCTTAAGTCTCAATATGGACTTCAGGTTGCAGCCGTCAGCAATGAAGGGCGCGAGCTTTCAGTCTATCGCGTTCAACAATTCAAACTGGGCAAATTCATAGACTTTTTTGTCTCCTCCTGCTTTGTCCACTACCGCAAACCAGATGCTGACATTTACCGAATCGCATTGGATATCGCTCAAGTGAGTCCGGAGCAGGTAATTTACATAGATGATCGGCCCATGTTTGTCGAGGTGGCTCAAAGCTTGGGGATCAAAGGGATTATCCATAAAGGGGTTCAAACAACCCGCAAGGCTCTCGAAGATTTGGATATTTCGCTTGCAAGCTGAGAAACCGGATGCCATCAAACAACAAGGAGCAACTCATATGACATCTCTAGGGGAACCGACCATTCTGGTTATATTCGGAGGCATGGGTGACCTGACTTGGCGCAAGCTGGCTCCAGCCCTCTACAATCTTTTGCTGGATCGGCAACTGCCCGAACATTTCGCTGTGGTCGGGCTGGATATTAAGGAGGAGACCACGGAAGGATTTATCCTTCGGCTAAAAGATGGTACAAATAGCTTCTGTGAATGTGGAGGGGTGGATGAGAAAACATGGAATAAGTTTGCTGCCAACCTGTCATACATATCAGGAGATTTCGCTGCACCCGTGACTTATGCAACTGTAAATGCACAGCTCAAAGCTCATGAAAAAGAATGGGATCATCCGGCAAATCATATTTTTTATTTGGCCACGCCACCGGGTATCGTGGAAACAATTGTCGAAGGGATTGGCACAGCCCAAATGGCTCAGGACAGGCAACACGTTCGGATCGTGGTTGAAAAACCTTTTGGCCATGACTTGGCTTCCGCCGTTGCGTTAAATTCTATCCTTACGTCAGTTTTTGATGAAAAACAGATTTACCGCATTGACCATTATTTGGGCAAGGAAACAGTTCAGAACATCCTCGCCTTTCGCTTTGCCAATGCATTGTTTGAGCCGATCTGGAACCGCCGCTTTATAGATCACGTGCAGATTACCGTTGCGGAACAAGTGGGTGTGGAACATAGAGGTGCATATTACGAACACGCCGGGGCCTTACGCGACATGATCCAAAACCACCTGATGCAAATCCTGGCCCTAATTGCCATGGAACCCATGGTCTCTTTTGATGCGGATGAAATCCGCAACAAGAAAGTGGACGTATTGAGAGCCATCCGCCCGATTTCCAAAGATTTGGTTCAAAAGGTTGCCGTACGCGGCCAATATGGGGCCGGCCTGATGGAAGGCCAAAAAGTCCCTGATTATCGCCGTGAGCCTGGCGTGTCGCCCGATTCTTCATCTGAAACATTCGCAGCGGTTAAATTGTCTGTCGATAATTGGCGCTGGCAGGATGTCCCTTTTTACCTGAGGACAGGGAAGCGGATGAAGACGAAGGTTTCCGAAGTGATGATCCAGTTTCGGCCTGTGCCGCACCAGTCATTTCCAAAGACGGCTGCGCTTGCCTGGCAACCCAACCGTTTGATCATTCATATACAGCCACAGGAAGGGATCGTATTGCAATTTCAAGCCAAGCAGCCCGGTTCAACCCTGCATTTGAGTCCTGTGGATATGCACTTTTCCTATCAGGAAGCCTTTAAATCAAAATCACCACAAGCTTATGAAACCTTGCTGGCTGATGTGATTTCAGGAGATGCCACCCTTTTTATGCGTGCCGATCAAGTTGAGTCTTCGTGGGCAGTCCTGACCCCAATCTTGGATGCCTGGGCGAATCACAAACCGGTAGGTTTCCCCAACTATCCATCAGGTAGCTGGGGACCGGAAACTGCCGACAAGCTGATTTTACAGGATGGCCGAAGTTGGCTGGAACCCATCATTTTGAATGATCAGGGAGGGATTCAATCCCAGATTTCCACAGAAACCGCTGGGAGGGAGGACTAGCCCTGGGTTTTGGCGGGGAATGAATTTCGATAAGTGATATTACCGTCATTTAACCTGTCTTCCGCGGCCATCCCATCACCCACTTGGCGGAGAGTAACACCCCCTATTCGGCGGATGCGAACGGGGGACGTTCGCTGTATGATGGATTCATTGATGCCATCTAGCCTGGCCCTACTGGGTGTCATAGTGTTGAAAGCGGATAATTTAAATTGATGTTGGGCAGAAACTTCGCCTACTACTCAGCATTTAGCAACCATTCATTATTTCAAAGGAGAATTTCGATCATGCCAATTTTTGGATCACCTTTTTCTGGGTTTACGTCTGAACATAAGCCAAATCGCGATGAACTTATCCGCGCAGTTCGCTTCCTCGTAGCTTCAGAATATGAGGCAACACAGCTGTATACACAGTTGGCCGACTCGATTGACCATCCTTTTGCCCAGGCAGTGCTGAGAGATGTCGCTGACGAAGAAAGGGTGCATGCCGGACAGTTCTTAAAACTCCTTTATCACCTTGCCCCAGATGAGGAGAAATTTTACGAAAAAGGGGCAAAAGAGGATGATGAAATACTAAAAAAAGTGAAAAAGTAATCTATAAATCCTTTCATCCAACTCATAATTTGGTCTCATCATTATTGGCGGACGTCAGCGGGTGAGGAGACTTTTGACGAGGAGTATTCCAATGCCCTTCCATAATTTATGATTTAATTCGATATGGTGGACGACGGTTTTCCCAGCACTGTTAAAGTACCCTTTATTGATCAGTCGTGATTGGAAAAAATCGTTTCCTAATACCTTTCTAAAGATTAGTCTGGTTAATCGTGGAGAAGGCTAATGGGATGCCCCCTTTGATCGAATCAGAATTTCCAAGCTGGATACAGCGTGATTATATTTATATGGTGAGGCATATGCGGAACCCCACTTTCCGAAAGTATGTTGCCACCGGTACGAATTATGCTCGATTACCCTGACCAGAAATGATCTAGGTTATGGCATTATTTCCCCGGGAGTAGAAGTACTTCTTCGCCAGTTCAGTAGCCAGGACGTAGAGAGTCGTAAGTCCGATCATTGCCAGCATGACCGGGGCGGGCAATGGAACAAAACCGAATACCGAGATGAACGGCAGGTATGGTATGACGAGAGCAATTCCCATAAAGATTAATGAACTCACCAGTAAAAGTGTGCCCGGACGACTGCGGAAAAAGAGATGGCGTGTTCGCACCACCAGGGCAATAACCAATTCCGTTATCAGGGACTCTATGAACCAGCCGGTGCGAAACTCGTCAGGCGAAGCACGGAACAGATAGAGCAGCGTCCCGAAGGTGAGGAAGTCGAAGATAGAGCTTACCAGGCCGAAAAGCACCATATAGTCGCGGATGAACTTGGTGTTCCAGCGGCGCGGCTTCTCCACCATTTCTGGGTCGACATTGTCGCTGGCGATGGTTACTGCAGGAATATCGGAAAGGAAATTATTGAGCAGGATTTGGGGGGCGAGCATGGGCAGGAATGACAGAAGCATCGAAGCCCCGGCCATGCTGAACATGTTACCGAAGTTGGCACTGATGGTCGTGAGGATGTATTTGATCGTGTTGGCAAACGTTGCGCGTCCTTCATCAATGCCCTGCCTCAAAATGCCTAAATCCTTCTTGAGCAGCACAAAATCGGCGGCTTCTTTGGCTACATCCACAGCCGTGTCCACGGAAATTCCCACGTCTGCGGCGTGCAAGGCCGGCGCGTCGTTGATCCCATCGCCCATATAGCCAACCACATGCTTGGTTTTTTGCAGCGCGAGAATGATGCGTTCCTTCTGGTTGGGGTCCACTTCCGCGAAGAGGGTGGTAAGTTCTGCAAGGTGCCAGAGCGCCTCGTCATGCATGTCGTTAAGTTGACTCCCGGTCAACACACCCTGGAGTGGCAGTTTCACCGCCTCCGCCACATGGCGGGCTACCTTCTCGTTATCTCCGGTGATGATCTTGAGCTGCACTCCCCGCTTTGCCAGGTCGACAATGACTTGCTGAACATCTGCCTTGGGAGGGTCAAAGAAGAGCAGGAAGCCATAGAAAGTGAGCCCGTTTTCATCGGTGCGTGAATAAGCTTCCGACCGGCCTTCCATCGTCTTGGTTGCCAGGCCCAATACACGGAATCCTTTCTCGCTCCAATCGCTGTATCGCTTTTCTATATCAGCTTTGGCGGCATCGTCCAGTGGATGAGTTGCATCCCCCGATTGAATGGTGGTACAGATGCTAAGGATGTTATCCAGTGCACCCTTGGTGATGAGCGTCCGCACGCCCTGGGCGTTGGCGGTAACAACACTCAACCGCTTACGTACGAAATCGTAGGGGATTTCGTCCACTTTTTTATCTGCGCTGATATCCAGCCCGGCTTTCAGTGCAGCGGATTGTATAGCATCATCCAGTGGATTGTTCAGCCCAGTCTGAAAGTGTGCGTTGAGTTGAGCGAAACGGAGAACAGGCTGAGACTGCTGTCCTTGTGTATCGAATGCCCCATCTAGACTGACAACTCCTTCCGTTAGAGTACCGGTCTTGTCGGTGCAGAGCACATCCATGCTGCCGAAGTTCTCGATGGAGTTCATACGGCGGACGATCACACCGCGTTTGGCCATCTGCTGTGCACCGTGAGAGAGAGTGATACTAATTATCGCTGGAAGAAGCTCTGGCGTCAGGCCTACCGCCAGTGCAAGCGCAAATAGGAGCGAGTCCAACAACGGCTTGGCGAGGAAGAGGTTGACTGCCAAAACAATGGCTACCATCACCAGCATGACTTCTGTGAGCAGGTTTCCGAAGTGACGGATGCCGCGTTCGAATTCGGTCTCCGGCGGGCGTAATTTCAACCTTTCCGCCACCTGGCCGAACGCCGTGGACATTCCTGTCTGTACAATCAATGCGCGTGCAGTTCCACTGCCGACACTCGTCCCCATGAAGACACTGTTGGTTCGCTGCGCCAGGCTGGCATTGGCCGCGACAGTCGCTGGTTGCTTTTCGACAGGGAAGGTTTCTCCGGTAAGCACGGCCTGGTTGACAAAAAAATCATTTGCCTCCAGCACGATACCGTCCGCCGGGATCAGGCTGCCGGCGGAAAGCAGCACCACATCCCCTGGCACTACCTGTTCGGATGGCAGCGACTGTGTTTGACCGCCACGTAGCAAGTTGGTCTTAATCGTGACTTGAGAACGTAATTTTTCGACGGCGTTGCTGGCGCTATATTCCTGCACGAAGCCGAGGATGGAGCTGCCAAGTACTATGGCGAGCACGATACTGGCATCTATCCATTCCCCCACGACTCCGGAGACAATTGCGGCAAAAATGAGGATGAGAACGAGCGGGCTTTTGAATTGTCTCAACAACACGCGCAGCGCAGTAGCCTGCTTCTGGGCACTGATAGTATTCGGCCCATATTGCTTCAGACGTCCCTCAGCATCTGCTTGTTGGAGCCCGTCCTTGGAAGCATGTAGTGTGGAGAAGAGTTGCTCGGTGGGGAGGCTCCAATAATCCGCAGGAGTTGCTTGGGTGATTTGTTTCCCCGGTTTGGGGTTTGGAATTGAAGGAGGATTAGGAAGAGATGTCATTAATTTCTCCGAATTTCAAAACATTATATCGCTAATGATTCTGAAATTTTAATCAAATATGACATACAGGACAAGAAATTATCACAATGGCTGGACTTTAGAGATCTAATCAACACTTTGGTGTCGAAGGTATCCATAACCCACCCCCCAACTGGGGGAGATAAACACTCCCCAGCCGATGGATGCAGTCGATGTATGTCCGTTGTATGATGGATTCATGGCTGGTATCCTGGCTTGGACCAACCGGGTATTGAAATATTGAAATCCGGATTATTTGTTTTCGAGGTGCAAGATGGAAATTCCGTTACAAGCTCAGGTGGAATGTAAAGATGGAGTCTATGGCCGTTCTGTTTATGTACTGATAAACCCTGTTCTCGACAAAGTGACTCACTTGGTAGTGAAAGGGGATTCGTTTCCCAACATCGAGTACATAGTACCGGTCGAAGTTGTTTCCGAAACCATAGTTGACACGATTCGACTGCGTTGCAGCAAGGCAGAGCTGGAGAAGATGGATCCATTTATCAAAACGACGTATATCGAGGAGAAGGCTACCGGCGCGAATTTTGGTTATAGGGGAGAAATGTACGGAATGGGATCATATTACTACCTGCCTTATGTTGATCCTGAAATGACTGTGCAAGTGCCGATGGAACACCGCCAGATTCCACCTGGAGAGCTGGCTGTGCACCGTGGTACAAGCGTGGAAGCGACGGATGGCTATGTGGGACACATCGACGAATTCGTGGTTAACCCCAAAAACGGCCACATCACCCATTTGGTGATGCGGGAAGGCCATCTTTGGGGGCAGAAGGATGTGATCATACCCATATCAGCGATGGGTGATACTCGCGATGATACGGTATTCCTTACCCTCGACAAGCACCAGATCGAGGCTCTGCCGACGTTCCCGGTGCATAGACGCTGGTCATAATATGAACAATAAACAACCATCTGAGTTCACCTGTAAAATATGCGGTGGTCATAAGATAACCGTCACTCACGTTTGGACCGTCCTTGCCGGACCTGAAAGCGAAAGTTGGCGTGAATGGGGAACGCTCGAGGCGGATCATCAGTGGCGCTACCACTTCAAGGAAAAAATAGAAAACGATGAAAATGAAGATAGCGAAGTTGAGCGAGGCGACTTTGGTGAGTTTGCAGAAGACGACTCCGATTCAGAACCGGAGGTTTACGAAATGTTCGAACCGGAGAGCGACCCGGAGGGTGACGAGTTTTATGTGAATTGCGCAGGCTGCGATCGCGAGCTTGAATTTGGCTGGTCACGACCCGATCGTGCCGGGCGAATATTTCCCGTTGAATGTTCTGACTTCATTCCCGGGGAGGCCTGGCCGGAACCCAGGTATGTTGAATCCTGGCAGAAGAGGCATTGGCCTCATTCAGATGAAGGTCATTCATGAACAGATCTGAAAATCATAATATTGTCGAAATGCATGGCTGTATCGTATGTGGCAGGCAATTTAACATACTTGTTGTGTATTCCTCGGAGGACAGGCTGGTGGATTGTAAAGTGATCAGCCCTGGCGGTCACCGCGTGCCGGATGAAGGACGACCCCTGGTGGCCTGCGACTCCCATACTACCGAAGAAATTAAGTCTGCTTATAAAAAATGGCTTTCCAGGAATGACAAAGAGTCTGAAGATGAACAAGAAGAAGAGTAGAACGGTGCCCAATGGACTTTAAGGATTATTACAAAACACTAGGTTTACCGCCGGAAGCTGACGAGAAGGCGATCAGGCAAGCCTTCCGTCAATTGGCCCGCAAGGTTCACCCCGATGTTAACCCGGGAAACAAGGAATTGGAAGAGAAATTCAAGACGATTAATGAAGCGTATCAAGTCTTATCGGACAAAGAACAGCGCAAGAAATACGATCAACTGCGGGCCCAATATCTGCAGTGGCAGCAAACTGGTGGTGGTCAAAAGGATTTCGACTGGCAAAACTGGTCAGCGAATCCTAACCAGGGAGGGAACGTACAGTACGCCAATGCCGAAGACCTTGAAGACCTTTTCGGAAGCGAATCTCCATATTCCGATTTCTTTGCCAATATCTTTGGACAAGCGCGCAGAGGCACCACGGGCAAAGGTCGGGGTGCTTCACCCGGCTCGCGTCGCGGGCGGGATGTCGAATACGAAGTCGATCTGACCCTCGAAGAGGCATTTCATGGCGCAGAGCGTTTGCTGGAAATTGATGGGCACCGCATCAAAGCTGGTATTCCCGCGGGTGTGCGTACAGGATCTCGAGTCCGATTGGCTGGTCAAGGTGAGCCGGGCAGCGACAAGGGAAAAGCTGGAGATCTCTATTTGATTGTGCACATCTTCCCCAATAAAACTTTCGAACGGGAAGGGGATAACCTGCACATGGAAGTTCCGGTCGATATATTTACTTCCATTGCAGGAGGTGAAATCCGCATCCCTACCCTGGAGCGACCCCTTATTCTGAAGATTCCTCCCCGCACCAATTCCGGGCGGAGTTTTCGCCTGCGCAGCAAGGGTATGCCACACTTGGGTGATCCCAAAACACGCGGCGACCTGTTTGCCATGGTCAAACTGGTGCTGCCCGACCCTCTGACCGACAAGGAGGTTAATAGCATTCGTGAATTAGCCTCCTCCCGGCAAAAACCCACTAATAGCACCCAAAACGAGGTAAAAGTATGAATCCCGAGAATCCATCCCCTAAACGATATTGGTACGGCCCACACGAAGGCTATGAGTCGCGCAGCCAGCGCCGTTTACAGGACGATCTGGGCTTAGATGAGATTGCTGCTGAAGCGATCCTGCACCTGCGCGGTCAGGTTATTGAATTACAGGCTCAAATTCGACAGTTGGAAGCCGAACTAAGCGATCAGATAGCCAGCCAGCAGATTCGACTGGCTCGCTACCGGGAGATCTATTTCAATGCCAAATGGATAGAACTGGAAATTCAGGAATGATTGCTGCCTGTAGTTAACTGCAAGTAGGAGATCATTTACCAGTCTGCTACCAATGTATCCCCAAGTTGACCTGACACTCCTCATCTGCCTGCTTTATCTCCAAAGTCGAACTTGGCTGCAATCATGCGAGCGTTAACTTTCCCTTTCCACTTGACTCTATTGACCCGAGCATGCTTTACCCCTCCAGTGGCACCAGGAGAGTAATTCCAATTTCTCGTTCCAACCGAAATCAAAAAGCGACCTGCCAGTATAGGTCACTTTTTGATTGCCAGTCCCTAAACAATCCCAATTGGCTTGAAGGTTTAGAATGTGGCCGCAAAGGATGCGGGCCTTCTGACAAAATGGGCAAAAAGGAGGGCAGCGAACAGGCGTCCAATCGCGGAAGTGACAAAGATGGCCGTGTACCCCCATTTCGTAACCATCCAGCCGCCAATCACAGCTCCGGCAGCCAGAGCCAGGGTGACGAATAGCTGGTACATGGCCGAGTATCGTGCCCGCCCTTCCTGGGGCGTTAATTCCAATAACAGATTGAATGATGCCAGGCCGTACACGCCCCATAACACTCCGCTCACGATATTTATGGGGATGACGTGCCAGGGTACCCGGGTGAACACCCAGGCTAGCGGCAGGATCGGAATTAGCAGGCCACTGATCAGTTGCAGCCGATGCGCCCCCCAACGATCGGCCAGCCTGCCAAGCCTTCTCTGCACAAGCAAGCTCGCCACGGTCGTGGTGATGCTGGCTATTCCGACCATTGAAGCACTGGCTTTCAGGTTCTCCACCATGTAAACATTAAAGAATGGACCAGGGATATTTAGAAAAAAATTCCATACGACGGCTGTAACGATCAAGGCTGGAAGGGTAGGCAATTTCCGTAAATCCCGCATGAGAGAAGGCAGGTCCAGTAGTGCGGGTGTTTGAGGGATGCTTTGACCGGAGTGGTCGTGCAATCTTGAAAATGAAAAGGTGGAGCCGATTCCCAGCACAAATGCGAAGGCCATTCCGAGCTGGTATCCCTCAGGTTGGCTGAGGCGGGTGATTAACACGCCCACCAGAAGCACAGCAAGCATACCGGATATTCCCATGATGAAATTGCGCGAGCCAAAATAGCGGCCGCGCCCCTGCATCGGGACGATGTCGGCAGTAATGGAAAGCCATGCCGGGAAGGCCAGGTTGCCGAATGCATCCCGTGTGATGGAAAGTGCCATGGCGGTTAATATCAGCGCTTTGCCGGTCAACCCGAAAGGGACCAAAGCTATGAAAAGTATGGCGAGCCGTGCGATGGAACCCCCACAGAAAAGTGTGATTTCCTTGCGATGGTTGAAACGCTCAACCAGGATTGCGCCGGGTAACAATAGCAGCGTGGCACTCAGGCTGGATAACGCGCTCATGATCCCAATCTGGGTGCGCGTGGCTCCTAGTGCCAGCACATACAAAGTCATGTAGGTGGCAATGATATTGTCGCTGGCCGAAGAGAACAGACCATCATACCAAAACCAGTGCAGGTTTTGGCGTGCTCTTTCCGGTAATTCCAAAGCCCAATCACCCCCGGTCACAAGATGTGTATATGACCGGCTTAGACGCCCCCACAATTCGACGGGTGAAGAGACCCATTTTGTCATACGAGTTGAAATTTATTCGTGATAAATAATTTTCATCAACCGGACCAGCCCCCCCACGCGCGGGTTACCATTTTTGAAGGGCAAGAATTGCATCATACCATCAATATATCATTCGCTCATTGGATTATTGATCCGGATTAAGACAAAGGTCATTTTTCCTGCTCCTGAGGCTGTGTGGATCTGGAGAGAGGTAACGCACTTTCTTACAGTTGGGTAAGGGGTCGCAACTGGGAGAAGCAGTAGTGGGAGATGAACTGACCTGCCTGGAATTGCTTGGGCGCAGGATCGAATCCCCCCCGGACGAGCTTGAGCATTACATGCAGTGATTCGTGAGTATGCAGAATATTTTTATCCAATATCGGAAAATCGATCATTTATTAACAATGTAACGTAAAAGATAAGACTGCTAACAACCACCGAATGCGGAATGAATCGTGTGGTTCCACCATTAATGTTAGAATGAACGGGCGGGTTTATCCAGAGCTTGTATATGAAGTTGGAACGTTTCAGGAACGGAATTTCCCCTTTGTGATGAAAGGCATTTTGGACTCATTGCGTTTTCCGACAGATTTTTTGTGGGGTGCTGCCTGCCATTGCTGGGTTCGAAAGCGTTCTCAGCAACCACGGTCACGATATGATTGCCCATCCCAATGCCACCTGGGGCGTTACCTTCGACAACCCGATCTGGGAGGAGATGCGCGAAGTTGCTTTGCGTTCCGCCCCAACCTTTTTACTTAATGTCGCCATGAACCACCGCCGTGAAATTACCGGTGTCTTCGCCGGTGACGTGATCGAGGCTCATAGGGCAGGCTGCGCTTTTATAGGGGAGCATGCCCTGGTGCCGGTCAGGCACTTGTTTGATGTGGTGGTCACCACCAACAGCGGTTACCCGCAAGATCAGAACCTCTACCAGGCTGTCAAGGGCATAAGCGCTGCAGCCCGTGTGGTCCGCCCGGGCGGGACGATTGTCCTGGTTGCTGCCTGTGCCGATGGTCTGCCAGTTCACGGGGGTTATGCCGGGCTGCTCCACCAGGGCGGTTCGCCGCAGGGAGTCCTTGACCTGCTCAGCCAGCCTGTCTATCCGTCCCTTATCTTTCTTGCATCACTCGGTGCATTCGCGGTTCCAATTTCAGTATAGCACGACAGCCGTGAGCTTCCGCAATCACTCCCCGGGGGATAAATTGGAGATTTATCAGTGAACCTGGGTCCAGATTTTGCCCCCAACCTGTGTAAAGAACAGGGCGGTGCCGCCTCGCAGCCAGCCGTGCAGGCCGTCAGCAAATTGGATGCCGTCCAACCAGGGGAAATCGAAGTTGCTCGGAATCTCTCCAAAGGGTAATTCCATCCAGGATTTGCCGTCATTATTTGTCGTGAAAAGACGCCGCGGAGGCATGCCGTTGTCGGAGGTCGTCTGCCCGGCGACTACCCAGGCGGTATTATCCGGCAGGAGGGCGAAATACTGGACCGGCAGGGGAAAAGGCACAGGGTGCCATGAAGAACCCCCATCCGTCGTCTCAAACAGGTCGGTGCCGCGCATTTCCCAGCCAAAATCGGGTGTGGCAAAGTGCAGACTGCGGGTGTGGATCGCCTGCTGGTCCACGGGCGGGAAGTTCCTTCCACCATCTGTAGTTCGAAAGAGAATCCCCGCCTGGCTGACCAGGTAACCGGTTAAGGCGTCGGGAAAGGACACGCCCACGAACCCGCTGCTTGAATTCACCGGAGCGGAGTTTTCACTCCAGGTCTTCCCTCCATTTACCGTAAAGAGGATCGACGTGGAGGGGCTGCTCGCACAGGACAGGGTCGCCCAGCCGTGTGCCTGGTCAGGGAAACTGAGGCTGGTGATCGACTCGTAAAAGTTGCTGCACCCAGGTACCTGGATCAATGCACCAGATGGAGTCCACGATTTTCCCCAGTCCGTGGTGGTGAGGGGAGTGTATTCCAATCCGGTCGCACTTCCGTCTTGTTCAAATCCAATCCCGTGGCCATCTGCGAAGAGCTGGAAGGGTCCACTCGGCCAGGGAGCTGGAGCAGGAGCGTCGAACACCTCCTGCCAGGTCCCGCCTCCATCCCGGGTACCCAATAACACATCCCGACCCTGGTTATAGCGTGAGTCACTTAATATGACATAGCCTGTCTGAGGCGATAGGAAGTAGACCGACCTGGCATTCGCAGGGGCTCCTATACTACTTGGATCAATTTCAACAGGTTGCCAGGTCTTGCCTCCGTCGCTGGTGGCATAAAGGCTGGAACCGCCTTCAGCCAGGACAGCCAGCCAGCCGTGCTGATCGTCCAGGAAGAACAGGTTGGATGCTCCGAACCGGCCGTATGGAGCCTGGTCAGTGAGCAACTGCCAGTGCTGGCCCCCATCACGAGTTTGGAACAGCTTAACCGTGTTGAAATGATCCATCGGATGACTGGTGCAAAAAGCCCAACCAGTCCGGCTATCAATTGAAATAAATACTCCGGCAAAAGGTGCTTCGCTGGGACAGAAGGCGAACGACTCCAGCTGGGCGGGTGGTAAAAGCGTGGTGGCGGGAGTCGGCATGCTTGCGTGAGTATCTGCCGGTTGGGAGTCCGACTTTTGCCAGCTGCCCCCACCATCCTGGGTCACCAGGAATCCTTTATCTGTCAAGATCCAGCCGATTTGTGCGGATTCGAATCGGATCTGTTCCACCTTGCTGTCGGTCGTGGTTTGGAGCTGCCAGGTCTTCCCGCCGTCGGCGGTTGTTAGGATACTGGCACCCAGAGCCAGCCAGCCGTGTTGTTGATCGGCGAAGGCATAGGCGCGGATACTCGTTGCGCCTTCCGGATCCGGCAGTCGCTGAACCTGGGTATACCCCTGGGTGATTGGGATAGGCAGCGTTGCAGTTGGGGTCAGCAGCGCCGGGGGCGGGGTGAGGATCGGGATGGTGGAATTTCCCTGGCAATCCAGCCACTGCAGGCGCTCGGCCAGACGACCGGCGTAGCGCAGAATGATCGCCGGGTCAGCGATGGTGAGCAAACGAATTTGAACAAAGGAATGGCAAACCTGGAAAACGAGTGCAGTGTCTCTTCCCAGTTGTTCCGGAAGAAAAAGAAACGCGATTTCACCAATGCCTGCTTGCGGAGCTCCCTGCCGGCGTGCCTGCTCGCTTTGGATCAACCACTGGCTGGCTTTATTGAGCAAGCCCGGATCCTTGTAATACAAGAACATCACATTACCATAATCCAGCTCGCTCCTACCCTGAACCTTGAAGCTTAAACTGGCCGCCCCATCCGGGGTCCCACCCAGTTTGAGAGCGAGATCCGGAATCGTATTATCCAATTGTCCCGCCTGGACATCCTCTGGCACATCCCCGGCTTGGAAAAAGACATTCAATTGGGTCAGCCAGGCGGATAAAGGCAGAGGGGCGGGGGTTGACGAAGGAGATACAGTTTCGGAGGGCGTGGCCGCAGGTAAACCTGAAGGTGGCGTTCGACCGCAACCGCCGGTGGCCACCAGCAGGAAGACCAATAGCAAAGCAGGAAACAGCAGCTTTATCCGCATAATAGCTTATTGAGTGAAGCTTAGGCGTTCCAGATTGTGCATTTTGATTATCGCACGCCAAGAGGGCAATCACAAGAGAGGTTATTTACGGAGCTTTGAATAACAATGTCCGTATTGGCTTCAGAAAGTGTCCATTTGAAAACGATGCATCTGAGGTACCCAACGGATTGGTTTAGCGACAGGGCGGGCAAGACTCCTTCGCAAGCCAGAACCTATGCTAGCAAGGCCGTCCAGTACTACTAGGGCGAAGGGTGTCCGCTACAGCCAATGTTGTTAGCCGCCTGACTGCAAGACACCTACTGAAATGTCTATTGGTTCAACCCCGTTAGCGCCCTGGTTCAGGGTGAAATGAAGCACAGCGCCATACTCTCCAATCGGTGTTTGAACTTTGAGGGCCACCTGAATTTGATCTCCTACTTTACTTTCTCCGGGGAGAAAAGAACCTCCCGGCAATAATACTCCACCCGTACGCCCGCCACTACTTCGCTGGTTGATGGAAGTATACGTTGCCTGGATAAGCTGATCAAAATGGGGGAGTGTTCCCCAATAGGTCTGCACTGGCCCGATTGCCTCAGGTCCCTGATAAACCCAATATAAATAGGCTCCTACGCCATTCAGGTCGCTATAGACCGAGGCCGCAACTGGTTGTTGGCTAAAAGTTGGGTCCCGTAAGAGGCGTAGGTCAAAAATAAAGGGGCCGTCTTGGATTGTGCCTCCACCTATGACTTTCTCGGGCGTGGGTTCGGAAGGAGCGATCACAACCGGCGGGGTGGACGTCTCGGTTGGAATAAACTCCAAGGACATGGTAGGTTGAGCTACCGAAATCGTGGGAGAAGAAGGTATCGGACTGGCCAATGTCGTACATGCTGCCAGCATGATCAGGAAGCCAATACTAAAGCACCATTGTAAATCTTTTTTTTTCATATGCAATCTCCCTTTGTATCAAGCGGTTATAAAGAACCTATCCGAAAAATAGTTAAAAAAGGAGACGAGACCAGTTAGAATAGGATCTGCAACAATCCATACTAAAGGTCATGTCTCCATGGATGGTGATAGCACAAAATCGAATGCTCATTTCCTAATTCCTGGCAAGCTATGAAAATTGCTGAAGAAGCACTTGCCTTAAGCGCCGAAAGTTCCATGGTCAGGCCGCCTGCCAGTGGATAACTGCGATGTCATCGACGGGTTTGGGATGTACTCTGGACAGGTTGCTCATGGAAATCAATCCAGAAAGAATGGTTCCTTGTTTCCAGCAGTTCCTTGCACGAGTGTTTCCAGGCCTGGCAACAGCAAGGTGTCTTTGAAATGTTGTTCAAGGGCGCCCGTGATAATGCTCGTAGGGCGTGCAACTCGCACGCCCTACAGATTTACATATTCGACCTTAACCAGAACACGAATTACTTTATACCCGTCTCAAAAATCCATGGACCATCTATGGTATTGCTGAAGAACTTCCAAGCCGAATTCCTGGCCTCAACATCACTTAATGCTGCTGGCTTTGCGACAATGATATAACTAAACGAGTTTTCACCAGCGTCACATTTAATCTTGATTCCTGTATTCGATTGATCCAATTTTTTCTGTATCATGTCGCAATCCGGTTGTTCAGGAACCGATGTGATCAAATGCTTAATAGTAATGGTGAATTTACTCAAATCCTCGCTCGAATTAACGGGAAATGAAAGACGGTCACAACGATAAGTTTTTTTTCCGTTTGAATCCGTTTTAACCTCAGTTTCCGCGAAGCCTGTGTGAGAGATGGATGTATCGCCGACCGTTAGCACAACGTCATCCGCCGCGCCACTAATCAACCAATCCTGGTCATCAGGTAACTGGAAACAGACATTCGCCAAAAGATATCCGTCGGCTACCTGCATTGTACCAAGTTGGACTTCGATCCCATTCGACACTTGAGATAAGGCAGTATGATCCGTTGTCGATGTACTCACCGGAACAGGGGTGGCTTCCTGGTCAACTGAAGGTTGTATATTCCTTGCATAAACAATGCGGTAATCATAAAAACCAGTTCCCACGACTAAAGCAAGGGACAAAATGATTAGACTTAGCCAGACAAAGCGCTTTGACATTTTACCTCCTAGATGAAATAGAACATTTTTCTTGAAACCGCCAAGTTTGCGAAGATTTTCAAGGGTTATCCTGGCATTCTTCGCACCCTTGGCGGTTTTTATCTTAGTCGATCAGGGGGCGAGTTCTATTTTCTAGGGTAAACGCAGACCTTCCAGATTACCATGCAGTTCCGGCAGTATGAAAGCCTTGCAAGTCTGAGGCTGAAGAAGCACAAGTGTGGGTTCAGCATTGAAATTCCCTAAGCCAATGCCTAGCCAATCTCCGCTCCAAACGATGGTGCTGATGCCAACGGACCCGCTGGCAACCAGATGGCGGTCCGTGCCATCCTTGCGCACGAGATACACGTTCATGGCAAGATCGCGATAAGCGAGCCAGGTGCCGTCCGGCGAAACCGTCGCGTTGGGAGCTTTGAGCGAGGCGTCCTCCAGGATAAACAAGGTCTTTACTTCACCGGCCGCCAGGTCAATTGCATACAGGGTCTGTCCTTCCAGGCCAGGGGCCGTGAAGTATAACTGCGCCCCGTCCGGTGACCATCCGGCCAGCGCTCCATGGTTCGAGTCATCGTACAGGCGGCGCAGCCCGGTTCCATCCGGCGCGAACCGGGAGATATGCATTCCGTTGACGCTGTTGATGAACGCGATCCATTTCCCATCCGGCGACCAGAGCGGGTTGTAATCGTTGCCGCCGGTACCTGGCAGCGCCATTACCTTGCCAGACCGAAGGTCATCCATATACAATACATCATAGGAATAGATCACCCGGGTTCCATCCGGAGAGAGGGCGGGCCAGTTTCCATTGCTGGCAACAACCTGCCTTTGGCTGCCATCCAGGTTGGCGAGCACAACGCCCCAGGTCCCGCTTTCTTCCAATTTCTGGTAGAGCAGCGCCTTCCCGGTCATATTCGCCGGGACTGGGGCAAGTTGGGGCAGGTTATCCTCTGTCACCGTGCAAGCAGTATTTACCGTTGCCTGGGGGCTCGTAGCTGCTGTGGGCAGCACGTCCGGCTGCCAGGTCACGGACCAGGGACCAGTGACGGACACATTCTGGATCGAGAGCACAACCGTCAATTTCCCTTCAGGCGGCGTGCTCGCGTACGTTTCATCCAGCTCCTGGTATCCCTGGTCGTCGGGGCCGCCCCCACCCCCGGTGGCGTTGGTGCCTTCGAACCACGCACCCACACCGACCACCTGCGGACCGAATTGGAGTATGAACTTGTAACCGTCCACTAGGCGGCGGATGGATATCAGGCGGGCATGGTAGCCGTTCATATCCACATCCTTGTTCAGGGTCCATTCCTGGCCTGTTTGGGGATTGGGGCCGGCGTCAAACACAAACTTCATTTCCTGCTCGGGCAGACGGACCGTAGCCTCCCGATAGGTCAGGGTCAACGGCCAGGCAAACTGCTTGCCCTGGATCTTGTATGCCCATGGGAAATAATCACCCGTGATTACGGGAAATTGTACGTCATAGGCCGGTTCAAAAGTAACGGCTTGTCCATTGGCGTCGGTGATTTTCATTGGGCGGTTCTGATCACTGGCGCTGGCGGTCAACCCATTCGGCAGGGCTATGGTATGGATGGCTCCAATGAGAATATAGCCATCCTCCAATTCCACATATTTTTCCAGCGTTAAGAGCGGCTGGGACGTGTCAGGCGTGCCCGCCTGGTCCGTCTGCACAGGTGATGGAGAAATCTCGATAACCGGATTCACGGTCATCTCCGGCGGAGCGGGCACAAAGTGCATGGATACTTCCCAATTTTCCGGGAGCTTGCCGGGGATCGTGCCGCCAATGCAATCGACGATGAGTGTGGCTTCATTCACGCTGGCCGGTAGCGAGCCAAACTCCAACCGGTTCTGGAAGAAGCTCCAGTTTCCACCCCCGATAGTTCCGCCATCTAAAAGAGTCCCATCCGGCAGGCGCAGCTTGGCCGCGCCTGGACAGCCCGGATCGCTCTCGCTGCTCGGATAGGCATCCAGAGGCACGCCTTTGATGTTTACAACCACAACCGTTTTATCCGCGCTGAGGATGGCTTCGGTCACGGTCAGGGTGATGCCGCTGCGGGTCACGCTGACCCTCTCCGCCAGGACGCGAATGGGGGCGCTCTGATCCACGATCCCCACCCCTGGAATGTAGCCAAGCATCTTGAGAACAGTGGCGTACACCTGTTGCGGGCCAATGGCCAGGGTGCCGATGATCATTAAAGTAAGAATAGCCAGAGCAACAGTCCATGCTGGTCGCAATCCAAAAAAAGGACGAGATAAGGATGGTAGCTTGCTTGCCCATTGCTCAGCATTGTGAGAAATCACCTGGTGACGCAGGTTGTTTATGAACACCTTCCCGTCATCCGGAACAGACATAGCGGCCCGGACCTCTTCCTCAAACTCTCCGAAATTTAGTTGATTTGATTCCATCTCAAGCCTCCAGCTGGCTTTGTAGCCGGGCCAACAACCGGTAAAAACTTTTCTTAACGGCGCCTTCGCTCTTCAAGAGCAATTCGGCCATTTCGGCGAACGAAAGATCCGCTACATACCGAAGACGAAGCAATTCTTGTTCTTCTGGTGCCAAAATGCGGATGCATTTCATTAGCTCTGCCATTCGTTCTGTAGCAACCACCTCGGTCAATGGATCTGGCTGTGGGTCAACTTGCTCTTCTCGAATAATCTCAACTCCATGCTTCCTTCGGCGTACATGGTCCACGTACTTGCTTCTGGCAATTGAAAAGAGCCAGGCAGAGAAATAACCGCGGTGTGTGTAACGAGGAAATATCTCGACAGCTTTGAGAAATGTCTGAGAAGTGACATCCCTTGCTTCTTCAACATTACCGAGCCGGCTCAAAAGGTAGCGATAGATCGAAGGCGCATACTGGTCATAAAGGTCCCCAAAAGCCTGGGGGTCTCTTTGTGCTGCAGCGATCCTTTCAGCTTCTTGATCTTTGGTTATTGATTGGTGGGTTTGTTCTTGTGTTAATGATTTTTTCATAAAATCCCTTCATACCCAGGGCTATCTAATTTCGAGTGCTCTATATGTTAAACGCAAAGTTTGCTAAAAAGTGACAAACCCAAAGCTCTGATAATAAAATTGTGTGCTTTTATTCAGATTAAGGCAAGCTCTGTTCTTAAATAAGGTCCAGAGAATATGATGCCCGTAACTTGTTATAAACTGACCGCGACAAGTCGATCGGGATGTCCCCCCATCCTGGATAGAAATTATGGGAACTACCGCGCTAAAGTTTAACCTTATACACAAAATACAATCAATTCATCGTATCATAGCCCATGCGTATGATAATTTGGCGGAATTCTTGCCTTTGACAGACATTCAACCCAACCTTTTACACAACCTGGGTATAAGCATCATAGAAAGAGGATCGACTACATCTAACGTCTGGAATAGGAGGCGCCTTTGGATGAATCAGATGATATCCGGCGGATCAAGCAAAGAGATTGGCATGGATTAGAAGCGCTGATCGAGCGTTACCAACTGCGGGCTGTTCGAGCTGCTTATTTGGTGATCGGTGATCAGGCAGAGGCAGAGGATGTTGTTGTTGAAGCATTCTACCGGGTCTGGAGGCAAATTGACCAGTTCGATAATACCCGTCCTTTTGCACCTTGGTTTTTTACGCTGGTATTGAACGCTGCCAGGCATGTGGTCGGCCGTTCTGCCCGGTTTATTGATTTGCCGGAGGAAGATCCAGAGGATACCACTTTTTCCGACCAGACCATTTCCAGCCCGGAAGATGAAATCATCCAAGCGGAAAGCGAGGAAGCCTTTCACCCGGGTGGGCTCCAAAAAACCCTTGATTTGGGTCGGGGCGTGTTTGCCGTGCTGCGCACCTCCCCCGATGGCTCGCAAAGCATTCTGTGTTTGCAAAATATAACTCCGCAAACCCAGGTCGTTGTCCATATTAATAAGGTTTATAACCTCGAACCGTATCAAACTCTTTGGCAGGGTTACCCATAAGTCTATGCCTATTCTTCCCACATTCACACAAAAAGCGACCTTTGACCAGGTCGCTTATTGATTTCTACCAAAAAAAAGTTATTTCTCTGTAAATATGATTTTCTGCATGGCTTATGCGCTTTCTTTTTCCTCGTGAAAGATCTTCTCGCCCGCCCGGATTGCCACCTTCAGACGATTCTCTGCCGGGGTGAGCGGGCACGCCCATGCGTCGTTATACGCGCAGTAGGGGTTATATGCCAGGTTGAAATCCACCAGGAATTTTCCATCAGCCAATTGTTCCGGCTCGATGTAGCGCCCGGCGGGGTAGGTTTCTTTGCCCGCCAGGCTGTCTAAGAATGGCAGGAAAAAACAGTCCTGGTTCGAATACAGGGTCAGTCCAGCCTTCTGCCCGTCCACCTCGAACAAGAATAACCCATATCGCAGGTAGGATTGGGGGTCCCCCACAGTTGTCTGGATCGAAATGGACTCCTGGGTGGGATAAACCTCCACCTTTACTTCCAGTCGCAGGCTTGCGTTTTCTGGAAAATATTTTAGACCTTTGAAGTCGTGTTTTTGCGCATGCGTCAGCGGGCTTTGCAGGTGCTTGGCAAAGAATTCATCTTTTTCGGCTCGAAACTTTTCCAATTCAGTCATGCTGCCCTCCTTTACCATATTGGATGACCTGAACATGATAAATGATACTTGCCAACCTCGGAGTTGTAAATATATAACCGGATGGTTGACTCTCCCCCCGCCTTGGGGTATCCTTCCCCCGTCCGGGTGGGTCCGGCGCGGCGGAGCCTTTCGAACCCCGTCAGGTCCGAAAGGAAGCAGCGGTAAGGAAGTGTCTCCGGGTGCCGCCGGGTTACCTGCCCGGACAATTTTTATTGGTTTCGCATTACTCGATCCATCACACACATAATTTCATATAAATGCTGGTGCTGCAAGTGGGGGGGTTATCATTTCTTTTTGTGACTTCGCGGCTTCGTGGTAGGTCTTACTCCCATCTTCCCCCATACAGACTATAATACTTCCCTATGTTTCTCCCCACCACTCCGGAAGAAGTAAAACACCTTGGCTGGGACGCCCTCGATATCATCCTGGTCACCGGCGATTCCTACATTGACAGTCCCTTTATAGGTACCGCGGTCATCGGAAAAGTGCTCCTCAACGCTGGTTACCGCGTCGGTGTGATCGCTCAGCCGGATACGAAAACCGACGCCGATATTTCCCGCTTGGGGGAGCCGCGCCTTTTCTGGGGTGTGACCGCCGGCAGCATCGATTCGATGGTCGCCAACTACACCGCCCTTAAAAAGCCGCGTCGCTCGGACGACTACACCCCGGGTGGTGAGAATACCCGCCGTCCCGACCGCGCCACGATCGTCTATTCCAACCTCATCCGCCGGTTTTCCAAGCGGCTTCATCCCGGTCAGCCCGCCCGCCCAATCGTTTTGGGCGGTATCGAAGCCAGCCTCCGCCGGGTTGCCCATTATGATTTCTGGGATAATACCGTCCGGCGCTCCGTCCTCTTCGATGCCAAGGCCGACTACATCCTCTACGGCATGGCCGAAAAAGCGACCCTGGAATTCGCCGCCGCCCTGCGCGACGGGCAGGACCCGCGCCAGCTGCGTGGCTTGTGTTACATCTCCAGGGAGCAACCCGCTGGATTCCTGGAACTGCCCTCCTTCGAGACCGTCTCCACCGACAAGCTCGCCTTCATCGACATGTTCCACACCTTCTACAAGAACAACGACCCCATCACCGGGCATGGACTCTGCCAGCGCCATGCCGACCGCTTCCTGGTCCAGAATCCTCCCGCTTCATGGCAGACTCAGGCCGAGTTGGACGCCGTCTACGCCCTCGACTTTGAGCGCAGCCAGCATCCATATTATGAGGCTCAGGGACAGGTGAAGGCTCTCGAAACCATCCGCTTCTCGATTTCGACCCACCGCGGTTGTTACGGTGAGTGCAGCTTCTGTGCCATCGCCGTCCACGAAGGTCGCACGGTACGCTGGCGCAGCCCTCAGTCCATCCTCGCTGAAGCTCGCACCCTCACCAACCATCCTGAGTTCAAAGGCTATATCCTCGACGTGGGCGGACCTACCGCCAATATGTACGGCTTCGAGTGCGATAAGAAACTCAGGAACGGTGCCTGCCCTGCGAAAAGTTGCCTTTTCCCTGGGATCTGCCCGCTCCTCGAAGTGGATCACCGCCCTCATATGGAACTTCTCCGCCAGCTCCGCCAGTTGAAAGGGGTCAAAAAGGTCTTCGTTGCCTCCGGATTGCGGTACGACATGCTCCTCGCTGACGCTCTCTGCGGCGAGACGTACCTGCGCGAGATCGTCGAACACCACGTCTCCGGGCAGTTAAAGATCGCTCCCGAACATACCGAAAAAAATGTCCTCGACTTGATGGGCAAACCGGGACCGGACTCTCTCCTGCAGTTCAAGGAGAAATTCGACCGCCTGAGCCGTCTCGCCGGTAAGCCTCAGTTCCTCACTTATTACATGATCGCCGCACACCCTGGTTGCAGCGCCCAGGATATGGTGCGCTTGAAACACTTCACCACCGAGAAACTGCATGTCAGCCCGGAACAGGTGCAGATCTTCACCCCCACCCCGTCCACCTATGCCAGCCTGATGTACTACACCGAACTCGATCCCTTCACCCGCCGCCCCATTTTCGTGGAGAAGGATCCCCGCCGCAAGGAACATCAGAAAGACATTCTCACCCGCAAACCTGCCGCGGAATTTTCGTGACAGAAAATTATCCCAAATATTGCTCCAGGCGGCGTCCTTTGCGACGTCGTCCCCGACCGGCAGGGAGGGGAAGCACCCCCGTGAAGGGCGCCGCCATGGCTATGTTTTACGAAATTATTAATATTCGTTCATTTTTGACCAATATAAGTTTTACACCTTGGTGATCCTTTGTTATTTCGTGTTTAAACAGGTTTTAATTTGGACTCCTTCTTCGCAGTAACCGCCCCCGGTCTCGAACCCTTCACCCACCAGGAAATGCTTGCCCTGGACTACGCTGCTGCTTCAGTGGAACCCGGTGGCATCCTCTTCCAGGGTGACCAGGCGGCTCTCTATCGCGCCAACCTCCATCTGCGCACTGCCAGCCGTGTCCTGGCTCGCTTGGGGAATTTTTTCTATGCCGCCACTTTCCCCCAGCTTGAGCAGCGCCTTGCTTCACTGCCTTGGGAACGCTTCCTGGCTCCCCGCCAGCCGGTTTCCTTGCGGGTTTCCTGCCATAAATCCAAACTCTACCGTTCCGACGCCGTCGCCCGCGTGGCCTCTCGTGCCTTGGACCAGCGCCTGGGTGCTCCTTCCCCCCTTCTTAAGCCCGACGAGGACGGTGACCAGGCTTCCCAATTGATTGTCATCCGTCTTGCGGAGGACAAATGTACCGTCAGTGTGGATTCATCCGGGACGCTTTTACATAAGCGCGGCTACCGTCAGGCGGTCGCCAAGGCTCCCCTCCGTGAGACTCTTGCTGCAGCCATGCTCCTGGCATCCGGCTGGGACCGGTCCGCCCCCCTGCTTGATCCATTCTGCGGTTCTGGGACGATCCCCATCGAGGCTGCCATGCTGGCGCTTGGCATCCCCCCGGGACTTAACCGTCGTTTCTCCTTTATGGATTGGCCCGGTTTCGACAAATCCCTTTGGCAGTCGATCCTTGCGCAGACCTCTCCCCGCCCGGGGTCGCACCCCCTTATCCAGGCCTCTGACCGGGACGCCGGAGCCATAAAAAGCGCCCAGGCCAATGCCGAACGCGCCGGTGTTGCAGAGTTCATTGATTTCCAATGCCAGGCAGTTTCATCCATCCAGCCTCCTCCCGGCCCCGGCTGGGTTGTCACCAATCCGCCTTACGGGTTGCGCCTCAGCGAAGGGAAAGACCTGCGCAACCTCTATGCTCAATTTGGCAATGTTTTACGCCAGAAATGCCCTGGCTGGGACGTGTCTGTTTTGTGCAGCGATTCTGCGTTGCTCGGTCAAATGCACATCAAGCTGGACACCTCCCTGGCACTGGTCAATGGGGGTATCCGCGTCCGGCTAGGTCGCGGGGTTGTAAATACTTAATAATACGTGTAGTAACGACTTTGCGATATCACATCGTCCCCGAGGGTTACCGAGGGGATCCCCCGGGGGACGCGGCGATTTTCTCCCCTCGGCTGTCATTGCGATGAGCTGAGGCGGCTTGAAGCCGCCATCAGCCAGATCGACGACATGAGTCGTCGTTCGAGATGTTTTTTACGACGTGGCAACATTGTCCCTGATCTTTGGGGATCTCCTCGCCTGCAAGTGGGTAGCCGGTTTTTCAATCGTAGTAACGACTTTGCGATATTACATCGTCCCCGAGGGTTACCGAGGGGATCCCCGCAGGGGACATCGTCCCTGCTTTTTAGGGATGTCACCTCGTCCCCGAGGGTTACCGAGGGGATCCCCCTGAGAGACGGCGGCTTTGGGACGCTTTTTGTATATAGAACTCCTTTTATGAATACACGAGGCACCCCATGAGGGATTGGGTAAACTCAATTCCCGCTCTCGCCAGGGGAAAAATATTTATGGAGTATGCCAACCTCTAGCCAAAAACGCTGCCGGAGGACTAAAAACCCTCTCCAAATCTGTTTTTGATTTGGGGACGAGCCGAGGCGGCCTCAAGCCGCCATCGGCTGATTTAGCGCCCCGAGGCGCTGATGGGGCAGGGTGGGGCGATCCGTACGTGCGAGATATATCTCGCCTCCGTCCTTTGCGGTATCACATCGTCCCCGAGGGTTACCGAGGGGATCCCCGTAGGGGACCCTTTAGGGCCAGTCGTTACTACCTCCATTGCTAATAAAACGTCTTAAGCATTACCTCAAATCTTATGAAATCCCGAAATTAAAAGACCTCCGAGGCTCTTATCTCCTCGGAGGTCCTTTTTTTCCAATCAAATCTAATTACATTCCCGGCGCCTTGAATGTCTCGTAAACCGTTATCCTCGCCCCGTCCTTCAGGACCGGGCAGCCCTTGGCAATCGCCGTGGCTGCATCGAGCGAGTCCGCCTGGATCAGCGAATATCCGCTCGCCACGCAGTCGGCAGAACCATCGCTGATTCTTCCATCGGAACTGATATTCTTGGACATGGGGGTGAACGGATTACCCTGGTCGATGACCGCTTTCCCTGCTCGGTTGTACCAGGTTTCCCAATCCTTCACCACTCTCTTTTGCTCAGCTTCGCCTTCAGGCATTCTACCACCGGTATAAACCAACATATATTTTTTTGACATAGTTTTCTCCTTTATATATGACTAAGGAGACGCATATTATCCCAATAAGAATGGGTTGTCAATGCTTTCCTTGTAATGACTCTCGAGTTGTTAAATGTTAATAATGTTTGTTCTGTACCTCGCCCCCTGGGAGTTCGCCACTACCTGTATAGACGACCTCGCGATATCATCCCCGCTCTGTGGGGACATCGTCCCTCGCGACGTTGTCCCCGAACGGAACGGAGGGGAAGCCCTCCCTTGGGGAGGGTGTCCTTCCGGGAAGCACATTGTCCCTGTTTTTTAGGGATATCACGTCGTCCCCGAGGGTTACCGAGGGGATCCCCGCAGGGGACATTGTCCCTGCATTTTAGGAATATCATCCCTGAAGGGGACCACCCTTGGGTGCCTTATGGGTAAGTACCACCTTTTTGGGGGGCTGTGTTCGCCCTGGTTTGCCAAAAAACGCATAGTGTCTAAAAAGAGTAAATACCCTCTCCAAATCTGTTTTCGATTTGGGGACGAGCCGAGGCGGCCTCAAGCCGCCATCGGCTGATTTAGCGCCCCGAGGCGCTGATGGGGCAGGGTGGGGCTCTCGCCGTCGTCGTGGTCTCCCCCACCTCCTGCTCTCGCCGCCGTCCGTCACGACGTTGTCCCGGTGCCCTTCCGGGAAGCATATCATCCCCGCTCTGTGGGGACATCGTCCCCGAGGGTTACCGAGGGGATCCCCCCGGGGGACGGCGGCGAGCCACTACCTTGGGATGAAAATGATATGGGCGCATATTATCCCCAATGGGGAAGACTTGCGCCCTTTTTGGTTTGATTCTATCCGTGCATGCCGGTTTGGTTGTACAATAAAAGCATCCAACCATTCGGGGAGAACTGTCTAATGCCCGCACCTGACATTATCAAGCAATTGGTGAAACGTTTCGACGAACAGCACGCTTCCTACATTTCCGGCAGGTACAACGAAGCGCAGATTCGCCAGGAATTTCTTAATCCTTTCTTCGAAACCCTGGTTTATCAGTTATATGGTCTCACCGACGCAGAGATCAAAATCGTCGAAGGCGGGTAAAACTCCCCAACCTTCCTCCCCCGATTTTTTGTTTTTTCGTCCTCCCCCATTTTTTGTACTTGAAAATGGGGGAGGCAGGAGGGGGCGGGGGCAGAGTGGGCAGGAACCTGGCAAATGAAAAAAACCTTCCGGACCACCCCGAAGATGATGCAGCGCGCATCTGATTTGCGCAAAGAGCAGACTCCTGCAGAAGCTAAACTCTGGACGTACCTGCACGCTCGCCGCACCGGTGGCATTAATTTCCGCCGCCAGCATGCCATCGGTCCATACATCACCGATTTCTGCGCTCCCGGCATGAAATTAATCATCGAAGTGGACGGTAGTCAGCACCTCGACCAACTGGAATATGATTCAGAGCGTACTGCCTTCCTTATGGCTCAAGGCTATTCCATATTGCGCTTCTCGATTGGCGATGTGATGAATAAAATTGATGGGGTTCTAGCTGTTATTTTGGAAAAAACCGGGATCAATGTCATCGATTGAGAATAAAAATACCCCGTTCGGAGTGAGGGGGTCACCCCAAACGAGGCAGGCTGAAAAAAAAAAACGAAATCCCTCCGTAGGGGCGAGACGGTGTCTCGCCCTTTTTTAATTAATTTCCCCTTGACTTACTAGAAAATTTGTTCTATAATACCTTGGGCAGGCAAAGGGACTCGTTTATTAACTTAATGCCCTGCTCTACCCTTCTTTTCCTTGATGCCAATGTGCTTATATCTTATGTCTCATCCTTCTCCCTCCATCGCTTTTCACTCCTGTATCCGTCACCCTCTCCTCTCTCGAATGTGTTGTCCAGAACGATCTGGTTGCGATCAAGGGTTATTCCCGCTATCACGGTCTGAAAGGTTTTTATCCCATGTCAACTTCTCCTTCTAAAAAACGTGGCGCTCAGCTTAAAAATGCCAATGCCCTTAAGCATGGGATTTATTCCCGCTATTACACCCCCGAGGAACTCCTCGCCCTCGATCAGGATGTCGCTGGTTCGTTGAAGGATGAATTGGAGATCCTTCGCCTCGTCATCTTGGATGCAGCCGAATCCGTTCTGAAAGAGCCGGAGGATTCCCTTTCTTTCCACGACCATGTTACTGCCTTGCGTACCATTGCCGTCGCCGTTGCCCGCCTCGAAAATATCATCCAGCTCCGCATGACCGCCTTTGGTGACCCCGATCGCCGCGAGCAGCAGGTCGAGTCCATGTTGGCTCTCATGGAACAATCTGAAATGGAGACCACGCAAGTGATGGAAGGGCGGCTTTCTCCCTCTCCATTTCTGTCTTCTGAAATGGGGAGGGCTGGGGTGGGGCTGGAGGAAGAGCCTCCAATGGCCATTAAGGAGCCGGGAGTCATTGAAGGGGCCGGGAAGGGGTTGGGAGATCCTTCTCCTTCTCATCCCTCGAAGAAAAAAAGCGGCGCCCAGCCTGGCAATTTAAACGCCTATAAACACGGTTTCTATGCCCGTTCTTTCTCCCCATCCGAAAAAAAGCTTTTGCGCGTCGATGAGGCTGATCACCTGCGCCACGAAGAAACCCTCCTCCGCGTTTTGGTCCTGCGCACCTGGCGCTCCGTGCGCGCGGTTCGTGCCTCCCTTCCCTGGCAGGAGTATCTTTATACCTTGCGTAGCATCGGATATGCAATTTTCGTCATTGCCAAACTCCAGCGTGCTCGCCGCCGCTTCTTTGGCGATATGACCGATTTGGAAAAGGATATTCAACTCGGTCTTTCCGATGCCTGCGCAGATTTGGGAATTCTTGATTTTTTCAATGCACAGGTAAAAAAATGAACGCTTTTTTATGCGCGACGGGCGGGTTCGCGGAGCACCCCCTTTGGGGAGCGACCGCCCGTCGCGAAGCACCCCATTGTGGGGTACGCCATATCGACGATTGCGCAGCATCCCGCAGGGACACGAGACGTCGATACCGGGAAATATTCGTTTTAGGCTTGTTTTGAGAAACGAGTTCGCCAGCCTGGTATATGAATATGAAGAGACAACGAGATGTTTTCGTTCCTCGCTCGTCCCTCAGATTCAAGTTATGCGCGAACATTATCCGCGAACGATAAAGAGGGCAGGCGTCAATTGCTTTTGTGGGGGCGTGTTGTATCACGCCCGTTTCCTCAAACACCCTCTCCAAATACAAACTGTGTCCTTCATTCTTGCATTTCTTTTGTGCTCTTTTCTTTCCTTTGTTTCCTTGGTGACCTTTGCGATTGGTTCTTTCCCAATCCTTTTCCCTCCTTCGTATCTTTGTGTCCGTCGTGTTAAAATATTTTCTTTTCTACACCTAAGCGCGCTTCCCCTACCTGTTATAATTCCCCCGTCATCTTTATCCAGGAGTCCTCTTATGTCCTTCAAAATCACGTTCGGAACCGACGGTTGGCGCGGCGTCATCGCCGAGGAATACACCTTCGATAACGTCCGCCGCTGCACCCAGGGCTTCGCCAACTACCTGCTCGATAAAGGCGACCAGGGTAAGTGGGTCGTCGTGGGTCACGATAAACGCTTCGATAGTGAATATTTCGCAGCCGCAGCCTCTGAAGTTCTGGCCGCCAATGGCCTCAAAGTCTATCTCACCGACGGAGCCACCCCCACCCCGGTCATCGCCTATGCGGTCGTGGATAAGGGCGCCTGCGGCGCGGTCAACATCACCGCCTCGCACAACCCCCCCACCGATAACGGTTTCAAAGTCCGCGACTCCTCCGGGGGCGCCATCGACCCTGCCGGTCTTCTCAAAATTGAGTCCTTCATCCCCGCTGATATCCAGGACGTTCACCGCACGACCCTCGCGGCTGCCATCGAAAGCGGGCTGGTTATTAAATTCGACGCACATACCCCTTACATCGATCACATCAACCAACTGATTGACCTCCAGCCTGTTAAGGATGCCGGTCTCACCGTTATGGTCGACTCCATGTGGGGTAACGGCGCTGGTTACTTTCCCCGCCTTTTGGCAGGCGGCAGGACCAGGGTGCTCGAGATTCATAACACGCGCAACCCCTCCTTTCCCGAGATGAAACGCCCCGAACCGATTCCGCCTAACATTGACGTCGGTCTAAAAGCCACGGTTGACAATCATGCCGACGTCCTGCTCATCACCGACGGTGACGCGGACCGGTGTGGGATCGGTGACGAGAACGGGGAGTTTATCAACCAGCTTAGGGTCTATGCCCTGCTGGCCTATTACCTGCTCGAGATCCGCGGGGAGCGCGGCACCATCGTCAAGACCCTTTCCACCACCACCATGCTGAACAAGCTGGGTGCGCTCTATAACGTCCCGGTTGTTGAGACCGGTGTTGGTTTTAAATTTGTCGCCCCGAAGATGATCGAGACAAATGCCCTCATCGGCGGCGAAGAAAGCGGCGGTTACGCCTTCCGCGGCAATGTCCCCGAGCGCGACGGCATCCTGGCAGGGCTTTACATGCTCGACTTCATGGTCCGCACCGGCAAAAAGCCCACCCAGTTGCTCCAAATGTTATTCGCCAAGGTCGGCGAGCATTTCTACGACCGCATCGACACCCCCTTTACCGGCAACCGCCAGGATCGCGAAGCTGCCATCCTGAAAGCCGACCCGAAGACCATTGGTGGTCTTAAGGTAACCGGGTTGGTTACCATCGACGGGTTCCAATTTAAGCTGGAGGACGGCGGCTGGATGCTCATCCGCTTCTCCGGTACCGAGCCGATCATGCGCGTTTATTGCGAGACCACCCACAAAGAGCTGGTCCAGGCCATTTTACAGGATGGTCTGAAAGTGGCAGGATTAAAATAAATAATTGATCCCTTGCCGTGGCTGCCGGGAATGCGTGAAATGGAAATGTCCAGCACATGACTCTCACCGACACCCATTGCCATTTGGACTTTGACAAATTCGACTCTGACCGGCAGGCCGTATTGGATCGCGCCATCCAGGCCGGGGTCGGGCGGATATTGATCCCGGGTCTTACCCTGACCTCGAGCCTGTCCGCCGTCAAACTGGCACACAGCCACCCGCTCCTGTTTGCAGCGGTTGGTGTCCACCCCACCGAAGCTTCGGGTTTTGAGCCTTCTTCGATCAACGATTTAAAGAACCTGGCGCAGCATCCCAAAGTTAAAGCCATCGGAGAGATTGGCCTGGATTATTATTGGGACACTTCCCCGCGCGACCTGCAGCAGAAAGTGCTGAAGGATCAATTGGCGCTGGCTGCCGAACTCCAACTCCCGGTTATCATCCACTTCCGGGAAAAAGGGGATGAGCCTTCCGGTGATTGTGCTGCAGACCTGGTGAAAATTCTGGAGAAGTGGGCCGCGGGCTTGAAACGCAGTAAAAGTCCTCTGGCTAAAAGAGCAGGAGTGCTCCACTCTTTTTCCGGCACGCTTGAAACGGCCAGGGCTGCCATGAAACTCGGTTTTTTTATGGGAGTGGCTGGGCCAGTCACCTATAAGAACGGTCAGACCCGTCAGGAACTTGTTGCCGCGTTACCCCTCGACCGCATTTTGTTGGAAACGGATGCGCCTTTTCAAACACCGCATCCTCATCGAGGAAAACGCAACGAACCCGCCTATGTGCGCCTGATTGCTGATAAAATTGCTCTCGTGCGCTCCAGCACAATTGAGGTGATCGCCGCCGCGACCGGTGAGAATGCGAAGCGACTATTTGCTTGGGAATAATGGTTTGAATAATATCTCGTTTTTTTCACCCGTCCAGGATGGCCTCCAGGAGACCGAAGCGCTGGTGCGCTCCCAGTCCTACGGTGCACACCCCGACCTTGGGGCTGCGCTGGAGCATTTGCTATCCTCCGGCGGTAAACGCATTCGCCCCGCCCTTGCCTTGCTCGTTGGGCAAATGCTGGGTGCACCTCGCGACAAAATTACCACCTTGGCTGCCGCAGTCGAATTGCTTCACAATGCCACCCTGGTCCACGATGATTTGATTGACGGTGCCCTCTTGCGCCGCGGTAATCCCACCCTGAATGCCCGCTGGACTCCCCCGGCAACCGTTCTCACCGGCGATTTCATCTTCGCCCGCGCTGCCAAGCTGGCAGCAGATACCGACCACCTGCCCTTGATGAAACTCTTCGCCGAGACACTGGCTGTCATCGTCAACGGCGAATTGACCCAGTTGTTCTCCGCCCGTGGTCTCACCAGCCGGGAAAACTACTATAAACGCATTTATGCCAAGACCGCCTCTCTCATCGAGATGACCACGCGCACGTCTGCCATGATCAGCCCGGTGGACGAATCGGTCGTTGAGTCCATGCGGGTGTATGGCTACAATTTGGGTATGGCCTTTCAAATTGTGGATGATGTGCTGGATTTTACTGGCGAGCAGGCCGAAGTGGGTAAACCGGTCGGTTCGGACCTGTTACAGGGTCTGGTGACCCTTCCGGCCATTTATTACGCTGAAGCCCATCCCGATGACCCCGACGTCATCTGTCTCACAAGTGGGTGCTACAATGAACACGAACGCATGGAACGGTTGGTGGTGGCAGTGGGTAAAAGTTCCGGGGTAAAGAAATCACTCGAGGAAGCTGAAGGATATATCCAGAAGGCGCTCCACCCACTGGAGGGCATGCCCGATTGCATCGAGCGCCAGGCCCTGCACGATTTGGCACGCTATATCGTCACCCGCAAAATTTAACCAACCTGGCCATTCGCGAGCATCCGTAAAAACGCTTCGACCACCCGGGGGTCAAATTGTTTTCCGGAGTTTTTCCGGATAAATTCGATGGCTGCTTCCCTGGTAAATGCCTTCCGGTACGGGCGGTCGGATATCAAGGCATCCCATACGTCTACCACCGCGAATATCCGCGCTGCTATCGGGATCTGGTCCCCTGGCAAATGGCGCGGATACCCTGATCCATCCCAGCGCTCATGGTGTCCATACGGAATGTCAAGCGCCTGTCGCAGATAAGAAATGGGTGACAGCATATCCAGTGCGAAATCGGGATGGCGGTGCATGATCGCCCATTCTTCCTCGGTAAGAGGACCTGGCTTGTTCAATATGCTGTCGGGTACTCCCATTTTGCCAATATCATGCAAAAGAGCCCCCCGGCGGATATGGACCAGGTCGGTCGGGCTGATTCCCATGGAATCAGCCAGTTGTACAGTCATTTCAGTCACCCGCAGAGCATGACCTTCAGTTTCCCGGTCGCGCAAGTCCAGTGCTTTTGACCATCCCTCGATGGTTGCATCGTAAGCCATGGAAAGGTTCAGGTTTGTTTTCTGGAGTTCTTCGAATAAAACTGAGTTGTCGATGGCAATTGCTGCCTGCCCTGCCAATGTCTCCAGGAAATTCCGCCATTCCGGGTCCGGTTCAACCAGGCTGCGATGGAATGTTTCGAGAACGCCTTTGACTTGCCCCTTTGCGATGAGGGGAACACCAAAATAAGTAACGAAACCTTCCTCAGTCAATACCTGTGCTCGTTGTACCATTTTGCTTTCAAGCAGGTTGGGGATATGGATGGTCGTGCGCGAACGGATCGCTTGCCCAGCCAGGCTGTCCCCGATGTACAAACGTTTGCTCTTCACCGAGTCCGAGTGGAACCCTGAACTGGCGGCGTGATAAAGTGTCTGGGTCTTTGTATTTATGAGCAGGATATTTACAGCATCAACTTTTAACTGGGCAACAATATGATCGATGAGGATCCCCAGCGTCACCCTCAGGTCCAGGATTGTGTTAATAGCCATATCAACTGCACGCAGGGATGCCAGGTGCTGTAACTGGCGTTCCGTCTGCTGGTGAAGGTCTGCACGGCGGATCGCGTTTCCGGCCATTTCGCTTAGCGTCACCAGCAGGTGGACTGCGTCTGGTTGAAGCTGGCGCGGTTGCTCCACTGATACGAACAAGACTCCAATGGTCTCTCGTACTGTCCGGATCGGGACGCACGCTCCTCCCCAACCGCTTGGGATCTGATTGCGTGTGCTGTCGAGGGTCAGGGGATCCGTCGCAAATTCCCTTGAAAGGCTCACTTGACCGGTCTTGAACACGGTCCCTGCAATTCCTTCCCCGGGCTTGACCGGCATCTCCTGGATTGATGAGAACCAGCCGCGCGCTACTTTTTCTTTCAAAACTCCGTCTGCAGGGTCATAGAGCCAGATTACCCCCGATTTGCATCCTAAAACCTGGAGGGTTTCGTCCAGCAAGCTGGGAAGCATTTCATCAACTGTCTGGGCTGACCGGAGGGCAGTCGAGATATGGTTGACCGCTTCCAACTCCTTTAAACGCCTGAGGGTCTCTGCATACAGCCGTGCATTTTCTATAGCCACCGCGGTATGTGCTGCAAGCATTTCCAATAAAGTTTGATCATCAGCAGTATACGCATAAGGCTTGTAGCTTTGGACCGATAACATGCCTGTCACTTTTTCACCCAGTCGCAACGGGACCGCCAATATTGACCGGACCTCTTCTTCTTCACCAAAGTGAACACTTCCAGGAATTGGCTGTGCAGATAAATCATGAGTTATTACCGGCTTGCCGGTTGAAATTACCATCCCGGAGAGTCCTTCTCCGGCGGGAGTGCGATCTGCCTGCCAGCGTCCACCTATATCCACCAGGTAGACCCCATCAGTCTCCTGGGTCTGTTCATTCAGCAAAGTGATGACAAATGCTTCTGCCGGCATTAACTGTACGGCAGCCCGGTGGACCGCAGCGTACACTCGTTCCGGGTCCTGGCTGGCTTGGGCAATCTCCTGGCTGGCACGGTGCAGTATTGCCCGCTTTTCACCGGCTTGCAGCGCATCATGATATAGGCGTGCGTTTTCCAATGCGATTGCCATTTGCTGGGCAAGTAATTGCGCCACGCGCACCCCGTTTTCGGTAAAGAAATTGGGAGCCACACTGTCAACCACCAGAACGCCGATCATGCGCTGGTGGGTAACGAGAGGAACAGCGAGAATCGATCTCCCATTTTCAGTGCCGGGAACCCAGTTCCACTCTGGGTGGTCAAGCGTGTTGGAAATAATTGGTTTTAAATCCTGCGCCATTTGTCGGAGGGCAGCACTATCATTCAATAGTCGATTTGGAGCCTGGCTTCTTAATTCTTGATTGGTGTAGTCCATCCCGGCAATAACGTCAGGCTGCCCGGATTCTCCAACCAGCAGGACAGACGCAGTATTGAATGCAAATAGGTGCTTAAGCTGATCAAGCATCAATCTTATAACTTCATTTATATCCAAACTCGCAGTCACGACTTGAGCCACCTGGCGGAGTGTTTCGGCCTCCTGTCGGCGGGTGCGTTCTGAATCGAACAACCGAAGTTTTTCAATCACGGTCGCAAGTGTGCCCGCGATTGTGTTGAGTAGACGTCCGTCGTCCTCGCTGAAAAAGTTTAATTGACGACTTTCAGCATTTATTACACCGATCAGGGTTTCTCCTGATTTTATCGGCACACTTAATTCAGAGAGAGTTTCAGGGACAGTGTTCATGTAATATGGATCGCTCCGCACATCACCGGCATAATATGGCTCACCTGTGGAAGCAACGTGACCCATGATTCCTTCGGTATGTGGGATGGTAGCTTTGGCTTCAAAAGATTCACCGTGATATGAAGGATGAGGGTGCAATTCATTGTCTGACTGATCGATCAAGGCCACGCCAAAGTCATCCACATACACGGCAGTTCCAATAATGTTGGTTACCTGTTCAATCAATTGGTCTACACTGGTTGCCTGCGCGGCGGTCATGGATACACGGTGTAAGACCGTTAATTCTTTTAGCTGTTTTTGTAGTGCGTCTTCCGCCTGCTTGCGACTGATCGCGATCGCCACCTGGGTTGACACAAACTCAAGCATCTGCTGGTCGCGTAAGCCGTATGCGTTTGGATCGGTGTAATGTTGAACGACCATTGCGCCGATTGTCTTCCCTTCAATAATCAGGGGTACACCCAGCCATATCGCGGATGGCACCCCTAACAGGATGATTGACCCCTGGCGCTCCAATTCGTCATGAACAGCCTGTGTGCAGAGCAGCGATTTGCCAGTCTTCAAGACATATGCAGTCAGTCCTTGCCCGGGCTGTATCTCTTTCAGGAACGGCTCATCCTTATCGTCCTTGAAATATTGAAATCGCAGCACATTTCTTTTTTCATCATAAAGCGTGATGTAGAAATTTTCAGCCGGCATTACCGACGTAATAATTTCATGGATTTGCGTAAACAGGTCGTCTAAGGACTTGGTTGTCTCGGTGGCGATTGCAATCCTGTACACCGCTTCCTGAAGATTCTGTGCTCTCTTTCGTTCGGTAATATCTCGAAAAATAACCAGGGAGGCTAATGTATCTTGAAAATGGATGGGGGCAGCCGTTACTTCCACGTCAATAGGTGATCCATCAACTCGAACAAATTTCTCTTCAGTTACTGGAACAACTTTTCCCTCGGTAATCTGCTGCCGCGTGCGCTCCTTCACCACGCCTCGGAAATCCGGGTGGACAAAATCCATCATCGGCTTCCCAACTATATCTTCCATTTTCTCGACGCCGAGTAGTTTCATCGCCGTGTTGTTCGCCAGCAATATCTTTCCACCACTGTGGACAGCGATCGCATCTGGAGAAAGATCAAAAAGCTGGTGATATCGTCCCTCGCTTTCCTCGAGAGCCACCTCTGCTTGTTTGCGTTCGGTAATATCCAGCAAGATCCCCTGCCAGAATAAAGGATCACCAGCTTTATCACGTACCAGTACGGCTTCATCCCGGACCCAAATGGTTTGCCCGGAATTGGAGGTCATCCGATATTCGGCGGAAAATGATTCGCCGGTTTCAAATGTATGCGTATATTCCGAGATCACGCGTTCATGATCGTCCGGGTGAATTACCTTGGTCCATAATTCATTATTTTTTGACCATTCATCCGGGTCGTACCCCATAATCGTTTTTATTTGTGGACTCACATACTGAGTCTGACCAATATTCTCAGCCGAGTCTGTATACACAATGGCTGGGATTTGCTCCACCAGGGCACGATAACGTGCCTCGGCCTCCCTCAGCGAATCTTCCGCCCGTTTCCGTTCGCCAAGCTCTAATTGGAGCCCTTGCACCAGGCGCGCATCATGGACTACGCTTGCAGCCTGCCCGGCGAAAAGGAGTAAGAGGTGGGCATCCGTTTCCGTGAATTTACATTGAATTTCGGCGGAATCGTTAACTCCCAATACTCCAATTAACTCACCGCCAAAAAGCATCGGCACTTCGATGACCGCATGATAAGGAATATCTTTAAAAACATTGGAACGCCCTTCCCAAACACCATAATCGTCAATAATAAGTGACTGCCGTGTTTGCGCCACCCTGCCCGCCATTCCATCTCCCATCTTAAGGCGTACTCCGGGGGTAACTGCGAATCCCTTCTCGACTGTCAAAACGAGATCATTTTCCGCTTCATCGTATAGATATATGAAGCCGCTGGGTACTTTAAGTAAAGTAACTGAACGCTCAACTATTGTTCGAAGCAGGGAGAATAAGTCTTGATGAATCGCAAGGTCAAGCACCGTGGCCTGAAATGCAGCCAGCTCTTCCACACGCTGGCGGAGCGCTATTTCGGCTACCTTTTGTTCTGTAATATCCAGCATCACGCCATGCCAGCAAATTGGGTTGCTATTCGAGTCATACAGGATGGTAGCTTCATCCCTGATCCAAACGACCCCCCCCTCTTTAGCGATCAACCGGTACTCGATGAGAAATCTATCTCCGGTCCGGTTGGTTCTATCATTTTCGGATAACACCCTTTCCCGGTCTTCAGGATGAAGAATGTTCCCCCAGACGGCAGGATCTGCGATCCATTCGTCGGGGGTATATCCTGAAAGTTTTGTGATCTGAGGGCTGATGTAAATTGTGCTGCTCTGTTCATCGACTGAATCAGTGTATACCGCCGCGGGAATTTGTTCGATTAAGGTATGATATTTTGTTTCCGCGTCCAACACTGCCTGTTCGGTTCTCTTTAGGTCTGTAATTTCTACCATGACTCCGGTCAATCCAACTGCTTTACCATTTTCCTGGAACACACGGCTGGAAGTATGAACATTCAGAACCTTGCCATTTTTATCAAGAACCCGAAACTCATAAGGTTCCGTTCCGCCAGCCAGAGTCCGTATAAAACTCGATTTCAATCCAGGCAAATCATCCGGGTAAACAAAAAAATCAAATGTTTTACCAATTACTTGATCCACTTGGTAACCGGATAATTTCTCAATTACCGGGTTGATGTATGTGATAGTCCCCTCGAGGTTTAATGAAAACACAACTTCATGTAAATTTTCAACTAATGAGCGATATATATCACTCGATCCTTGCAGGTTCTCACCCCGCTGCTTCAAATTGGAATCGCCCTGCCTGGAATTTTTCCCAACGGGCTTCTTTATTGATCGGGGTTCAGGGGATGACTTTATTGTCATAAAAATGATTATAGGTCATTCAACCGTATCTTGCACGTCTTTGGGAGTTCATTCCACGCAACCTATCAAAAATGAAAACGAGTCCTGGTGGACTCGTCATTTGTAGAGGCGTCGACGGGATTTGAACCCGTGATGAGGGTTTTGCAGACCCTTGCCTTGCCGCTTGGCCACGACGCCGATCAATGGTTCATTATAAATTGAGGATTGCTGATTGACAATCCGCAATCCTCAAAGTGAGAGCGGGCGATGGGATTCGAACCCACGACCTTCTCCTTGGCAAGGAGACGTACTACCACTGTACTACGCCCGCCGGTGGCCATACCGTCTGGCCGAGAGTGCCGAGAGCCAGGATCGAACTGGCGACACCACAATTTTCAGTCGTGTGCTCTACCAACTGAGCTATCTCGGCCTGGCAATGGTCTTGCAACAGAGCGGGTGAGATTTTACACGTAGAGAGGAAGATTGTCAAGCAAGGGTCAAACTACGTTTTACAACTTCTTTACATCCACATTGTATTCCGATTACTTGACAGTCCTACAATGCAATTATCTTATCCAACCTTGTAAGGAGACAAAAACATGCGACAACCATTCTCATTCTTCAAGACATTCGCTTTGGTAATTCTGGTTCTGGCTGTAGGATTGGCTGTTCTGCCTATTTCCAGTGCTCTTGCAGCCGGTCCACAGGATATTGCCACTCCTCCATCAAACCCGCCTGCCAATAATGTGCGTTTGGAACTGGCCTGGGCTCGCGCCCAGATAGTCTACCAGCGCCAGGGATATTTGCTTTCCCTTGTGGACGGCGTTCTCACCAGGGTACAAATTCTAATTGACAGGGCCAATAGTAAGGGTTGGGATACTTCTTCTGTCCAGGCGGCACTGGATGCATTTAATGCCGTCATCCCGGCTGCCCGAGCTGCCCACCTGCCCGGTGCAGCCATTATTGCCAGCCATGTTGGTTTCGATTCGAATGGCAAAGTGACTGATCGCGCCGCTGCAATCGACACCACCAAATCGCTTGTCCAGGTGCTCAAGAATACCCGCACCGCCATGAATGGTACCGGCCGGTCTTTACGGGAGGCTGTCAAAACCTTCCGCGACGCCCACCAGCCCGTTCCGGCTCCGGTAACTCCCTAGTCGATATCCTCTTCTCTTTGCAGAGACACGGAGCCATCCGTGTCTCTGTTTGTCTTTTGCAGTAAAATTAACATAACCCATTGAAAGAAGAGGTTCTTATGGATAAAAAAGTTATTGCCACCGAAAAAGCTCCAAAGCCCATCGGGCCATACTCGGTCGCCGTCCAGGCGGGTAATTTCGTCTTCACTTCAGGTCAACTTGGACTGGATCCCGCCACTGGCAACCTTGTCCCGGGTGGAATTGAGGCTCAGACCCGCCAGGCATTAAAAAATCTCGGCAACGTCCTTTCTGATGCGGGATCCGGGTTGGAGTTTGCGGTTAAGACCATTGTTTTCATGAAAGATATGGCTGAATTTAGCAAAATGAACGCTGTCTATGCTGAATTCTTCTCCGAGAACCCACCTGCTCGTAGTACTGTGCAGGCGGAATTACCAAAGGGGGGAGCTGTCGAGATTGAAGTTGTTGCGATCTTGAAATGACCTCAGAATTAATTCTTGTCGTTGACGATGAACCATCCATTATCCAGCTGACCCGGATGTACCTGGAAAGGGAAAATTTTCGGGTTGAGGAGGCTTCAGATGGTGAGGCAGCGCTGGAATCGGTCAAACGCCTGAACCCGGCTCTGGTAATCCTCGATGTAATGCTTCCCAAGCTGGACGGTTTTGAAGTCTGCCGTCGTCTGCGCGCCTTGGATAATCTGGTCGCGATTATCCTGTTAACTGCGCGCGATGAAGATATGGATAAAATCCTGGGTCTCGAGTTGGGTGCAGATGACTATCTCACCAAGCCATTTAACCCGCGTGAGCTTGTTGCGCGCGTTCGAGCCATCCTTCGCAGATCAGAACGCACCAATCGACCAGGGGCTCCTTTTTCCGTCAGCGACCTCTCTGTTGATCCGATTCGACGTGAGGTCCGTGTCGGAGAACGCTCCCTTGAATTACGCACCCAGGAATTTGAAGTTCTTCTGGTCTTGGCTGGGCAGCCCGGACGTGTCTTCTCCCGGGAGCAATTGCTGCAGCAGGCTTGGGGCTTCGACTTCTATGGTCAAACCCGCACGGTGGATGTTCACATCGCGAACTTGCGAAAGAAATTGTCCGGGAGTGCAGTAAAAATTATGACAGTAACTGGGATCGGGTATAAACTGATCGAATAATGTTTTCCTCTCTTCGTTCGCGCCTTTGGTTGAGTTATGCTTTGGTTACTGGTGCTGCGCTTTCAGTGGTGGCAATTGTCCTTTTAATTTACATTATCCAAAACCCGTCCACTTATCGCCAGGCTAACTCACGGTTGACGATTGTCGCAGCATTCTTGCGCAAGAATGAATCGGAATGGATTGGTCTTGCTTCCGCCGATTTACTGGCGCGCATTGAACAAGTAGACAATATTTATTCCACGCGCATTGCCATTTATCGTTCAAATCGTCAATTGATTGACGATTCAGAATCGAGTCTGCAACCTCCTCTTCCTTTTCCCAGCTTCCCCCGTTTGCGACCGTATTCAATCCTGGCGGACGGAAATGGAAATTACTGGCTGTATATTTTGCGCCATTTAAACGATGGTCGCTGGCTGTTTTTGGCTGTGCCGCGTCCGCCAGTACCATTTCTGGCAATATTGACAGATGAATTGATGCTCCCGGTTTTAGGTGCGGGAGCAGCCGGACTGATCATCTCTCTGTTGGTCGCATTCTGGTTGGCACGCTGGATTGGTGACCCCCTTCAGAGGGTTGTGGTTGCCTCAAAGCAAATGCCCTCCGCACAGATGAATCCCATTTCTCTTCGGGGTCCCCACGAGGTCCAGGAATTGATGCAGGCATTTAATGAAATGAACGTTCGGGTACATACAAGTCAAGAATCCCAGCGTGATTTCGTCGCAAACGTAAGTCATGAATTGAAGACCCCCCTAACGTCCATCCAGGGGTTTTCCCAGGCGCTGCTTGATGGTATGACGAGTACCCCTGAAGCGCAAATGCAGGCGGCGCAGGTCATTTATGATGAATCCGGGCGAATGCACCGTATGGTAATCGACCTTCTTGACCTTGCCCGGCTGGACGCAGGAACACTCGATCTCCAGCACTCACCCGTGGATTTGTCCGCCCTCCTTCATAATATTGCTGAAAAGTTGGCTCCACAGGCCCGTTCTGGCAATTTGGAAATTCGAGTGGAAACCACCGACGTCCCGATGATTATTGGCGATGGAGACCGGCTGGCACAGGTCTTCACGAACCTGGTCGATAATGCCTTGAAATTCACTCCTGCCGGAGGCGTAATCACCCTCCGGGCTGCCCCATCCGGATCAAATATTCAGGTGGAAGTTGAAGATACCGGTGAAGGGATACCTCCTGAGGCTTTATCAAATATATTCAACCGGTTTTACCAGGCTGATCTTTCCCGATCAGGCGGAGGGAAACATGGGGCAGGCTTGGGACTGGCTATCGTCAAGGAGATTCTTGAGGCGCATGGTGGTAAAATAACCGTCCGCAGCGAGTTGGGCAAGGGTAGTACCTTCATCGTTTATTTACCTCTGGGATCCTCCGCGCCGGGATCAATTGTCTCAAAAAGAACCAGGTAGTAACGGTTTTATCGCTGCGCAAACAACTATCATGCCTTCTGTTTCCATTATTATCCCCTGTTACAACGAGCAATCTACGATATGCGAACTGCTCGAGGCGATCTACGCGCAAACCTTTCCGCGCCCGGATCTTGAACTGATCATCGCCGATGGAATGTCCACGGACGGGACCCGGGCGCAAATTTCAGAATTTAGCGTTTCCCATCCTGACCTGCCCATTACCATAGTGGATAACCCCAAGCGGCATATTCCATCCGGGTTGAACCGGGCGTTGAAGGAAACCCGGGGTGAAATAATCATCCGACTTGACGCACATTCGATTCCATATCCCAACTACATCGAGCGCTGTGTCGCAGACCTTGAGGCCGGTCTCGGAGAAAACGTGGGCGGCGTGTGGGAAATCCGTCCCCGGACAAACAATTGGATTGCACAATCCATCGCCTATGCGGCAGCCCATCCTTTGGGCGTGGGAGACGCTCTCTACCGTCATACCCGGAAATCTGCCTTGGTGGATACGGTACCATTCGGAGCTTTCAAACGCGAATTGCTGGCGCTGGTCGGTTTATTCGATGAGACGTTGCTCACGAACGAGGATTATGAATTCAACGCCCGCATCCGCAAATCGGGTGGTAAAGTCTGGCTTGACCCATCCATTCGTTCGATTTATTTTTCCAGGTCAAACTTACCGGAGCTCGCAAAGCAGTATTTCCGTTATGGATACTGGAAATGGAAAATGCTGCGCCGCTATCCAGGTACTTTGCGGTTGCGCCAGGCTCTTCCCCCTCTGTTTGTGCTTAGCTTGTTAGGGTTGATGATCGCAGGGTTTTTTTTATTAACAATTAGGATAATCTTCCTTGCAGAAATCATCGTTTATATGCTTATTCAATTCTCCATCGGGTTTCTCTCCGCCCTAAAACACAAGAAAATATCGTTGTTTTTAGGTATGCCGCTCGCTATCTCCTGCATGCACGTTTCCTGGGGTGCAGGCTTTTTATGGAGTATGATAAGTGGGTTATTCCCCCGTACCGCTATGGAGAAAAATTAATGCGAACGGTTTCACATCCCATCATGAACAACTGGCGGGTTCGCCCACAAGAGCAAAGAGCTATTCTATTATTTGGCGATTTATTTGTCTCTGTTCTGGCTCTTTTCGCGGGTTTATATTTTTGGGGACAAAAATATGATTGGCTAAAATTCTCCCTTGATTTTCTAAAACAGCGGGTCGAACCATGGTTCTTCTTCCTACCGCTCATTTGGATGATATTCCTGGTTGAACTTTATGACGTACACCGTGCCAGGAACCTCCGCCAGACAGTCGGATGGATCGCACTTGCTGCATTGGCTGGGCTGTTACTGTACGCTCTTATCTATTTAATATCACCACAAGGATCATTGCCGCGTTTAGGAATTGGCTTTTTCCTGGCTTTCGCCTCAGTCCTGACTTTAATTTGGCGCTTGTTATATATTCAAATATTTACTGCCCAGGCATTCCTCCACCGGGTTTTGGTGATCGGCGCAGGAAAAGCCGGGGAAACGATTGTCGAGGCTTATCGAAAATTACGTCCGCAGCCGTTTTTCTTCGTCGGATTCACTGATGACGATCCGACTAAAGTCGGAAAGAAAGTTGATGGGTTTCCCATATTAGATGGTAATCATCGTCTCCTTGAAGTCATCGAAAATGAAGCTGTTACAGAAATTATTGTGGCAATCTCCGGGGCGATAAAAGGTGAAACCTTCCAGGCAATTCTGGATGCCCAGGATGCTGGCGTGGAAGTGGTGCCGATGCCCACTGTTTATGAGGAATTACTCGGGCGGGTCCCCGTTCAGCATTTGCAATCGGATTGGCTCATCCGTTCCTTTGTTGATGAGGCTCGCGTTAGCGGATTCTTTGAATTGGCAAAACGATTAATCGACATTCTCATCGCTATAATTGGTTTAGTGGTCTGTCTCGTCCTCACGCCGCTTACTGCCCTGATCATTCTCTTGGATAGTGGCTCCCCCATCTTGTATAAACAGGTCCGATCTGGAAAAAGCAACAAGTCATATTTTATCTACAAATTTCGCACGATGTACCAGAATGCCGAAAAAGATGGCGTGGCGCGTGTTGCCGAAGAGAACGATTCTCGTGTTACCCGTACAGGCGTTTTCCTTCGCCGCACACATATAGACGAACTCCCTCAGTTTTGGAATGTTTTGCGTGGCGACATGAGCGTGGTAGGACCACGCGCGGAACGCCCGGAATTGATTGCCAAGTATCTGAAGGAAATTCCATTCTACCGGGCACGCCTCCTGGTTAAGCCCGGCATTACCGGTTGGGCACAAGTTAATTATGGATATTCTGCAACGATTGCAGAAACCATCATCAAACTCGAATATGATCTCTACTATATCAAGCACCGTAACATGCTGACAGATATGCTGATTCTGTTTCGGACTTTCACCCAGGTTCTTACTTTCCGGGGGCGTTAGGCGATGCGCACTCTCGTTACTGGCGGAGCCGGGTTTATTGGATCGCATATCGTTGAAGAACTCCTCCGGCGCGGGGATACCGTTCGAATACTGGATAATTTTTCAACCGGGTTGCGAAATAACCTTGAAGGTTTCCTGGAAAATGTGGAGATCCTTGAAGGCGACCTCCGTGATGGCGATAAAGTCAAGAAGGCTGTCCGCGATGTGGAAAAGGTCTTTCACCTTGCCGCATTTATTTCCGTTCCTCAATCAATGTCGGACCCTGAAGCTTGTTTCGCGACCAATGTGGGGGGCACGGTGACCCTCTTGGAAGCAGCCCGCCGGGCGGGATGCCGGAAGGTTGTGTTATCTTCCAGTACTGCCGTCTATGGCGACACCGCTGTATTTCCGACCACGGAGGAGACTCCACTCTGTCCGCTTTCTCCTTACGCCTTGTCAAAACAAGTGAACGAACTCTACGCTCGCTTGTATACCAGGGTCCTGGGGATGCAGGTTACTGCTTTGCGCTACTATAATGTCTATGGACCGCGGCAGCGGCCCGATTCCGACTACGCGGCTGCCATCCCCATTTTTGTCCGGCAGCTGGCGGCAGGAAAATCGATTACCATCTTTGGAGATGGGAAACAAAGCCGGGATTTTATTTTCGTGAAAGATGTGGTGCGTGCCAACCTGTTGGCTGCCGACTCAGATGCAGCTGGGGATTCATACAACGTATGCACCGGACACGAAACCACCTTGCTCGACCTTTTGGAAGAATTGAGTGGAGTCGCACCTCACTCCCCCGAGGTCCGCTTTGATGCTCCCCGTTCAGGAGATATTTACCGTTCGGTTGGCAGCCCTGAAAAAGCGGCTGCATCGTTGGGTTTTCTGGCTGAGACCTCCCTGGCAAAAGGTCTCGCACAAACAGTGGAATGGATGATAAGAAAATGAAAGTTAGCCCTCAAGCTCAAATTCGCAACCGCTATCTCATTTTGTTTGATATTTTCCTGACCATAGCTTCGGTGGTGGGTGCTTTTGCGCTGCGGCTTGATGTTAATTTTTACTCATATCTTAAAGCCGTATATTGGATGGTCGGTATCAGTCTGGTGGTTAAGCTGAGCATTTATTATTTCTTCGGTTTGTACCGCCGCCTTTGGGCTTACGCCAGCATTAACGAACTATTATTGATCGTGATGGCGGTAACAGCCGCCTCGATAGCATTTTCAGCAATCATGATGACCCTGCTTGTCACCCGCCTGCTCACCTTCCCGCGCATGGTTCTGTTAATAGACTGGCTATTATCATTAACAGGCGTTGGCGGCTTCCGCTTCTCGTTACGGTTAATCTCTGAAACCCGCTCTGCAAATGCAAAACCACAAGCCCGAAAAGCCGGCAAGGTGTTGGTGATCGGTGCGGGGGATGCCGGTGCACTGGTTGTGCGCGAGATGCAGCGAAACCCACAGCTTGGTTTGCACCCTATTGGTTATCTAGATGATGACCCGGCCAAACTGAAACATCAAATTCATGGCGTGCCCGTGATCGGTAAACTGACTGACCTGGGTCGTGCTCTTAATAGCCGCCCGGTTAGCGAGGTGATTATCGCCATACCCAGTACCGGCGGAAAAATTATCCGCATGGTGACTGATATTTGCCGCCTGAAAGGGGTGCCGTTCCGCACGATGCCCGGGTTATATGAGTTGATCGGTGGAAATGTCAGCGTCAACCGTCTGCGCGAAGTGGATATTACCGACCTGCTGAGACGGGAACCAGCCCAGATCCAGAATGAGTTGATCGGGGTGGCGCTGACCGGGAAGCGAATCCTTGTTACGGGTGCCGGTGGTTCGATCGGACGCGAAATTTGCCGTCAGATCGCCCGCTGGGGTCCGCAGATGCTTATTCTGCTCGGTCACGGAGAAAACAGCATTTTCGAGGCCTTGCTTGAATTACAGGAGAATTTCCCCGCTTTGCCGATCCAGCCGGTAATAGCTGACATTCGCGATGTACCCCGCTTAACCAGTATTTTCAATAGTTTTCATCCTCAGGTTGTTTTCCATACTGCGGCTCATAAACACGTCCCCTTGATGGAAAGTAATATCGAAGAGGCCATCTCCAACAACGTGATTGGGACGCGCAATGTTTGCCAGGCAGCCACGGCTGCCGATTCAGAGCGCCTGGTACTGATTTCCACCGATAAGGCTGTCCGTCCCGCAAACGTGATGGGTGCCACCAAACGCATCGCAGAAATGATTGTTTTGGAAACTGCGCACCGCACTGGAAGAGCTTTCTCGGTTGTCCGTTTCGGGAATGTTTTGGGCAGCCGGGGTAGTGTAGTCCCGTTATTCAAACGGCAGATTGCTCACGGAGGGCCGATTACAATCACCCATCCGGATATGAAGCGTTACTTCATGACCATCCCCGAAGCCGTCTATCTGGTGCTCCAGGCTTCAGCCATGGGTCAGGGAGGAGAGGTCTTTCTTCTCAACATGGGCCAACAGGTCCGCATCCTGGACCTTGCCGGGGACCTGATCCGGCTTTCTGGGCTTGAACCGGGCAAGGATATTGAAATTGTGTTTACCGGCATCCGCCCCGGTGAGAAATTAAGTGAGGACCTGTGGGAGGAAGGGACAGAGTATCAAAAAACAACACACCCGGATATTTTCCGCGTAGAGGCGGAAGAGTCCAATATCCCCGCCGGGCTGTCCCGCACCGTGGATGAACTCAACCATCTCTCCCTCGAGGGCGAGACTTCTGCCATCATTTCCCTGTTGGACGAGACGATCCCGGAAGGAAGCGTTCGCTCCAACCCCCCATTTGAATTGAATTCGCTCGTTTGATCTCAGGAGTCTCTGCCGGTGCCCGAGATCAATCATACCGAATGGAACACCTTTCTTTCCAACCACCCCACGGCCCACCTTTTGCAATCGGGAGAATGGGGTCAACTAAAATCCGCCTTTGGTTGGGAAGCCGTCCATCTTGTTGAGGGGGAAACCGGGGCGCAGATCTTGTTCCGTCACTTGCCATTGGGATTTACCTTGGCTTACCTGCCAAAGGGACCCGTATCTGCATCCACACCAAATCCTGGTTTCTGGTCTGCATTGGACCATGCTTGCCGCGCCCGGCGGGCTGTCTTTTTAAAAGTCGAACCGAATGGCTGGGAGGAGGAAGGGCGGACATCCACTCCTAATCTGCAAGGATTTCTTCCAAGTCCACAGCACATTCAACCACGCAACACCCTCGTTATTGACCTGGATGGCAGCGAAGATGATATTTTCAACCGCATGAAGCCCAAGACTCGCTACAATATCCGGCTGGCAGGTCGCAAAGAAGTAGTCGTCCACCCTTCTGATGATATCGAAACCTTTTACAACGTGATGACAACAACCGGTCAGCGCGAAGAGTTCCACGTCCATTCAAAGGATTATTACCGTCGGGCATATGATCTTTTTCAGCCCAAAGGGATGTGTGAACTCTTTGTGGCAGATTTTGAGGGTCGCACTCTGGCATGCTTAATGGTTTTCGCCCGTTCCAGGCAGGCATATTATTTTTATGGTGCCTCTTCCGATGTGGATCGCAACCGCAAGGCAACCTACCCTCTCCAATGGGAAGCCATCCGCTGGGCACACGCCCAAGGCTGTGAAGAATACGATATGTGGGGCATCCCAGACGAAGCCACCGACGTTGCGGAAGACGATGCAGAGGCTCGCGAAGATGGGCTGTGGGGCGTATATCGTTTCAAACGCGGTTTCGGGGGGGCGATCAGGCATGCCATTACGGCCATGGATCGTATCTATAATCCTTTGCTCTACAAGCTCTACTCGTGGCGTTTCCCTGCCTCCGGCGCGGACTGACAATGAATCCGTTTACCGGCACTCCCTCTTCCTGGAACGAACTCGTCGCATCCCTGCCCCTTGCTCACCTTCTCCAAACTTGGGAATGGTCACAAGTAAAAAGCAAATACGGCTGGCAAGCGCTGCCGTTTACGTGGCAGGATCCATCGGGAAAACCGGTTGCGGCAGCCATGGTTTTGAAACGCAGCCTGCCGGTTGCCGGGTTTGCAAAAAAAATGTGCGTTCTATACGTCCCGAAAGGTCCGTGCATGGACTGGGCGGATACTGACTTACGCCAAAGAGTACTGGAAGATTTGTGCAGTTTCGCAAAGCGACAGGGTGCCATCTTTATCAAGATTGATGCAGACGTTTTGTTGGGGACAGGGGTACCTGGCGCACCCGATGCAGCCGAGGTTGAAGGAGGGCAGTTAGTAAGATCAGAGCTGGAAGCGAGGGGGTGGAGATTTTCACAGGACCAGATTCAGTTTCGCAACACCGTCCTCATCGACCTGGCACCCTCTGAGGATGAGATGTTGGGTCGCATGAAGCAAAAGACTCGTTACAACATCCGGCTTGCTGAAAAAAAAGGCGTGAAAGTAAGAGAGGGGACAGTTGATGATCTGCCAGCGATGTACCGCATGTACGCTGAGACTTCAGTGCGGGACGGTTTCTTAATCCGGGAAGAAGGCTACTACCAGACCGTCTGGCGTGAATTTATGAAAAGTTCTCCTATAAATGGGGGCCTCCAACCCTTCACAGAACCATTAATTGCTGAAGTGGAGGGGGAAGCCGTGGGAGCAGTATCCATGTTCTATTTTGCCGGGCAGGCGATTTATCTCTTCGGGATGTCGCGCGAGTCTCATCGTGAAAAGATGCCGAATTACCTGCTCCAATGGGAAGCCATGCGCCGGGCGAAGGCACTCGGGTGCATGACGTACAACCTGTGGGGAGCACCGGATGAATTCAACGAGAGCGATGGATTGTGGGGCGTCTTTCGCTTCAAGGAAGGGCTGGGAGGAGTTGTTTCCCGCACCATCGGGGCCTGGGATTTCACACCAAATCCATTCCTATATAAAACCTACACTGAAATCCTGCCGCGCGTGATGGATATCATGCGGGCCCGTGGTAAGGCTAAAACGAAACATAGCATTGGTGGAGTATAACCACCAAATCGAATGGATTCAATTTCAAACATCTCATTCTTCTCATCTTCGCGGTGAAAACAGGAAGAAAATATGATCCCTCGCCTTCGATTTGCCCATTTGCCAACTCCCATTGAGCCCATGCCTCGCCTAACCAAATTCCTTGGCGGACCCCGCCTGCTGGTGAAACGCGATGACCAGACCGGCCTGGCATTTGGCGGGAACAAGACCCGCAAACTGGAATTCCTGGTTGCAGAGGCACAGGCCCAGGGGGCAGACACGCTGCTTTCTGCCGGTGCGCTGCAATCCAACCATTGCCGCCAGACGGCTGCTGCCGCCGCTAAATTCGGGTTGGCCTGCACGCTTGTGCTCGTTGGAGAGCCACCTGCCCAGGCCAGCGCCAACTTGCTGCTCGACCAGCTTTTTGGAGCCGAGATCATCTGGGTGGAGAAATCCCGGCGGGACGCGGTCTTGCAGGAAACCTTTAAAAAAACCTCCGCCCGCGGAAAAAAGCCGTATCTCGTACCTTACGGGGGATCCAGCCCAACCGGAGTGCTGGGATACGTGTATGCCATGGAGGAATTTATCGGGCAGAAGGTTTACACTGATTGGATCGTTTTTGCATCCTCCTCGGGTGGGACGCAGGCAGGACTGGTGCTGGGAGCGCGCCTGTTTGGTTACCAGGGCAAATTGCTGGGCATCAGCATTGACGAACCGCAGCGCATCCTGCAGGAGCGGGTGGCTGACCTGGCTTCCGAGGCCAGCGAACGGATAGGACCGCGCCTAAACTTCACTGCAGATGACGTATTGGTCAATGCTGAATACGCCACACCCGGCTACGGGGTCCTGACCGGAGCGGAGCGCGAGGCCATCTCCTTGTTCGCCAAGTACGAGGGCCTCCTGCTAGACCCCGTCTATACCGGGCGCGCCGCTGCGGGTCTGGTGGACTTGATCCGCAAGGGGTTTTTCAAAACGGACGCGACCGTGTTGTTCTGGCACACCGGGGGACAGCCGGCTTTGTTTGCCGAGAAATATCAGCCTGAACTGGTTTGAAAATTTGAGACGCCGCATTTCAAACGGCGTCTCTTTCAAATGCTAGGGCACGAATTGAAGATGATCCGTTGCACCGGGTGTGATGGTCGTTTCATCCCACAACATCGGGTAATACTGAATATTGCGCCACATGTCCGCCATGTCGATGTAGTGCGGGTTGTAGGCATGACCTGACTCACCCGTGGTATGGACGGTGACTGAATTCGCCAGGTTCCCCAGGTCCACGATCATGCGCATGGACGGCAGCCAGTTCACGGAGTAACCCTTCGTTGCGTCCCAGCCGGTGGCGTTGACAATGGCCTCGCCGCCGTTCGTGCGGAACGGGCCGCGGTTGAACAGGGCTTCGATGGGCGCGATCCCGGAAGCTCCCAGGGTCGGGTTGGCAAAGGTGGCAGTGTGCAGGTCGCCCCAGTTCCATTTGGCGGGATTCCCTCCCTGCAGCTTTTCGATCTCAGCCACCGCCTCGGTGAATGCCCTCAATAGAATTGCATCACGGGTCTCCACCCTGTTAGGTGTCGTCTTGTCGTCCCAGAAGGGATCATTCGGCAGCTTGACCAGGTTGCGCATCACTTCGTCCCAGCGGGAACTGCCCTGGGGCCAGTAATATTTGGGGAGGTCATCGTCGAAAGTATCCGCCAGCAGGTTCTTCCAGAATACTTCAAACACGACCGCGGGTGCGGAATCCATGCGGACCTGGTAGTCCCAATTTTTAAGCAGGTCGAGTGCGACCGCCTGGTTGGGCGTCTTAGACGGGATGGTCAGCTGCTCCAGGAGCGGCACGAATGTGGCAGCGTTGGCATCGTAATCATCGCCCTGCATTTTCTGGATGTAGGGAATGTCGATCGGCGCGGGAGCGGACTCGATCATGGTCGCGATCCTGTTCGCGCGGAAGCCGTAGTCCCAATCCGAGGTGATCAGGTATGGGTACCCCGCCCCCACCACAGCGTTGTTGGCAGTGACAATGTAGCCCTTGGCTGGATTTAGCACGGACGGGAGCTGGTCAAAGGGAATGTAACCGGTCCACTCGTATTGGTCCGTCCAGCCGGGAACCGGCAGCCTGCCGTCCCCGTTCTTGCGGATGGGGATATTCCCGGGAGTCTGGTAACCGATATTCCCCTTTACATCGGCGTATACCAGGTTCTGCGCCGGCACGTTGAACTTGCTGGCTGCCTGGCGGAATTCGTCCCAGTTGGCGGCGGTATCGAATCCCCAGACGGCCTGAAAGATGGTGGATGGCTCGAGCGCCGTCCAGCGCAGGGAAATGGCATAGTTTGCCGGCAGCGGCACCCCTGCGGTCGTGTCGAATTTGGCCAGGTCGGCGTAGGCGTCGGAGATGATCGGACCGTGCCGGGTGGAGCGCACGGTGAGATTGACCGGCTTTCCCCCACCGACGGCGATCGTCTCGGTGCGCAGGGTCATATCCACCCATTGACCGTTGTATTCGTACTGGTTTGGGTTATCAGGATTGATCTTTTCGATATAAAGGTCCATTACATCCGGCCCGGTGTTGGTGAAGCCCCAGACGATGTTTTGGTTATGCCCGATCACTACGCCCGGCACGCCGGCAAATGAGAACCCGGTCACATCGTACGGGCAGGTGGTACTGACCGGTCGACAATGCAGCCCGACCTGGTACCAGATGGAGGGCATTTGGATCGACAGGTGCGGGTCGTTCGCCAGCAGCGGCATCCCGGTGGCGGTCAGGGACCCGGAAACTGCCCACGAATTGGAACCGATGCCCGCACCGGAGGGCCCCAGCAGCGCATCCAGGCTGGAAAAACGCGCCTGGACAGAGGCGAGGTCGAGATCCGGAAGGCTGGCAGTGGTCAATGGGTTCGCGCTGGGCGTTCCCATTTCGGGGACGATCACCGGGTGGTCAGATGGATAAACCGGGAAAAGCTGTGCCACCTGGTCGGGGGTGAGCGTCTTGAGCAGGATGGCGCGCTCGATCTCCTCGTCCATGTTGCCGCGCAGGTCCCAGGCCATGGCCTTGCCCCAGGTAAGCGTATTGACCGGCGTCCAGGGTTCGGGTTTGTAGCCCGGGGTCAGGAGCTTGAGGACGCCGTACTCCAGGCTGACGGCAGTGCCCTGGTGGTCTGCCAGGTAGGCATTGACACCGTCGGAATAGGCGTTCAGGATGGCGACCGACTTTGGGTCGTAGCTGGCGTATTCCTGCTCGGCGATCTGCCGCCAGCCGAGCGTACGCAGGAAAGTGTCGGTCTTTAACTGGGTCTCCCCGAACATCTCGGAAAGGCGGCCGGAGCCGATGTGCCGCCAAAAGTCCATCTGCCAGAAGCGGTCCTGGGCATGGACGTAGCCCTGCGCCATGAACAGGTCGTGCAGGCTCGAGGCATAGATCTGCGGGATGCCCATGTTGTCACGGTAGACGTCCACGGGACCATCCAGTCCGGCGAGTTTTAGTTCACCATTCGTTTGCGGGAAAGATTGGCGGACCGTTACCACTCCAAAAGCGCCGCCAAGTATTGCGAGCACCACCAGGATGCTCACGATCCAAACAAGAATACGGGTCCCTTTTTTCTTCATCGATACTCCTCCAATTGGCAAATCAATATCTTATATAACCCGCAAGCATCGTCAAGGTATCGCAAAATGGTCCAGGCAATTGCCGTATAATGTTAAATCTCGTCCAATCATGCCCACGGAAGGAGAATTTTCATGCAGTACAAACCAGATCCGTCCAATTACAAAGAGCTCGTCCCGGGCGTTTTCATGAAACCCTTGGCGTATGGAGATAAATCGCTGCTTTGCGAGTTCAAGTTTCTAAAGGGAGCGAAGATCCCTTTGCACCAACACCCGCACGAGCAGACCGGTTACCTGGTCAAGGGCTCGCTGCGCTTCTTCGGCGACGAAGGGGAGACCGTAGTCGTGCCAGGCTGCAGCTGGAGCTTCAAGGGCGGCGTTATCCACGGCGCAGAAGCACTGGAGGAAACCACAGCCATCGAGGTTTTTTCGCCCGTGCGCGAAGATTATTTACCGAAAACATGAAAAACATCCTCCTGCTTTTGCTGATCCTTCTGCCGGTCAGCCTGATCGGCTGCACCCAGTCCGCTGCCAATAATAATCCCGGGTGGGTAAATAATCTTGTGATAACTTTTCAAAAGGACCCGGTTGGGAACCCGCCGCAGTCCATCTGGCAGTATGAATTTAAGGGGCAGGTGGTCTATTATGTTCCTGCTCAATGCTGCGACCAATTCAGCACGCTTTACGATGCCGCCGGGGACGTGATCTGTGCGCCCGACGGCGGCTTTACCGGGCACGGGGATGGTAAATGCCCTGATTTTTTCCAGTTGCGGACGAATGAAAAGCTGACCTGGCAGGACCCGCGCACCCGCTAACCTATCCCAATTTAACCCGTACATCCAGCGCCACTGCGCCCTGACCGGGTGCCAGCAGGCGCAGGGGGTTGATCTCGATCTCGGCGATCTCCGGCAGATCATGGGCGAGCTGCGACAGGCGCTGCAGGATCTCGAGCACCGCCTCCCTGTCCGCGGGGGGAATGCTGCGGAACCCCGCCAGCTTGCGCCCGGCCCAGGTGCCCTGCAGCATTCCTTCTGCATCAGAGTTTCGCAGCGGAGCCAGCGCAAAGGCCACGTCCTGCAAGCCTTCCACTTCCACCCCACCCGAACCGAACATCATCAACGGCCCGAAGGTCGGGTCACGCTGCGCACCGATGATGACCTCCTGCCCGGCCGGCACCATGCGCTGCACCTGGACGCCTTCCAGGCGGGCCTCCGCTCTTGCGACGCGGGCACGTTCGTGCAAAGCGCGGAAACCCAGCAGGACTTCCGTGGGTGTCATAAGATTCAGCAATACCCCGCCGATGTCGGATTTGTGGGAAATGTCGGGCGAGGCGATTTTCATCACCACCGGGAAACCGAGCTGGGCGGCGGTCTCAACGGCTTCAGCCTCCGTGCGGGCCAGCCGGACGGGGGCGGTGGGGATGCCGCAGGCAGCCATTAATCGGTCAGCAGACATAGGGTCCAGGAAGGCGCCCGGGCGGGTGTCAGCCAGTGCGGCC
>Ga0209638_1000004_pt1 | contig 186831 bp, 157 predicted proteins | sample BarGraNGADG00211_FD_184490 | JGI IMG/M metagenome (GOLD analysis project Ga0209638, IMG submission 184490) | Arctic peat soil microbial communities from Barrow, Alaska - Barrow Graham LP Ref core NGADG0002-211 (SPAdes) (version 2) | ecosystem: Environmental > Terrestrial > Soil > Wetlands >... | reverse complement strand
GTCGGTGCTGACGATGAAGAGTCGGTGCTGACGGTGAGGGGTCGGTGCTGGACGATGAAGAGTCGGTGCTGACGATGAAGAGTCGGTGCTGACGGTGAGGGGTCGGTGCTGGACGATGAAGAGTCGGTGCTGACGATGAGGAGTCGGGGACTGACGATGAGGAGTCGGGGACTGACGATGAAGAGTCGGGGACTGACGACTCGCCGGGAGCGGCGACCGGGGGGGGAGGGCTCGCGGCCGCGGCGACTGTCGGCGAAGGGAGGAGCGTCAGGGGACAGAACCTCACGGCGACGGTGGGCCTCAGCAGGGTTGAGCGCGATGCTCGCACGGGGATCAGACCGCGCGACCCCCGTGGTTCGGCGGGCTCACCACGCCCTGAGCGAAGTCGAAGGGCGCGGCGAGCGGCCGACGAGAGCCGGAGAGGAGGTTTTGCCGCGCAGCCGACCGGAGTCCGTGGTTCGACTGGGCTCACCACGCCCTGAGCCACATCGAAGGGCGGGGCGCGAGGCGCCCGCCACCGGCCGCGCAGGGCGAGTCGGGAACTGACGATGAGGAGTCGGTGCTGACGCGGTCAGTCGGGTCACCCCGATCGCCGGCCGTGAGGCGGCGGGCGGGGGTGGGATGGCTCGCGAACCCGGCATGAACAACGCTTGCCGGCGAAGTTCCGCTTCACCCGGCACGAGTTGAGCCCTGGAAGAAGATGGCTAGTCCGCGTCCCAGCGGAAGCGGGCGACGGCGAGGCTGCCGCAAATCATCGCGGTGCCGAGCAGAAAGACGATCGGCCAAGCAACCGAGGAGAAGCCAAGCCCCCGCCAGGTTGTGGCGTCGAGGCCGTCGACCGCCCAGCGCGTCGGCACCACCACGGTGAGCTTCTGCAGCCACTGCGGGAAGACGAACGTCGGGACCCACGCTCCCCCGAGCATCACCAGCACGAGGGTGGCGACGATCGAGAGTGCGCGCGTGCCCTCCGGCGTCCGGCCGAGGCCGGCGATGAGCAGGCCGAACGACGCCGTCATCAACGAGAAGGCCACGGCGATGCCGATGAAGCCGGCGAGGCTGCCGTCCACGCGCACGCCGAAGACGACCCGCGCGAAGAGGAACATGAAGAACAGGATGAACAGCGACTGCAGCGCTGTGCTGACGGATCTGGCGCCGAGCAGCACGCCGCGCGACAGCGATGCGGCGCGGAGACGCCGCCACAGCCCGTCCCGCTGCTGCAGGAGCAGGCCGAGGCCCATCTCGATGGCCATGAACAGGACGAACTGCACGCCCATTCCTGCGAACGAGTGGGCGTAGCCGTTGTAGGGGACGCCCCTGCGGGAGGTCATCGCCTCCTTCTTCACGTCGAACGGAATCGTCAGCCCGCCGCCGGCGCCGCCCGAGCCGGCGGCCCTCGACGTGTCGTTCCACCGGCCAGCGCCGCGCAGCAGATCCTGGAGCGCGCCGCGCTCGTCGGGACGCATCGTGGTATCGCGCTCGAGCTGGGTCAGGGCGTCACCGATGGCCGCTCGGCCGGTCGGGCCGGTGAACATCTCCTTGCTGACCGACTGCATCACGTGGCCGACCAGGATGCCCTGCACCATGCTCGCCTCGGTGGCGCGCGACGGGTCGTAGAGCAGGCGCACCTCGGCCTTCTTCCGCGCGCGGCCGCCAAAAAACGCTCCAGCAGCGTCGGCGCCGAACCGGGGCGGCAGTTCCACCGCGACCGCGGCCTGTGCGCGGCGCACCGCCTCGCGCGCCTCGACCGGCGTGGCAAGCGTGACCTCGAGGGCGGCATCCGCCTTCAGTTCCGCCACCAGGTCCTGGGAGATCGGGCTCCTGTCCTCGTCCACGACGAGCACCTGGACGCGGCCGATCTCCGTGCGGTCGCCGTCGCCGTTGAAGATGTAGCCGAAGAACGAGCCGATGGCGATCGGCGCGACCAACGACAACACGACCGCGCGCCGGTCGGTGAAGAACAGCTTGAGGTCCTTGCTGACAAGCGCAATGAACGCCCTGGTCGTCGATCTCGCAACGTCCTTCCGGTGAGAGAAAGGAACACGGTTTCGAGGTCGGCGCGCTCGGTGACGGCGTGGCGATAGCGGTGGCCGTGGTCCACGAGCCACTGCAGCACGAAGGGCGTGGCGGCCGCGAGGTCCGAGACGCCGATCCGAAGTGCGCCATTCGCGAACTCGACGGTCTTGACCGGCGGCAGCGCCCGCAGCTGCTCGAGGTCCACGCGGCCTTCGCGATCCTCGAGTTCGATAGAGAGAAGGTTGCTGGCGGGGAGCAGGCGGTAGAGGCCCTGGAGCGTGTCGTCGGCGATCACCTTGCCGTGGTCGATGATGACGACGCGGTCGCACAGGCGCTCGGCTTCCTCCATGTAGTGCGTCGTGTAGAGGAGCGTCTTGCCGCGTCGTTTCAGCGTCTCGAGGTTGTCGAAAATCGCGTTGCGGCTCTGCGGATCGACGCCGACGATCGGCTCGTCGAGCAGCAGGATGCGCGGGTCGTGGAGCAGCGCCGCGGCCAGGTTCAGCCGGCGCTTCATGCCGCCGCTGAACGTCCTGACCTTGTGTCGGGCGCGGTCGGCGAGGCCGACCAGGTCGAGCGCGTCGGCGGCCGCGCGCCTGGCAGTAGGACGATCGAGGTCGTAGAGCGCCGCAAAGAACAGCAGGTTGTCGAGGGCGGAGAGGTCCGCGACGAGCGCGATGCCCTGCGTGACCAGGCCAATCTCGCGTTTGATCGGGTCGGTGTCGCCGCAAAGCGGCCGGCCGGCAATCAGCACCTCGCCGGCGTCCGGCCTGAGCAAGCCGGCGATCATCGATACGGTGGTGGTCTTGCCGGCACCGTTTGGTCCCAGCAGTCCGATCGCTTCGCCCTCGTCAGCCCGGAACGACACCCCGTCGGCCGCGACAGCGTTGCCGTACCGTTTAGTGAGCCCGTTGATATCGTACATCGGCACTGCAACCCGTGGTGCAAGTCCCGCCGGTATTCGGCCGACGCTGCATTTCGCCCGGCGGTGCCTGCCGCCGCCCGAAGACGGGCTTTGGCATGGTCGCGCCTTGACGGCCGGGCGCATCGTCGCCCTCGGCGGTGCGCCGCGACTTGCACCACGGACTGCCAGCGAAGCTCCGCCCCAAAAGACAGATTCCAGGGGACCCACAGAAACATGCTCCAACCGTTACGATCTCAGCTCTGGAAGATGTCTTAGGATTGGGCGAACATGCGGCGCAGGAAGTTCAGGACGCGGCGTCGGTCGTTGTCGGATACAATTCGCGCCCATGAGATGTGTCGCGCGCGCGGCCGCCAGCCTCGTCGGTGTTGTCCTGGTTGTTCTCCTCATGAACGGGCTGGCAACTTGGTCGATTGTTGACGCGGCAACGCGGTCGCCCGTTGACGCGCAGGGCCAGGCGCCGCGCACGCCAATCGTGGCGCCCACGATCACCGCGCCAGCCGGCTCCACGGCGGTGGAGCAGACGTCGCCCGGCGAACGATCTCCCGCAGTGCTCGTGGCCAGCCTGGCCGGCCTTGGCGTCGGGTTCGACGGGCCGCAGGGTGGCGCCGCCGTTCGGAACCCGTCGGACAACACCCTCGCCGTGGGCCCTGACCACATCGTGCAGATCGTGAACTCGCGGATGGCGATCTTCACGAAGAAGGGGAAGCGCTTCGATACGACCGGGAAGGTGCTCTACGGCGCGGTCGCGACGAACAACGTGTTCCGCGGATTTGGCGGCACGTGTGAATCCACCAATAACGGCGATGCCATCGTCCGCTACGATCAGCTCGCCAACCGCTGGCTCATCGTGATGCCCATCTTCCGGAGGGCGGCCGCGCGGCCCGACCAGCCGGCCGAGTGGCAGGGCGGCGCAGCGGCCTATCTGAGCCCGCCCGGGCGTCCGGACCAGCCAGGACTTGCCGTGGCGCTCTTCCAGCCGCCGCGCGCGCAGGCGGCAACCGTGGCGCCGCGCGAAGGAGGCGGGCAGCCCGCACCGCCCGGGCAGCCGGCGCAACCACCGCAGCCACCGCGTGGCGGGCGTGGAGACGAGTCGCCGAAAGGGCCGTACGCGATGTGCTACGCGATCAGCGTCGGCCCCGATCCGTTCGGACCGTACTATCGCTACGAGTTCCTGCGTCCGCTGTTCCCCGACTACCCTCGACCCGCCATCTGGCCCGACGGTTACTACGTGTCGACGAGCACGGGCGACGATCCGATCTCGGAGTCGATCGCCACGCAGAAGCACGCCTGTGTCGTGGACCGGGCGCGGATGCTCTCGGGCGAGCCGGCGACCGAGCAGTGCGTCGTGATCAACGAGGCGGGTTTCCTGAACAACGCCGATGTCGATGGCACGTCGCTGCCACCGGCGGGCGTGCCGAACATCATGATGGCGGCGGGCGGCGTGCAGCTGAAGAACGTCTTCGAGGCGAGTGCGATCAGCGTGTGGCAGTTTCACGTTGACTGGAAGGATCCGGCGAAGACGAAGGTGACCGGTCCGGAGTCGATCGCCGTCGCGCCATATCGCTACCTGTGCGACGGCCAGTTGACCAACTGCGTGTCGCAGCCCGGCACCGAGTGGCGCCTCGACGCGCAGGGCGACAAGATCATGTCCCGCCTGGTCTACCGGCGGATCGGCAGCCGCGAGTCGATCGTCGCCGTGCACTCGGTGAACACCGCCGCGGGCGGCGGCGGGGTGAGGTGGTACGAGTTCCGGGTCGGTGCGAACCGCGCGGTCGGCCTGTATCAGCAGGGCACGTATGCGCCCGACGGGTTCTTCCGCTGGATGGCGAGCCCGGCGATCGATCGGCTGGGCAACATCGCGATCGGCTACTCGTTCGGCGGTGCGCCAAACATGGTGGGGCAGCGTCTCGCCGGCCGCCTGGCCGATGACCCGCGCGGCCGCCTCACGCTGCGCGAGACGGTGCTGGCCGAAGGCGAGGGCGTGCAGCACGCCAAGCGCTGGGAGGACTACACGCAGACGGCGATCGATCCGAGCGACGACTGCACCGTCTGGTACGTGGGCGACTACATGAAGAAGGACGCGGCCAGCTATTCGACGCGGATCGGCGCATTCAGGATGCTCGGCTGCGCAGGCAGGGCGCTGAAGTAGAACGCGCGGGTGGCCCCGCCCTGGACGCGCTGATGGCCACATCCGCCGGCCGGTGAGGCGGCCGACGCGGCCCGGTCTGCTGCGCCTGGCTCCGCTCGCCCTTCGACTTTGCTCAGGGCGTTCGGCCTGCCGTGAGCGAGCGGAGCGACACGCGAGTCGAACGGCGGACCTCGCAAGTCGCCCGCCGCATCCGCCCGGTCCACGCCGGTCCCTCGTGTGCCGGCGGTGGTGGGGCCTGGGGGCCGCGTCCGCCGCTTCGCCGCCGGCGAGTACCGTGCCGCTGTCGGCGGTCGGCGGCGGAATGTCTCGCACCGCGCCCTTCGACCCTTCGGCGAGCTCAAGGTCGTCCCGAGCAGTGTCGAGGAGCGACTGTTAGGCGGCGGACCACTTAGCCTGCGAGGGGTTTTGTCCCCTGACGCTCCTCGCTGGCCGACAGTCGCCTGGTACGCCGTTCGACTTTGCTCACGGCGCCCTGAGCTTGCCGAAGGGCGCGAGCCATCCCGCCCCCGTCCGCCGCAGCCGCTGTTCGGTCGTCTATCCTTGCATGGCCTTCTCAATCTCCGTTCTTCGAGCGCGGAGTTCAGCCAATCTCTTGTTCAGATCTACCATTTCCTTCTTGATCCTGCGCAACTCGGTTTGGTTCTTGTTGCTCGACAGACGTTCCGCGCCAAGCTCCTCAGCGATGTACAGCTCGAGTTGGCTCCTCAACACCCTGAGATATGGATTCCCCCATACCGCTCCTTCTCGGTATTCGAGCTTGCCATCTCGGATGCCTTTCACAATGAAGTCCCGGGTGACTCGATACTCTTTCTGGGCCGTTACGTCGCTGAGGGTCGCCCCCTTGCGATTCCATTCGCCGTATGCCGCCATGTCGCATCCCTCTAACCGAACAGCGGGCTGTGGAAATGGCATTCCCACAAGCCCATCATCATCAACCTGAGGAAAAGGACATTTCTAAGGAGGCTTGACACCCGCTTATGCCCTTAGGGGCCCATCTCACAACTACGGCTGCATTCGGCCGCCGCTGCATCCCGCCTGGCTGCGTGGCTCTTCCCTCGAATACTCCCGGTATTCTCGGTCATCGCGCCTGGCCAGCCGGGCGCATCGGCGTCCTCGATGCGTCGCCGTAGCCAGGCGGCGGACCACTAAGTACTGCGGTTCATAAGTTCGGCAACGTATTCCGTCAAGCAGCGGGCCGCAGGGCGTCGGCCGCGGTCTCAAGCTTGCCCATCAACGCGTCGAGGTCGTCCTTGGTGAATCGCCAGTCAAACGGCGCGGCGATGGATTCGTAGTACCGCTCGAAGCCCAAGAGCCGGTCCTCGACGTCGGCCAGTGAGCTGAAGTCGTTGGGCGTCAAGGCCTTGCGCTGGAGAATGGAGAAGTAGATTTCGATCTGGTTCAGCCAACTGGCGTGGACCGGCCCATGCACCGGGACGAGCGTGGGGAAGGCCGATTGGAGGCGCTGGACGGAGGCCTCTCCGCGATGCGAGGAGCCGTTGTCCATGATCCAGAAGACCCGGCGCGCCTCGCGAGAGGGCGACTGGCCCATGACCTGCGCGACCAGTCGGTCGAACGGCGCGATGCCGGTCGTCGGCTCACAGCGCCCGAAGACGTTGGCGCGATACACGTCGAGCGCCGCCAGGTACGCCCAGGCGCCGCCGCGGCGGTACTCATGTTCGACCCACATCGGTCGTCCGGGCCCCGGCGGCGTGGAGGGGTGGAGGCGTACGCGGGCTTGAATGCTCGTCTTCTCGTCGGTACTGAGGACGAACTCGTCGGCGTCGAGCCGTCGCCCCTGCCACTGACGCGCGTAGAGGTCGAGCATGCGCCCCGCCTTGACGGCGAACGCGGGGTCGCGCGGGAAGATCCAGGTGCGGTGTTGCCACAGCCGGATGGCATCGTCGTGTAACCACCGCCACACGGTCTTGTCGCTGATCGTTGCGACGATGCCGGCCCGTCGGACCTCGCGGGCGACATCCGCGGTGCTCAGGCGAGAGAGCGGCACCCCCAGGGTCGCGGGCAATTCACACGCCAGGGCTTTGACCTGGACGACGACCTCTGGGGGGAAAAGCTCGGGGACGGCCCGAGCGGGGACGCTCGTCCAAGCCGACCAGGCGTTCATAGAAGAAGCGCTTGCGCCACAGGCTGACGACGTCGCGTCCGACGGAGAGGGCGGCCGCAATCTGGTCATTGCTGTGGCCCTCGGCCGCGGACAAGACGATGCGCGCACGCAGCACTTGAAAGTATGGCAACGTATACTGACGGGCGCGGCTCTCGAGGGTCCGGCGTTCGTCCCGTGACAGCGCGATGGCATATGGGCTGTGCCGCGGCATAGGCCTCCTCTGTGCGTTGAGGAAGAATACGCCACACGGCCCGCTCGACGCAATCAGAATACGTTGCCATAATTACTCCGACAGGTACTTAGCCGCCGTGGGGTTCTGTCCCTTGACGCTGATTCTTTCGCCGACAGTCGCCGCGGTCGCCGTTCGACTTCGCTCACGGCGCGCTGAGCTTGTCGCCCTATGACACCGCTTGGGGCGACCCTGAGTTCGCCAAAGGGCCGAAGGGCGCGAGCCATCCCACCCCCGCCCGCCGCTGTCGGCGAGTCTTCGTATTCCGACCCCTCATCGTCCCGCCTTCGTCGCTCCCCGACTTCGGCGTGGCAGGCAGCCCCGACCCTTCTGCGTCAGTTCCGACCCCTCATCGTCAGTTCCGACTCTTCATCGTCAGTTCCGACTAGAGGTGATACCCCCCGCTGACCTTTCCCCTCCACACCCGATATACATTCACGAGGTAGACGATGACGATGGCCATGCCGAAGAGGTAGACGCCGAGGGCGATGGTCATGCTGCGGGTGGAGGAGGCGGAGTTGTAGATGTCGAGCGCGGGGATGGCGGAGCCGGGGAGGCCGAGGAGGAGGCGGGGGTAGAGCCCGGCGGCAGCAGAGCCCAGCACCAAGACGATGAGGGCGCCGCTAGCGAGAAACGCGGCCGTGTCGCGGCCGCGCCGACAAAAGAGCGGGATGGCGGCCGCGGCGGCCAGGCCGAGGACGGGGATCAGCGCGAGCAGCGGCCAGCGGTCGAAGTTCGCGGTGAAGCCGGGCTGAACGGCAAAGCTGGCGGCCGTTACGGCAGCCAGCAGCGCGATCATGCCGACCCAGAGCGGGAGGATGGCGCGCCGTGCGCGGCGCTGCAGCAGACCCTCGGTCTTCATCGCCAGGTAAGCCGCGCCGTGAAGCGCCAGGGCGACTAGGCTGAGGACGCCGCAGAGGAGCGCGAACGGGTTGAGGATCAGCGCGAACGACCCCTGGAAGTTCCCCTCGGTGTCGAAGGGGACGCCGCGCAGCACGTTGCCGACGGCGGCGCCGAATAGCACGGCGAGCAGGGCGCTCGCGAAGCAGAATGTGACGTCCCACCCGTCGCGCCAGAGCGGGTTGTCCACCTGGTGACGAAGCTCGATGGCGATGCCGCGGAGGATCAGCAGCCACAGCACGATCATGAGCGCCAGGTAGAACCCGCTGAACGCCGCCGCGTACAGGTGCGGGAACGCCGCCACCATCGAACCGCCCGCCGCGAGCAGCCAGACCTCGTTGCCGTTCCACACGGGCCCGATGGCGTTGATCGCCGTCTCGCGATCCTTCGTGTCGCCTCCGAGCACCAAGTGCAGGATGCCCACGCCAAGGTCGAACCCGTCGAGTACCGCGTAGCCCGCGAGCATGACGGTCAGCACGAGAAACCAGAGGGTGTTGATCATGGGATCAGGGATCAGGGACCAGGGATCAGGGATCAGGGCTGGAGACCTCCGTCCGGGCCGGCCTCGATAATCCGCGCGCTGACGAAGAGATAGAGCAGTCCCAGCGCGGAGTACATCCCCGTAAATCCGAGCAGCGTGAACCAGGTCATCCCGCCGCTCACGTTCGTCGAGGTGGCGTCCGCCGTGCGCTGCAGGCCATAGACGATCCACGGTTGGCGGCCGACCTCCGCCACCGTCCAACCCGCCTCGTTGGCGATATACGGGAACGGGATCGCGAGCATCAGGATCCAGAGGAACCAGCGCGACGTGTAGAGCGTGCCGCGCCACAACAGGAACGCCGCGATCGCCATCACGGCGATGAACATCGTCCCCAGGCCGACCATGATGTGATACGCGTAGTAGACCAGCTCAATCGGCGGGTGCAGGTCAGCCGGGTAGTCATCCAGGCCCACGACCTTCGCGCGGAAATCGCCGTAGGCCAGGAAGCTCAGCACGCGCGGCAGATAAATCGGATCCATCAGCTCGCGCCGCTCGGTGTCGGGCATGCCGATAATCGCGATCGGCGCGCCTTCCTGCGTCCGGAACAGCCCCTCCATCGCAGCCATCTTGATCGGCTGGTACTTCGTGACGTTCTCGCCGTTCATCGCCCCGGTGGGGAAAAGAGAGATCAGCGAGAAGGCCAGGCCGCTGATGACACCGATCTTCACAGAGAGCTGCCCGGCGTCCTCGAACTTGCGGGACAGCAGGTAGTACGCGCCAACGCCCGCCATCACCATCGACGCGGTGATGATCGATCCGCTGATCGCGTGCGGGAACTGCCACAGCGCGTACGGATTGGTGAGCAGTCCCCACAGGCTGGTCAGCTCTGCACGGCCGTTCACCATCTCGTAGGCCACCGGGTGCTGCATCCAGGCGTCGGTCGCGATGATGAAGAAACCGGAGACGACGGCCCCGAGCGCGACCATGACTGCGGAAAGCCAATGGAGTACGGGTCGGACTCGGCGTTCGCCAAACAGGAACAGGCCGAGGAACGACGACTCGGCGAAAAACGCGAACACGCCTTCCATGAACAGCGTCTGACCGACCACGCCACCGGCAAAGTGCGAGAAGCGTGCCCAGTTGGTGCCAAACTGGAACTCCATCGGGATGCCGGTGACGACGCCCATGGCGAAGGTGATGGCAAAGAGCTTCGCCCAGAAGCGCGCGAGCGCGCCGTAGCGCTCGTCCCCGCGGAGCAACTGCACGGTCTTCAGCACCGCGATCAGCACCCCCAACCCCATCGTCAGGACGGGGAACAGGTAGTGGAACATGATCGTGAAGCCGAACTGCCAGCGGTCGGCAATCAGCGCGTCATTCATCGGCCTGGCCCCTGTGTTCTCTACTTGACATCGTACCGGCCGTCGTCGCGGGCCATGAGCCACTTGTCGAACCAGCCGACGATGTGCTGGAGGCGTTCGACGCGGTGCCAGGGCTGGCCGGAGCGTGAGAGCTCGTGGCTTTCGCCAGGGAAGCGCACCATCACGACCGGCTTCTTCAGGTACTTGAGCGCGCGGAACATCATCTCGCCGCCGGCGCCCGGTGGTGTCCGGTCGTCGGCCTCGCCTTCGACCAGCATCAGCGGTGTCGTCACGCGCGCGATGTGCGTGATAGCCGAGCGGGAGGCGAAGTCGGTCGGATCCTCCCACGGAGCCGCCTTGAACCACGTCGGCTGGAACAGCGTGAAGTCGGCGGTGTACCAGAACGCGGTCCAGTCGGCGATCGAGCGCTGTGACACGGCCGCGGCAAAGCGCGTCGTCTGGGTAATGGCCCAGTTCGTCAGGACGCCGCCGCCGCTGCCGCCGGTGACGCCCATCCGCTTCTCGTCGACGTAGCCGCGCTTGACGAGTGCATCCACGCCGGCCATCAGGTCGCGGTAGTCGTCGCCTGGGTAGTGGTACTGAATCAGGTTCCCGAACTCCTGGCCGTACGACGAACTGCCGCGCGGGTTGGTGTAGAGCACGACGTAGCCCTTCGCCGCCATCCACGCGAACTCGTGGGTGTAGGTGTAGCCGTAGGCCGAGTGCGGGCCGCCGTGGATTTGCAGGATGAGCGGGTACTTCTTCGCCGGGTCGAAGCCTGGCGGCTTGAGGATCCACCCGTGGATCCGGCGGCCGTCAAAGCTCGGGTACCAGATCTCTTCGGGCGCGCTCGTGTCGATCTCGGAGAAGAGCGCGTCGTTCACGTGCGTCAGTTGCGTCAAATCGGACGCGGCCGAGGCGGCCTGGCGTGAGAGATCGAGGACGAAGAGATCGCCGATCGTCGTGGGCGTGGAGACGAGGACGACGGCCTTCGAGCGGTTCTTCGAGATGGACCAGGACATCACCTCGTGGTCGCCCTGCGTGACCGGGGTCACCTTGCCGGTGGCGACGTCTACCCGCGTCAGGTTGGCGCGTCCCTGCTCCGCGGTAAGCACGAGGACGGCGCGGCCGTCAGGCGTCCACGCGAGGCCGGCCGAGCCCCCGCCGCGCGGGGCGCGCTGGTCGCCGCCGATGCCGCCGCCGATGTCGAAGTCGTAGGCGGTGGTCAGGTTGCGCGCAAGCACCGAGGTTGGAGGCGTGGAAGAGGTTCCTGCAACGAACAAGTCCGGCTGGCTGTGCGACAGAACCGGGGAGCCGCGCAGCGTGCCAATCAGCGCGACCTGACGGCCGTCCGGCGAGATCGCCGGCTGGCCGAGCGAGCCCGCGATGCTCGCCACCTTGACCGGTTCGCCACCCGCGGCCGCGATCGAGTACAGCGCGCTGCCTTCCTCCTCGTAGTACGGCTCGAGCGATCGAGTGGACGTGAAGTAGAGCCTCGCCCCATCGGGCGCCCAGACTACCGACGTCTCGTCGAACGCGCCGCTCGTCAGCTGGCGTGGTTCCGCAGGAGTCGAGTCCGAGTTCGAGCCCGAGCCCAGGGCCGTGCCCGTGCTGGCGCCTGGGGAAGCGCCCGTGCTCGCGCCCGTAGACCTCTCCGTGCCGCCGGTCGCGCCCGTGCTGGCGCCCGCAGCGGCCGATGGCACCGCAATCGACCAGAGATGCGTGTGGCGCTCGGGGTCGGCATAGCCGGCGCCGTTGGAGCGGTAGACGGCCTTGGTGATCACCCGCACGTCGCTCTGGTGCGGAGGCAGGGCGCTGTCGCCGCTGCCGCTGGCAGGGGCTGCGCCGCCGGATGTCGCGCGCTCGGCGGCAGCCTCGCGCGCGCGGAGGTCCTTCGGCAGGGTCTGGCTGCCAAACGCGATCGTGCAGCCGTCGGGCGACCACGACGGCGCGCTCGCGCCGCGCGGCAGGTCGGTGACCTGGAGCGGTTCGCCGCCCTGCATGTCGAGGAGGAAGACCTGCGCCGCCTGCACCTTGCCGTCTTTCTCGGGCGCGCGGACGAAGGCGAGGCGCCGGCCGTCATGCGACCACCGCGGAGAGGCGTCGCGTGGGCCGGCCGTGAGCTGTCGAGGGGCATTCGCCCCCGACGTCGGCACGAGCCACAGCGCCGTGTCGTAGCGGTCCTCTTTCACATTGACGGTCACGCGCACGAAGACCACCTGCGAGCCGTCAGGCGCGATCTGCGGGTCGCCGATCCAGGCGAAGCGAAACAGGTCGATTTCGGTGATCGGCCGGCGGGCGGCCGAAAGAGAGGCTGCGGGCCGAAGGGACATCAGGCCGACGATGACGATCACGGCCAGGACCCAGCGGCGAGACGGGTGGTTCATGAGTGATCCTCGCGCCTATGGTACTCCATGCACGCCGCGCACGGTTCTCGCAACCCGATGCGCCGGCATAGGGGGAACGCGCATTGATATGTCGGAGGCCAGGCGGGCGAACGGATCGGGCAGAGGGATGCTCGATACCAGCGGGTCGAGGGGTAAAATGTCTGGATATGGTCACGCGTGACGTCATCATTGTCGGCGCCGGGCCGTCTGGGCTGGCCGCAGCCATTGCGTGCGAGCGGCGCGGCCTCGATTACGAGGTGATCGAGCGGGGCGTGCTGGTCAACTCGATCTTCAACTTTCCCCCGCACATGGCGTTTTTCACGACGCCGGAGTTGCTCGAGATTGGCGGCCTGCCATTCGTCAGCCCCTTCGAGAAGCCGACGCGGTTCGAGGCCCTGCGCTACTACCGTCGGGTGGTGGACATCTGCACGCTGAAGGTGTCACTGGGCCAGGCGGTGCAGCGGGTCGTGCGGCGAGGTGATGGGCCGGAAGGTCTCTTCGTGGTCAGATCCCATTCGGCGTCGGGCGAGCGCACGCAGGAGGCCCGGGCCGTGGTGTTGGCCGTCGGCTATTACGACCAGCCGAACCTGCTCGGTGTGCCTGGCGAGGGGCTGCCGCACGTCCACCACTACTACAAGGAAGCGCATCCGTTCTACGGTCAGCGCGTCGTCGTGGTGGGTGGCTCGAACTCGGCGGCCGAGGCGGCGCTGGAGTTGTACCGGGCTGGCGCGAAGGTCACGCTCGTTCACAGGCACGCGACGCTCAGCTCGAGCATCAAGTACTGGGTGTTGCCGGACTTGCAGAACCGGATCAATGAAGGATCGATTGCCGCGCGGTTCAACACCCGGGTGACGGAGATCACTCCCGGAGTGGTTTGGGTGGAGACCGACGGTCAGCGCCAGGAACTGCCCGCCGACGCGGTGCTGCTGCTAACCGGCTACCACACCGACCGCGAGTTCCTGAAGCGCTGCGGCGTGCAGGTGGATTCGGTTACCTGCGTGCCGTACCACGATGCGGACACGTTCGAGACGAATGTCCCGAATGTCTTCCTCGTCGGCGGCGTGATCGTCGGCGTGGACACCGCTCCGGTCTTCATCGAGAACGGTCGTCTGCACGGCGAGAAGGTGATCGGATTGATCGCCAGCCGCCTGGGACGCTGACACGCATGTATTTGGCTGACGTCGAACGCTGGCTCGACCTGCTCTACATTGCCGCCGACGGCGCCGGCCTGCGGAACGAGGACCGCCGGAAGGCGCAGGAAGTGGCGGCCATGATCGAGGAGATCGCGCGCGCGGCTACTCGATGCTCGCGCCGCTCGCCGCTCGTGCTCGTGGACGGGGCCGCCGGAAAATCGTACGTGGGGCTGCTGGCCGCCAAGCTCGTGTTCGAGCCGGCGGGGCGGGCGGCGACGGTGATCACCATCGAGCGCGATCCCGGGCGGGTGGCGCTGAGCCGTCGGGCGGTCGAACGCCTGCAGACGACGATCCCAATCGAGTGCCGCGCGGCGGACGTGACCGAGGCCACGGCGTGGCCGGCGAGTCCGTCGATCGTCACCGCGCTGCACGCCTGCGGTCCTGCCGCGGACGCGATCATCGAGCAGGCGATTGCCATTCGCGCCCGCGAACTGCTGCTGGTGCCGTGCTGCACGAGCCGGGCGGTGGCAGCGGCGACTCGAGCGGAAGAGCGGGCAGAGCGTTTCGGCATCCCGCGTCATGCTCCGGTCCGGCGCCGGTTCATCCAGGCAATGGTGGATGCCGAGCGGACGTGGCGGCTCGAAGCTGCCGGCTACGAAACCGAGGTGGTCGAGTTGGTTGGCGCCACGGTCACCCCGCACAACCTCCTCTGGCGGGCGCGCCTGGTGGGTGAGCCGACCCGGATGGCGGCGGCGCAGCAGGCGGCCGAAGCGTTTTCGCGGAACTGATGCGGTAGAATCGATCCGCTCATCTCCGACTTCACACCCGACGAAAGGGCGTTCGGTTGCCCATCGCCTGAACCTGATTCCCTATGACCGCCGTGTGACATTTCATTCATGGGATCGCGCCGACCGGCCGCTCGTATTCGGGCATCGAGGCGGCAGCCGCCTTGCTCCCGAGAACACGCTGGCCGCGTTCGATCGCGGCGTGGCGGAGGGTGTGGACGGCCTCGAGCTGGATGTGCGGCTGTCGCACGACGGCAAGGTGATGGTCTGCCACGACGCGCGGCTGGACCGAACCTGCGACGTTACCGGGGCGATTGCCGACATGATGTCGAGCGACCTGTCGCGAGTGGACGCCGGCTACCGGTTCTCGCCGGGCGACGGCACCCACCCATTTCGTGCGTGCGGCTTCGCGGTGCCGACGCTGCGCGAGGTGGTGTCGCGCTACCCCCAATACCGCCTGATCGTGGAGATGAAGGACGACACGCCGGCGATGGCGCGGGCCACGGTCGACGTTCTCCGCGAGGCTGGCGCGCTCGACCGCGTGTGTCTTGGGTCGTTCTATGCTGGCGTGCTGCGGCAGGCCCGTCGTCTTGCGCCCGGCACCGCGACCAGCGGCGCGCGTGATGAGGTCTTCCGCGCGTTCGTCTGCTCACGTATCGGCTGGCTACCGCCGTTTCGTCGTTACCAGGTGCTCCAGATCCCCGAGCGGCGCGAGAGCATCCGGGTGGTGACGCCGCGCTTCGTGCGGGCAGCACATCGCGTGGGGGTGCCCGTGCAGGTGTGGATCGTAGACTGCGCCGACGACATCCGCCGCCTGCTCGAGTGGGGGGTCGATGCGATCATCACGGACCGACCCGACGTCGCCGTGAAGACGGTGGCGACATGGTGCCACGAACGGGACAAACCCGCAGGGAACTAGCGTTGATACAACATCCGGCCGGCGGCTTCCGGCTCGCGGCTCGCGGCCAGCACGCCGCAATCCTCTCCCCGTCGGTGCTGGGCTCACGCCACATGGGGTGACGTACAGACCTATTGTTCTAGCGGAGGTGCCGTCAGTCCGGCCGCACGTCGCCATCCGCAAGTCGCAAGCCGGATCCGCGGTTCGACTTCGCTCACCTTGGCCTCGGTGTGTCGCCCCTCGACACTGCTCGGGGCGACCTTGAGCTCGCCGAAGGGTCGAAGAGCGCATTGCGCGACAGTGCGGGGAACACGTTCTTCAGCAGGAAGGTCCGCAGCGCCGCGTCGAACTCGCGCGTCTTCTCCTTTCCGTCCTTCGCCACGGGCGGCGTCTGCGTGTTGAACGCGACGACGTAGCCGGCGCGCAGCGCGGGGCAGATGTAGAAGTGGGCGATGAAGCCGTTCTGATCGCCGCTGTGGCCGACCAGGCGATAGCCCTGCCGGTCCTCGACGAAGAAATTCAATCCGATCGCGACGCGGTCCGCGCCTTCCGCTTCGACCGGCAGCTGCGGGACGAACATCTCCTCGAGCGACGCGCGCTTCAGCACGACATCGTAGACGGCGCGCCGTGTCTCATCGCCAATCAGGAATGCGAGGTACTTCTCCATGTCGCCGATCGGCGCGTTCAGCCCGCCATTCGAGACCGTGATCCCAGAGTTCACATCGAACGGCGCCGGGCGCGGCTTGCCGTCCACGACGTGGTAGCTCGCGCTTCGATGGGGCAGCAGGTGGTAGGGCGTCGCGTCGAAGTAGCTGCGGTGCATCTCGAGCGGCTTGAAGACGTTCTTGTCGATGTACACCTCGTAGTCGTCGCCCGACAGCAGCTCGATGATGCGCCCGAGGAAGATGATGCCCGGGTTGGAGTAGCTGTGCCGGCTGCCCGGCTTGAACTCCACCTCGGTGTAGGGGAGCATGGCTGCCAGCTGCGACCACCCGGTTGGCTCGAATGGGTGCCACGGCTTGTCGCCGCCCCACGGCCACGTCGGGTTCCTGAACCCGGCGCTGTGCGTCATCAAATGCCGAATCGTGATCTCGGCGACGTCGCCGAACGGGTCGTGCACCAGGCGCAACTCGGGGATGAACTTGACGACCGGGTCGTCGAGGCGCAGCAGGCCACGGTCGCGCAGTTGCATGATGCCGATTCCCGTGAACGTCTTGGTGATCGACGCCCAGTGAAAAATGGTTTGGTCGTCCACCGGGTGGCGACGCTCGACATCCGCCATGCCGACCGACAGGCGCGAGGTCGCCCTGCCGTCCTGGACGATCGCGAGGCTGCTGCCGACAATGCCATTGTCTTTCGCGCCTCGCTCGAGGAACACCCTCAGCGCGTCGATCGCCGCCGCGCGCCCAGCGTCCGACGGGGGCGGCGCCTGTGCGGTCACGAGGGCCGCGCACCCGACAAAGACCGCTGCCCGCACGTGGATCCTGATGGTCATGGCGGGTAGTCTCCCCGATCGAGGCGCTCTCGTCAAAGCCCGGCAGGATGTCTAGTAGAATCCCCGCTTCAACCCGGGATCGCCGAGGAACAACACGATGATCGAACAGGACCTTCAGAGCCGGATGCGCCAGTTGGGACATCTGGTCGGCAACACGCCGTTGCTGGCGATCCAGTTCATCTGTCGAGGTGACAAACGGGTCGTCTACGCCAAGGCCGAGAACCTGAACATGAGGGGGAGCATCAAGGACCGCATGGCGCTCCACATCGTCAGTCAGGCGTCCGCTCGCGGAGCGCTCCGGCCCGGTGTGCCACTCTTCGAGGCGACGAGCGGCAACACGGGGATCTCGTTTTGCGCCATCGGGCGAGCACTCGGGCACCCGGTTACGATCTTCATGCCCGACTGGATGAGCCGCGAGCGGATCGATCTGATCCGCAGCCTGGGCGCGAGCATTCGCCTCGTCACGCGCGAAGAGGGCGGGTTCCTCGGCAGTATCCGCCTGTCCGAGGAAGCGGCCGCGGCCGCCAACGGCTTTCTGCCGCGGCAGTTTTCGAACGAGGATAACGTAGCGGCCCACGAGGCGACCACCGGCCCGGAGATTTACTGGCAGCTCAGGTTCCGTGGCCTCGAGCCGGACGCCTTTGTCGCTGGCGTCGGTACGGGTGGCACGGTCATGGGCACGGGCCGTTTCCTGAAGAGCGTCTGCCCGAAGATCTCCATCCACCCGCTCGAACCGGCGAACTCGCCGACACTGACGACGGGCCACAAGGTCGGCAAGCACCGGATCCAGGGGATTTCAGACGAGTTCATCCCGCCCATCGTCGACCTCGGCTACCTCGACCACATTGTGGCCGTGGACGACGGGGATGCGATCCTGATGGCGCAGAAGCTGGCGACCGAGTTGGGGCTGGCGGTGGGGATCTCGTCGGGCGCGAACCTGATCGGCGCGATGATGGTGCAGGACGCGATTGGTCGAGACGCGGTGGTCGTGACGGTGTTTCCCGACGACAACAAGAAGTACCTGAGCACCGACCTGCTCAAGGAGGAGCCGGTCCGCGACGGCTTCATCTCGCCGGGCGTGACGCTCACGGGCTTCGGCGCGTTCAAGCGGGTGTGCCACACGTGCTGCGACCCGGTGGACTGCGTCGAGGAGCAGACGCTCCAGGACGAAGGGCTTCTGCTGCCGCCGTGTCCGAGGCGCGCGCGGTAGGCAATCGGCAGCCGCCCGGGGTTCGCCGGCGGTGAGGCGGCCGACGCGGCCCGGTCTGCTGCGCCTGGCTCCGCTCGGCGGACCTCGCAAGTCGTCCGCCGCATCAGCCCGGTCCACGCCGGCCTCTCGTGTGCCGGCGGTGGCTGTGACGCGACAGCGGCAGGGGGGCGTGTCTAAGACAGATTCCGGGGGCCCCACAGAAACTTGCTTCAACCGTGACGATCTCAGCCCTGGAAGATGCCTACTGAACGAACGTGCGCGCGAAGTCGATGAAGGCGCCGACGTCCGCGTAGTTGCTGGCCAGGCCGAGCGAGATGCGAACGGCGCCGCTGCTCTTGTCGTCGATGCAGCGACGGAACTCGTTGTAGGTCATCCGGTCGCGCGAGCGCGCACGTCTGCTCGTACTCGGGGTAGGCGGCAAGAAACCGGGTGAAATCGTCGGCCATGCTTACCGGGTTGCACCCGCGGCGGCCACTTCGGTGACAGCCGCGATGGCCGCCTCGATGTGGGCATCCGTGTTGAACGGGCCGAGGCCGAAGCGCACGCCGCCATGCACGTTGTCGGTGCCGAGTTGCTCGTGAACCATCGGAGCACAATGCAGTCCGGTGCGGCACGCAATGTTGTGGTCCACGTCGAGGATGGTTCCCACATCGCCGGCCTCGAACCCGTGGACGTTGAACAGCATGACGGCGATGTGATTCGCCAGGTCGTCCTGGCAGTACATCGTGACGCCGGGGATGCCGCGCAGCCCCTCGACGAGGCGCCGCATCAGCTTCATCTCGTTCGCTTCGATGGCGTGGAGCCCTTTCTCTTCGAGCCACTTCACGCCGGCGTGCAGCCCGGCGATGCCGACCACGTTCGGCGTCCCGTACTCCATCCGCCAGGGATATTCGTCGAGGTGCGGGCGGTGCGCCGATCGTACGCCCGTGCCTCCTGCGCGGGTATGACGGAGCTCGACGCCTTCCTGCACGTACATCCCGCCGATCCCGGTCGGTCCCATCAGCGATTTGTGCCCGGTGAAACACAGCACGTCCACGTTCATCGCCTGGACGTCGATCGGGATCTTGCCGGCGGTCTGCGAGGCGTCCACGACGAGGTGGATGCCACGTCCGCGGCACAGCCGGCCGATCTCGGCCAGGGGCTGAACCGTGCCAATCACGTTCGACGCGTGGTTGATCGCGACGACCTTCGTGTTCTTCTTGAAGCGCGCGCGAATGGCGTCAGGATCCACGAAGCCGCGCGCGTCGAACGGGACGTGATCCACTTCCACGCCCTGGCGGGTCGCCAGGTGGTAGAGCGGCCGCAGCACGGCGTTGTGCTCCACGGTCGTGGTCACCGCGTGGTCGCCTTCCTCGAGCAACCCGAACAGCGCGAGGTTCAACGCGTCGGTGGAGTTGTACGAGAAGACCAGGCGGTCCGGATCGGTGCCATGGAAGAACCGGCACAGTTGCTTCCGGGTGTCGTCCACCATCTGCCCCGTTTCCATGCACAGGTCGAAACCGGAACGCCCGGGGTTCACCCCATGGGTCCGGTAGAACCCGTCCATGAAACGATAGGTTTCTTCGGGCTTCGGGAACGACGTGGCGGCGTTGTCGAGATAAATAAGGTCCATGAATCTCTAACCAATCAACAGCGGGTTCTCGAGCATCCGCTTCAGGGTCGCGAGGAACCGTGCGCCCTGGGCGCCGTCGGCCACGCGGTGATCCACCGATAGCGTCATCTTCATCCGGCGCCCGATCTTCACCTGGCCCCCCTCGACGACCGGGACCTCGCGCAGCGCGCCGACGGCGAGAATGGCGGCCTCGGGCGGGTTGATGATGGCCGAGAACTCCTCGATGCCCATCATGCCGAGGTTCGAGATCGAGAACGTGGCGCCGGTGTACTCGTGCGGCTGCAGCCGCCGATTCCTGGCCCGGTCCACCAGTTCCCTGACTTCCTCGGCGATATCCGCCAGCGACTTCGAGTCGGCATCGCGGATGACGGGCGTGATGAGGCCGTCTTCGAGCGCGACCGCCAGGCCGATGTGCACGCGCGAGTACTGCTTGACGTGGTCGCCGGCGAACGACGCGTTGACTTCGGGGTGACGCTTCAGCGCCGACGCCGACGCCTTGATGATCACATCGTTCAGCGAGATGGGATAGTTCTCCTCGCGCAGCGCGCGATAGGCGTCCCACAGCCGGTCGGCGGCCACGTCCACCGTCAGGTAGAAGTGGGGGACCGGGGCCTTGCTCTGCACCAGGCGCTTGGCGATCGTGCGGCGCATCGACGACAGCACGATCTCCTGGACATCGCCCACTGGCTGGGCGGGTGCCGCGCTCGCCTGCGATGCCGACGCTTTCGCGATGGCGGCCTCGATATCGCGCTTGATCACGCGGCCCTGCGGGCCAGAGCCCTGGAGGGCATTGAGATCGACGCCGGCCTCGGCGGCCATGCGCAGCGCGAGCGGCGAGGCGCGGAGCGCGCGGTTCGTCGCGGCGTCGTGGGAGACAACCTGCGGCGGGGCCGTGGCGCGAATCGGCATGGCCGTCGGCACGGGACGCGCTTGCGCCGCAGGGGGCGGTGCTGCCGACTCGAGCAGGGCGGAGATGTCCTCGTCCGGGCTGCCGATGACGGCAATGGTCGCGCCAATCTTGATCGTGTCCCCCGGCGAGGCGACCAGCTTGCGGATGACGCCGTTGGTGTACGCCTCCATCTCGACGGTCGCCTTGTCGGTCTCCACCTCGGCGAGCGTCTGGCCGGTCTCGACCTTGTCGCCTTCCTGTTTCAGCCAGCGGAGGATCTTGCCCTCCTCCATCGTGTCGCTCAGCTTCGGCATGACCACGCGGGAAGCCATAGGATTACCTCTGAGACGGGAATCAGAAGTCAGAAGTCAGGAGTCAGAATTCTGGATTCTGGATTCTAGATTCTGACTTCTGGATTCAGTCGATGTACAGCACTTGCTTCACCGCTTCGACCACGCGCGCCGCCGACGGCGTCGCCAGGTGCTCGAGGTTCTTGGCGTATGGCATCGGCACGTCGGCGCCCGTCACGCGCGTGACCGGCGCGTCCAGGTCGCTGAACGCATCGCGGTGGATGAGATAGGCGAGCTGCGCGCCGATCCCGCTGTACTCCCAGCCTTCCTCCACCACCACGCACCGATTGGTCTTCTGCACCGACGCGATGATCGGGGCCTCGTCGAGCGGGCGCAGCGTCCGGGGATCGATGATCTCGCAGGAGATCCCTTCGGCCGCCAGCGTGTCGGCCGCCTTCACCGCCACGCTCACCATCTTCGACCAGGCGACGATGGTGACGTCGGTGCCTTCGCGCTTCACGTCGGCCACGCCGATCGGGACGACATAGTCGCCATCCGGCACCTCGCCCTTCGATCCGTAGAGCGTCTCCCCTTCGCAGAAGATCACCGGGTCGTCGTCTCGAATCGCGGCCTTCAGCAGCCCCTTGGCGTCGTAGGGCGTCGAGGGCGCCACCACCTTCAGTCCCGGCACGTGCGCGAACCACGACTCGAGCGATTGCGAGTGCTGCGCGGCCAGTTGGTGCGCCGCGCCGCCCGGCCCGCGCAGGACGATCGGGATCCGGAACTGGCCGCCGGACATGTAGAGCATCTTGGCCGCGCTGTTGATGATCTGGTCCATCGCCAGCATCGAGAAGTTCCAGGTCATCATCTCGATGACGGGCCGCAGGCCGACCATCGCCGCGCCGACGCCTACGCCCGTAAACCCTTCCTCGGTGATCGGCGTGTCGATCACCCGCCGGTCGCCGAACTCCTGGAGCAGGCCCCGGCTGACCTTGTAGGCACCCTGGTACACCCCCACTTCCTCGCCCATGAGGAAGACCTTTGGGTCGCGCTGCATTTCTTCCCGCAGCGCCTGGTTCAAGGCATCGCGATAGGTGATCAAAGGCATAGGGTCCTGCTACGGCTGGCTGCGGGTGTACGGCCCGTACGGCTCACTGTAGACGTCCTCGTAGAGCGCGCTGGCCGGCGGCTCGGGGCTGGCGTCGGCGAACTCCACGGCTGCGTCCACGATCGTTCGCACCTCTGCGTTCAGCTGCTCGAGGCCCGCCTGGTCGATGATCCCCTGTGACGACAGCTGCTGGAAGTACCCGCGAACCGGATCTTTCAGCTTCTGCTCCTCGACCTCTTCCTTGGTGCGGTAGTGCCCGTGCACCGGGTCGGACATCGAGTGGCCCATGAATCGATAGCACCGCGCCTCGATCAGCGTCGGTTTGCTCTCGCGGCGGGCCAGCGTCACGGCGCGTCCGACCGACTCACGCACGGCCAGGACGTCCATGCCGTCCACCGTCTCGCTCGCCATGTCATAGGCGCACGCGCGCTGCGCGACGTCGTAGATGGCCGACGCGCGCTCGATCGAGGTCCCCATCCCGTAGCGGTTGTTCTCGACGATGTAGACGCAAGGGAGCTTCCAGAGCGCGGCCATATTCAGCGACTCGTGGAAGGCCCCGATATTCACCGCCGCTTCGCCGAAGAAGCAGAGCACCACCTGCGGGCGCGATTCGTACTTGGCGGCAAACGCCACGCCGGTGGCCAGCGGGATGTGGGCGCCGACGATCGCGTGGCCGCCCAGTATGCCGTGATCGGCGTCGAACAGGTGCATCGATCCGCCCTTGCCGTGCGACAGGCCGGTGTCACGGCCGAACAGCTCGGCCATCACGCGCCCGGGGTCGCTCCCCTTGACGATCGCGTGCACGTGATCGCGATAGGAACAGAAGATGTAGTCGTCCGGTTCCAGCGTGGACATCGCGCCGACCGAGACCGCCTCCTGGCCGATCGCGAGGTGGCAGAACCCGCCGATCTTCTGGAGGGCGTACATCTCGGCGCAACGTTCCTCGAAGCGGCGGCCGAGGAGCATCTTGCGAAGCAGCTCGACGTGCGCTTCCTTCGACAACGTGGCGGGTCGGTCCATCAAGCGTTGGTTGGCCATGTCGATTCGTCGTAGGCGTCAGCCTGCTCGTGAGCGTGGTAGGACGAACGCACCAGCGGGCCGGACTCGACGTGTCCGAAGCCCATGCTGAGCGCCGTCGTCTTCAGCATGTCGAACTCCTCGGGGTGATAGTAGCGCACCACGGGCAGGTGCGTGGCCGAGGGGCTCAGGTACTGACCGAGCGTCAGGATGCCGCAGCCGACCGAGCGGAGATCCGCGAGCGTCGCGATGACCTCGTCCCACTCCTCGCCGAGGCCGACCATCAGCCCCGACTTGGTCGGAATCTGCGGGGCGATCGTGCGCGCGCGGTCCAGCAACTCGAGCGCTCGCGGATAGTGGCCGCCCGGTCGCGCCATGCGGTAGAGCCGCGGAACCGTTTCCGTGTTGTGGTTCAGGATGTCCGGGCCCGCCTCGAGCACGGTGCCAAGCGGCGCTTCCTTCCCCTGGAAATCGGGGATCAGGACCTCGATGCGGCAGGAGGGCAGCCGCTTGCGGATCTCGGTGATCGTGGCCGCGAACATCGACGCGCCGCCGTCGGGGAGATCGTCGCGATCCACCGAGGTGATCACCACGTAGCGCAGCTTCATCTGCTCGACCGCCTGGGCCACGCGAACAGGCTCGGCCGTGTCGAGGCCAGCCGGGCGGCCGTGGGCGACGGCGCAGTAGCCGCACGCGCGCGTGCAGACGTCGCCGAGGATCATGAAGGTCGCCGTGCCGTGGTGCCAGCACTCGCCGATGTTCGGGCAGTGCGCGTCTTCGCAGACGGTGTTCAGGAGGAGGTCGTCCATGATCCGCTTCAGGCGGACATAGGTCGGCGACCCCGGCGCCTTGACCTTCAGCCACGACGGTTTCTGCTCGCGGCGTGGGACCAGAACGAGGGGACTCTCCATGGACGTGGACATACTACGTTGGCGAAGCTCCAATGATAACACGCGGCCGATCGGCGTCGGTCGGCGTGGCCGACACGGCTTGCGCGGCCATTCGCGAGCCTCCTATACTGTACAGGGAGGAGCGACGGTCATGGCATCCACACGCATCTTTGCGACCTGGCTCGGGCACGGCACCTTTCTGCTCCAGTCGCCCAAAGGGCGCACGATCCTCATCGACCCGTGGATCGAGACGAACCCCGCGTGCCCGGCGGCCTGGAAGAACGGCGGCTGGCAGAAGCAGATCGGCAAGCTGGATCTCATCCTGGTGACGCACGGCCATTCCGATCACATCGCCGACGCGCTCCCGGTCGCGAAGGCCACCGGCGCCCCAATCGTGTCGGTCTACGAGATTTGCAGCTGGCTGGCGAGCAAGGGCGCGCCCGCGGTCAGCGGCATGAACAAGGGCGGCACGCAGGCGATCGCCGGCGTGCACGTGACCCACACGCACGCCGACCACAGCAGCACCTGCGAGGAAGGCGGCCAAATCGTCGCGCTCGGCGAGCCCGGCGGGTTCGTCATCCGGTTCGAGGATGGCGCAAGCGTGTACTTCGCTGGAGACACGGCGCTGTTCGGCGACATGACGCTCATCCGCGAGCTGCACGAGCCGACGCTGGCGTTCCTGCCGATTGGCGACCACTTCACCATGGGCCCGAAGGCGGCCGCCAAGGCGTGCGCGCTGCTCGGTGTGACGCAGGTGGTGCCGATGCACTACGGCACCTTCCAGGTCCTCACCGGCACGCCGGCGGAGTTGCGGACGCTGGTGCCCGCGGGCGTCGCCGTGGTGGAATTCAAGCCGGGGGAGAAAAAGGAACTGACGTTGTAAGCGGCTGGCCGCTGCCGCCTGGCTGCCTATTTTCCGGTTCTCAAGAGGATCACCATCGTTCCCGGCTCCAGGCGTGTCAGCGTCGCATCCGGGTATGGCGAGATGAGCGTGACGGCGGCGATGGTCCTGCCGTCCCGCTCGATCGGCGCGCGGACCACCGACACCCGTCGCCCGGTGTAGAGGCGGGCCACCTTCGAACGGTCGTACAGCCCGGCGGTTCCGAACGCCTCGAGCGGATCCATCTCCTGGATTCGCCAGGATCCGGCAGGCTGGTCGGGTTCGGCACCGGGTACCAGGGCCGCCATGACCACCCGCCTCGCTTCGCTGACGGGCTCCTTCAGCACCGCGACCCGGTAGGCATCGTCCGGCACGTGGCGAGGGGTGAAGAGCCTTGCCAGCCGCGGCTCCGGACTGCCGGGGAGCCGGAGCTCCCGGGCCGGTCCGCCGCCTCCCTGTCCGTCCGGGCCGGCCACGACGCCCGCGCCCGGTCCAGCGGCTGCGGACAGGCCTCCGACCACCACGAACACGGCCAGAAGAACAGCGCACCCTCTGCTTGACATGTCCACGTGCCGGCGGTACTGTTTGAAGAACGAAACTGGATTCCACATAGTGGACTCTCTGGCCTTGGAAGAACCGCTTCGCCCGGTCATCGGCCCCGGAACCTCGACTTCCGTGGACAAGGCGTTGGACGTGTGCGAAGTGCTCTCGCTCGAGCCTGGTGGGATGAGTCTATCCGACCTGGCCCGGGCGCTGAAACAGCCCCGGCCCAGCGTGCACCGATTGCTGACCGTGCTCAAGCGCCGCGGCTATGTTCGGCAGGACGAAGAGACCCAGCATTACAGCCTGAGCGTGAAGATGCTCGACCTGTGCTTCAGGCTGCTGGGACGTTCGGAACTGCGGCTCCACGCCTACCCGGTGCTGAGGGACTACGCGGCGCAGTCCGGCTATCACACGTTCCTGTCGGTGCCGTCGGCCGGGGAAGTGACCGACATCTGGCGCTCGGAGGCGGGCGATGTGGCCATGCGGATGGCGTACGGCAAGGAGATGCCCGCGCACTGCGCGAGCTACTTCGGCGGGAACGCCGGCAGCGCGCCGGCCACCCGGCGACTGAGCTGCCTGCGCCTGGCCGAGCCGCGCGACGTGTCGCGCAGTGGCGAACTGGTGAGGCACCTGGGGTTCGACTCGAGCGACCGGCAGCAGGACGGCGCGGGCGTGCAGCGGATGTGCTGCACCTGCGCGCCGGTGTTCGACTATACCGGGCGTGAAGTGGCGCGGGTGGGCGTGTTCGGCCACGGGCCGGACGACCGGCCGATTGCCGGCGTGCACAACCGCGGCGCGTGGGAACTGGCTCGTCACATCTCGATGCGGCTGGGCTACCTGTCCGCGGTCGCGATGGGCGTGGCGTAACCGGCAGCCGGAGGAACGATGGCATACGTGATTTGTGAGCCGTGCATCGGAACCAAGGACACCGCGTGTGTGGATGTCTGCCCGGTGGACTGCATCCACCCGCGCAAGGACGAGGGCGAGTTCGCGACGGCAGAATTGCTCTACATTCATCCCGACGAGTGCATCGACTGCGGCGCGTGCGTGCCGGCGTGCCCGGTCGAGGCGATCTTCGTGTTGGACGAAGTGCCGGAGAAGTGGAAGAGGTTCATCGAGATCAACGCGAAGCATTTTCAGAAGTAGGCGGGAAGGCGGATAGGGGGATAGGGGGATAGGCGGAGTCATCCCGCCCTCCGCCTCCCGCCCTCCGCCTTGTGTGGAGGCAGAGATGGGCTTGATCGATCACAAGTTCGAAGACAATTTCATCACGACCAATCTCGACGCCGTGCTGAACTGGGCGCGGCTGTCGTCCCTCTGGCCGATGGGATTCGGCCTCGCCTGCTGCGCGATTGAGATGATGGCGACGGGCGGGCCGCGGTTCGACATCGCCCGGTTTGGCGCGGAGGTCTTTCGTGCCTCACCGCGCCAGGCCGACCTGATGATCGTGGCAGGCACCGTGACCAAGAAGATGGCGCCCGTCCTGCGTCGGCTGTACGACCAGATGCCGGAGCCGAAGTGGGTGATCTCGATGGGCAGCTGCGCGAACGCGGGCGGTCCGTTCCCGACCTACAGCGTGCTGCAGGGGGTGGACAAGGTGGTGCCGGTGGACGTCTACATTTGCGGCTGCCCGCCGCGTCCAGAGGCGCTGCTGTATGGCCTGATGCGGCTGCAGGACAAGATCCGCAAGGAAGGCACCGTGTTTCGCAAGGAGCGGGTGATCAAGGTCGGCCAGACCGAGCCGGTCCTGGTGGAAGGGTAGGGCGATGATCGATCTTCTTCGCAAGATATTCCTCGTTGACCTGTTGAAGGGGCTCTGGCTGACGCTGACCTACACGCCGCAGCCGGCCTTCACGTTCCAGTACCCGCTCGAACGCCGGCCGACCTCGCCGCGGTTTCGCGGCGTGCTCCGTCTGCAGGTCGAGCCGGGAACGGGCGCGCAGACGTGCATCGTGTGCGACCAGTGCGCCAAGGCGTGCCCGGACGATCTCATTTCACTCGGCGGCCACCGCGAGCCGGGACAGAAGCTGAAGGCGCTGGACTACTTCGATTTCAATCTTTCTCGCTGCTGCTTCTGCGGGCTCTGTTCCGAGGTGTGCCCGACCAAGCCCATCAAGGCGCTCATCATGAGCGAGGACTACGAGCTCGGCAGCTACAGCCGGGAGGAACAGATCCTGCGTATCGACCAGATGTACGACGGCGTCGCGATCGAGCCATACACGCACTAAGACAGATTCCGGGAACCCCACAGAAACTTACTTCATTCATCACGATCTCAGCCCTGGAAGATGTCTTGGGCACTCGACTCGTTCAGACAGGGACTCGGGGCAGGCAGAACGGCAACGGGCATCGTATTCGTGATCCGTATCCGGCTTTCGTCTTACGTACTCAGCCTGCCGCGCCGAATGGAAATGCTTCCGCACCTGTTCCGGTGGAGAGCCCAATGACCATCCGCACCCGTCTGGTCGTCGTCCTGGCGTTTGTCTGTCTGTTGTCGCTGTCCCTGGTGGCTGCCAGCAAGAAGGTCAGTTCCGCCACCGCCACCCTTCAAATTGCGCTCGCCGACGTGCTCTACGATCACGCGGACTACCGTGAGGCGATGCACACCTACCTCGCCGCCACGAACTGCGAAGACGTGACGGTGCGCGACCGCGCCCGCGCGGGTACCGTGCGGTCCGCGCTGCGGATCGCGGAGTTCGGAGTGGCGGTGACGCAGTTGGCCTCACTCGACGGCAGCAGCGCGACCGATCCTGCGACACTCGCCCTGGCCGGCGACGCGTTGTGGGCGTCCGGCCGGTTCGACGAGGCGGAGAAGGCCTACCGCGACGCGCTGACGCTCGCCCCGGGCAGTCCCCGGGCGCGGCACGGTGTGGCCAAGGCGCTGGCGTCGAAGAATCAGCTGGAGCCGGCGCTGAACGAGATTCAGGCCGCCCTCCGCGACGCGCCCTCGGACTCGGACCTGCAGCACACGCTCGGCTCGATCTACGAGCGAATGCACCGCTACAGCGAGGCGGCGTCGGCCTACCTGACGTTTCTCAGCGTGATCCGGGGGGCCGATCGATCGGACAAGATCGAGTGGGCGCGCAGTCACATCTCGTTCCTGCGGTCGTTCGACGGCACGGTGCCGTACCAGACGATCTCGAAAGGGAACGTGCGCCGGCACATTCTCGACTTCCGCCTGGTCAACGGCAAGGTGCTGGTCAAGGGGAAGATCAACGGCGGTCGGGCCGTGGACTTCGCGCTCGACACCGGCGCCGAGCACACGGCGCTGAGCGAGAAGACGGCCCGGCGGTTCGGGATCCAGGCGATCAACGAGACGCTGACGGCCGGCGTTGGCGAGGGTGGCTTCCGCGGGTTGAAGCTCGGCACGCTCCGGTCGCTCGAGATCGGCACGCTCACGGTGCTCAACCTGCCGTGCCTGATCAAATCGCCGTCGATGCGCGACCTGGCTCTGGACGAGACGGATGGCTTCTCGCCGCTGTCGCTCGGCCTCTCGATGACGGTGGACTACAGGAACCGGCGCCTGATCATCGGCGAGCCGCTGCCCGACCCGTCTCCCGCGCGCGAGTTGCCGCTGCGGCTCAATCGGCTGGCGACGGTCCATGGCGACGTCAACGGCAGCCCGTACAGCTTCATCGTGGATACCGGGGGCGAGGCCATCTCGCTCAACACCAGCACGGCGCGCGGCCTGTTCACGCCCGCCGATCGCCACCGAATCAAGCTCAATGTCTATGGCGCGTCGGGGATCGATCCCGAGGCCTACCTGCTGCCCGGCGTGAACCTCGCGTTCGGCACTCTCTCGCTGCTGAACCAACCGGTCGTGGTCCTCAACCTCCGGGCGCCGAGCATCCTGCTGGGCTACGAAATCGGCGGGATTCTTGGGTACCGATTCCTCGGCAAGTACCGCGTCGAATTCGATCTCGAACACAGTGTGCTGCGATTGCGCGACCTGTAGGGCAGTCGGGTACAATACCCGGACTCGAATGCCGGCTTGTTTCTTCGCTTCCGACCTGCATGGGCGCACCGAGCGCTATCAGAAGCTGTTCTCCGCGATCGAGGCGGAGCGGCCGGCAGCGGTATTCCTTGGAGGGGATCTGCTGCCGTCCGGCCTCGGTCTTGCTGATACGCTCGATCCCGATCATCTCGACTTCATCAACGGGTTCCTGGCGCCCGGCTTCGAGCGAGTGAAGGCGTCGCTCGGCGCCGACTACCCGGACGTGTTCGCCATCCTCGGCAACGACGATCCGCGGTTCGAAGAAGCCGCGATGCTCGATGTGGCGACGCGCGGCCTCTGGCGATACGCGCACGATCAGCGGATCGAGTGGCGCGGCTACACGGTCTTCGGATACGCCTGCATTTCGCCGACGCCGTTCCGCCTGAAGGACTGGGAACGGTACGACGTGTCCCGATACGTGGACCCTGGTTGCTTGTCGCCCGAAGAAGGGTCGCGGACGGTGCCAATCGCGGAATCCGAGATTCGCTACGGCACGATTCGGCAGGACCTCGAAGCACTGGCGGGCGATCGGTCGCTGAAGCGGGCGATCATGCTGTTCCACAGCCCACCCTACAACAGCGCGCTCGACCGTGCCGCGCTCGATGGCCTGTCGATCGACTTCGTACCGCTCGACGTACACGTCGGCAGCATCGCCATCCAGCGCTTCATCCAGCAGCGGCAGCCGCGCATCACGCTGCACGGTCACGTGCACGAATCGGCGCGGATCACCGGGGAATGGGCCACGCAGATCGGGGACACCTACGCGTTCTCGGCCGCGCACGACGGCCCAGAACTGGCGCTGGTGCGCTTCGACCCGGAGGAGCCAGGGGCGGCCACCCGCGAGCTGAGGTAGAGCGTTTTCTGCCTCGAGGGGCTTACCGCCATCGTTCGTCCTGCTTTTCGTACCTCTTGAGATCCTCTCCGAGCGCCTTCATGCGCGCGGTCCAGAAGCGCTGATAGTTGTCCAGCCATCGAGCCATTTCGCGCAAGGGTTCTGCGTTCAACCGGTAGACGCGCCAGCGGCCTGCGCGGCGTGCCGAGACGAGGCCGGCGCGTCTGAGGATGGCGAGCTGCTGCGACACGGCGGGCAATGTCATGTCGAACGACTCGGCGAGGCTGTGGACGGTTTGCTCACGGCTGCTGAGCTTGTCAAGCAGCGTGCGGCGCGCGGGACTTGCCACCGCCTGAAAGACATCGTCATGAGCGAGAGGTCGCGCCATATTGTGTTATATTATACATAAGTTAAGTCTTACACGTCCATTGACTCGGCAATTGTCCCGGTGGTACAACTCTGCCGTCGGATGCCCCCGGGTCAGTTGGTGCACACGTCGTTTTCATATCAAGGAGAAACGGAATGGCGTCGAACTACGTGAAGGATTTGCTAGCAGAAGTCAAAGCGAAGAACCCCGCCGAGCCCGAGTTCCACCAGGCGGTGACGGAGGTCCTCGAATCGCTCGATCCCGTCCTGCAGCGCAGGCCGGAGTACCGCAAGAACAGGATTGTCGAGCGGGTCCTCGAGCCGGAGCGGGTGTTCATGTTCCGGGTACCGTGGCTCGACGATCAGGGCAACGTCCAGGTCAACCGTGGCTTCCGCATCCAAATGAACAGCGCCATCGGCCCCTACAAGGGCGGCCTGCGCTTCCATCCTTCGGTCAATCTCGGCATCCTCAAGTTCCTGGCCTTCGAGCAGGTGTTCAAGAACTCGCTCACCACCCTGCCCATGGGCGGCGGCAAGGGCGGCTCGGACTTCGACCCGAAGGGGAAGAGCGACAACGAGGTCATGAAGTTCTGCCAGAGCTTTATGAGCGAGTTGTTCCGCCACATCGGTCCGAACACCGACGTCCCCGCCGGTGACATCGGCGTGGGCGGCCGGGAGATCGGCTTCCTGTTCGGCCAGTACAAGAGGCTGCGGAACGAGTTCACCGGAGTGCTGACGGGCAAAGGTCTGGGCTGGGGCGGCTCGCTGGTTCGCCCGGAGGCGACCGGCTACGGCAACACCTACTTCGCGGCCGAGATGCTGAAGACCCGCAATGAAACGCTCGCAGGGAAGACCTGCCTCGTGTCGGGCAGCGGCAACGTCGCGCAGTACACCGTCCAGAAGATTACCCAGCTGGGCGGCCGTGCCGCCACGCTGTCGGATTCGGGCGGCTACATCTACGACGAGAAGGGCATCGACGCCGAGAAGCTGGCGTTCATCATGGAGTTGAAGAACCTGCGCCGCGGCCGCATCAAGGAATACGCCGACAAGTTCAAGGGGGTCGTGTACACGCCGATCGACCCGAAGCTCGACTACAACCCGCTGTGGAACCACACGGCGCATTGCGCGTTCCCGAGCGCCACACAGAACGAGATCAACGCCAAGGACGCGCGGAACCTGGTGAAGAACGGCGTCTACGTGGTGTCGGAAGGCGCCAACATGCCGACCACCCTCGAGGGTGTCAACGTCTTCCTCGAGCACAAGATCCTCTACGGCCCCGGGAAGGCGGCGAATGCCGGCGGCGTGGCCACCTCCGGCCTCGAGATGTCGCAGAACAGCCTGCGCCTGAGCTGGACCCGCGAAGAAGTCGATGAGCGGCTGCACGGGATCATGCAGGCGATCCACAAGGCCGCCTGGGAAACCTCGATCGAGTTCGGCTGCAAGGGCAACTACGTGAACGGCGCCAACATCGCCGGCTTCCTCAAGGTGGCCGACGCGATGATGGACCAGGGTTTGGTGTAAGATCCGCTGCAGTACCAGGCGACGCGGGACCCCTCTCCCGCGTCGCCGTCTTGTTCCGGGCCCTCCCAGTCCATCATGACCGTCATGGCACCCGAGACCGGCGTTCCCCTGTTCGGACGGTTTCGCGGTTTCCAGGACCTCGCCCAGCACCGCATCGAGAACATCCTACTGGTCAGCAGCCTCTACGATTCGTTCATCCTGGCCGAGGACGGCCAACTGGGCGAACGGATCCTCAGCGAGTTCCTCGACCTGAGTTTTCGTCACAGCCCGGGCATTACGCGCGTCTCCTCGGGCGCCGAAGCGCTGGCACTCGCCGCCGAGCAGAGCCGCTACAACCTGATCATCACGTCGATGCACGTCGGCGACATGGACGCGCCGACGCTCGCCCGCCGCGTGAAGGACGCCGGTCTCAGGATCCCGGTCGTGCTGCTCGCGTACGACGCGCACGAACTGGGGCAGTTCCTGGCCCGCAACGACGCCTCGGATCTCGATCGCGTCTACCTGTGGCAGGGCGACGTCACCATCCTGCTGGCGATCGTCAAGGAGATCGAGGATCGGCTGAACGTCGCGCACGACACCGCCCTGATGGGCGTCCAGGTGGTCATTGTCATCGAGGACAACGTCCGGTACTACTCGTCGTTCCTGCCGGTCATGTACGCGGAACTGATGCACCATTCGCAGGAACTGGCGCCGGAGGGCGTCAACCTGTCGCACCGCCTGATGCGTATCCAGGCGCGGCCGAAGATCCTGCTCTGTCACACCTACGACGAGGCGTGGCGCGTGTTCTCGGCGTACAAGGAGAACGTGCTCGGGGTCATTTCCGACATCGAGTTTCCGCGCGGCGGCGTGATGTGTGCGGAGGCCGGCGTGGAATTCGCGCGCGCCGTCCGCGAGGCGCACCCCGACGTGCCGGTGGCCCTGCAGTCGAGCGTGTCGGAAAACCAGGCCCTGGCCGAATCGGTCGGCGCCGCGTTCTTGCAGAAGGACTCGCCGGTGCTGCTGCAGGACCTGCGCCGGTTCATGGTCGAGAACTTCGGGTTCGGCGATTTTGTCTTCCGCCTGCCCGACGGCACCGAGGTGGGACGTGCGACCGACCTCCGGACGCTCGAGGAACTCCTGGGAACGGTCCCGGGCGAGAGCCTGGCGCACCACTCCGAGCGCAATCACTTCTCGAAGTGGCTCAAGGCGCGCACCGAGTTCGCCGTCGCGTACCACATGCGGCCGCGCAAGCTGTCCGACTTCGCGGACATCGAAGGGTTGCGCCGCGACCTGATCGAGTCGATCCGGCAGTACCGCGAGCAGCGGAACCGTGCGACGATCGTGGACTTCGATCGCCAGACGTTCGACACGCGCAGCCACTTCACGCGTATCGGCAGCGGGTCGCTCGGCGGCAAGGCTCGGGGCCTGGCGTTCGTCAACCTGCTGCTCGACGAGAACGCCGTGCGCGATCGGTTTCCCGACGTCACCGTCGACGTGCCCGAGTCGGTCGTCGTGGCGACGGACGGGTTCGATCGCTTTCTCGACGGCCACGACCTGCGTGGTTTTGCGATTGGGTGCGAGGATGACGACGAGATCCGGCGCAGGTTTTTGGCGGCGCCGCTGCCGTCGGACCTCCTCGACGACCTCGCGTCGTTCCTCGACATGATCCGCTACCCCCTGGCCGTCCGCTCGTCCAGCCTGCTCGAGGATTCCCAGTACCAGCCGTTCGCCGGCATCTATTCGACCTACATGCTGCCGAACGACGATCCCGACCCTCGCGTCCGCCTCGACCAGTTGCAGGCGGCGATCAAGTGCGTGTACGCGTCCACGTTCTCGCGCCACGCAAAGGGATACCTGGCTGCCACGCCGTACCGGCTGGAAGAAGAGAAGATGGCGGTCATCCTGCAGCGGCTGGTGGGGCAGGTGCGGGGCTCGCGCTTCTACCCGGATTTCGCCGGCGTCGCCAGGTCGCACAACTTCTATCCGGTGTCGCCGATGACCGCGTCGGACGGCGTGGCGGCGATTGCGCTCGGGCTGGGCGCGACCGTGGTGAACGGCGAGCCATGCCTGCGCTTCTGCCCGCGCTACCCGCGACACCTGCTCCAGTTCTGGTCGGCGAAGGTCGCGCTCAAGAACTCGCAGCGGCAGTTCTACGCGCTCTCGCTCGGCCAATCGCCTGCCGAGTTGGACGAATCGGGCGGAGCGTCTCGGTACGGCCTGGAGGTGGCCGAGGCCGACGGCGTGCTCGGCATGCTCGCGTCGACCTACTCGCGCGAGAACGACGCGATCTACGACGGCACGTCGCGCCCAGGCACCCGCCTGATCAGCTTCGCCCCGATCCTGAAGCACGCGATGTTCCCGCTTCCCGAGTTGCTCGTCCAACTGCTTCAGATCGGCGAGCGCGGCACGAGCGCGGCGGTGGAGGTGGAGTTCGCCGTCAACCTGCCGACCTCGCCCGGGGAGAGGGCGGAGTTCGCGTTCCTGCAGTTGCGTCCGCTGGCGCTCTCGCGTGAAGCCGCGGAGCTCACGATTACCGACGAAGACTGCGCCGCCGCCATCTGCCACAGCCGCTCGGTCCTCGGCAATGGTCGCCTCGACCAGGTGTTCGATCTCGTCGTCGTCGACTTCCACCGGTTCGACCGCGGGCGGAGCCTCGACGTGGCGCTCGACGTCGCGCGGTTCAACCGGCTCCTGGTCGCCGACAACGTGCCGTATGTGCTCGTGGGCGTGGGGCGGTGGGGATCGAGCGAGCCGTTTCTCGGCATCCCGGTGAGCTGGGATCAGATCGCCGGTGCCCGCGCGATCGTCGAGGCCGGGTTCCGAGATTTCACCGTCACGCCGTCCCAGGGGACACACTTCTTCCAGAACCTCACCTCGTCGAACGTCGGGTACTTCACCGTGAACCCGGACGCCGGCGAGGGATTCGTCGACTGGGACTGGCTGGCCGCGCAGCCTGCCGTGGAGGAAGTGGGGTGCGTGCGCCACCTCCGCTTCGATCGGCCCATCGTCGTGAAGATGAACGGGAAGACGAACGACGGCGTGATCCTGAAACCCGTGCTGTGAGACCGCGACTGGCGCGGCCGGTTGACCGGCCGCGCACGACAGGGACGGTCCGCGACGGCCGCCTCTCCGATCTCGGCGGTTTGTGGCGGAGCGTCGCTGGGAGCCCGCGCTACCCCGCTGGGCGGCGGAGCGGAAGGGCGCGCGCCGGGTCGGTAATGGCGCCGATCTTCGACGCGAAGCTCGAGTGGTTCTTGAAGTCCTCGTCGGTGACGATCTTCACGTCCAGAAGCCCCTCGGTCCGATACCCCGTTCGCAGGTAGTTCATCTCGCTCAGGCAGAGGCTCCAGCCCTCGAGCCAGCCCTCGAGCAGCCGGCGCGAGTCGTCGTTGGCCTCCTGGTGCACGATCAGGTCGATGTCGCTGCCCGGGCCGGCCGTGGCGTTCTTCGTGCTGCCAAAGACGTACATCCCTTTGATGCCGAACCGGGCCGGATCAACCTCGGCGGCGATGTGCTCCGCCATGCGAAGCCGCCAGCGCCAGTAATCCTCGGTGATCTGGGGGGTCCCCGTCTTCCGCTCCGGCGTGTCACCCTGTGCCAGCGTGGCCGGGGCGAAGAAGCCGACCGCCTCGTCGAGGTCGGCGTTCATCAGCACATGCAGGACCAACCCGTCGGTCGCCTGCGTCACGTCGATGACGTGCACCACCTCGGACAGGTGGGCGTATTCCGGCAGCAACTCGCCGAGGATGTTTGGCGCCCGGCGCAGGAACATGTCGTTGCAGATCTGCCCGGCGTCGCCCGGGAAGAGCGGCAGGTAGCGGATGCCGGCCTCGACGAGGTCCTGGAAGAAGTGCGTGCCGAACGAGAGGTCGGGTACATAGTTGCCCCTCTTCGCGGCAATCTCCATCAGGACGGAGGTGTTGTTGATGTCCGAGTAGGTGACGCTGACGCCCAACTTGATGTCGCCGCGGCTGCCCCAGCGCCCCGGACCCATCAGGATGAACTGGTGCTTCGGCAGGAGCTTGTTCAACCGGCCGACGGCGCGCCCGACGTCCTTCAGGTCGTCGAGGCTCTCGAGCCGGTCGTACTGTTCGGGATCGACGTAGACGACGTGCGTGACGTCGGGAACGCGGCCGTTCGACACATACTTGTTCGCCGCGAACAGCACGCGATCGAGCGGCAGGTCGCGCGGAATCGCCGACGGCACCGCGTCCCTCGAGAAGCTCTGCGGCCGGCACTGCAGCAGGTACAAGTCGCGGCCGTCCGAGGCGAACTCGATATCTACCGGCGATCCGATCCGCTCGCGGAGCAGCTTCAGCATCGCCCGCATCTTGGCCATGAAGGGCGTGCTGCTGGTCAGGCCGTCGAACGTGACGATGGTGTGGGATTCCGCTGGATCCCAGCCAAAGCTGACGGGCCGGTGGATCCCCTCGCTGTCGTACACGGAGGCGATTTGGTCGAGCGCCGGGTACTCGCGGCCGTGCTCCCGGAAGAGCTGCGCCGCGTCCACCGTCTCGAAGCGCTGCGTCTCGAGGTTGATGAGGTCGATCTTGCGCGGGGCGTACCGCAGCATTTCCTCGGGGGTCACGTTGACATGGAGTCCCGGCTGTCCGGGCGCGACGAGGATCGGGTAGTCGTCGCCGATGCGGTCCACCGCGCGGGTGCCGAGGCCCGGCACGAGCCGCACCAGCCCGTCTTCACGCTTGATCCGCGGCGACCACCGGAACTCGTTGTTGCTGAACGCGACGCCGGCATACGACGGCAGGAAGTACGGGCCGACGCGCGAGCCCACGACTTCCTGGATCATGATCCCCATCTCCTCGTGCAGATCGAGGAGATTGCGCTCGGCCCGGTAATCGATCGGGTCGGGGCCGAACAGCGAGGCATAGACCTCGGCGATCGCGTCCATCAGGGCGCCCAGCCGCTCGCCCTTGGTGCCGATGTTCGGGAGGAACAGGCTCTTGTACTTCCCCGAGAACGCCGCGCCTATCCGGTCTTCCAGCAGGCTCGAGCTGCGGACGATGAGCGGCTTCCCTTCGAGGTCGTCGAGGGCCAGCGAGAGCCCCTTCATGATCTCCGGCGCGAACCGGGAGTTCTTGAAGACCTGGACGATGTGCGGGTACTCCCGCCGGATCTGCTCGATCTCCAGGTACTTCCGGGTGTAGACGTCCTCGAGCTGGTTGTATTCGACGAAACTCATCAGGCCGTCAGACGCGATGTACCACGTCTTCGGCACCTTGATGCCGGCGAGCAGGTCTGAGTATTCACCGCACTTGCGGATGATCTGCGAGGCGAGCAGCATCCCCGCGCTCTTGCCACCGAGCTTGCCGTGGCTGGCCGGCGGGCTGATGATGTGGTTCACCAGCTCGTAGAAATCGCCAACCTCGATGTAGTTCTTCGCGATGTTGATGAACTCGAGGTTCTCGGTGAAAAACCGCCGCGCGAGCGAGACGCGCAGTCCGATCTGCACCGAGCGTGAAAGCTCCTCGTCCTGCACGGCCAGCTGGTGGTAGCGCTCGAGCGCCTGGCCGATGTCGGTCAGCGAGGTGCACTGGTTCTCGACCGCCTCCACGAGGAACCTCGACTTGTCGTCCCTGATCCACTTCTGGATGCACGAGACGATTTCGCCCTCGCTCAGGTGGGCGGCAGCGATGCGGAATGCGTCCTCGGTCGGCGCCAGCAGGTCCTCGATGCTCTTGCGGCGGAGGGGGATGTTGTCCTCGAAGCCGTCGGCCTGCTGGGTGAAGTCGGCGGCGAACCGGTGAAGCAGCTGCTGCGCCTCGTCGATGCCGTTCCAGCAGAGGTAGTTGAGCATCCGGCGCGAGATCCGCAACAGCAGGTGCTGGTCGGTCTTGCGCAGGAACTCGATGATCACCCACCACTCGCGTTTCTCGGGCGACGCCAAGTTCTCAATTGCCGACTGCCAGCCGCGCAGCGTGGCCTGCAGCCGCCGCTGCATCAGGAAATGCCCCAACCGCTCGGCGATCGTGTCGATCAGCTTCCGCTCTTCCTTGAGGAACGGCCCCTCGTCCGCGTGCGGCATCTGGCGCGTATAGAAGACGTCGATTGAGCCCACCTTCTCGCCCTGCACGACGACGTCGGCGCGGAGAACCCAAGGGGTCTCGGCCACCAGCGGCGGCTGGTAGACCGTGTTGTCCATGGTGATCTTCGCCCAACAGACGCTCGGGTACTGCCAGCCGCCCGGCAGCACCTCGGTCAGGGTGCGGCACACCTCGTCGATCGAGGTGTCCTGCTGGTTGATCAGCTCGTGCACCTTGTAGAGGGTGTGAAGCTCCTTGGCGCGCTCCTGAAGCTGCTCGATGATGCTGTTGACCGGCTGATTCGTAGGGTTCATGGCGTTAGGAGGTTGGGTTCCACAGGATCGCGCCGTGTCCCTGGCGGCCGTCCACGGCAATGTGGAGCGGACGCGCCAGGCGCACGTGCCGGACGAATTCCGTGTCGGTCACGGCCTCCCGCTGCGACAGGCCTACCCAGTCGATGGGGAAGTCGCCGTTGAAAGGTACTGAGAAATAGCTCACGTTGAAGCTGGAAATGTTGTGAAAGAAGTGCGATCCCTGGCTCAGGTCGACGTTCATTGCCGGGAGCGTGGCTTCTACGATAGCCTTTGCGCCGCCGATTTGCGACCAGGTAACGGGAGTGCCCAGCCAGGGATCCGAGCTCCCCCAGCGCCCGAACCCGATCAGCAGGTAGGGCACGCCCCGCTCGACGAGATCCAGGTTGATCCGGGCGATCTGTTCGGCGATGACCGGCGTGTGTCGTGCCTCGAACCGATCGGGCTTCACGTACACGACGTCACGCACGTCGGTGACGAGGCCGTTCCCCATCACGCGCTCGGATGCGACCAGCAGGTTGCGGCAGTCAATCGCCTGCAGGTCGACGTCGACGACGGTATCGGACACGGCCATGGGTCGGACTTGCAGGAAGCCAAATCGCGCCGGACCGTCTGCACCCTCGGGCGGGAAGGTGACCGCAAACTCGATCTCGACCGGTGCACCGAGGGCGTCCTGGCACAAACGCAGCAACGCCTTCAGCAGGTCGTTGAGCGCGTATTCCTCGAGGACCAGCAGCGGCGCAAAGTTCAGCGCGCGCGGGCCCCTGATGCCCACGCCCATCGACAGCCGGTCCGAGCGAGCGTCGTAGGTCGACGCGACCAGGCGCAACGTCTCGTCTGCTTCGGCATCCGCCACCGGGAGGCTCACGAGGTACTCGGCCTCGGCCACCGGGTCGTACGCCGGGGGCTTGCCCATGTTCACGGCCCAGAAGCGGAGCTGCGTCTGCCGGAGCAGGTCGCGAACCGACGAGTATGGGGGCGTGGCGCGCGGATACGCGGGAGAGTAGCTCCAGGTGACGCCGCCATCCACGATCGTCTTCCCGAGGCCAAACGCCAGATTGATGACGCCGTCTTCGGGGCGGGTGTGGCCGGAGCGGTAGAAGCTGTACGAGCGGGCCACGCCGGACAGTTCCGGATAGAACCGATCGTCATGGCGGGCGCCGACGATCGCCTGGAGGATCACCGCCATGCGATCCTCCGAGCCGTGGCCGGTCAGGCGACGGTAGTTGCGGGCGTTCTCGAAGAACGTGGACGCGTAGACGAACTTGATGGCTTCAATCAGCTTGTGGAAGCGCGTCTCCGCGTCGAACTGGTTGTTCGGGATCATCTTCGTGGCATAGACGCCGGCGAAGGGCTGGTTCAGCGCGTCCTCGAGCAGACTCGACGATCGCACCGCGAGCGGCGTGTGGACCTGGCGGACCAGGGCGTAGAGGTCGCCGAGGAGTTCGGTCGGGAGGTCTGCGGCCTGAAAGGCGAGTGCGATTCGGTGATCGGACTCGCCCGAGCGGACCAGGTCCCACAGCCGGTTCGAGTCCATGAAGGTCTCGAACAGGTCGGTGGCGACAACCGTCAAGGTCGGGACGTGCACGTCGAAGTGGCGGAGCAGGGTCTTCGCCCGAGTGGTGCCGGCGCTCGCCTCGAGGCCGGTGGCGAGGAGATCTTTCACGCTCAGCAGGCTGTGGGCCTTGCCCCCGAACGCGCCGGAGCCGATGCACGTGAACTCCTCGGAGCCGTCGAAGAAGCGGCGGTCGAACGCGGGAACCGTGGGCCGATCGAAGGGTGTCGTCATCGGGTCCGCCTCCAGGCGCCTGAGCAGCCACGATGAGGATACCCGATCCGCCCCCCGGCCAAAAGAAAAGGGGCGACCCTTTCGAGTCGCCCCCGGACTACCCTCGACTGGCTACGTCAGTTCCGACCGACTGCGTCAGCCCCGACCCGCCTTCGTCAGCCCCGACTGACTGCGTCAGTTCCGACTTCCCTATACCCAACCGCGGTCCTTGCAGGCCTTGGCGACGCGGTTCACGGCGATGACGTACGCCGCATCGCGCATGTAGAGCTTCTGCTTGCGCGCCAGGTCGCTGACCGCGTGGAACGCCGACGTCATCTTGGTATCCAGCTTGCCCAAGACTTCGTCGCGTTCCCAGTAGTAGTTCATATTCCCCTGCACCTGCTCGAAGTAGCTGCAGGTGACGCCGCCGGCGTTGGCCAGGAAGTCGGGAATCACGAAGATGCCGCGCTCGTGGATCACCTTGTCGGCTTCCGGCGTCGTCGGACCGTTGGCGCCCTCGCCGATCAGCTTCACCTTGCCGTGAATCTTGTTCACGTTCTCGCCGGTGACCTGGTTTTCGATGGCCGCCGGCAGCAGGACTTCGACTTCCTGCTCGATCCACGCGTCACCCGGTAGGATCTCGTATCCGAGCGTCTTCGCCTTGCCCTTGTCGATGCCGCCGAAGTGGTCCGTGATCCCCATCAACTCGTCGGGGTCCACGCCGGACTTCTTGCGGAACGTATAGGAGAGCTGGTCTTCCTGGTCCCAGCACGCCACACAGATGACCTTGCCGCCGAGCTGCCGGTACAGGCGGACGGCGTACTGCGACACGTTGCCGAAGCCCTGGACCGACGCGGTGCAGTCGGCCGGCTTGAGACCCATCTCGCGGAGCGCTTCGCGCACGGTGAAGATCAGACCGTAGCCCGTGGCCTCGGTGCGCCCGAGCGAGCCGCCCATGCCCACCGGCTTGCCGGTGATGAAGCCGGGGTACCGGCCGCCGTGAATCAACTCGAACTCATCCAGCATCCACAGCATGTGCTGCGGGTTGGTCATCACGTCGGGCGCCGGCACGTCGATGACCGGGCCGACGTTCTTCGCGATCTGGCGGACCCAGCCGCGGCAGATCGCCTGCTGCTCGCGCTGGCTGAGGTTGTGCGGATCGCAGATGACGCCGCCCTTGCTGCCGCCCAGCGGAATATCGACCACCGAGCACTTCCACGTCATCCAGGTAGCGAGGGCGCGGACGGTGTCCAGCGTCTCGTTCGGATGGAAGCGGATGCCGCCCTTGGCCGGGCCGCGGGCGTCGTTGTGCTGGACGCGGAAGCCGCGAAACACCTTTACGACGCCGTCGTCCATGGAAACCGGGATCGCGAATGAAAACTCGCGCATCGGGTTGCGGAGCAAATCCCTGGTGGCCGCGTCGAGGTTGATGACGTCGGCAACTTTGTCGAACTGGGTCTGCGCCATTTCGAACGGATTAAATGCCTTCTTGTTCACGGATGATCCCCTCTTTGCTGACGATCCGCCTCGAATGAGGCGGTAATAAGGCTGTGGCCGTCCATCCAAACAATCAGAAAGTGTATCACGGCACACCCCGCGCATGGCTGTCCGCCGGGTTTTTGTGTCCCCCACCGACTCCTCAGCGTCAGCACCGCCCCCTCTGCGTCAGCCCCGACTCGCCCTGCGCGGCCGGGGGCGGAATGTCTCGCGCCGCGCCCTTCGACGTGGCTCAGGGCGTGGTGAGCCTAGTCGAACCACGGACTCCGGTCGGCTCGGGGCAGAACCTCCACGCCGGCCGTTATCGGCCGTTGGCCGCGGGGATCGCGCGGTCTGCTTCGCGTGCGTGCATCGCGCTCAACCCCGCTGATACCCACCGCCTCCGTGGGGTTCTGTCCTCTGACGCTCATCCCTTCGCCGACAGTCGCCGCGGCCGCAAGCCATCCCACCCCCGCCCGCCCCTCCCGGCGAGTCTTCGTATTCCGACTCTTCCGCGTCAGCCCCGACTCTTCTGCGTCAGCCCGGCCAGAGAGAGAGGCGGACGTGGTCCGGACTGGCGTGACGGGCGACTTGCGAGGTCCTCCGACGCGGAGCCCGGAGCGACAGACCGGGCCGCGGCTGCCGCCTCACGGCCGGCGGTCGGGGGCCGCTACGAGCTGGCGGCTACTTTCTGGTGATCTCGAACGGGATCGCCGGCAGCGTGACCAGCGGCAGGCGCCGGCGGGCGGCCGCCGGCTGATTCTGTTGTGGCGCGCGCTCAGCCGACACGGTGACGATCAGGTTGCCCCGGAGCCCTGGCTTGGCCTTGGCGGGATCGGCCTGCAGGACGAACTCCGCTCCGCCCTGGGTCACCGACAGGTCGCGCAGTGACACCCCGTCGGGCGGTTCGCTCAATTCGAACTCGATCTTCTCGAACGCGCGCGGAAGGGGGAAGGCGACCCGCACCCTAGTCGTGCCATCCACCGGGATCTTCACCGGCTGCGGCGCGAGCACCCGCACCATCGCCCTGGTGGCTCCCCGGGCGATCACCGAGACGCGGAGGCCATCGGTGGGCACCAGGTGGCGGTACGCGAACGCCTGCATCATGTCGTTGGCCGCGATCGCGCGGTGAGTCACCGTGCGCCCCTGGACCGCCGCGCGGCCTTCGAGGCTCACGCTCACCGACTCCTTCATCGCGACGGGCGGGACGGTCAGCGTGACGCGCACCTGGGCCTGGCCCGCCGGGATGACGCCTCCGCTCAGCATGAACCCGTCCGAGGCGTCCTTCAGGGCGAGGGTGATGTCGCCATCAAACCCGTCCCGTCGGAGCGCGTACACGGTGACGGGCACGCTGGTCCCGGCGCCCGCGTTGATCTCGGCTGGCGCCACCCGCAGCTCGAAATCCGGGCGAGGCGGACCGATGCGCAGCCGATACCCGAACTCGGGCCCGCCCTGTCGCTGGGTGTCCCCGATCCGCACCAGATACGTGCCATCGGCGGGCAGTGTCGCCGCCAGGTACGAGTCCGCGTGGTGCGTCAGCAACCCCGCGCCCTTGTCCTCGTGGTCGTCGTTGAACGCCACCCGTCGTCCGAGGGCGTCCATCAGCTCGAGCGATGAATCGAGCGGCGACCCGAGTCGACGCGCCCGCACTTCGGCCACGACCTGGTCTCCCGCCCGGCCCTGGAAGCTGTAGACGTCCAAGTCTCCCGGTTCCTGGATCCGCCCGTTCACGATGACCGGCAGCGTCACGCGCTGCGCGTGCTTCGACACGCTGTTCGGCTCGCGCTCGGGCAGCTCGGGCAGCGTGTCCACGGCGAATGGCACACGGTTGGACGCCAGGTTGCCGCCGCCGGCCGTGAGGGAGTAGAAGCCGGGCTCTGCCCCCGTCGTATCCATCGTCACCCGGTTTGCCTGCAGGTTCCATCCGTTGACCGAGACGACGGTCTTCGCGCCAGCCGACCCGCCGAGCGGGAAGATGCTGGTGATGTACGGCAGCTCTCCGACGGCGATCCGGTAGACGAAGTCCTCGCGGCCACGGTAGAGCGCGTCCTTGATTTCGAGCACGTATTCGCCATCGGCGGGCACGCGCACGCGCAGGACGGGATCGGGCTGGAAGCGGAAGCCGTCCTCGTAGGCGACCTCGCGGCCGCTTGCGTCGAGGAGCGTCAGCGTGGCTTGGAACCAGCCGGGCACGGCATCGGCCAGGTAGGGCATCAGGTCGCGGGCGCTCACGATGCACACGAGGTCCTGGCCCTTTCGCGCGGTGAAGCGATAGCGATCGACATCACCCGGCATGTACTGCGGCGCCTGTCGCAGGGGGAACTGCGCACGGTCCACGTCGCCGGGGACGATGCGGCCGTTGACGGTGGCGGGCAGCGTGATCGGGAGTTCCGAGTCGCTCTTGGCGTTCTTCTCCTCTTTCTCCTGAAACTCCGGTACCTGGCCGACCGAGAACACGAGCGGGTTCGACAGGCCGAGCGCGGTTTCGAGACGAAACTGGTGGGGGCCCGGCTGGGCGTCGGCGTCGATCGTGACGGCGAGCGTGACGATCTCGGCAAGCCCCTGGTTGGCGTTTCGCCGGAGCGATTCGCCCACCCGCATCCGGATGTCGGCGATCTCTTTTCGCGCGGCCGGCGTCGTCGCGGCCTTCTGCATCTCGGCCGCCTTCTCGCGGAGATCGGTGATCTCCCGCTGCGTGAGCGGCTTGTCGTGTCCGACCACCTCCACGCGAATCCCGCGGCCAGACACCAGGGCGTTGGTGACGCCGTCGAGATACCGTCCGCCGATTTTCGCCTGGACTGTCGTGCCCTGCTGACCTCCCGCCGGGTAGACGTAGCCCACGTGTGGCGTGTTCTGCTGCTGCGCCGCGGCCAGCGACGCGCTCGCGACCAGGACGACGACGCTTGTCACCAGGAAACATCGCATTCGGTTCATCGCACGCCGCTCCACGTTTACATGATCTCCGCGAGGCGTTCGCCCTGGCCCTGGCGCTCGTCGCCCAAGGGCGTCAGGCGAACATCCAGACCCTCCGGGTTCGGCAGCTTCGTGTCAGGGTCGAGGCCGAGCAGTTCGTACATGCTCCCAATCAGATCCGCGGGATAGACCGGCCGGTCTTTGACCTCTTCGCCCTTCCCGTCCGACGCGCCCACCACGTGCCCGCCCTTGAACCCGCCGCCCGCCACGAGCGCGGAGAACACCGGGCCCCAGTGGCCGCGGCCGCCGTTCCACGGCGGCTCCCAGAGGACTTTCGGCGTCCGGCCAAACTCGCCGCAGCACCAGACGATGGTGCTGTCGAGCAGGCCGCGATCGGACAGATCCTGCAGCAGGCCGGCCAGCCCCTTGTCGAGCTGCGGCAGGCGCTGGCGCATCGCCTGGAAGTGCTGCTTGTGCGTGTCCCATCCCTTGAAGTTGATCGTGATGTAGGGCACGCCGCGCTCGACGAGCCTTCGCGCCGCCAGGCACGACTGCCCGAACGTGTTGCGGCCGTATCGTTCGCGGACCTCGTCCTTCTCCTGCGAGAGGTCGAAGACCTTCCCCGACTCGCCGAGAATCAGCTCGTACGCCTGGTCCTCGCCCTGCGCGAACGCCTCGAGCGTCGCTTGTCCCTTCAGGGCGGTGCCGAGCGTGTCCAGCTGATGGAGGAGGGCGCGGCGATCGCGCTGGCGCTGGTCCGAGATGCCGGGCGTGATGACGCCCTGCACGACGAACGGGTTCTGCTGCGGGTCGCCGGCGGTGGCGAACGGCGCGTAGCGCGGCCCGAGAAAACCGGACTCCGAGAATCGCCCCTGCAGCTCCGTGAGCACCACGTAGGGCGGGATGAGGCCGATGTAGCCGGCGCTGTAGCCCTTGAGCAGCGAGACCACCGCCCCCATGCCCGGGTAGACGAGGCGACCGCCGGGCTTGCGGCCGGTCTGCACGGAGTAGGCGGCCGTTTCGTGCGCGTTGATGCCGTGCGTCATGCTGCGGATCAACGAGTATTTGTCCGCCTGCTTCGCCAGCAGCGGCAGCAGCTCGCCGATGACGATGCCATCGACGTTGGTCGGGATTGGCTTGTCGAGCGGGCCGCAGTAGTCGTAGCCGGTGGCGGGCTTCGGGTCGAAGGTGTCGAGGTGCGAGGGGCCGCCCCAGAGCCAGACCTGGATGATCGACTTTGCGCGAGCCTGGGGGGCTGGCGCCGCGGCCCACGCCCGGCCGGCACCCGCTCGCGGGGCCAGCAGCAGGCCGGCGGCGCCGAGCATCCCGCTGCGAATCAGGTGACGCCTGGTGATCGACATGTGTCCCTCGTTGGGGTCGGGGGACCCCTTCAGTGCCGAAAGCGGAACTCGGCGCTGTTGACCAGCGCCCACGCCAGGTCCTGGCCGGCCTGGCGCCGATTGCCGCCAACCGACTGCGCGTAGGACGCGGCCGTCTTCAACTCGTCCTCGGTGGGGAAGCGCGACAGGATGGCCAGGTAGAGCCCCGTGACCACGTCGCGGATATCGCCCCTCGCCTGGATCAGCGCCTGGATCTTCGGCCCCTGCTGGAGCTTGCGCTGAATGTCGCTCGAATTCAGCAGATACAGCCGTTGGAAGGCCGATGGCCGGCTGTTGCGCTCCGAGAGCAGGCCGGTATCGCGCGGCGGCCGGCCGAACGTCTCGAGAAACGCGCTCCGGATGCTGCCATCGGCCAGCGCGATCGACCGCTGATCGGGCGGGATGTAGGTAAAAGGCTCCGGGATGGCGCTCGAGTACTGCTCGGTGGTGCCGGTGATCTGGCAGACCGCGTCCACGAGCACTTCGGCGTCGAGCGGGCGGACCAGCGCATGGGCGAAATTCGCTTCCGCCTCCGCGCTGCTCCTGGCCGGGATTGACGACAACTGGTAGGTGCTCGAGTTGAGGATCAGGCGGTAGACCTGCTTCAGGTCGAACCGCGACGCCTGGAACTCACGTTCGAGATACGCGAGCAGATCCGGGTTGGCTGGCGGGTTGTCCGGCCGGATGTCGTCGGCCTCGTGCACGATGCCCCGGCCCATCAGCCAGAACCACACCCGGTTGACGGCCGCACGCGCGAACCAGGCGTTCTTCGGCGACACGAGCCACGCAGCAAACGCCTCGCGGGGATCGTCGGCAGGCGAGAGGCGCACGATGGTGAGGTCGGGCAGGGTGGCGACGCGTGAGCCCGGGACCGTCGGCGCCGGCGACGCGGCCTTGTCCGCGTCGAAGAAGACGATCTCTTCCTTCCATTCGCCCGTGGCCTTGTAGCCAATCTGCGAGAAGAACGCGGACATCGCGGCCTGCCGGTCGGCCGGCCACGCCTCGGCGCGCGTGCCCATGAAGACGAGCGCCACGTTGGCCGCGATCGACGTCGGCTCACGGCTCTGCACCGTGCGGTAGAAGTTGACCTGCGGCACGCGGAAGTTGCTCCCGCTCGCCGTCAGCAACTCGCGCGCGAACCGATCGAACGGCACGTTGTTCCGGAGGCTCGTCCTGATCCAGTGGTGGTAGGCCTGCACGGCGTTCGGCCACAGGTTGATCGGGAACTCCGATTTCACCCGCAGCACGTCGCCCCACTTCATCGCCCAGTAGTCGGCGAATTCCTCGCGCTCCAGCAGGCGATCGACGAGCGCGCTCCGCTTGGTTGGCGATGGATCCACGATGAAGGCGCGCGCCTCGTCCGCGGTTGGAAGCGTGCCGATCACGTCGAGGAACACCCGGCGGACGAACACCGCGTCCGAGCTCGGGCGGGCCGGCTGGAGGCCCAGGCGCTTGAGCCGCGCGAAGACGAGTTCGTCGAGCCTGGTTCGCGCCGCCGGGGCGGTTGCCGCCTCGAACGGGCTGCGGGCGGGCTGCTGGCCCGCGGTGCCTGGACCGGTGGCGAGGAGGACGACGAGTGCGATGAAGAAGGCTCTCATGGCTTCGGCGGTCCACTCAGACAGGAGCGGCCCACCGCGGTGGCGACGGCCGCGACCTGCTCGACCATCAGGGCAAACTCCTCGGGCGTCAGCGAGTTCGCGCCGTCGCTCAACGCTCGTGCCGGGTCGCAGTGTACCTCGATCAGCAGGCCGTCGGCGCCCGCGGCGACCGACGCGCACGCCATGCGCGGGACCATCCAGGCGTGGCCCGTGCCGTGGCTCGGATCAACGATGACGGGCAGGTGCGTCTGCCGCTGGAGCATCGGCACCGCGTTGAGGTCGAGCGTATTGCGCGTCGAAGGCTCGAACGTGCGGATGCCTCGCTCGCACAGGATGACCTGCTCGTTCCCGGCGGCCATGATGTACTCGGCCGCCTGCAGGTACTCGGCCAGCGTGGCGCTCATGCCGCGCTTGAGGAGTACCGGAATCCGGCACCGGCCCACTTCCTCGAGCAGCGTGAAGTTCTGCATGTTGCGCGATCCGACCTGCAGGATGTCGGCGCACGCGGCGACCGCCGGCAACTGCCTGGCATCCATGACCTCCGTCACCACCCTCAGCCCGGTCTCGGCGCGGGCGAGCGCCAGGAGACGAAGCCCTTCCTGCTCGAGGCCCCGGAAGCTGTAGGGCGACGATCGGGGCTTGAAGGCGCCGCCACGCAGCACCGTGGCGCCGGCCGCCTTTACCACCCGGGCGACCGAGAGCAGTTGCGCTTCGCTCTCCACGGCGCACGGTCCTGCGATGATCACCACCTCGTGCCCGCCGATGCGGACGCCGCGTGCATCCACGACGGTGCCCGCCGGTTTCGCGCTCCGCGCGATCAGCCGCAACTCCGCGCTGGCGAAGGTGTTGCCTGCTGCCATGGCTCAGCACTTCGACTCGCAATTACGGCCACGATCGGTTCTCGGCGCTCGTGGCCAGTTGTGCTCGCTCAGCACTGAGTCCTGAGGGCACAAATACGTCGCCGTATTTGTGCATCGAAGGACTCAGCCCTGTTTCCGCGCGAAGACCGCGATCGCTTCGATCTCGATCAGCAGGTCTTCCCGGCACAAGCGCGCCTGGATGCCGGTGCTGGCCGGCAGCGGATCGAGCCCCAGCCAGCCAAAGAAGGTCGTGCGGATCTCGTTGAAGTCCTTGTAGTCGCGATCGATGTCGCGCAGGTAGCACGTCGTCCGGACGATGTTCTGCCATGTCGCGCCTTCCGACGTCAGCAGCGCGGTGATGTTGCGGTAGGTGCGCCAGAGCTGCGCGCGGAAGTTACCCTCGTGAACCGTCAGGCCCGCCTCGTCCACGCTGGCGGTCCCGGAGATCAGCAGCATCGTCTTGTCGCCGAGGTCGAACCGGATGCCACGAGCAAACGAGGACGGCCGCGGGTAGTCGTAGGCCTCGTTGAGTACCTCGCCGGCCTTCATGGCCCGCCTCTCGATCGGCGCGGCGGAGGGACCGGTGCCCGGGAACAGGGCCGGCGGCCGGACCGAGCCGTCGGCAGACAAAAGGCCGAGCGCGGTCATCTCGTCGCGTTCGTTCGTGGACTTCGGTTGGATGATGGCTGCGGGGACGACGGTGGCCATACCAGCTGGAGCGGACATCGAATTCCCTTCTGCGCGCCCGGCGCGAGGTTTCCGGTTCGCTGTCTTAGACCAGCCCGGGTGGCGGAACGTTGAAAGGCACGAAGAATTGGATGGCCCGATTCCTGGCACGCCTCATTGTGTTGGCCTGCATCCTGCTGCCCCTCGCGCGGGCGGCCAGCGCACAGGCTCCTGGATCTCTCACGGGCTACATCACCGACCAGACGGGGCTCTCGGTCGCCGACGTGGCCGTCACCGCCAGCCGGACGTCGCCACCGCTTCCGGCCAGAACCACGAAGGACACAGAGAACACGCCGTCCGTTCCGGGTGGTCCGCGCCGTGCGTTACAATCCTTGGATGATCCCTGAGACGAATCGATCCTCCCGGGGCTGGCGTGGCGTCTGGCGCTCGCGGTTCGCGGTCGTGGCGTGCCTTTTCCTGGCGGGTGCGGCCGTCGCGTTCGCCGCGCCGCTCGACGGGCGCGTGACGCACGCGATGAGGGTCACCATCGACCCTGCGACGCACACGCTCGTGGTCACCGACACGATGCAGGTGGCGGCGCGTCCCGCCGACGGCGTCGTGGACTTCGTGCTGAGCGGCGCGCTGCGCGTGACGCACAGCGAGCCGGTGGTTCGCGAGATCCCGATCGGCGGCGACGCCACATTCTTCGGGATCAACGGCACGGGCGAGGGCACGGGCCGACAGGTCGGCGTCAAGCGCTACCGCGCGACGCTCCCGCCCGGCCAGGCCACGCTGATTGTGTCGTACGAAGGCGTGGTGAATTTCGGCCTGTCCGACAAGAAGGAAGAGTACACGCGGGGTTTCCGCGAGACCGCGGGCATCCTCGGGCCCGAGGGGGTGTACCTCGCCGGCAGCAGCTTCTGGTATCCCGCGTTCAACCGCGACCTGATCGACTTCACCCTCGACGTGCAACAGCCGCAGGGCTGGCACGTCGTCTCCCAGGGGAATGGTACGTCGCGCGACGAGCGGGGCCGCGCGCGCTGGGACTCGGGCGGAGAGATGGACGAGATCTACCTGGTTGGCGGCCCGCTGCAGGTCTCGCGCGACACGGCCGGCTTGGTCGAGACGCTCGTCTACCTGCACGAGCGCGACGAGGCCCTCGCCGGGAAGTACCTGGCGGCCACGTCGCAGTACCTCGAGATGTACCGTCAGCTGATCGGGCCGTATCCCTATCGCAAGTTCGCGCTGGTCGAGAACTTCTGGGAGACGGGCTACGGCATGCCGACGTTCACGCTGCTCGGCCGCGAGATCATTCGCTTTCCGTTCATCATCAACTCGTCCTACCCCCACGAGATCCTGCACAACTGGTGGGGGAACTCGGTGTTCGTGGATTACGAGTCGGGGAACTGGTGCGAAGGGCTGACCGCGTACCTGGCCGACCACCTGATCCAGGAGCAGCGCGGCGCGGGTGACGAGTACCGCCGATCGACGCTGCAGAAGTACCGCGACTACGTGAAGGAGGGACGGGACTTCCCGCTGACCGCGTTCCGCTCGCGCGAGAGCGCCTCCACCGAGGCCGTGGGGTACGGCAAGGCGCTGATGGCGTTTCACATGTTGCGGCTCTCGGTCGGCGACGACACGTTTCGCAAGGTGATCGCGCGGTTCTACCGCGACTTCAAGGGGAAGCGCGCCTCGTTTACCGACTTCCAGAAGACGATCGAGGAGGTCAGCGGCCGCGACTTCAGCCGGTTCTTCAGGGACTGGATTGGCCGGCCGGGCGCACCCGTGCTCGCCGTCAGCGTGACCGCCGTCCGCCGCGACCCGGCAGATGGCGTCGCGGGCCGTGTCATCGTCGAAGGCGTGATCCGCCAGACGCAGGGAGTGGAGCCGTTCTCGATCGACGTGCCAGTGGTCGTGCAGACGTCGAAGGGGGTGGTCCGGCAGGTGGTGCGCCTGGAATCGGCGGAACAACGTTTCTCGATCGCCACGCCGGGCGCGCCGCTGATGGTACACGTCGATCCGCGGTTCGACGTGTTCCGAAAGCTCGACCCCCGCGAGACCCCGCCGTCGATCGGCCAGATCTTCGGCGAGCCGCGCGTGCTCGCCGTGCTGCCGTCCGCCGCATCGAGCGCGGAACTCCAGGCCTGGCGAGATCTGTTCAAGGGATGGCAGAGCGACAGCCACCAGGTCGAGATCAAGCTCGACACGGAGGTCGCCGAGCTTCCGCGCGACCGCGCTGTCTGGATCGCCGGGCGTACGAACCGCTGGGCCGCGCGCGTCTTCACGTCGGGGGGCGGCATGACGCTGGGCGAGTCGGCGATCGAGGTGGATGGCGAGAAGATGGCGTTCGCCGGCCACACGCTCGTACTGACATCGCGGCACCCGCAGAACGTCGAAAAGGCGATAGGCTACCTGGCCGTCGATCCGGTGGCCGCGTTCCCTGGCCTCGGGCGCAAGCTGCCGCACTACGGCAAGTACTCGTACCTCGGTTTCGAGGGTGACGAGCCGGTCAACGTCCTGAAGGGGCAGTGGCAGGAATCCGACTCGCCGCTGCGGGTGGATCTGCGAGGTCGCGGCCAGGCCCCTCTGTCGCCCCTGCCGCCTGACGCGCGCAAGGCGCTCGCGGAGCTGCCGCCCGTCTTCTCGCAGAAGGCGCTTCTGGAGCACGTCGCCTTCCTGGCGGACCCCGCGCGACAGGGGCGCGGGCCAGGCAGCGAGGGACATGAAGCCGCGGCGAAGTACATTGCCGATCGCTTCAAGGCGTTTGGCCTGGCGTCGGCCGGTGACAGTGGCTCCTACTTCCAGTCATTCGGCATGAGGGTCGGCGAGAAGCGCGAGGTCCGGACCGTCGCCAATGTCGTCGGCCACATCCCGGGGACGAAGGCTGAGTGGAAGGATCAGGCGGTGCTGGTCACCGCGCACTACGATCACCTTGGGCTCGGCTGGCCGGACGTGCACAAGGGCGACGAAGGCAAGGTGCACCCCGGCGCTGACGACAACGCGAGCGGCGTGGCGGTCATGCTCGAACTGGCGCACGCGCTGAGCGGCGCGGAGAAGCCCTCGCGCTCGATCGTGTTCGTCGCGTTCACCGGCGAGGAAGAGGGACTGGTCGGATCGAAGTACTACGCCGACCATGCCGACCGGTTCCCCGTCGGGAAGATCATCGGCGTCATCAACCTCGACACCGTGGGCCGGCTTGGCGAGCAGAAGCTGTCGGTGATCGGCACGGGCACCGCTTCCGAGTGGCAGCACATCTTCCGGGGCGCGAGCTTCGTCACCGGCGTGGAAAGCCGGAACATCCCGGAATCGATGCAGGCGTCCGACCAGGTGAGCTTTGTCCAGAAGGGGGTGCCCGCGGTCCAGATCTTTACGAGCGCCCATGGCGACTACCACAGGCCGACGGACACCGCCGACAAGATCGACGGGCCCGGTCTGGTGAAGGTGGCGACGTTCGTCCGGGAAGGGGTGACATATCTTGCCGAGCGCGCGGAACCGCTGACGAATACGATTGCACCGCCTTCGCCCGCTTCGGGGGCTTCGGCGAGCCAAGGGCCGCCTTCGCCCGCTGCGCAGGCTTCGGCGAGCCAAGGGGGGAGAGGGAGGCGCGTGAGCTTTGGTACCGTGCCCGACTTCGCTTTCGAAGGACCGGGTGTTCGGGTTGGCGGCCTGGTGGCGGGGTCACCAGCCGAGAAGGCCGGCATCAAGGAAGGCGACGTCATCACGGCGATCGAGGGCAAGCCGGTCGCGAACCTGCAGGCGTTCTCGACGACACTCGCGTCGTTCACGCCGGGTCAGACCGTCAAGGCCACCCTGGTGCGCCAGGGCAAGGACATGACGGTCGAGGTGACGCTGGCTGAACGATAGTCCCTCTCTTAGAATCCGAAGCGGACACCGAGCTGCACCCGCCTCGCAGGTGCCCGCGCTCGTGGGATACCCAAAGAGCGGCGACGTCAGGACGCCGCTGTAGCCCATGTAGTTCGTTCTGTTGAGGAGGTTCTGGCCGGAGAGGTAGAACTCCAGCCGGCACCGCCGGTTGTTGGCGCCGCCGCCGAATCCGGACGCCATCATCCCGCCACTTCCACCGCTCATGACGATCACCTGGGTCCCGCCGCCGCCGACTCCTCCAGCGGTCCGTTTCGGGCCGAAGCCCCACGCGTAAGAGAGCCGTCCACCCAGATCAACGCTGGCCGCCCCTCGCGCCGAGTTGCGCGAGGTGCCGGCCGGCCTGTCGTTGAAGGTGCCGTCGGCGTTGTCGTCGCGCCCCGTCGTGATGTTGTAGGGCATCTCCGAGCGGGCGCTGGCATTGAGCGAGACGGAGAGATCCGTCACCGGCTGCATGTTGAACGACGCGCTGAACCGCTGCCGCGAATCGCCTCCCGACGGCCCCCACTCGGCCTCGAGGTTGTCGCCGCCGGGAAGGAGCGAGAACGCGCCGCTGGTGTCGGTCCGGCTGGTGGACAGGGTGTAGTTGGCGAAGATGAACAGGCGGCGCCAGTTCATCAGCGTCATGTTCCAGCCGATGTTCATCGCGTACTGCCTGGAATCGGCGTCCGATACGAGCTGGACCACGTTGGCGAAGTTCGGATCGGGGCGCACGCCGCCGACCGGGGCGTTCAGGTTGCGCGGGCGGAGCAGGTTGGCGCCGAAGCCCATGTTGTAGGTGATACTGACCCGCATGTTGGGCGTCAGCGCGCGGTCGAGGCCGGCGGTCACGCGGTGCGCCGAGGTCAATGCCAGGTCGTCCGACCACAGGTAACGATTGGTGGGCGGCGCGACGCCGCTCAGCCCCGGGTCCGGATACGTGGGGTTCCCGATGTTCAACTCGCGCTGCCGGTACCCGTCCACCAGCAACGTCTGCTTGTAGATGTCGCCGGCGACCCAGTCGTAGAAATAGCCGTAGCTGCCGCGAATCGTCAGGGTGCCGTTCTTGTTGGGCGACCATGCGAGGCTCACGCGCGGCGACACGTTCCACCGGTCACCGACGTGCGCCTGGTAGCCGTATCGCACGCCGCCAGAGACGAGCAGGCTGCGGAGGCGTGTCCATTTCGTTGATGACGCCGTCGCCGTTGAACCCGAATGTGCGGTAGATGCTCATGTTGCCCATGTTCACGACGGCGTCGCGGCGCATGTACTTGTCGGGGAGTTCGATCGCCACCTCGAACTCGCTCTCGGTGCTCGTGCCCGTCGGGTTCGTCCTGAGCGACCGCCCGGCAATCGTCATCGTCTTCACGGCGTCGAGCTTCTTGTCGCCGCCCAGCGCCTCCCGCGCGCCCGTAAGGATCGCGTTCACGTCTCCGCCCTGCGCGAACACGAGCGCCTGCGCCGCGACGACTCCCGCCAGCCCCAGCAGCCTGACCTTGTTCACCATCGGTGTCACCCTCCGCATGTCGTTCTCCGTTTACCATAACCCGGTCGAGCCGGAACCAAAGAGGCTCGGCCTGGCCGAATCGGCGCAAAACCACTCCGGGCGCAAAAAATACCCCGGGAGCGATTTTCTCACTGGTGATATTCAGTTTGCGCGGGGGAGAAGTTCCACGAAATATCCCGCCGTCCTGCCCGTGAACTGGAGGCAAGCTCCCGCTCATTCCGGTTTAGACGTTAGTATGGTCGGTCAGGTTCGCGGTCTGGCAGGAACTGGGGCATCAGGTGGGAACAGGTGCGCGGCGAACGTCGATGGTGGCTCCGGGGCTGGTCTGCCTTGTCGTGCTAAGTACTCGCCGAGGGCGGGACGATCGCAACGCGGGGGCGCGGCCGGTCAACCGGCCGCGCTTAAGACAGCTTCCAGGGGACCCACAGAACCGTGCTTCAACCGTGTCGATCTCAGCCCTGGAAGATGTCTAGACGTTTTCTTTCTTGTGGCATTCCGGGCACTTCATCGGCGCCTTCTTGCCAGCGGCATTCTGCTTGACGTGGCAGTCGATGCACGTGCCGCCCTTCGCCATCGCCGCGTGGAATGCGCCCTGGGTCGCGGTCTTCATCGGCGCCGTGGCCACCTTGGTGTGGCAGGTCTGGCAAGGCTCGTGGGCAACCTTCGACGCATGCTCAGGCTTCGAGGCATGATGGCAGGTCTCGCACTTCACGCCTTCCATCTTGCTGTGCTTCGCGTGGTCGAACTTCACGCCACCAAGCGGCGCGCCCTTCAGCACCACGATTCCAGGCGCCTTCTCCTGGGCGGACGCGATGCCGGACATAAAGGCGGCCACGGCAAACACGGACAGAACCACGAGGAATTTCTTCATGTGTGCTCCTTGGATTGAATTACCGGACGAGAACGTTGCAGCCCGGATTGTACCGCAGTGTTGAGAATTGTCCAGAGGTCATCTCGAGAGGAAGACAAACTGTCTCATGCTGAGCGAAAAGAACTTCTGGAATTCAACGGTGGAGCCCGCCTCCCGTCCCGATGCGGCGGTGCCGTCCCGTGTGGACGTGGCCATTGTCGGTGGCGGCTATGCGGGGCTGTCCGCGGCCCGCGTGCTTGCGAGGTCGGGCGCCAGGGTGGCGGTCCTGGAGCAGGAAACGGTGGGATGGGGCGCGTCGAGCCGGAACGCGGGAATGGTTCTCACGGGGATGAAGCTGGGTCCCGAGGCGCTCGTGAAGAAGTACGGCGAAGCGCGCGCGCGGCGGATGTTCGCCTTCTCGCTGTCCGCCATCGACACGGTCGAGCGCATCGTCAACGAAGAGCAGATCGCGTGCGGGTTTGCGCGCTCCGGTCACCTCGAGGCGGCCTGGAAGCCGGCCCACTTCGCCGGCTACGCGGCTGCGGCCGAGTTCATGGAGAAGACATTCGGCCACCGCGTGCAGGTGATTCCGAAGGCCGACCTCCACGCGGAGATCGGTTCCGACCTCTACCACGGTGGGATGGTGGACGAGGTGTCGGCCAGCGTCAACCCTGAGCAGTTCGTGCTGGGGCTGGCGGACGCGGCGCGGCGTGCCGGCGCCCTCATCCACGAGCAGACGAGGGTCCGAAGCGTGGGGCGAGCGGCGGGGCGGTTTACGGTCGCAACCGACCGCGGCACGATCGACGCGGAACGTGTGTTCGTCGGCACCGGGGGCTACACCGGTCCCGCGACCCCGGCGCTCCGGCGACGAGTGATCCCGATCGGCTCGTACATCATCGCGTCCGCGCCGCTGTCGGACGCGCTGGCGCGGCAGGTCATCCCGCATCGGCGGATGGTCTTCGACTCGAAGCATTTTCTCTACTACTTCCGCCTGACGCCCGACAACCGCATGCTGTTTGGCGGCCGCGCGGCCTTCCGGCCGGAAACACCGATGTCAACGCGGCGAAGCGCCGAGATCCTGCGCCAGGGAATGGTCCAGGTCTTCCCGCAACTGTCCGCCACCCCGGTCGAGTTCGTCTGGGGCGGTCGCGTGGATTTCACCTACGACGTCATGCCGCACGCCGGCGTCCTCGACGACCTCTACTACGCGATCGGGTTCGGCGGACACGGCGTGGCGATTGCGACCAGCCTTGGGGAATCGGTGGCGCGGCAGATGCTGGGCCAGGCCGCGGACCACCCGCTCGACGGCCTGCCGTTTCCCGCGGTCCCGCTCTACAACGGCAACCCGCTCGTGCACCTGCCCGCGGCATGGATGTACTACAAAGTGCTCGACTGGGTCTCGTAGCAAGGCGAGTCGGAACTGACGACGAAGGGTCGGAACTGACGATGAAGGGTCGGAACTGACGATGAAGGGTCGGAACTGACGATGACGGGTCGAGACACGAAGACCCGCGGCACCGCCCCCGCCGGCCGATGAGGCGGCTGTGGGGCGACAGCGATGCCTCTGGTTGGGCGGCTCGCGAATCCGTATAAAATGGGAACTATGGCACCAACTACCGGGGCTCCCTCGGCTTCCAGCGGGCCGTCTGCTCGCGGCGGTGTACTCTCGTTGGCCACTGCGGTCCGGCCCGCGCAGTTCACGACGATCTCGGGACGGCCGGTCGAGCGGCTCTACACCCCGGAGGACGTGTCCGGGCTCGACTATGGCCGCGACCTGAACGATCCCGGCGGTTTTCCGTACACGCGCGGCATTCACCCGAGCGGCTATCGCGGCAAGCTGTGGACGATGCGGCAGTTTGCGGGGTTCGGGACGCCGGAGGACACCAACGCGCGCTACAAGGAACTGCTGCGCAATGGCGGCACCGGGTTGAGCGTGGCGTTCGACCTGCCGACGCTGATGGGGCGCGATCCGGACCACGCGCTGTCGCTCGGCGAAGTGGGGAAGTGCGGCGTCTCGATCGCGTCGCTCGCCGACATGGAAACGTTGTTCGCGGGGATCTCCCTTGCCGACATCACCACGTCGATGACGATCAACTCGCCCGCCTCGATGATCTTCGCCATGTACCTGGTGGTGGCGGAGCGGCAGGGTGCGGACTGGCGGAAGATCTCCGGCACGATCCAGAACGACATCCTGAAAGAGTTCATCGCGCAGAAGGAGTACATCTACCCGCCGAGGCCGTCGATGCGCCTCATCACGGATGTGTTCTCCTACTGCGCCCGCGAGGTGCCGCGGTGGAACACGATCTCGGTGAGCGGGTATCACATCCGCGAGGCGGGGGCGACCGCGCTCCAGGAGCTCGCGTTCACGCTGCGTGATGGCATCGAGTACGTCCAGTACGGCGTGGATGCCGGCCTCGACGTGGACGAGTTCGTCCCGCGGATCTCCTTTTTCTTCAACGCGCACAGCGATTTCTTCGAGGAGATCGCGAAGTACCGGGCGGCCCGCCGGATCTGGGCGCGCGCCATGCGGGACCGCTTCCACGCGAAAGACGAGCGGTCGCTGAAGCTGCGCTTCCACACGCAGACGGCCGGCGTCTCGCTCACGGCGCAGCAGCCGTACAACAACGTCGTCCGCACCGCGATCCAGGCGCTGGGCGCCGTCCTCGGCGGCACGCAGTCGCTCCACACGAATTCACTCGACGAGGCGCTTGCGCTCCCGACGAGCGAGGCTGTCACGATCGCGCTCCGAACGCAGCAGGTCATCGCCCACGAATGCGGCGTGGCCAACGTCGTCGATCCGCTCGGCGGATCCTACTTCGTGGAGAAGCTGACCCTCGACATGGAGCGCGAGGCCCTCGAGATCTTCAGGACGATCGATGACATGGGCGGCATGGTCTCGGCCATCGAACAGGGATATCCGCAGCAGGCAGTAGCCGAAAGCGCCTACCTGTTTCAGCAGGCCATCGAGCGGCGCGAGAAGCTCATCGTCGGCGTCAACGACTTCGTCGCGGACGTCGAGACGCCGGTGGCGACGCTCTACATCGACGAGGCGGCGGCCGACCGGCAACTGGCCAAGCTCGAGCAGGTGCGCCGCGAGCGCGACAACGGCCACGTCACGCGCGCGCTCGACCGGCTGCGCGACGTCGGCGCCGGGTCGGGCAACACGATGGAGCCGATCCTCGAGGCGGTCCGCGCCTACGCCACCGTGGGCGAGATGTGCGACGCACTCCGCGACGTGTGGGGCGAATACGAAGAAGTGCCGGTGGTGTGACGGCCGGCCTGCGCCTTCCGGCTCGCGGCTGGCGGCCAACACACCGCCGCACCGATTCGTGGGCAGGACCGCACGTCGAAAGGCGCAAGCCTCTGAGGTGACCATGCGACGAATTCGAGTTGTCATCGCCAAGCCCGGGCTCGACGGACACGACCGGGGCGCCAAGGTCATCGCCCGCGCCCTGCGGGACGCCGGCATGGAGGTCATCTATACCGGCCTCCGCCAGACGCCCGAGCAGGTGGTGGCCGCGGCGCTCCAGGAAGACGCGGACGTCATCGGCCTCTCGATCCTGTCCGGCGCTCACACCCATATCTGCCCGCGGGTGATGGACCTGGTGCGCCAGCACGGACTCGACGACGTCCTGGTGGTCGTCGGCGGAATCATCCCTGACCTCGACGTTCCCAAACTCGAGGCTATCGGGATTAAGGGAATCTTCCGGCCCGGCAGTGCGATGAAGGAGATCGTGGGCTTCATCGAGCAGAACGTTCGGGCCCGGCGCAACTCCTGAACCGCCTGTCGCTTGAGGGCGCTGAGGCCGATATGGAGATGTGTGGCCTCCCAGCTCGGGTGGCCTCAGTGGGGACCGAATGCCGTACAAACTCCTGCTCGCAGACGACAGTGTCACGATTCAGCGGGTGATCGAGCTCACCTTCGCCGATGAAGACGTCAAGGTGACGGCTGTCGGTGACGGCCAGCAGGCGATCGATCGCATCCTGGTCGAGCGCCCGGACATCGTGCTGGCCGACGTCGGGATGCCGAAGCGTGACGGGTACGAAGTGGCGGCGTTCATCAAGGACGACCCGGCTCTCGCGCACATCCCCGTGCTGCTCCTCACGGGCGCGTTCGAGCCGGTGGACGAAGAGCGTGCGCGGTCGATCCGTTGCAACGGCGTCCTGGCCAAGCCGTTCGAGCCACAGTTGCTGATTAGCCGTGTGAAGGAACTGCTGAGCGGCGTGGTGCCTTCCTCAGACGCGCAGGTTGCCGAGCAACCGCCCGCGGACCAGCCGGCCGTGGTCGTGGTTCTCCAGATCGAGCCGGACACCGGCAACGCCCCGCTCGTCGCTGTTGAGGACGCCAGCGGCAGCGAGTTCGAGGAGGACGCGACCGTGCGGATGCCGCGGCCGCCGATGGTGCCAGCGGAGAATGATTTCCGCCTGGATGTGGAATCGCTGAACCTGCGTTCGGAGCCGGCTCCCTCGGCCGACGGCTCCCTCGACGACTACTTCGATCGCCTCGATGCGGCGTTTGCACATCTGACCGGCGCCCCGTCGGGCCGCGAGGCCGCGACGACGTCGAAGGCGCAGGGAGCCGACCCGTGGGCGGCGGCGGTCAGGGCAACGCACGAGTGGCCTGCTGTCCCGGCGACGCCGGTCGGCACGGACACCGGCGTCGTGTTCCCGGATTTCACCCGCGAACCAGGACTCGATCCGGATCGCGTCCGTCCGGATGTCTTCGGCCCAGGGCCGGCGTTCGGCGCCTCGTCATCGCCGGGCGACGACCTCGAAGCGGCCGCCTCGGCTGCCGCGCCGCTGGCCACGGACGCGTATGCCGCGCTGCCGGTCTCTGAGGCGTTTGCCGCGCTCCTCGACGCCGAGCGCGAGCACGGCGCCGACGTGATCCATCGACATGACGCGGGAGCGGTCGTCACTGTCATGCTTCCGGGCACGGTGGTCACCGACACGTTCGTCTCCGACGTCGCGCGCCGGGTGCTCGAGCGCCTTGGCGAGCCTACGTTCCGCGATGTCGTCTCCCAGGTCGTCTCGGCGACGGCGGAACGCCTTGTCTGCGAAGAGATCGAGCGCCTCAAGGCCTCGATCCGGTAGCCTCGAGACGACAATCCGGCTCGCGCCTTGCGACCCGCGGCTGGCGGCCTGCGACCTGCGGTTCGCGACTTGCGGCCCTGACTGCCCCGGATCCCGGCTCCCCGATCCCTGATCCCTGATCCCCGATTTCCGTTTCTCAATCATCTGTTCTTCCATTACGATTAATAGATCTATGCGTGAACTCTCCAAAGCCTTCGAACACTCCGAGGTCGATCCTCGCTGGTACGCGTTCTGGGAGTCGATTGGCGCGTTTCGCGCCAACCCGGCGTCCGGCAAGCCGCGGTTCAGCATGGTCATCCCGCCGCCCAATGTGACGGGCTCGCTTCACATGGGGCACGCGCTCAACCACACGCTGCCCGACATCATCGCCCGCTGGAAGCGGATGCAGGGCTACGACGTGCTGTGGCTGCCGGGCACCGACCACGCCGGCATCGCCACGCAGAACGTCGTCGAGAAGCAGTTGGCGCAGGAGGGCAAGACCCGCCACGACCTGGGGCGCGAGGCGTTCGAGGCCCGGGTGTGGGAGTGGGTGCGGCAGAGCCACGGCACGATCACCGGCCAGATGCGGAAGCTCGGCGAATCGGTGGACTGGACGCGCGAGCGGTTCACGCTGGACGAGCAGTTGTCGCGCGCGGTTCGCCGCGTGTTCGTCACGCTCTTCCACGAGGGGCTGATCTATCGGGGCACCTACATGGTGAACTGGTGCCCGCGCTGCCGGACCGCGCTGTCCGACCTCGAAGTGGTCCACAAGGACACGACCGGGAAGCTGTGGTACGTGCGCTACCCGGGCACCGACGGCGGTCCGGGCGTGACGGTCGCCACGACACGGCCCGAGACGATGCTCGGGGACACGGCCATTGCTGTCAATCCGAACGACGACCGGTACCGCGACCGGATCGGCCAGACCGTTCGGCTGCCGATCATTGGGCGCGAGCTGGCCATCGTGGCCGACGAGTTCGTCGATCCGGCGTTCGGCACCGGCGCCGTCAAGGTGACACCCGCGCACGACCCGAACGACTTCCAAATCGGGAAGCGGCACAACCTTCCCGAGGTGGCGGTCATTGACGAGGACGGCAGGATCACCGCGGCCGGCGGTTCCTACGCGGGGCTCGACCGCTTCAAGGCGAGGGCGGGGATCGTGGAGCAGCTCGAGCGGGAGGGATTGCTCGAGAAAGTGGTGGACCACCAGCACGCGGTTGGCACGTGCCAGCGCTGCAGCACGGTGGTCGAGCCGCTGGTCTCCACGCAGTGGTTCGTGAAGATCGAGCCGCTGGCCAAGGAAGCGATTCGCGTCGTGGAGGAAGGGCAGGTGCGGTTCCTGCCCGACAACTGGACGAAGACCTACTACGAGTGGATGTACAGCATCCACGACTGGTGCATCTCGCGGCAGTTGTGGTGGGGACACCGGATCCCGGCGTGGTACTGCGACGCGTGCGACACGATGGTCGTGGCCGAACAGACGCCGGAGCGCTGCGAGTGTGGCGGCGCCTTGACGCAGGACAACGACGTCCTCGACACCTGGTTCAGCTCGCAGCTGTGGCCGTTCAGCACGATGGGCTGGCCGGACAAGACGGAGGATTTCCTCCGGTACTACCCGACCGACCTGATGCTCACCGCGTTCGACATCATCTTCTTCTGGGTCGCGCGGATGATCATGGCCGGCTCGAAGTTCGCCGGCGACATCCCGTTCCGCGCCGTGTACATCACCGGCCTGGTACGCGACGAGCGCGGCCAGAAGATGAGCAAGTCGAAGGGGAACGTCGTGGACCCGCTCGAGGTGATGGACGATATCGGGGCCGACGCCCTGCGCTTCACGCTGACCGCGATGGCGGGGCCCGGGATGGACATCCCGCTCTCGGAAGGCCGGATGATCGGCTACCGCCAGTTCATCAACAAGATCTGGAACGCGTCCCGGTTCGCGTTGATGAACCTCGGCGAGGATGCCACTCGCGGCGACGTGCCGGAGGCGAAGTCGCTCTGCCTCGTCCATCGCTGGATCCTGCACCGCCTGAACGTCGTGACGGGCGAGGTGAAGGAGGCATTCACCACCTATCGCTTCGACGTGGCCGCGGACCGGCTCTATCACTTCTTCTGGCACGAGTACGCCGACTGGTACATCGAGATGGTGAAGCAGCACCTGCAGGCGGAAGGCGCCGAGCGCGAGACGGCGCGCGCCGTGCTGATCGAGGTGCACGACCGCGTGCTGAGGCTGTTGCACCCGATCATCCCGTTCGTGACGGAGGAGTTGTGGCAGCACCTTCCGCGGCGCGCCGAGGACGGCCAGACGATCACCCTGGCGGCGTATCCCGAGCCGCGGGCCGACTGGGCCGACCAGGCCGCGGTTGGCGAGATCGAGCTGCTCCAGGGCATCGTCACGACAATCCGCACCGCGCGGGCCGAGCGGACGGTGAAGCCGTCCGAACGGATCAGCGCGACCGTTGAGGGTGCGGGCGCGTTTGCGGCGCGGGTCCTCGGTGAGCAGAAGGGGTACGTGCTGGCGCTCGCCGGGATGACGTCGCTTGCCTTCAGCGACGCCGCGCCAACACCGGCAGAGGGGACCGAGATCGTCACGCGGGTGTTCAACGATCTCCGCGTGCACATTCAGATGCCCCAGGCGGACCGGGGCGCGGAACTCGAGAAGCTGCGCAAGAAAGTCGCGGACACCGAGCGCGAGATGGTGAGCATCGACGGGAAGCTCGTAAACGAGAACTTCGTGTCGCGCGCGCCCGCCAAGGTGGTCGATGACACGAGGACCAGGCGCTCTGCGCTCGAGGTGCAGTTGCAGAAGCTCCAGGACACGCTGCGCGAGATGGGAGCGTAGGCGGTGAGCGGGCTCCCGCCGCTGGCGGCCGACCTGCCGGCCGGGTTTGTCGAGGCACTCGCGCACCGGGCCGCTCGCCTGGGCGGGTTCGCGTCCCGGGTGGTCTGGTACGACTCGGTGTCGTCCACCAACGACGTGGCGGAGCGTGCGGCGGCGGCCGGCGCCGCGCACGGCACGGTGGTGGCCGCGGAGTTCCAGGAGAGCGGCCGGGGACGGAGGGGGCGGACCTGGTTCTCTCCGCCTGGTGTCGGGCTCTACGTGTCGGTAGTGCTGAGGCCCGGCGAGATGGTCGGGGACTGGGACGCCGGCTCTGTCTCGCTCGCCTCGCGGATCACCCTCACCGCGGGCGTCGCGCTCGCCGAGGGGCTTCGCGCATCAACCGGCCTGCCGGTGGAGATCAAGTGGCCCAACGACCTCGTGGTCGGGCCTCGGAAGGTGTGCGGGATTCTTGCAGAGGCGGCCGCGGCAGGCGGCGAGCTGCAGCATGTCATTCTGGGATACGGCATCAACGTGCTGAGCGCCGCCTACCCGCCGGACATCGCGCATCGCGCGACGTCGATCGAGGCGGAAGTCGGGCGGGCCGTCGATCGGGCGGCGGTGTGGGCCGAATCGCTCGCGTGCCTGGCGGAACGGTTGACCGAGCTCTCGGTCGGGGGATTCGACCAGGTTCTCGACCGGTGGCGCGCGCTGTCGCCCTCATCCGTGGGGGCGCGCGTGGAGATTGTTGACACATCGGGATGGCACGCGGCCACGACCTCAGGCGTCGATCGCGACGGCGCCCTGCTGGTCACCGCCGACGGCGCGACCCGCCGCGTCATCGCCGGCGAAGTCCGATGGCTGACAGGCTGAAGGCTCACGGCTTCCAGCCTGCGGCTGGAGGCCGTGTCACGCTGCCGGCTGCCGGCTGCCGGCTGGCGGCTCGCAAGATCGCAAGATCGCAAGGTCGCAAGGGATTGGGTTTTCACCATGCTGCTCGCCCTTGATATTGGCAACACCAACATCGTCGTCGGCGTGTTCCGCGACGACTGCCTGCTGCAGAGCTGGCGTTTGTCCACCCAGCGGCAGCGAACCGCAGACGAGATGGGCATGTGGGTGCTGCAGCTGTTCCAGCACGGTCAGCTCGCCCCGCGTGAGGTGGATGGCGTCGTCATGGCGTCGGTCGTGCCGACGCTGACGCGCCCGACCGTGGAGATGGCGAAGCGGTACTTCGACCGCCTCCCGCTCGTCGTCGAAGCCGGCGTGGACACCGGGATGCCGATCCTCTACGAGCCCCCGTCAGACGTGGGAGCGGACCGGATCGTGAACGGCGTGGCGGCGTACGAGCGCTACGGGCGCCCGGATGGCCGAGCCCTGATCGTGGTGGACTTCGGAACCGCGACCACGTTCGACGCGATCTCGGCGCGCGGGGAGTATCTGGGCGGTGTCATCTGCCCTGGTGTCAACATTTCCGCCGATGCGCTGTTCCAGCGGGCAGCCAGGCTGCCGAGGGTGGACGTGCGGCGCCCCGAGTCGGTCATCGGCCGCACGACCGTCGGGTCGATTCAGTCGGGGCTGTTCTTCGGCTACATCGGCCTGGTCGAAGGGATCGTCCAGCGCCTGCGTTGCGAGTTGGGCGACAGCGTGGCCTGCATCGCCACGGGCGGCCTCGCGGAGATGATCGCGTCCGACACGCCGATGATCGACGCGGTGGACCGGGATCTCACGCTGCACGGGCTCCGGCTGATCTGGAACAGGAACAAGGGGACCAAAGGGTAGGGGCCACGGCCGTTCGTCACTCTCATGGACAGCGATTCCTACTGCCGCGAGATCGAAGCGCACCTGTGCCGGAAGAACGCGGGCCACCTTGTGCGCGTGGTCGGGCCCGCCTTCCAGATGGTCACCGGCTGGGCCACGCAGGGCATTCCCTTGAAGGTGGCCTTGCGCGGCATCGACCGCTGCGTCGAGCGCCGCGAGGCCAGGGCGCCGAGCCGGCGGCCGCTCCGCGTGGAGTTCTGCGAAGCCGACGTGCTCGAGGTGTTCGACCAATGGCGGAGGGCCGTCGGTGTGGGCACGGCGGGTGGCGGGGCGTTTCCAGTGGCGGCCGCGGATGCGGGCGGAGCGGGCGAACCGGCCGGAGAAGATCGGCGGACGAAGCCGGGGCACTCGCTGCGCGCGCATCTCGATCGTGTTGTGACGAGGTTGACCGACCGCGTGGCGGGCGGGGCCCTGGGCGGCGAGTTCGAGCGCGTGGTCGAGAGCATTCTCGCCGAGCTTGGCGAGGAGCGCTCTCTGAGCCGCAGCTTGCGGGGCGAGGCGCGCGCGGCGTTCGTCGCCAGGCTGCAGGCGATCGACGACGAGCTGCTGGCGGCCGCCTGCCAGGCGACACCGGCGGACGTGATGAACACGCTGCGGGTGGAAGCCGAACAGGATCTGGCTGGCTTCCGTGACCGGATGCCGGCCCAGGAATACGCGCGGGCAGTCGAGGCGGCGACCATCAAGCTGCTGCGCGACCGTCTCAAGCTGCCGGACGTCGCGTACGGACCGTAGGGTCGCCGGCAGCCGTCAGCCGCTTGCGCGGTCGGACACGGCGGCCGCCCGCCGCCAGGTTCCCCTGCACCTTCACGAGGTGCAGTTGAGACGGATTCGACTTCCACGCCGCGGTGCATCCCCGCGCGTGCGGGGGAACCCGTCGTCATGGTCGCGCTGTCGATGTCCACACGCGGTGAAGCGTTCGCCGGTTGTCGTCTGGCGTCCTTGCTCGTTGAAGATGCCCCGGAACGCCGACGTCACCTCATTCATCCTCGGACTCGTCCCGAACGTCGCGCGGAAGCGACCTCGTCCGCAGTCCCTGAGGAACCTCGTGCCCGCACCGACCTCCGACCCGGCTGGGTGAGCGCTCGAGACAGCGGCTGACGGGGCCGACCGCGCGTTCCTGCGCGGCCATTGTCCCAGCGGATCGCGGAAACTGCGTCGTCTTCTTCGAGATCCGCGGTCCCAGGCCATAAATCGGCCGACACAGCCGTTGCACCGGATGAGGGCATGTCTCAAGAAGGGATTGACATGTTATCTACATGCAAACATGCTAGCAGCATGTCGCGAATGATCCAGCTACGCAACGTGCCCGACAGCCTGCACCAGGTGTTGAAAGCGAGGGCTGCGATTGAGGGAATGACGTTGTCCGACTACCTGATTGCGGAAGTGCGCCGAAGCGCCGAACGTCCGACGCCCAGGGAGATGCGCGAGCGCTTGCTGTCGCGGTCGACGGTCACTCCGGAGATCTCGCCGGCCGATGCGATCCGCGCCGAGCGTGACTCGCGATGATCGTGGTGGACGCGTCGATCATCATCGAAGTGCTGATCGGTAGCGCGGTCGGCCGCCAGGCGGCCGACCGCCTGTTTGCGCGCGGCGAGAGCCTGCATGCGCCTCATCTCCTCGATGTCGAGGTGACGCAGGTACTTCGGCGGTATGCGTCAACCGGCGAGCTCAAACCGGGGCGGGCCCGCGAAGCGGTCCAGGACCTCGTGGACCTGCCGATCACCCGCTATCCGCACGCCGAGTTGCTGCCACGGGTCTGGGAGCTCCGGCACAACCTCACGGCCTACGACGCCGCCTACCTAGCGCTGGCTGAAGCGCTGGACGCCCCGTTGGTGACCAGGGATTCGGGCATCGCCGGGTTCCGCGGACGCACCCGCGTCGACCTGATCTGATAGTCTGGCGCCGTCTACTGCGCCCCGAGTCGGTCATTTAGCCTTTCTTGTCATGCTGTTTCCCGGTTCCGTCATCGACCTGACCATCGAAAAACCGGCCGCGGGCGGGCGGATGATCGCCCGTCACGACGGTCTCGTCGTGCTCGTGCATGCCGCGATTCCCGGGGAGCGTGTTCGGGCGGTGGTCGAGCGGACGGGGCAGGGCGTAGCCTACGCCACGACGATGGACGTGGTGGAAGCGTCACCCGACCGACGCACCGGCATCGGTGACTGGGCGTGCGGCGGCAACGTCTACGCGCACATCGCCTATGCGCGGCAACTCGAGCTGAAGGCGCAGGTGATTGCCGACGCGCTGTCGCGGATTGGCCGAGTGACGCTCGAGTGCCCGGTGAGGGTGACCGCGTCGCCAGAGGAGGGCTACCGCATGCGGGCCCGCTTCCACGTGCGCGGCCGCACGCTCGGCTACTTCCGGGAAGGGACGCACGGGATGTGCGACCCGGCGATCACGAAGCAGTTGCTGCCCGACACCTGCCGGCTCGTTTCGGAACTGTCGGACCGGGTGGGCGATGGCGGGTTCGACGGCGTCACCGAGATCGAGTTGAGCGAGAACGTGCCGGCCTCCGAGCGGGCGCTGCACCTCGAGCTGAATCGCCCGAGCATCCCCCAGGGGCTGGACGAACTGGCGAAGCTGCCCACCGTGGTTGGCGTCAGCGCCTCGTTCGGCGCGCGGGGACAGGGCGGGCAGGCGCCGACGCGTCGCACGGTCATCGCGGGCGGAACACCGTGCGTGCTCGACGTGCTCGACCTGCCCGTGCCGGGCTCGGTGGCCGCCGAGGGCGATGCAGGCGTTGCTCCGGTGCAGGTCCGCCTCCAGCATCACGCGCAGGCGTTCTTCCAGGCGAACCGCTACCTGCTGGCCACGCTGGCCGGGCGCGTGGTCTCCCTCGTGCCGGCCGGCCCGGTGGTGGACCTCTACGCGGGAGTCGGCCTGTTTGCCGCATCGCTCGCCGCGTCGGGTTGGACGTCGGTGGTCGCCGTGGAAGGCGACCGGGCGGGTGCGGCGGACCTCCGAGCGAATGCGTCGCCGTTTGGCCCCGCGCTCAACCCGATTGAAATGGCGGTGGAGTGGTACCTGGCCGCGCACCCGGTGCCAGCCGGATCGACGATCGTGGTGGATCCCCCGCGGACGGGGATGTCGAAGGACGCGTCGGCGGCGATTGCCGCCCAGCAGGCGGAGCGTGTGGTCTACGTGTCGTGTGACGTCGCGACGTTTGCGCGGGATGCCAGGAAGCTGATCGACGCCGGCTACGCGCTGGCTCACCTCGAGGCGTTCGACCTGTTCCCGAACACCGCGCACGTGGAAGCCGTCGCGGTGTTCGCGCGGGCCTGAAGGCCAGGGCGGTCGCCCCTACGTGCGGCACGCCTCGATGAATCCCTCGAACAGCGGCCGGAACTCGCCGGTGCGCCAGAAGTTCTCGGGGTGCCACTGGACGCCCAGGCAGAACGTCGCGTTCGGGCACTCGATCGCCTCGATCACGCCGTCGGGAGCCGTGGCCGTCACCTCGAACCCAGGCGCCAACCGCTTGATCGCCTGGTGATGGCGGCTGTTCACCGAGCAGGTGTCCGCGTCCGCCATCTTCTCCTGCATCAACGTCCACAGCCGGCTGCTCTTGCTCACCCACACCTCGTGGGCGACCGCGCACGGCGGAGTGGGCAGGGTGTGCTGCAGGATGCCGGTCATCTCGGCGGCGATGTCCTGGATGAGGCTGCCGCCAAGCGCGACGTTCATCACCTGCAGGCCGCGGCAGATACCGAAGACCGGCAACCGGGTCTCGCGGGCCGCCAGCAGCAGCGCGAACTCGAAGGCGTCCCGTTCCGGCTCGATCGCGGTCACCGTCGCGTGAGGTTCCTCGCCGTATCGCGCCGGGTCGATGTCTACCCCTCCGGTCATCAGCACGCCCTGGACCTCGCCGACAATCTGTTCAGGCTGGTCCTCGAGCGGGTTGAACACCCTGGGCTCCCCGCCGGCGCGGCGGACAGATTCCACGTAGTCGGTGAGACTGCGGCACGGCGCGATGCCGATGATCGGAGACATAGCAGACCTCGAGCCTATCAGAGGTGGCCGACACGGACAGAGATCCGACCGTGTTTGGCGGCCGGGGAGTGTGCGCGCGGTTGCTGAACGAGCGCCCGCCCGCTACATGCGAGGCGGGACCGGGATGCCCATCAGGTTCAGGGCTCCAGTCAACTGGTTCCGGAAGTAACTGACGGCGGCGGCGCGCCACCGCCGCGCGTCGTCGCGCTCCTCGTTCAGGATCGGAAAACGGTGATAGAACGCGTTGAACATCTGCGCGAGGCCGAACGCGTACTTCGCCAGCACCGAAAACTCAAGCGTCCGCACGGCCTGGTCTGCGACTTCGTCCAATCGCGCCGCTTCGAGGACGAGGGCCCAGAGGTCGTGCCCGTGCGCTCCGCCCGTCAACTCCTCTGTAGGCGTACTACTGAGGGGGCTCAGGAACTCAGCTTCGTCGATGCCTTCCCGGTCGCGAAGTTTCTGGAAGATATTGTTCGCGCGAACGACAGCATACTGTAAATACGGGCCGCTTTCACCCTCGAAATTCAGCGCTTCGTCGATGTCGAAAGCAATCACCTTCCCGCGCGAGAACCGGATCATGAAGTAGCGGACGGCGGCGACCGCGATCGCCTCGGCGATACGCCGGACCTCGTCGGCCGACAGCTCCGCGTTCCGTTTGACGACCTCCTCGCCCGCCTTCTTCACCAGCACGTCCAGCAGGTCGTCCGCCTTGACCCCAAGTCCCTTCCGCCCGGAGACCTCAACGAACGGCCGGGCGGCGTCTTCCGGCGACAGGATGTAGCCCATCTGCCGGGCAGTGTTGTGGGTGAGCGACACCATCTCGTAGGAGAAGTGGACCGACCGGTCCGCCTCCTCCTGGTGGCCGATGGCGGAGAGCGCCTGTTTCAGCAGCTTCTGCAGGTACGACTGCCGCACGTCGATGACGTTGACCACCGCGCCGGCCCCGCCGAACGGCGGGTGCGCCGGTTCCCCGGCCGCCGGTTCCTGGCACGTGGCCCACACCGGTTCCCCGTCGGCGCGTTGGCTGAACACCCGGTAGTTGAAGTCCTTGCCCAGCACGCCGAACTTCCAGAACTGGTACGCCATGTCCTTGCCGACGTAGGTGACGGTGCCGTTCGACCGCACGATCACCTTCTCCCGGCTCTCGTCCTCGTCCGCGGCCGGCGCCTCTCCCTCCTCGGCCGCCGGGGCCGCCTCGTCCTCGATGGGCATCACCCAGCAGCCGGCGAGCCGACCCTGCGACTGCAGGAACACGGCGCCCTTCTCCTTGAGGATCTCGAATGCCCTCGCCCAGAAGTGCAGCCGCAGGATATCGCCTTCCCACGCCAACAGGTCGTACTGCACGTTCATGCGCGCCATCGTCAGCAGGTGGCAGCGGACGATGCGGTCACTGATGAAGGCGGCGATGTCCGCGACCTCGTTGCCGCCGTGCTCGATGTCATGGAGCGTGTCGAGCCTCACGTCGAGGCGCGACTTGTCCGCCTCGTACCAGTCGGCGACGCGCGCGTAGAGATCCCAGCAGTAGAAGTCGAACCGCGTCGAGTCGGCAATCGCGCGGATGCCGGCCAGGTCCTGGTGTTCGATCTGGCGGAACCCGACGACGACGTCGGCCACCTGGACGCCCGTATCGTCGATGTAGTTCTGGACCTCGACCGGGACACCGCGGAAGCGGAGCGCGCGCACCAGCGTGTCGCCCAGTGCCGAGTTCCGCAGGTGGCCGATGTGCGCGGCCTTGTTCGGGTTGATCGCCGTGTGCTCGACCACCGTCTTCACCGCGCCGGACGTGGGCCGCGCTGCGAGCGGTGACGCGTCGACGCCGAGCCGTTCACCGAGGAACGCGCGCCGGTCGAGGAAAAGGTTGAGATACCCCTTCGTGGCTTCGATGCGAGCGATGCCTGGGATGCTGCCGAGCGCGGCGGCAAGCTCCTCGGCGATCAGTTTGGGCGCCTTCCTCAGGCGCCGTGCCAGTTCGAAGGCGAGCGGCAGCGCAAGATCTCCCAGTTCGCGGTTGGGCGGGTAGTCGATGACGATCGCGGGCAGGGCGTCGGCGCCGAGGGCATACTGGCGCTCGAGAGCTGCCGTGGTCCGTTCGCGGACGAGGTCGTGGACTGGAAGTATCATCGCTCGATTGTCGTGGCTGGTTTACCGGCCCGCGTGCGTGCCATAATCGTGGCTGTCAGCGGTCGGAGTGCCGGTCCGTGCGTGCCGCGTCCACTTGCGTTCTTACCTTAACAGAAAATGACCGAAGCGGGAATTGGCCGGGTCCTCGTCGCCAGCCTCCACCAGGGCATTGCCGATCTGCTGCCGACCCGGCTGGAGTTCTACGAGAACTGGCTCAGCCCGGACGGGCTGCGTCACGGGACGATCGGCCTGGCCCCGCTGAATGCCGTTCTGAGCTTTCTCAGGCAGGAAGGCGAACCCTACCACCTGATCACCCGCCGTGCGGGCGAGTACGCCGCCGAGTGGACCGTCGCGTCGCAGTGGCCGGTCCATCGCTCGATGATCCGGTCGCTGCCCGCGTGGATGCGCGCCCGCGTGGCGCTGCGCCTCGCGCGCCGCACGATCCGGGGCACCTACGTCGGCACGCGCGTTGTCACGAAACTGCGGAGGGGCAAGGGCACCTTCGACGTGCGGGGGTCGCTCTTCTGTAGCATCCGCGACTCGTCCAGCGAGCAGCTCTGCGGGTTCTTCGCGGCGACGCTGGCGCGGTTTCTCGGACTCTACTCCGTGCCGGGCGAGGTTCACCTGGACCAGTGCCGGGCCGTCGGCGCCCCATCGTGCCTCATCGCTATCTCGCTCGACAGACGTCGCGCGAGATCGGTCACCAGCCTGATGCCACGCGAATGACACCTGCTGCCATTGCCCTGAGCTGCGGTCTCTGCTGCCTCACGCTCCTCGCCGATGCGAGGGCGGCTGGCGCGCAAGCGGTCGCGCCGCCCGAGCGCCTGCTGGTGGTGCCCTTCGAGAATGTCAAGCGAGAGGGGAGATTCTACTGGGTGTCGGAGGCCGCCGCCACGCTGCTGACCAGCAACCTGGAAGCCCTGGGTGTCGGCGCGATCACCCGCGAGCAACGGCTGCAGGCATTCGAACGGCTGCAGTTGCCGCCGGCCGCGCCGTTGAGCGAAGCGACGATCATCCGCCTCGGGCAGATGATCGGCGCCGCGCAGGTCGTGATGGGCAGTTTCTCGGTCGATGACGGCCAGTTGACGGTCAAGGCGCGCGCTATTCGACTCGACACGGGCCGGATGCGCCCGCCGGCCTCGGACACCGGTCCCCTGTCCGACTTCTTCGCGGTGTTCGACCGGCTGTCCCGGCAGCTCCTGCCACCGGGCCTGACCGTGCCCGAGCGTCTCGACGTGGACCACGGGGCGCTGCCGGTGTTCGAGAACTACATCAAGGGACTCGTGGCCGAGACCACGTCGGCGAAAACGCGGTTCCTCGACAGTGCCCTCAAGCTGGCGCCCGACTACGCGCCCGCGCGGATTGCGCTCTGGCAGGTCTACACCGAAGAGGGCGACCACGCGCGCGCCGCAACCTCCGCGCTTGGCGTGCCCGCCACCTCGCGTTCGTACCGGCGGGCCCGGTTCCTCGCCGCGTTGTCCAAGATCCACCTGAAGCAGTACGACGAGGCGTTCCACGGACTGAAGGCGCTCCTTGATGTCGCGCCCACGCCCGCGCTCTTCAACAACCTCGGCGTCATCCAGGCGCGCCGTGTGGCCACGCCGCAAGCCGGGCGCGCCACGTACTACTTCGCCAAGGCTGCGGAGGCCGATCCGAGCGAGCCCGACTACGCCTTCAACCTCGGCTACACGTATTGGTTGGAGCGCGACACGCAGGCGGCGACCTACTGGCTCACCGAGGCCGTTCGCCGCAACCCGAGCGATGGCGACGCGCATTTTATCCTTGGGGCCGCCCTGCACGCCACCGGGGCCTCCGTCGAGGGAGAGCGGGAGAAAGAACTGGCCCGGCAGCTCTCTTCGATCTACGCCGAGTGGGAGCGGCGCCCCAACGCGGCCACCGAACCGGTGCCGAAGGGGCTCGAACGGCTGCGTGACGACCTCGACGTCCCCCGCCTCACGCTGGTCGATGCGATCCTGGCGCCAACCGAGCAGAAGGATCAGGCAGACCTCGCCGCATTCCATGCCGACCGCGGCCGCCGGCTGTTCGAGCAGCAGCAGGACGTCGAAGCCATCCGGGAGCTGAAACGCTCGCTCTACCTCATGCCGTACCAGGCCGACGTCCACCTCCTGCTCGGCCGTATCTACCTGCGAACCGGCCGGCTGACCGAAGCGACCGAGGCGCTCAAGATCTCCGTCTGGAGCCGGAATTCGGCGACGGCCCACGCGGTCCTCGGCGAAGCCTACCTCGCGGCCAAGGACCTGGCCCGCGCACGTGTCGAGCTGCAAAAGGCCCTTCAACTCGATCCGCAATCGGCCGAAGCCAGGCAACTGGTAGGCAGGCTCGAGGGGAAGCAGCGATGACCTGGCAGCCGAGAGGATATAATCGTCCCGGCAGGTGACCCATGTTGCAGCTGACGTCGGTGGGAAGCGGCCGGCGGCGAAGGGCGGCGGTTCGGGTTTTTCTTCTCTCTTCGGCGCTGCTGGTCGCGTCATCGCTCAACCCGCTCTGGTCACAGTCAGCCCGTCCTGTTGTCTACTCGGCCACGGTGGACGCGCTCATCCATCCGGTGTCGGCGGAGTTCATGGTGGACACCATGGACCGCGCCGACCGTGATGGGGCGGCGCTCGTCGTGTTCACCCTTCGCACGCCCGGCGGCCTGCTCGACTCCACGTACACCATTGTCTCGCGCATGCTCTCGGCGAAAACGCCGGTTGCCGTGTTCGTCGGGCCATCGGGTAGCCGCGCCGCATCGGCCGGGTTTCTCATCACGATCGCCGCCGATATCGCCGCCATGGCGCCCGGGACCCACATCGGGGCCGCGCACCCGGTGCAGGGCACCGGCGAAAAGGTGGACGAGACGATGGCGAAGAAGATGGCGTCGGACGTGGCGGCGTCGGCCCGGACCTGGGCGACCGGGCGCGGTCGCAACGTGCAGCTCGCCGACGAGGCGGTCCGCGAGAGCCGCTCGTTCACCGAGAACGAGGCGGTCAACGCCTCGCCTCCGCTCATCGACCTCGTGGTAGCCGATGTGCCGGCGTTGCTCGCGAAGCTCGACGGCCGGACGGTGCGACGATTCGACGGCCGGACCGTGGTCCTGCACACGGCGGGCGCCCACGTTGTCGGTTTCGAGATGAATTGGCGGCAGCGGCTGTTGAGCGCGCTCGCGCACCCGAACATCGCGTACATGCTGCTCAGCCTCGGGATGCTCGGCCTCACGATCGAGCTCTGGAACCCGGGCGCGATCCTCCCTGGCGTCGCTGGCGGTCTGTGCCTGCTGCTGGCGTTTTTCACCTTCCAGGTGCTGCCGGTGAACTACGCGGGAATTCTGCTCATCCTGTTCGGCGTCACCTTGCTGATCCTCGAGGTCAAGGTGACGAGCCACGGGGTGCTGAGCGTTGGCGGAATCCTGAGCCTGTTGTTCGGATCGATGATGCTGATGGACACGACCGCGCCCGAACTGCAGGTGAGCCTCTCGGTGATCCTGCCCGTCGTGGGCGGGTTGTCGGCCATCCTGATCCTGCTGGTTCAGCTCGGGCTGGCTTCCCAGCGGCGGCGGCCGACCACCGGGACCGCGGGGATGATTGGCGAGCTGGGGAGGGCGTTGAGCGCGATCGCCCCTGGCGCGGCCGGCCGGGTGGCGACGCATGGAGAGGTCTGGACGGCCACGGCCGAGGAATCGATCGCCGAGGGCGACGAGGTTCTCGTCGGCGGGATCGACGGGCTGACACTGCGCGTGAGCCGGAAGGCCCCAGGCATAATCCGGCGGACGATCGATCGCGCCTGAATCAACACCGCGGGGGAACGACCGAAGGGTCACCCCTGCACTGTCACGAGGTGAAAACATGCCGTTCCCGTTCCAACCGCTCATGCTGTTCGCGCTGGTCGTCGTGCTGTACTTCCTCGGGTCGATCAAGATCCTGGCGGAGTACGAGCGTGGCGTCATCTTCCGGTTGGGCAAGCTGCTTCCTCAGGAGAAAGGGCCAGGCGTCATCCTCGTCTTTGCCCCGATCGACCGCATCGTCCGCGTCAGCCTGCGGACGATCGTCATGGATGTGCCGCCGCAGGACGTGATCACCCGTGACAACGTCTCGGTGAAGGTGAATGCGGTCGTGTACTTCCGGGTCGTGGATCCGAATCGCGCGATCGTCGAAGTCGAGAACTACCACTACGCGACGTCGCAGCTCGCGCAGACGACGCTGCGGAGCGTGCTGGGGCAGTGCGAGCTGGACGACCTGCTGTCGCAGCGTGAGCGGCTCAACCAGCAACTCCAGCAGATCCTCGATCAGCACACGGATCCGTGGGGGATCAAAGTGTCGGCCGTCGAGGTGAAGCACGTCGATCTGCCGGCCGACATGCAGCGCGCGATGGCCCGGCAGGCCGAGGCCGAGCGCGAGAAACGTGCTAAGATCATTCACGCCGCCGGCGAGCTTGAGGCCTCGGAAAAGCTGGCGCAGGCCGCGGGCGTCATCGCCACGGAGCCGGTCGCCATCACGCTTCGCTACCTCCAGACGCTCACCGAGATCGCGTCGGAGAAGAACTCGACCATCATCTTCCCGCTGCCGATCGAACTGCTGAACCTGGTGGGCCGCTCGGTCGGCAAGGCAATGACGAGCACGGGAACGCACGAGCAGGGGTAACTACGCCACATGGCCGACGAGGGTTTTCACGAAATTCAATTGAACGGGAAGCAACTCGTCTCCCTGTTCATGATCGCCGCCGTCGTCCTGGGGGTGACGTTCGTGTGCGGGGTGCTGGTCGGGCGCGGGGTCCGGGCGCAGAAGGAGTCGGCCGTCGCCGACGAGGTGCTCTCCCAGGGCGCGCCGGGGGCCGCCGACCCGACCGCGGGCGTCGCCGCGTTCCAGCCGCAGGCCGGGGCGACACCCCAGCAACCGCCGGCTTCGGCTCCGCCGTCGCCGCCCGACGAGGACTTGAGCTACTACTCACGGCTTCCGGACAAGGGCACGCCGGCCGAATCGGCCAAGGCCAACCCGAAAGCGAAGGACGTGCCTGCAGCCGCCTCGGTGCCGCCGAAACCTGTGGCGCCTGCTGGCGCGGCAAGCGGTGAGCCAGCCGGCCCCGGCTATTCCCTGAAGATCGTGGCGTACCGGGATCGAGGTCAGGCGGATGCGCTCGCGTCGCGGCTGTCGGGCAAGGGCTACAGCACGTATGTCGTGACGGTGGCCGGCAAGGGGCCAGTGTTGTACAGCGTTCGGGTGGGCAAGTTCAAGACGCGCCGGGAGGCCGATGTGGTCCGCGGCCGTCTCGAGAGAGAGGAGCAGTTCAAGCCATTGATTACTCGCTAGCCCTTCTGTCCGGCGTTCTGCTCGCGCTGAGTTTTCCCCGGTTCGGCCATCCGGCCGTCGCGTGGATCGCGCTCGCACCGCTTCTTGCCGGTCTCCTCGTGGGCGGCTCCGGCCCCGCCGCGGCCCGCAGCGGATCGTTGCGTGCGTTCACGCTGGGCCTCGTCTCCGGCATCGCATACTTCGTTGGCACCATCTACTGGGCCGGCTCGGTGATGCGACAGTACGGCGACCTGCCCTCGGCGGTCGCGGTGCTGCTGACGCTGGTGCTCTCCGCGTACCTTGCGCTCTATCCCGCCGTCTTCGCGCTGGTTCTCCATCGGCTGGTGGCGCGTCTCGGGCCGCGCGGGCTGGTCCTCGCGCCTGCCGTCTGGGCCACCACGGAGCTGGGTCGCGGCTACCTGTTCACCGGCTTCCCCTGGGTGCTGCTCGGGTACAGCCAGGCATCGGTCCTCCCGATCGCGCAACTGGCCAGCGTGCTCGGCGTGTACGGGCTGTCGGCGCTGGTGACGCTGGTCAGCACGGCGCTCGTGCTCCTCGTCTTCGACCGCACGTCTCTCCGCTGGTGGGCGGCGGCAGTGACCGTGGCGGCCGTTGTGGCGACCGCGGTGTGGGGCAGCGCGCGGCTGCGGGACAACGTGCTGACCCGCGATGGCGTGCCGATGACGGTCGGGCTCCTGCAGGGCAACGTGTCGCAAGACCAGAAATGGGATCACGACAGGGCGGCGACTATCGTCCAGACCTACCTGGACATGACCCGCGACGTCGCGCGCCGCGGCGCGCGGTTCATCCTGTGGCCCGAGTCGGCGCTCCCGTTCTACTTCCAGGACGACCCGCTCGTCGGGGACGCCCTGCGACAGGTCGCGTTCCAGACGCGCAGCTATCTGCTGTTCGGCAGCGACCAGGTCGAGAGGACCACGCCGCCGCGCTACTTCAACTCGGCGTTCCTCGTGGATCCGCACGGAACGGTGGCCGCGGTGTACCGCAAGATGCACCTGGTCCCGTTTGGCGAGTACGTGCCGGTGAAGCGGCTCCTGTTCTTCGTCGGGCCGCTCGTGGAGGCTGTCTCCGATTTCTCGGAAGGCGATCGGATGGTGACGCTGCCGGTGGCCGGGCACCCGGCCAGCACGGCCATCTGCTACGAGGTGGTCTACCCCGACCTGGCTCGCCAGGCCACGCGCCTCGGCAGCCAGTTGCTGACGACGATTACCAACGACGCGTGGTTCGGGCGGTCGTCCGCGCCGTGGCAGCATTTCGAAATGGCATCGCTCCGGGCCATCGAGCAGGGCAGGTACCTGGCGCGGTCGGCGAACACGGGCATCAGCGGCATTGTCGATCCGTACGGCCGGGTGGTGATGCGCAGCGGTCTCTTCGAGCAGGCATCGCTCGTGGGCGAAATCCGCTTCCTGACCTCGCGCACCATCTACTCGCGAACCGGCGACGTCTTCGTGTACGCCTGCGCCCTCGCGACGCTGGCGGCCCTCCTCGTCACCATGCGGCGGAGGGTGCGATACTGAGAAGGCGGCCTGCCCTGAGCGAGCGGAGCGAGTCGAAGGGAGAGGCGGAGGGCGGACAGGCGGAAACGGAAAACGCACGACCGCCCTGGTCGGGTAGTTGACAACTGAGAATCGAGAATTGAGGCCGGCCTGGCGGCATGCGGGCCGCAAACCGCGAGCCGCAAGGCGCGGGCGGGAGCGTGCTGGGCCGCGAGCCGGATGGAGGTGTCTGTGGCGATTGTGCTCGACGAACTCGTTCGGCGATACCAGGACCTGGTGAAGCGATCTTCCGAGCTGCGGAGTTATCTTTGACCGAGCCACGCCGCGCGAGGAACTGACCCGCCTCGAGACCCAGACTGCTGAGCCCGACTTCTGGAAGGACCAGGCCGAGGCGCAGAAAGTGCTCCAGCGCCGTCGCCGCCTCGAGCAGGAAGTCGAGATGGTGGACACGCTGAAGACGCGCGAGGACGACCTGTCGGTACTCGTCGAGTGGGCGCAGCAGGGAGAGGCCGTCGAGCACGACCTGGGCGAGGCGCTTGACGCGCTCGGCCGCGACGTGGATGCGGCCGAAACGAAGAAGATCCTGGGCGGCGTGCATGACCAGAAGAACGCCATCGTCACCATCCACCCGGGCGCCGGCGGGACCGAGTCGCAGGACTGGGCCGAGATGCTGCTGCGGATGTACCTGCGCTGGACCGAGCGCAAGGGGCTTCACCGCGAGGTGATGGACTATCAGCCGGGCGACGAGGCGGGGATCAAGAGCGCGACTCTCACGATCAGCGGCGACTACGCGTACGGGATGCTCTCGGCCGAGGCCGGCGTGCACCGGCTGGTGCGGATCTCGCCGTTCGACCAGGCGGCCCGCCGCCACACGTCGTTTGCTTCGGTGTACGTCTGGCCCGAGTTGCCGGACGATGTCGAGGTGGAGATCGACGAGAAGGACCTGCGGATCGACACGTATCGGTCGAGCGGTTGTGGCGGTCAGCACCTCAACGTCACCGATTCGGCGGTCCGGATCACGCATCTCCCGTCCGGGATCGTCGTCACCTGCCAGAACGAGCGATCGCAGGGGCGCAACCGTGACTCGGCGATGAAGGTGCTGCGTTCGCGCTTGTACGACTTGAAGATGAAGGAGCAGCAGGCCAAGCTGGACCAGTTGGGCGGCGAGAAGCGGGAGATCGCGTTCGGCAGCCAGATCCGGAGCTACGTGCTTCACCCGTACCAGATGGTGAAGGACCACCGGACCAAGGAGGAAGTGGGCGACATCAACCGCATCCTCGACGGCGACATCGACATCTTCATCAAGGCCTACCTCAAGCAGAAAGCCGCCGGCACGCTGGGCCAGCCGTCTGCGGCGGACAACGACTAGCGGCGGAAAGCGGACGGCCGGCAGCGGGTAGCCGTCGGCTGTCGTCTGCCAGCTGGCTGCTGTCCGATTGTCTGTTGACTTTGTCAATTCACTTACTAGACAATTAGCCCGTGCTGACGAGAAAGTCGAAGTACGGCCTGAAGGCGCTGCTGCTCCTGGCGCGCGAGTACGACCGCGGGTCGATTCCTGCCTCCGAACTCTCCGAGCGGGAGGAGATTCCCGAGAAGTTCCTGCAGCTGATCCTGCTCGAGCTGAGGCGGCGCGGGATCGTGCGGAGCCGGCGGGGGCAGGGCGGCGGCTATCAACTGGCCCGGGATCCCGCGACGATCAACTTCGGCGAGGTGCTGCGCGCGCTCGACGGCCCGCTGGCCCTCACTCCCTGCGTCAGTCAGACGGCGTACCAGCACTGCGACGAGTGCGCGGACGAGCAACAGTGCGGCATCCGCCTGGTGATGAAAGACGTTCGGGACGAAACGGCCCGCATCCTCGAAGGGGCGAGCCTCGCGAGCGTCAATCGGGCCGTGGATCGCGGAGCCCGGCGCCGCCGCTGAGCGGTTCGCTGCCCGGGCGGTTTCGAGGAGTGTCACGATGCGGCAGTTGAGGTTCCTGCTTCTTCTCGGCGTCGGCGTGCTCGCCGCTGGCGCCGTCCCTGTGTGCGCCCAGGCGCAGCCGACCGTGCTGCTCAACGTGTCCTACGACCCGACACGCGAGTTCTACCAGGAGATCAACGCGGCGTTCAACCGCGGTCGGGTGGGCAAGGGCGGTCAGCCCCTGACGATCAACCAGTCGCACGGCGGGTCGGGAATGCAGGCGCGGTCGGTGATTGACGGCCTCGAGGCCGACGTGGTGACGCTGGCGCTGGCCTACGACATCGACGCCATCCAGCAGCGCGGGCTCATCGCCAGTGGGTGGCAGAAGCGACTCCCCGAGAACAGCACGCCCTACACCTCGGTCATCGTGTTCCTCGTCCGGAAGGGGAATCCCAAGGGAATCCGCGACTGGAACGACCTGGCCAAACCCGGCACGGCGGTGATCACGCCCAATCCGAAGACCTCGGGCGGCGCCCGCTGGAACTACCTGGCCGCGTGGGGCTTCGCGCGCTGCCGGTCCGGCGGCAGTGACGCCACGGCCCGCGACTTCGTGACGCGCCTGTTCCGGAACGTGCCGGTGCTCGATTCCGGCGCGCGCGCGGCGACCACCACGTTCGTGCAGCGCGGCATCGGCGACGTGCTGATCGCGTGGGAGAATGAAGCGCTGCTGGCGGTTGAGAAGATCGGGAAGAACCAGGTCTCGATTGTCGTCCCGTCGATGACGATTCTCGCCGAGCCGCCGGTCTCTGTCGTGGATCGCGTCGTCGATCGGCGGGGAAGCCGGCGCCAGGCGGAGGCGTACCTGCAGTTCCTCTATACGCCCGAGGCGCAGGAGATTGCCGCCAGGCACCACTTCCGCCCGAGAAACCCCGATGTCCTGGCGCGCTACCGGACCCGGTTCCCCGCCGTCCGGACGCTGGCGATCGACCGCGACTTCGGCGGCTGGGCGGCCGCGCAGAAGACGCACTTCGACGAGGGCGGGATCTTCGACCAGATCTTCCAGCGGGGGAAGTAGGGGCTGATGAGGCCGCGTCTGCGCCGCCACGTGCTGCCAGGATTCGGGCTCTCGCTCGGCTTCACGCTGTCGTACGTCTGCCTGCTCATCCTGATTCCCCTCACCGGCGTGGTACTGAGAGCGCGCAGCATCACCTGGCCGGAGTTCGTCGCGTCGGTGACCAGTGAACGCGCGCTGGCCGCGTTCGGGTTGAGCCTGGGCGCGGCGGTCGTCGCGGCCGTCGTGAACGGCGTCTTCGGGTTGCTGGTTGCCTGGGTGCTGGTGCGCTACCGCTTTCCCGGGCGGCGCCTGATCGACGCGTGCGTAGACCTGCCGTTCGCGCTCCCGACCTCGGTGGCCGGCATCGCGCTGACGACGGTGTATTCACCTGCCGGCTGGCTGGGGCAGCAACTGGCTCCGCTGGGCATCCAAGTGGCGTTCACCCGACTGGGTGTGATCGTCGCCTTGACGTTCATCGGCCTGCCCTTCGTCGTGCGCGCCGTGCAGCCGGTCCTGGAAGATCTCGATCGCGAGATCGAGGATGCGGCGGCCAGCCTTGGTGCGACCAGGTGGCAGACGTTCCGGCACGTCCTGTTGCCCTCGATCCTGCCGGCGTTGCTGACCGGCGTCACGCTCGCCTTCGCCAGGGCGCTCGGCGAGTACGGCTCGGTCGTCTTCATCTCGGGCAACCTCCCGTTCCGCACGGAGGTCATCACGTTGCTGATCGTCGCGAGGCTGGAGCAGTTCGACTACGCGGGCGCCACCGCGATGGCGTCGATGATGCTCGGCGTGTCGTTCCTCATCCTCCTGACGATCAACCTGCTGCAGGCGTGGAGCCGGCGACGAGGCGCCCTCGCATGATGGCCGGCACCGATCGCCGAACCGAGTCGAGGGTCGTGCGCTGGACGCTGACCGCCGTCGCGCTCGCGTTCCTGCTGTGCTTCCTGTTCGTGCCCCTCGCTGTTGTCTTCATGCAGGCCTTCGCCGAGGGCGTCCGCGCCTACTGGATGGCGCTCGTCGAACCGATGTCGCTCGCCGCGCTCCAGTTGACGGCGCTGGCGGCGCTGGTCGCGGTGCCCGCCAACACGCTGTTCGGCCTGGCCGCCGCGTGGGCGATCGCCAGGTTCGACTTTCCCGGCCGCGGCCTGCTGATCACGCTCATCGACCTGCCATTTGCCATCTCGCCCGTCGTCTCCGGCCTCGTCTTCGTGCTGATGTTCGGGGCGCAGGGCCTGCTCGGCCCATGGCTCATCGCGCACGACATCAAGATCGTGTTCGCGGTGCCCGGCATCCTGCTGGCCACGATGTTCGTCACCGTGCCGTTCGTCGCGCGGGAACTGATCCCGGTGATGCAGGAACAAGGCTCGGAAGAGGAGCAGGCGGCGCTGGCGCTCGGGGCGAGCGGGTGGCAGATGTTCCGGCGCGTGACGCTGCCGAATATCCGCTGGGCGCTGCTCTACGGCGTGGTGCTGTTGAACGCGCGCGCGATCGGCGAGTTCGGCGCGGTGTCGATGGTGTCGGGGCACATCCGCGGCCAGACGAACACGGCCGCGCTGCACGTCGAGATCCTGTACAACGAGTACAACTTCGCGGCCGCATTCGCCGTGGCGTCCGTGCTGGCGCTGATGGCGCTGGCGACGCTCGCGGCCAAGAGCATCGTCGGCCGGCGAATTACGCAGTAGGTGACGATGGGACGTGACCTGTGAGCATCGAAGTTGTCGGGTTGACCAAGCGGTTCGGGACGTTCGTGGCCATCACGGACGTGAGCCTCCGTGTCGAAACGGGCGAGCTCGTGGCCTTGCTCGGCCCGTCCGGGTCGGGCAAGACGACGCTGCTCAGGGTCATCGCGGGGCTCGAGATCCCCGACGCGGGCAGCATCCTGTTCGACGGGCAGAACTCCACCGACCGCCGGATCGCCGATCGCCGCGTGGGTTTCGTCTTCCAGCACTACGCGCTGTTCCGGCACATGTCGGTCTTCGAGAACATCGCGTTCGGCCTCCGCGTCCGGCCGCGCGACCGCCGGCCGACGCGCGCGGACATCGAGCAGCGGGTCCATCGCCTGCTCGATCTGGTGCAGCTCGAAGCGATGGCCGACCGGTTTCCCTCGCAGCTGTCCGGCGGTCAGCGCCAGCGGGTCGCGCTGGCGCGCGCGCTCGCCGTCGAGCCGCAGGTGCTCCTGCTCGACGAGCCGTTCGGCGCCCTCGACGCGAAGGTCCGCAAGGAGCTGCGGCGCTGGCTCAGGCGGCTGCACGACGACCTGCACGTCACCAGCATCTTCGTCACCCACGACCAGGAGGAGGCGCTCGAGGCCGCTGACCGGGTGGTCGTCATGAACCAGGGGCGCGTCGAGCAGGTGGGCACGCCTTCCGAGGTATATGCGCGGCCAGCCACGCCGTTCGTCTACGACTTCCTGGGCGACGTGAACCTGTTTCGCGGGCGCATCGAGCGGGGCAAGGCGTACATCGGGCCGCTCGAGTTCGACGCGCCGGGCCACGCCGATCGCGAGGCGCGGATTGCCACCCTCTATATCCGGCCCCACCAGCTCGAGATCGACCGCGTGGACAACGGCGAGCAGCAGTTCCGGGCGCGCGTCGCCCGCGTGAATCCGGCAGGGCCGTTCGTGAAGGTGGACCTGGTGGCGGAGTGGGGGGACCCGGTGCGGGTCGAGCTGTCGCAGGAACGCTACCTGGCGCTGGCGCTCGAAGCGGGGACGGAGGTGTTCGTCCGTCCCAAGGACATGAGCATCTTCATTGCTTGATTCCGCCGGGCTGCGTCCCCGCGATGAACGCCTCGCTGATCGCGCCCGGCGAATCGCCAGGCATCGGCTGGCCGGTGGTCCGGTCGATGTTGACGAACACGATGTTGCCGGGCGCTTCGAAGGTCGGCGGGTTCTGGCGGTCGCCCCGCGCGTCGATGTAGACCTTCATGAAGTCGATCCAGATCGGCAGCGCCGCGAGCGCCCCTGTTTCCGACGGCCCCAGCGGCTTCTTGTCGTCGTGTCCCACCCACACGCCTGCCGTGATGCCGGGGTCGAACCCCGTGAACCACGCGTCGGTGTAGTCGTTCGTCGTCCCCGTCTTGCCGCCCAGCGGCCACTCGAGCGCCGCGGCGGCGGCACCCGTCCCGCGCTGCACCACGCCCCGCATGAGGCTCGTCATCACGTACGCCGTGTCCGCGGGGATCGCCTCGCGCGGCTGCGGCCGGGTCTCCTCGAGCAGGTTGCCCTGCCGATCGACGATCTTGAGAATCTGGTAGGGCTTCATCAGCACGCCCTGGTTCGGGAACACCGAGTAGGCGGCTGTTACCTCGAGCAGGCTGGCTTCGGCCGAGCCGAGGGCCAGCGACAGGTAGGGCTCCATCGGGCCGTGGAACCCGAACCGCCGCGCGTACTCCACCACGTGCTTTGGCCCGACCTGGTCCATCGTCCGCACCGCGGGGATATTGCGCGACTGCTCGAGGGCTCTCCGCAGCGTGATCGCGCCCTCGTACTTGCCATCGTAATCGCGCGGCGAATAGGGCGGCTGGCCTGCGCCCGCCGAGTAGGACACCGGCGTGTCGAGCAGGACCGTGGTGGGCGTGAACCCGCGGTCGATCGCCGCGGTGTAGACGACCGGCTTGAATCCCGATCCCATCTGGCGGTACGCCTGCGTGGCGCGGTTGAACTTGCTCCGCGCAAAGCTCAGCCCCCCCACCATCGCCCGGATCTGGCCCGTCTTGTTGTCGATCGCCAGCACCGCGCCGTCCACGAGCGGCGTCTGCTCGAGCGTTACGGTGAGGGCGCCGGCGGTGTCATCCACCTTCTGCACGCGGACCTCGATCAGGTCGCCGGGCTTGAGCATCTCGGCCGCTGACGCGCGTCTCGTCCACGCCACCCCCGCCTTGCCGAGATCGGCGGCGTAGCGGCCGATGCGGAGGCGCACGGAGCCAGAGGGCACGGGCCGCTGAGCGAGCGGCACGGGACTCGACGTCTTCGACGGCGCCGGGGCCTTCTTCGCCGTCCCAATCGCCATCACCACGGCGGGCACCACCTGCTCGGGGACGATAAGGCGTTCCCACCGATCCTCTCGGTACTGTTCGAGGGACCGGCCCTCCGCGAAAAGGTTGCGGCGCGGTTTCCGGAACCCGCGCCGCTTGTCGAGCTTGCGAAGCCCGGCATCGAGCGCGCGGTTGGCGCCAATCTGTAGATCCACGTCCAGCGACGTGTAGACCGAGAGGCCGTTCTCGTAGAGTTGCTTGGCGCCGTACTTCCGTTCCAGGTACTTCCGGACTTCCTCGACGAAATACGGCGCGATCGATTCTTCCTGGGTGGGCTGCCCGCGGGCCTCGATCGGCTTCTTTGTCGCCTCGGCGGCCATGGCCTTCGTGATGTAGCCTTCCTCCGCCATCCGGTCCAGCACGTAATTGCGGCGCCGCAGCGCCCTGCGCATGTCCACGAACGGACTCTGGCGCTCCGGGGTCTGGATGATGCCCGCAATCGTCGCGGCCTCTTCGAGCGTCAGGTCCTTCGACCGCTTGTTGAAATACAGGCGCGACGCCGCCTCGACGCCGTAGGCGCCGTGGCCGAAGTAAATCTGGTTGCAGTAGAGCGTGAAGATCTCGCGCTTGGTGTAGCGCCGCTCGATCTGGATGGCCAGCAGCGCTTCCTTGATCTTCCGTTCCCACGTCTTCTCGTCCGTGAGGAAGAGCTTGCGCGCAAGCTGCTGCGTCAGCGTGCTGGCGCCCGCCAGGCGCCGCTTGAACACGTCCTCGGCCGCCGTGATGACGATGCGCGAGACGCTGATGCCGAAGTGCTGGTCGAAATCGGCGTCCTCGGCCGAGATGATCGCCTGATGCAGCCTCGGGGAGATCTCCTCGAATTTGACCACGACCCGCCGCTCGGTGGCGAACTCCCCGATGACATGGCCGTTCGCGGCGTAGACGCGAGTGATGGTGTTCGGCGTGTAGTCGTCGAGGGCGGAGATCTGCGGCAGATCGCCAGCGTAGGCAAACAGCACACCGCTGACGATGCCGAGCACCGCGGCGAGGACGAACAGCGCGACCAGCCCGGCATGACGGGCGATACGAATGACGACGTGGGTCACGAGGGAATTCTAATGGAAAACGGGAAATCCTACATTCCCTGTCCTACCGTCGGCCGCCGCGCGATGGCGCACCGCCGGAGGACCGTCCGCCGCTGGCGCCCTGGGACGACCCGCCAGGCGACCGCCCGCCGCTGACGCCGGACGAGGATGGGCTCGACGGACGCGCACCCCGCGTGTCAGGCGTGGAATAGCTGCGCGGGGAGGGCGCCGACGGCGCGGAGTACGAGCGCGGCGCCGAGCCGGACGGTGCGGAATACGAACGAGGTTCCGACGACGGCGCCGAGTATCGCGACGAGTACGAGCGCCGGTCGTCAGAGGGCCGCGCGGTGGAATTGGAACGCGGAACAGCAGAAGGCCCGGGCGACGAGTACGCGCGAGGCGCCTGGGACGGGGCCGAGCCGGAGTACGCCCGGGGCTGTGAAGACTCGGGCGACGTGCGAGGCGAGGCCTGGGAACGCGGCGCCGCGGCGCCGCCGGGGGCGTCACGATACTGCGGTCCCACCGTCGATCGGAACCGCTCCGGGGAGGGCAGCGTCTGCCCCGGAGACGCGAAGGGTCGCGTGTCGTAGCCGCGCGAACGGGCCGCAGCGCCAGGTTCCGATTGCCGGAGCCTCTCGCCCGGGACCTCTTGCGTGCGCCCGTACGGCGAGCCTGGGTCGTCAGTCCACGACCGCTGTGCCACGTTCGGGCGGGCCGGCATCGACGGACCGCCGCGCGTGGCCGCCCAGCCCTGGTTCACGCCGACGCGCTGTTCGGCGACAGCCTGTGCACGATCGTACGGCGATCCGGACTGTTCGCCCCAGCGCCGGGTGACGGCCGTCCCCGGAACCGTGGGTCCGGTGCGTCTCACCGCGAAGGCCGACCGCTCCACCGCCCGCAGGCGGTCGGCGCGCAACGCGACGGAAGGCACGAGGTGGGAGCGGCCAAAGCTGCGGTGAGGGACGACCGTCCACCCCGTCCACGGACTGTGCCGCGAGCCGGTCGAGAACCCGAACGACAGGCCGAACACCGGGCCGTCATCGTAGCCCAGCGGACACCAGCTCACGTAGTCGGTCGCGAGCCCCCACGACACCCAGGCCGGTCCCCAGTGAGCCGCGGGAATCCAGAACCAGCCGCGCGTGCCGTGACCCCACCGGCCATAGTGGTGGGTGGGCCACGTCCAGCGGCCGTCGCCGACAAACGTCCAGCCCCAGCCGTAGGGCTGCCAGGTTCCCTCGTAGTAAGGACGCCAGTCGGCCGACACGCGCGGATACCACACTGATCCGCCGTACTCGGGAGCGTTGTCCCACGTGCCATCGCGATCGAACGTGCCGCCGTAGACCTGGAGGTCCGGAGGCAGGTAGGCGTTGGAGCGCGTGCCCACGCGTTCGGCGCGCAAGCTGTCGGCCCAGTCGTAGAACGTATCCGCCTGGGCGGAATTGAACGCACGCGTAGACGCGATGCCCTGGCCCTTTGTCCCCGTCGTGCGCTGACCGGCCCGTACGGCGATGGACGTTCCATCCGCGTCGAGGACCGCTTCCCCGCGCACGACCGCCACGTCCACGCTCGGCCGCCCGGACGTCACGATCGTCGAAAGCCGGTACTCGCCGCTGGTGATGAACCGGATCATGCCCGCCGGCGCGTCCACCTGGTAATCACGGCGCGCCTCGCCCTCGAGCTGGCTCGACACGATGAAGGCGATGCGGCCTCCAAGCAGGCGCATCAGGCCGCCAGCCAGCAGGTCGAGGGTGGTGTTGCGATCGAGATCGAGCACGCTGCCGTCCGGCAGGAGCACCTCGAGCCGGCCGGTCTCAGTGCGCAAGCGATCGCCTTCGAGCAGCGGCATGTTCTCGACCGCCGCCTCTCCCAGGCCGTTCCGCTCGAGGACCGCAGTCCCCTGCACGACGGAAATATGCGCGGGGGTGGCGAGGTCACCGGGCTCGGCCTGGGCGTAGGCCGTGCCGGCGGCGACCAGGCACACGGCGACCGTGACGGCGACCGTGACGACGGACAGAAGACGGCGGGACATGAAGGCTCCCAACGGTCTGATAGTGGCAGCCTGGCCGCTGAATTATACACCTTCGGGCGTCACGTAGGGGCCCACGTGATATGCTTGCGATTGACAATGTCTCACTCATATTTTATAGTAACAAGTGCCTAAGGTGTCGGCTTCCAGGTTTCGTGCTGTGCGACCCTTGGTGCGAAATTTCGCCGTTGAGGCGCCCTGCTGAGGTAGACCGCATATGAGCAAAATCATCGGAATCGATCTGGGAACCACCAACTCCGTCGTGGCCGTGATGGAAGGCGGCGAGCCGACCGTCATTACCAACCCTGAAGGCGGACGGCTCACGCCGTCGGTGGTGGGATTCACGAAGACGGGGGAGCGGCCGGTTGGCCAGGTGGCCAAGCGGCAGGCTGTGACCAACCCCGAGAACACCATCTTCTCGATCAAGCGGTTCATGGGACGCCGCTTCGACGAGGTGACCGAGGAGATGACGATGGTGCCCTACAAGGTGACCCCGGGGCCCAACGGCGACGTCCGGGTGAAGGCGCAGGGCAAGGACCACACGCCGCCGGAAATCTCTGCGATGATCCTGCAGAAACTCAAGCAGGCGGCCGAGGAGCACCTGGGGCAGCCCGTCACGCAGGCGGTCATCACCGTCCCGGCCTACTTCAACGACGCGCAGCGCCAGGCCACCAAGGACGCCGGTCAGATCGCCGGCCTCGAGGTGAAGCGCATCGTCAACGAGCCGACGGCCGCGGCGCTCGCCTATGGTCTCGACAAGAAGAAGGACGAGACAATCGCCGTGTATGACTTCGGCGGCGGCACGTTCGACATCTCGATCCTCGAGGTGGGCGAGGGGGTCGTCGAGGTGAAGTCCACCAATGGCGACACGCATCTGGGCGGCGACAACCTCGACCACCGGATCATCGACTGGATCATCTCCGAGTTCAGGAAGAGCGACGGCATCGATCTTGGCAAGGACCGCATGGCGCTCCAGCGGCTGAGGGAAGCGGCGGAGAAGGCCAAGATGGAGCTGTCCACGGTGACCGAGACCGACATCAACCTGCCGTTCATCACGGCGGACCAGGCGGGGCCCAAGCACCTGTCGCTCAAGCTCTCGCGCTCGAAGTTCGAGCAGTTGGTCGAGGACTTGATCCAGAGGACGGTGGGCCCGACCAAGCGCGCGTTGACCGACGCCGGCGTGGACCCGTCGAAGATCGACGAGGTGGTACTCGTGGGCGGGTCGACCCGCATCCCGCGCGTGCAGCAGGTGGTGCGCGAGCTGTTCGGCAAGGAACCGCACAAGGGCGTCAACCCGGACGAAGTCGTCGCGGTGGGCGCCGCGATCCAGGCTGGCGTGCTGGCCGGTGAGGTCAAGGACCTCCTGCTGCTCGACGTGACCCCGCTCTCGCTCGGCATCGAGACGCTGGGCGGCGTGATGACGACGCTTATCCCGAGGAACACGACGATCCCGACGCGAAAGGGCGAGGTGTTCTCAACGGCGGCCGACGACCAGACGCAGGTCGAGGTGCACGTGCTGCAGGGGGAGCGGCAGTTCGCCCGCGACAATCGCACGCTGGGCCGCTTCAATCTGGTCGGGTTGCCGCCGGCGCCGCGCGGGATGCCGCAGATCGAGGTGACGTTCGACATCGACGCCAACGGCATCGTCAACGTGCAGGCGAAGGACAAGGGGACCGGCAAGGAGCAGAAGATCACCATCACCTCGTCGAGCGGCCTGAGCAAAGACGAAGTGGACCGCATGATGCGCGAGGCCGAGTCGCACGCCGAGGACGACAAGAAGCGGCGTGAGGTGACCGACGCGCGCAACCAGGCGGACGGGCTGATCTACCAGATCGAGAAGACGCTCTCCGAGAACAAGGCCAAGGTACCGGCGTCCGACGTGACCCGCATCGAGTCGGCGATTGCGTCGCTGAAGAAGGCGTCGGAAGGCGACGACGCCGCGGCGATTCGCTCGGGGACGGACGAGTTGCAGAAGGCGTCGCACGCGATGGCCGAAGCGCTCTACAAGCAGGCGCAGAGCGGCCCGGCCGCGGGCGGGCCGGCGGGCGAGGCGCCCACGCCGGGCGCGGCACCGGGCGCCGGCGCGAGCGGCGACGTCATCGACGCCGAAGTAGTGGACGACGACAAGAAATAGCTGGCAGCGGACAGCTCACAGCTGGCAGCCTGCAGTGGCTGGCAGCTGACGATGGACGGCCGAGTGTTCGGATCCGGCAACACCGATGGATCTGTACGACATTCTCGGGGTGGAGCGGGACGCCGGTCTGCCCGACATCCGTCGGGCCTACCGGCGCCTGGCCCGCAAGTTCCATCCCGGTATCAACCCGGGGGACCGTGAGGCCCACGCGCGCTTTGGCCAGATCACGGCGGCGTTCGAGACGCTGAGTGATCCGGAGCGCCGCCGCGCGTACGACGCGGGAGTGTCCGAGGACCCATGCGCGGCGGACTTTTCGTTCGGGTTCGAAGGATTCGATTTCTCGGTCGACGTGACGTCGGAGCACCAGGCGTCCACCTTCGGCGACCTGTTCGCGGACGTCCTGGCGCGGAGCGCAGGGCCGTCGGCCGCGGCAGGTCAGGAGGCGGGCGCCGACCTCCAGTCCAGCCTATCGGTCTCGTTCCAGGAGGCGATGACTGGCACGGAACAATACGTGGCGCTGACGCGGCAGGCGCCGTGCCGGACCTGCGCCGGGAGCGGTGCCCTGCCGGTGGACCCGGTGACGTGCGCCGGATGCCAGGGGCGAGGCCAGGTCCGCACGGCTCGCGGGCACATGGTGTTCACGAAGCCATGTGAGGCATGTCGAGGCACGGGACAGCGCTGTGAAACCACGTGCCGGTCCTGTCGGGGCGAAGGGCTCGAGTCGCGCGCGGAGAGCGTGGGCGTACACGTGCCGGCCGGTGTCACCGATGAGGCCCAGGTGCGGATTCCGGGACGCGGGCAGGCGGGCCGGCGCGGCGGCCGGGCGGGAGACCTGATTCTGTCGGTTCGCGTGAGGCCGGACCCGTTGTTCCGTCGCGAGGGCGACGACCTGCACCTGGTGGTGCCGGTCGCCCTGCATGAGGCGGCGCTCGGCGCGAAGATCGACATCCCGACCTTTGACGGCCCGGTGCGGCTGCGCGTGCCGCCCGGCACGCAGTCGGGGCAGCGGTTGCGGCTGCGCGAGCGCGGGGCGCCGTCGCTGCGCACCGGCGGGAGGGGCGATCTGTTCGTGGAGGTGCGGCTGGTCCTGCCGACGCTCCTCGACGAGCGTTCGAAAGAGTTGGTGCGCGAGTTCGGCCAGATCAACGGCGGCAACGTGCGCCGGGGTCTGTGGGACGACCAGTTGTGAGTGTCTCATAACCCGGTCGAGCCGGAACTAAAGAGACTAGGCCGGGTTATGAGCGGCCTTCGGCCGACAACCGCGATTTCTTTCCCCGACGTCGAAGACTTCGCGCACGAGGGACTGATGGTGACCACATGGTGACCAAGACGGCCGGCAAGGCCTACTACATGATCAGCGCCGTCGCGCAGAAGTACAACATCCACCCGCAGACGCTGCGGTTGTACGAGCGGGAAGGGCTGCTGAAACCCTCGCGCACCGAGGGGAACACCCGCCTCTACTCCGAAGAGGACCTCGAGCAGCTCGAGACCGTCCTGTCGCTGACCCGCGACCTGGGCGTGAACCTCGCGGGTGTCGAGATCGTCCTGAACATGCGACGCACGATCGAGCGCATGCAGCATGAGGTCAACGAGTTCATGGTGTACGTCAAGCACGAGCTCGCGCGGGGCCTCGACGACTGGGAGCAGCGGCTGAACACGGCGCTCGTCAGGTCGTCGCCGACCGACCTGGTGCGCGCGTCGGCCGCGCCTCCCCCGGCTCGCCCGCCGGCGGCTGCCGGCGGGGAGGGGCCCAGAATGGACGCCGTTCCGGCGGCCAGGGCCGGGAAGCCCCGACCGGAGGTATCATGAGGTCGTGAGCCACCCGCCACGCGAGCAGACGCCGGAGGCGGTCACCCTGCAGGCCTACCTCCAGGAGATCGCCCGGCTGCCGCGGCTCACCCAGGGCGAGGAGCAGGAGCTCGGCGCCCGCATTCAGCGCGAGCGCGACGACGAGGCGCTGAAGCGGCTGGTGGAAGCCAATCTCAGGTTCGTCGTCTCCTACGCCAAGCGGTACCGCAACCTGGGCGTCGGGTTCCTCGACTTGATCCACGAAGGCAATCTCGGGCTGCTCGAAGCGGCCCGGCGCTTCGATCCCTCCCGCAACGTCAAGTTCATTACCTACGCCGTCTGGTGGATTCGGCAGGCGATCATGCACGCGCTCTCAGGTCAGCGCCGCGCGTTTGCACTTCCGACAAAGCTCTCGGCCGTGGCCAGTCGGTTCGGCCGCGACGTGATCGACCTCGCCGCCCGCCTGGACCACACGCCGTCAGCCGAGGAGATCGCGGAGGTTCTGGGCATCTCGGCGGCCGAGGCCGCCGCACTGCAGTACGTGTCGGGCAACGACGTGTCGCTCAGCGACCCGGTCAGCCAGGACGAGGAGGACGGCCGCGAACTGGGCGAGACGCTGCCGCAGCACACCGTGCCGCCCGCCGAGGACGCGTTGCTGCACGAGGCGCTACTCGCGCAGCTCGAGGCGGCGATGGCCGACCTCGCCCCCAAGGAACGCGAAGTGATGGCCATGCGCTTCGGGCTCGGCGGCCAGGAACCGCTGACGCTTCAGGAGGTCGGCGAGCGCCTGGGCATCTCGCGGGAGCGGGTCCGCCAGCTCGAGTCGCGCGCGAAAGAGAAGATCCGTCGCGGGAGCAAGGCCGGCGAGCTGCGTTCACACTTGAACTGAAGCGGACACCCGCGACGCCGCGGTGCCGTACGCTGCGACGCTGCGCGCCGCGATTCACGGTTTCCTTCGGCCGCGAAGTCGGGCACAATACTCGACACGATGCCCTGCCCGATCTGTGACGACACCCGGTGGAAGATTGTCGAGCGCGGCGGTGTGCGCCGCGCGGCCCGGTGCGAGTGCTGGCGCGCAGCCAACATCGAGCGGCTCGTCGCCGACGCGCGCATCCCGCGTCGCTACCAGCACTGCAGCCTCGACAACTTCGTGGCCTACGAGAACGAGCGGCTGCAGAATGCGGTGGTCCGCGCCCGCCGGTTCGCCGAGGCCTTTCCCGTGGTGGATAAGGGGCTGTTCCTCATCGGCCCGCCGGGTATCGGGAAGAGCCACCTCGCCGTTGCCGTGCTCGAGCAGGTGATGACCACGCGGGGCGCGCGCGGCCTGTTCTACGACGTGCGCGACCTGCTGAAGGTCATCCGCAACACCTACGACCCGGTCGTGAAGGCGACCGAGTTCGAAGTCCTGCGCCCGGTGATGTCGGCGGAGTTGCTGGTCCTCGATGACATCGGCGCCGAGAAGACCTCCGAGTGGGTGGAGGAGACGCTGAACCTGATCGTCACCACCCGCTACAACGAGCGACGCGTGACGATCTTCACGTCGAACTACGAGGAGAAAGAAGATCGATCGGATCCCGACTCGCTGCTATCGCGCGTCGGCTTCCGCATGCATTCGCGCCTCTACGAGATGTGCGAGTTCCTCGAGTACGACGGCGCCGACTATCGACACCGGCCGCCGAACGCGGGTTCCGAGGACCTGCTGGCGATGTGGAAGCTGCAGGATCGCCCGTCGGCCCTGCCTCGCCGCTCAGGCTCTCCGGTGCGTGCGCAACTCCGCAAGCCCGACCCGAAGGCCGACGTGGCCTGGCCCGGGGGGCGAGCCGGGAGCGGCCACTAGACATGGAGAATTTCTCCATCCTCCATTGACGGCGCAGGATCATGGCCATACCCCCCCTGGGTCTCTACTTGCACGTGCCGTTCTGCGCGGCAATCTGCAACTACTGCAACTTTAACCGCGGCTTGCTCGACGCCGACCTCAAGCGCCGGTACGTGGCGTCGTTGGTGCGGGAGATCCGCGCGGACAACGCGGGCCTGCCTTCGACCGTGCTCAGGCCAGGGAAGGCCCGCGCCATACCTGCGCCGGCCCGCGCCACACCTGCGCCGGCCCGCGCCACACCTGCGCCGGCCCGCGCCACATTGGGGCGAGCCGCCGATACCATCTACTTTGGCGGCGGCACACCGTCGCTGCTCGATCCTGCCGAGATCGCCGGGGCGATCCAAGCCTGTCGCGAGGCCTTCGAGGTGGAACCCGGGGCCGAGGTGACGATGGAGGCGAACCCGGAAACGGTGACCCCCGATCGTCTGGCCGCCTACCGTGCGGCAGGAGTCAACCGGCTCAGTTTCGGTGTCCAGTCCTTCAGGGACATCGAGCTTCACCGACTCGGTCGCCTGCACGACGCGGCGCGCGCGCGTGCGGCCGTGGCCGACGCGCGCGCGGCCGGCTTCGACAACCTCAGCCTCGACCTGATGCTGTGGCTGCCCGGCCAGTCGCGTGACGACGTCGGGACGTCGGTAGAGGAGTTGATCGCGCTCTACCCGGAGCACGCATCGCTCTACCTTCTGGAGATCTACCCGAACGCCCCGCTCGAGGACGAGATGGCGCGGGCCGGGTGGTCGCAGGCGCCCGACGATGATGCGGCGGACATGTACCTGGACGCGATGGAGCGGCTCGAGTCGGCCGGCTACGAGCAGTACGAGATCTCGAACGTGGCACGACCCGGCCGCCGGTCCCGCCACAACCTCAAATACTGGACCGACGGCGAGTGGCGTGGATTCGGCTGCGGCGCCCACTCGACAGTCGGGCACGTGCGGTGGAACAATGTTGCGTCCGCGTCCGAGTACGTCTCCCGCCTGGAGCACGACGTCTCGCCGGTGGCGGCGAGGCGGGAGTTGTCGCCGCGCGAGCAACTCGAGGAAGCGCTGTTCATGGAGTTGCGACTCTCCGACGGCGTGCGGCTGGAGCGGGTCCGCGAACACTACGGCGTAGACGTGTGGCAGCAGTGGGGCGAGCGCCTCGCGCCGTTCGAAGAAGCGGGCCTCCTGGAGCACGACGATCACCGCCTCCGGCTGACTCGCCGGGGGATGCTCCTGGCCAACGACGTAATGAGCGCTTTTCTCGAAGCCGGCAGTACGGTAAAGTAACTGCCTTCCCGACCATGTTCGTCAAGGAGGACTGAATGCGACTGACCTGGATCCCGTTTGGTTTCGACGACCGGCCCGCGCTGGCCGGACTCGCGCTCGCGGTGGCATTCGTGCTTGGGTCCGTGAGCCCCTCGTTTGCCCAGGCGACCACGCCACCGCAACAGCCGGCTGCCGCAGCGCAGCAGGTCCCGGCCAAGCCCGCGCTGGCGTTCCAGAACGACGCCGGGCTCATCATCCTGTACATCAAGGCGGACAAGACTGTCGATTTCGAGGACCTGATGAACAAGCTGAAGGAGGGTCTGTTGAAGATGGACGCTCCGGAAGCGAAGCAGCAGGCGGCCAGTCTGAAACTGTTCAAGAACCCGAACGTCCAGGGCGGTATCGCCGTCTACGTCATGTTCGCCGATCCGGTCGTCAAGAATATCGAGTACTGGTTCCTCCCGATCCTGTACAAGGCGTATCCGGCTGACGGCCAGGCGCTGCTGCAGAAGTGGACCGACTCCAAGGCCGCGACACCGGCGCCGACGATCTTCGACCTCGCCCTGGTCATGAAGATGCAGTAGTCGCGTGCGCGATGGCGGGGGCACCAGGGAAAGGCCCGCAGCCTCGCATCCAGGTCACGCACGCGCCATGGCCAGACCTCGGGGAGACGAATCTGTCGTCTCCCCGTTCCTTTTGTACGCCCTGGAGGTGCCGTGTCGCGTCGGTCGAGCCGTATGGCTGGCTGGCGCCAGGGCCTTTCCGTCCGCCGTCGATCTAAGCCTCGCCGCCGTTTCTGCCGATCTTCCTAAAGAGCCACCCTGCTGGCAGGGTCCGTCTACCTGTCGGCTCGTCGGTGGGCAGGTCAACCGAGGGCATGGCGGAAGGTCCGCCGCGAGCATGGATGCGTGAGCCCGGATGAAGGTGCTCCTCGTCGATGATGATCGTTCCACCAGGTACCTCATCGGCTGCGTGCTGACCAAGCGCTTCGGCTGCGAGGTGACCGAGGCGGGAGACGGCCGGCAGGCGCTGGAGGCGCTGTCGCACGACCGTTTTCACCTGGCGTTCCTCGACGTGCAGATGCCGGTGATGGACGGCCTCGAGACACTGCGAACCCTTCGTGAGTCTCCCGAGCACGCCGCCCTCCAGGTCGTGATGCTCACCGGCGAGCGCGACGAGACGATCATCCGGAAAATCCTCGAGCTTGGCGTGTTCGAGTACATGGTCAAGCCGCTCAACATGGCGAGGCTCGCCGACCGGCTTCGTCGAATGCTCCGGACGATCATCGCGCAGCGTGACGGCGCGCCAACCGATCCGGGCTGGTTCGGCCAGGCGCTTCGCCACATCGACGCGCCCCTCCTGATCATCGAGGGACGCACGCCGTTCCGGCGGTGTTTCGCGGAGACCTTCGGAGTGCACCGCCCGGTGATCGAGGCGGAGAGCGGCGTGGCCGGCATGCGGGATATCGTCGCCTCGAACCCGGGCGTGGTGTTCATCGGCGACGACCTGGGCGTGCTCAGCGAGCCGCTGCTGCTGCGGGCCACGATCTACTCGGTGGCTGGCGCGTTCGGCACGCCCGCGATACAGCGCACGTCGCGCTGGAATCCGCTGTCTGGTGACGAGCCGGGCGTGACGCTCTGCTTCCAGGCTCCATCGAGGGAGCACGAGTTCTGGCTGACTCTGCGGCCGATCAGAACAGCTTGAGGTTCGCGCCGACGTAGAGACGGTGCACGATGTCGGAGCCGATAACGGCTCCCGAGAAGCGGAACATCCGGTAGTCGATGCGCACCCGCAGCGGTCCGATCAGTTTCCTCTTCACCCCGCCACCCAGGTTGACGCCGAAGTTCGTCTCCGACAGGATGCCGAGTTCGTCGTTGTAGATCCCGGCTCCGGCCGTCGCGTAGAACTGCATCCCGCCCAACGCAATCGGCGTCTGCAGGAGGCCGTTCACCATGCCGGTGCGGATGTGGGGCGCACCCTGGGACAGGTCGTCGCCCGTGTCGCTGTATTCGAATTCGAATCCGACGATCACGAGCCCGACCCCGACAGCCACCCCCTTGGCGGGGCGGATCGATGGTCCTCCGGCGAGGCCGAGGAACCCGGTGATGTCGGCGCACGCCAGTGTGCCGAACCCGAGCAACGTGCCGACGAACACCACGGCGGCGACCACTCGCTGTAGGCGCATGCAAACCCTCCGTGACAATGATACTATCGGTCACCAGGAAAAACTTGCTTGGCACCCGCCCGGGCGTAGCCGCAGGAGGACGACATGGCAAGCTTAATCGGGGCGCGCGCGCTCCTGGCCTGCACACTGGCGGTCGCCGCCGTCGCGCTGCTGTCGGCCGACACGCTGGTGCTGCGCGACGGTCGGCGCATCACGGGCGACCTGATCGCCGTGCGGAATGGCACCATCGAGTTCCAGGAGCGCGGCGTCTCCAACAGCCGGCTGATTCGGTTGTCGCGCGACGAAGTCCGCAGGATCGAGATCGACGAGGACGGCGTGTCCGACGACCGCCCTGGGCCCGGCCGTTCAGGCGGAGGACCTTCGGGCGGGACGGGTGAGCGCGAGGTGACCGTGGCGGCCAACGTCGCCTGGACCGGCACGGGGATCGATATTCGCGCCGGGCAGATGGTCTCCTTCCGCAGCCGCGGCGAAGTGATCTGGGGCCCCGGGCGGAAGGACGGACCCCAGGGCGAGCGGAACTCCGAGTACAACGCGCAGCGCCCGATTCCCGATCGGCCCGCGGCCGCGCTGCTCGGGAAGATCGGCCGCGGCGCGGGCGCCTTCCTCATCGGCGACCAGGAGGGGCCGGTGCGGATGCGCGAGTCGGGCCGCCTGTTCCTCGGCATCAACGACGACTACCTTCTCGACAACCGGGGCTCGTTCGGGGTGACGATTTCGTACTGACGGGGCGGTGAGGGGCGCCGCGGCGACGGTGTCGAAGACACACTACTACAGCCAGCACACGGCGGCGTTCCGCGCCGAGCTCGGGCAGGTCCTGTCGCGACCGGTGCTGCGAGACTTGCATCGCCGGTCCGCGGCACGGCACCTGGTCGTCGCGCTTCGTCAGTTCGTGATCCTCGCGGCGTGCACATGGGCCCTCGTCCGCTTCACCCAGCCGCTCGTGTGGCTGCCGCTTGCGCTCGTTCAGGGCCTGACGATTTTCAACTTCACGGTCCTGCTGCACGAGGTCGTGCACCACGCGGTCTTCGCGCGCCGCCGCCCGGCGGCCGAGCGGCTGCTCGGGTTTCTGTACGCGGTGCCCAGCGGCATCTCGGCCACGCAGTTCACGCGCTGGCACCTCGACCACCATGCCGAGCTCGGCTCGAGCGAGGACGACCCGAAGCGGCATCACCTGTCGCCAAAGATCAACGCTCGGTGGTTCAAGCTGCTCTACGCCACCCCCGCGCTCTTTCCGATCTACTTCCGGGCCGCGCGGCGAGAGGGCACCACCTACCCGGGCGACATCCAGCGGCGAATTGCCGCCGAGCGGCGGCTGTCGATGGTGGCTCACCTGTCGGCGCTCGGTCTCATCTGGTGGCTGGCCGGCCCTGGCGCCGCCCTTCGCGCCTACATCATCCCCGTGTTCTTCGTCTTCCCGCTGGCGTTCACGCTGAATCGTCTCGGTCAGCACTACGACATCGACCCGACCGATCCGGCGAAGTGGACGACGCTGGTGCGCGGCAGCTGGTTCTGGGACTTCGCATTTCTCAACTCCAACTACCACCTCGAGCATCACTACTTCCCGGGCGTGCCGTTCTACCGCCTGCCTGCGCTCCAGCGGGCGCTCACCCCGTTCTACGAGCGGCGGGCATTCCGCTGGCGATCGTACGGGGGGCTCCTGCGCGGCTGGCTGCTGGAGAACCAGGCGCCACACACCAACTGGGCAGGTACGGCGAAGGACGAGCAGGTGGCGGCGGTCGAGGGCCACGGTCGCTAGGCGGCGCGGCTGGCCACCACGGCATTTCCGCGTTCATCGTCGCGCGCGACCCGGCGGAGAAGTATTTCCGCGACGTCACGCTCACGACGATTGGGGAGGGACCGGCGAGATTGGGCGGTTGGCCATCGCGGGGGAGATCCCGATATAATTCCTTTCTTCATCCGACCCTCCCCAGACACAAGGAGCGCTATGTCGGCCCAGATTGGCATCATCGGCGGCAGCGGCCTGTACGACATGGCCGAGCTGAGCGACCGCGAAGACGTCACGATGTCCACGCCGTTCGGCGATCCGTCTGGCCCGTACGTGCTCGCCACCCTGCGGGGCCGGCGCGTCGCGTTTCTCGCGCGTCACGGCGCCGGGCACCGGCTGATGCCGAGCGAGCTGAACTTCCGCGCGAACATCTACGGCTTCAAGACGCTGGGCGTCGAACGGATTCTCTCGGCCAGCGCGGTCGGGAGCCTCAAACTCGAATTCCCGCCGCAGGACATCGTCATTCCCGATCAGTTCTTCGATCGCACCAAGGGGCGCGTGAGCACGTTCTTCGGGCGCGGCCTGGTGGCACACGTGGCGTTCGCGCACCCGGTGTGCGCCGACCTGTCGCGCGCGGCGCACGAGTCGGCGGTGGCCGTCGGCGCCAGGGTGCACCTGGGCGGGACCTACGTGTGCATGGAGGGGCCGCAGTTCTCGACGCTGGCCGAATCGCAGCTGTACCGGTCGTGGGGAATGGACGTCATCGGCATGACCAACCTGCAGGAAGCGAAGCTCGCGCGCGAGGCGGAGATCTGCTACGCGACGCTGGCGCTGGTCACCGACTACGACTCCTGGCACCCCGAGCACGATTCGGTGACGGTGAAGATGATCGTCACCAACCTGCTGCAGAACGCGCGAACCGCGCAGGCGATCATCGCGGAGACGGTGGGCCGGCTGCCGACGGGCCGGTCGTGCCCGTGCGCCACCGCGCTGGCGAACGCGATCATCACCAAGCGGGATGCCATCCCGGCGCAGACCCGGCAGGACCTGCTGCCAATCGTGGGAAAGTACCTGTAGGAATAGCCGGCAGCGGACAGCAGATAGCGGACAGCAGACAGCAGACAGCCGCAGGCAGTAGTGGTCAGTGGCCAGTGGCCAGTGGATCACACGTCATCCACTGCCAGCCAACGCTTGACCACCGACAATTGGCCCATGACACCTGTCAACTGGCAACTGGCACTGACACCTGACACCTGACACCTGGCCACTGACACCAGCACACTCCTATGCGCATCATCGTGACCGGTTCGATTGCCTACGACTACCTGATGTCGTTTCCCGGCAGCTTCAGCGAGCACCTGCTGCCCGATCACCTTCAGCGCGTGAGCCTGAGCTTCCTGGTGGACAGCATGGACAAGCGCCGGGGCGGGTGCGCGCCGAACATCGCGTATACCCTGGCGCTACTCGGCGAGCGGCCCGTGCTGATGGGCACCGCGGGCCAGGACTTCGACGAATACCGGCACTGGCTGGACACCAAGGGCGTGGACACGTCGCTGGTGAAGCAGGTGCCCGGGAAGTTCACCGCCTCGTTCTTCTGCAGCACGGACCGCGACGGAAACCAGATCGCCTCCTTCTATACCGGGGCGATGGCGCACGCGGCGGAACTCTCGTTCGGCGCGGCGGGGAAGTGCGACCTGACGATCATCTCGCCCAACGATCCGACGGCGATGGCGGAATACGCGCGGGAGTGCCAGGCGCTCGGCATCCCCTACATCTACGACCCCAGCCAACAGGTGGCGCGAATCGGCGGTGACGACCTGAAGCGGGGCGTCTTCGGCGCGCACATCGTGATCTGCAACGACTACGAGTTCGAGATCATTCGCGAGAAGACGGGGATGGGCGAAGGGGCCATGCTCGAGCACGCCACCGCTGTCGTCGTCACGAAGGGTGAGAAAGGCGCGTCGATCATGCTGCGCGACAAGACGATCGACGTGCCGGCCGTGCCGCCCTGGGCGATCGTGGATCCGACCGGCGTCGGCGATGCGTTCCGCGGGGGCTTCATGAAGGGGCTGGCGATCGGCGCCGACTACGAGGTGTGCGGACGGATGGGCAGCGTGGCTGCAGCATATGTCCTCGAGCACCTGGGAGGGTCGAGCCACGCGTATACCCGCGACGAGTTCGATGCGCGCTATGCGGAGCACTTCGGGGCCCTCCCGCGCTAGACATCTTCCAGGTTAGCGCGCTGATGCCCCATTCGCGCCGCCAGCCCCGCCGCCGCGACGTAGACGACCCCTCCGGCCAGGAGTGTGACTGAGAACCCCCAGTTCATCGCGATGAACACGGCGAGCGTGGCCCCCAGGACCGACAGCGCGCCGTTCATCGCCCACGCCCACGGCAGCAGCTCGGGCTGACGCCGGGCGAGCAGCCGAACGCCGGCCGGCAACGGGATACCCATCAGCAGGCCTGCGGGGAACATCAGCGCCACGGCGATCAGAATCCTCGCGGGCAGGCTGGCGACAATCGCGGCGCGAATGATCGGAGGAAGCGCGAAGATCGCGACGATGCCAAGCAGGGCCACGCCGAAGAGTGCCGCGAGGAGCCGGCTGCGCACGTGGTCCTCGCCGATCCTCCGGCTCAGGTAGCTGCCCACGCCGGTCCCGAGGAGCAGCGAGAACAGGGTGACGGTGAGTGAGTACACCGGGTGCCCCAGGAGCAGGACGAATCGCTGCAGCAGCGCCACCTCCACCAGCATGAAGCCGGCCCCCAGCATCCCGAAGTAGGCGAGCCACCACCCCCAGCCACTGCCGAGCAGCGTGCGCCCGCTCAGCGCCATCGGGCCGACGATGAACAGCAGCACCAGCGCGGTTGAAATCCCCATCAGCGTCATCAGCGCGCTCAGCCCGTTCCCGAACAACATCGCGCGGCCGAAGGCGACCGCCGCCTGGTCCTTCAGCTTGGTCGTGTGGAAGAAGAACGGACGATCGTCGGTGGTCGGCGTGATATCGAGCGGGTAGCTCGCGTAGAACGCGTGGCGCTCGGGCGCGAGGATCAGCCGCGCGTAGTCGTTTGGCGCATCCTTGGCCGCTTCCCAGTGGCCGGCGCCCGTTGGCGCGAGGTGTGCCGGCGGCGTCACGCCTGGCGCGTAGAGGACCGTGAACTTCAGCGAGTCACAGACCCGCTGGAGCTGGGCCACCTCGGCACTGGTGAACGGCGTCTTCTTCAGGATGAACGTCACCACCTTCTCGTGTTGGACGATCGCCAGCCGGTCGGCTGCCACCCATCCCCGGCGGGCGCATGCGTCCTGCGCCAGCGACACCAACCGGACGCCGTCGAGCGCCCAGCGCGTGATCGTCAGCATCCCTCGGTCCGACAGGTGCTCGAGATAATCATCGAACGCCTCGACCGTGTAGAGCGAGTTCTCGGTGAGCGTGTAGGCGCCCGCTGCCGTCGCGGCCCAGGTGTCCACCAGGGAGGCCTGGATGATGTCATACCGCTCCGGCGATCGTCGAACGAAACTGCGGCCATCCTCGACGAAGATCCGGACCTTCGGGAGGGTGTAGAGGTTCCCGGAATACCCGAGGAACCGGTCGCTCATCACATTCAGCGCGATGATCGGATTGATCTCCACGCCGTCCACGCGGGAGGCGCCGAACACCAGCGCGGAGAGGAGGTCGCGGCCGCCTCCGGGCCCGATCACGAGCGCGGTGAACGGTCGCGCGCCGCCACTCGCGTCGGCGCCGCCACTCGTGCCAGCGCCGCCACTGTCCGGCGCGGTCGGCGCCACCCCTGCCGGAACAAACGCAGGCGCGGCGTCGCCGGCCGCCAGGTGATAGGCCAGCGCCGTCAACTCGAACCTCAGGTAGGCCACGTCACCGAGGTCGCCCGAGAAGCGCACGATCGGCGTCGAGGCGGACGAGTCGATGTCCATGAACCGCGAGTCGGGCATCGGCCCGGTGTAGGTGGCACTCAACGACCAGTCGCCGTGTCGGCGGTCGTAGACCGCGACGCGGGAGAACGAGTTCCACTTGCTGAAGAGCACTGTGTCACCGGCATGGCCCTTCGTCCCCGTCACGTCGAACGACACGATCCCGGCCATGTGAGCCGACCACGGACCGATGACGAGCAGCGCCGCAAGCGGGACGATGCGCGCGCGGGAAGGCCGCGGCGAGAAGCAGGCCGCCGCGATGGCGCCGAGCACGGCGGTGGACAACACGACGCCGGGCGCGCCCAGGCGATCGAGCAGGGGCAGGAGCAGGAGACAGCCGGCGGAGGCCCCGAGCAGATCGGCGGCGTAGATCAGGTTGATGCGTCCGGCCAGGCGCGAGATCGCGAGCGACACCACGGCCCCGCCGGCAAAGAACGGCAGCGCGGCGAGCGCGTAGATCGTGAGCATCAGGACGAGGTTCTCGAGCGAGTAGTTCAGTCCCACGCGCAGCCGCACCAGGATCGCGAGCGACACGGTGGTGACGAGTGCGTAGGCGAGCGCGTGCCAGGCGAGCAGCGCGGCTGGTTCGCGCCGCCCGAGCGGACGACGGGCCAGGTAGACGTAGACGCCGCTGGCGCCGAGACCGAACAAGGCAATCGAAATCGCCAGAAAGGCGAAGTGATAGTACATCGTGACCGAGAAGATGCGCGTCAGCGCCAGCTCGGTCATGAGCAGTGCCGCAGAAATGCAGCCGACGCCCGCCAGGGCGCCGGTCGTCACCGCCGGGGATGATGTGGATCCGCAAGTCGCCGTGTAATCCATGCCGGGAGTCTATCATCCGCCGCGCCGCAGGGGCGACGGGCCGGTCGTCCTCCACGGACCGTGGGGCCGTCCGGCGGGTCGCCCGCCACGGACTTGTATAGAATAGGTCGGTGGCGAATTCATGGTTCGAGCGCGCCGCACGTCGGGCGCTCCCGGCCGCTGCGGTTCTGTGGGCGGTGCTGGTCGTCGCGGCTCCATGGGTGTCGTCCGTCCAGTCCCCGGCCGGGGGCGCGGCTCACCTCTCCGCCGCGACGTACATCGTCGGCAGCCTGGTCTGCCACCAGCACGCGGGACGGTCGTTTCACCTGGGTGGCGGGCAGTTGCCGGTCTGCGCGCGCTGCACGGGGTTGTACCTCTCCGCGGCGCTTGGCATCGTGTTCGCCTGGTCGCGGGGCCGATCGCGCGCACCGCTCCCGTTCGCGGCCTGGCGGTGGCGCCTGGTGCTGGCGGCTCTTCCAACCGTGGTCACCGTCGTGGTCGAATGGTGGCAGCCGGCCCTCACGTCGGGTGTCGTGCGCGCGCTCGCGGGCGCGCCCCTCGGGTTCGCCGCGGGCGTGTTGCTCGCCGAATCGATGAGTTTTCAGGGTAGACTAGAAGAATGCGAGCGGATGCGGCAGAGCGAGTAGAGAGTGGCGGCCTGGTGCTTTTGGCGCTCTCAGCTTGGCTGGTGCCCGGAAGCGGGCACCTGTGGTTGGGCCGACGCGTCAAGGGGCTGATTTTCCTGGTCGCGTTGACCACCATGTTTACGACCGGGTTGGCGCTGAACGGGCGATTGTTCCCCTTCCAGGCGTCGGAACCGCTCGTGTTCCTGGCGGCCGTGGCGGACCTGGCGATGGGGCTTCCGTATTTCCTCGCGTGGGCGCTGAAGATCGGGGAGGGCCAGGTGGCCGCGGTCTCCTACGAGTACGCGAACGCGTTCCTGATTGTCGCGGGCCTGCTGAACATGCTGGTCGTGCTCGACGTGTACGATACGGCCGTCGGTCGCAAGTGAGGGCGTCGTGACGAGCCACTTCCTGCTGATGCTGTTGTTCTCGTTCTTCGTCGCGCTGGTGTTCGCGGTCATCATGAAGGACCAGCCGCGCGAGCAGGTCCGCTTTGGAGCCATGGTCTTCGGCGGATTCATCCTGAGCGCGCTCGTGCTCGGGTGGCTGATGTACCCGTTTCCCTTCTGAACGACCACGTCGGGAACCTGACCCCTGTGGATCCACGTCAACCCACGTCGCGCACGCCGGCATCAGAGCGCCTCGGGCTCTGGGGGCCCGTACTGATCTACTGCGCGTTGATCTTCTTCCTGTCGTCGGTCTCGGAAGTGCCCGCGCTCCCGGGCGGCATCTCCGACAAGACGGCGCACACGCTGCTCTATTCGGGGCTCGGCTTCCTGGTGGCGCGCGCGCTGACCGGGGGGCTCGGCCGGCCGGTACCGCTGCGGGTGGTCGTGATCGTCGTGCTGTTCGCGGGCTGCTACGGCCTGAGCGACGAGGTCCACCAGCTCTTCGTGCCGCGGCGCGAATTCGACCTGAAGGACATGGCCGCCGACGTCGTCGGCGGCGGGATCGGCTCGGGGCTGCTGTGGCTCTGGAGTATACTTCGGAGGTTCCGCCATGCCCTTTGACAACCTCCAGATCGAGCGTGACGGTTCGATCGCGATCGTGACGATCGACCGTCGAAAAGTCCTGAACGCCCTCGACCGGGCGACCATCGACCAATTGCGACGCGCGGTCCTCGAGCTGAAGCACGATCCCCTCGTCCGTTGCCTGATCGTCACCGGCGCCGGAGAGAAGGCGTTCGTGGCCGGGGCGGACATCCAGGAACTCGAGCATCTCTCGCCGAACCAGGCGGAGGCGTACGCCCTCGAAGGTCAGCACGTCTTCGAGCTCGTCGAGCACCTGGGCAAGCCCGTCATCGCGGCGGTGAACGGGTTCGCACTCGGCGGCGGCTGCGAGCTGGCCATGGCCTGCACGCTGCGGCTGGCGGCCGACTCGGCGCGTTTCGGCCAGCCCGAGGTCAAGCTCGGTGTCACGCCGGGGTTCGGCGGGACGCAGCGCCTGCCGCGCCTGGTCGGGAAAGGACGTGCGCTGGAACTGCTGCTGACCGGGCGCATGATCGACGCGCAGGAAGCGTACGCGATTGGCCTCGTCAACCGGGTCGTGCCGGCCGCCGAACTGATGTCGAAGGCCAGGGACCTGGCGGCGTCGCTGGCCGGGCTCGCGCCCGCGGCGATGCGCTCGATTATCGAAGCGGTCAACCGCGGCCTCGAGATGGCGTTCCCCGAGGCGGCGTTCCTCGAGGCCACGTTGTTCGGCCTCTGCTTCTCGACCGACGACATGCGCGAGGGAACCCGTGCATTTCTCGAGAAGCGCGCGCCGACATTCAGCGGGCGGTAGGGGCGACCGGCGGGTCGCCCGTGAAAGGATACCGTGACGACCAGGGCCGGCGACGAGCCGAGGAACGAAGAATTCCGGGAGCGGCGACGGGCCCGCGAGGCGGCCTTGCAGATACTGTATCAGTGCGAGGTCGGTCGCGTCGCGCCGGAAGATGCGATCGCCGCGTACGGCGAGATCGAGCAGGGAGGTCACCTGGGTTCGGCGGAAGCCGAGGCCCTGGCCTCACGCCTGGTGATCGGCACCGTCGAGCGCACGCCGGAGCTCGATCCGCTGATCGCCGCGAGCTCCGACCATTGGCGGCCCGAGCGCCTGGCGATTGTCGACCGGCTGATTCTCCGGATGGCGGTGTACCAGTTCCTACACGTGCCGGATGTCCCCCCCAACGTCGTGATCAACGAGGCGGTCGAACTGGCGCGGCGTTTCAGCGGCGACGAATCGGGCCGATTCGTGAACGGCGTGCTCGACGCCATCAAGCGCAAGTTGAAGGCGGCTGAACGTCCGAAGTGACCCGGGGCGCCCGAGAACCGTTGCTATGCCGCAGGAACACGAACTGCTCGCCCAGCGCCGTGCCAACATGGAGGCGCTCGCACAACTCGGCGTCGATCTGTACCCGCACGAGTTCGACCGCACCGATACGGTCCACCGGCTGGTGACTGCTCACGGGGAGCGGGCCAAGGAGGACCTCGAGGCGACGCGGATCGAGACGAAGACCTGCGGCCGGATCCTGGCCATCCGGAGCTTCGGCAAGGCCAACTTCCTCGTGCTGAGCGACGGCCGGGCGCGGATCCAGGTGTACATCCGCCAGGACTCGATGCCCGGGCTCGACTTCCAGGCCTTCAGGCTGCTGGACCTCGGTGATTTCGTCGGCGTGAGCGGGCACCTGTTTCGCACCAAGACCAACGAGTTCACGATCTGGGCCTCGGGCCTGACGTTCCTTGCCAAGTGCCTGGTCCCGCTGCCGGAGAAATGGCACGGCCTGCAGGACATCGAGATCCGCTACCGCCAGCGCTACCTCGACCTGATCGTCACGCCCGAGACACGGCGCGTGTTCGAGGCGCGGAGCCGGACGCTGGCAGCCATCCGCGACTTCCTCGACGCGCGCAGCTACCTGGAAGTCGAAACGCCGATGATGCAGCAGGTCGCGGGCGGCGCCCTGGCGCGCCCGTTCGTGACGCACCACAACGCGCTCGACATGCGGCTCTATCTCCGGATCGCGCCCGAGCTCTACCTCAAGCGCCTGCTGGTCGGTGGGATGGAGCGCGTGTACGAGATCAACCGCAACTTCCGCAACGAGGGGATCTCGACGCAGCACAACCCCGAGTTCACGATGCTGGAGTTCTACCAGGCCTACAGCAACTACCTCGAGCTGATGGACATGACCGAACTGATGCTGTCCGAGGTGGCGCGCAAGGTGACGGGCGGCGAGGACGTGACGTACGGCGAGACGACACTGTCGTTCAAGGCGCCGTTCCGCCGGCTGTCGATGCGGGGCGCGGTGTGCGAGGAGGCGACGCGTCGGCTCGGACGCAAGGTGACCGAGGCCGAACTGCGCGACCTCGGGTCGGCCAGGGCGCTCGCCGGCCAGCTGGGCGTCGAGCTCGAGCCGGGCATGGGCCCGGGCAAGATCACCGCCGCGGTGTTCGAGACGCTGTGGGAAGAGTCGCTCGTGCAGCCGACGTTCGTTTACGACTTCCCGACCGAGGTCTCGCCTCTCTCCAAGCAGAAGCCGGACGACCCGGACACGGTGGAGCGGTTCGAGCTGTACGCCGGCGGCTTCGAGCTCGCCAACGCCTTCAGCGAACTGAACGACCCGGCCGAACAGCGGCGGCGCTTCGAGCAGCAGTTGCAGGAGCGGCAGAAGGGCGACGCGGAAGCGCACGCGATGGACGAGGACTACGTCCACGCCCTCGAGTACGGCATGCCGCCCGCGGGCGGAGAGGGCGTCGGCATCGATCGGCTGGTCATGCTGCTGACCGACAGCCACTCGATCCGCGACGTGATCCTGTTTCCGCTGATGAGAGCACGGAAGGACTCCTGAACCTCCCCTTCGAGCTCCACGTCGCGCTCCGGTACCTGCTCGCCAGGCGCAAGCAGGCGTTCATCTCGCTGATCTCGCTGATCTCGACGATGGGCGTCACGGTGGGCGTGATGGCGCTGGTCATCGCGTTGGCGCTGATGACCGGCCTGCAGGCCGAGTTGCGGGACCGGATCCTCGGCTCCACCGCGCACATCTTCGTCTGGAAGGGCGACGGCATCCGCGACTATCACGCCGAGGTGAAACGGCTCCGCGAGTTCCCTCACGTCCTCGGCGCGGCGCCGGCCATCCTCGGCAAGGCGCTGATCACCACGTCTCAGGGGCAGTCGTTCATTACCATCAAGGGGATCGATCCCGCGCTCGAGAAGAGCGTGACCGACATCGGGCGGTCGATGCGGCAGGGCCGCATGGCGTCGCTCAACAAGGGCGGAGACGGGCCGCCAGGCATCCTCCTGGGCGCCGACCTGGCGCGAACGCTCAAAGTGCGCGTCGGCGACCGCGTCCAGGTGCTCACGCCCGAAGGCACGCTCTCGCCGATGGGCATGCTGCCCCGCGCGCGCTCGCTGGAGGTCGCCGGCATCTTCTCGCTCGGCCTGTTCGAATTCGATTCCGCCTACGGCTTCGTCACGATGCCCGTCGCCGAGCGGCTGACCGGCCGCGACACACCCGAGTTGATCGAGCTGCGGGTGGACGACATCTACCGCGCGCACGACGTGGCCGGCGCGATCATGGAACAGTCGGCCGGGCAGTACCTCACCGAGGACTGGACGCAGCTGAACCGCTCCCTCTTCAGCGCCCTCTGGCTCGAGAAGATGGCGATCTCGATCACCATCGGTCTCATCGTCATGGTGGCCGCCCTGAACATTGTCGCGTCGCTGATCCTGCTGGTGATGGAGAAGCACCGTGACATCGCCATCTTGAAGACGATGGGGGCGTCGGGGCGGAGCATCATGCTGGTGTTCATGCTGCAGGGGCTGATTATCGGGTTCATCGGCACGGGGATTGGGGCGACTGCAGGCTGGGTCGTGTCGTCGGTGCTCGATCGCTACAAGTTGATCCGGATCCCGATGGACGTCTACCAGGTGTCGTACGTGCCGTTCGTGGTCCTGCCGTTCGATTTCATCCTGGTGGTCGTGTCGGCGATCCTGGTTTGCTTCGTGGCGACCCTGTATCCCTCGCGCCAGGCCTCGAAGCTCGACCCGGCGGAGGCGCTGAGATACGGATAGCCGGCAGCCGGCAGCTGGCCGCTGCCCGCTGTCCGCTGATTCCTGGGTTCTGATATGTCCTTCGTCACCGTCACCGGCCTCGAGAAGTCGTACCGCAGCGGGACGCAGACGATTCACGTGCTGCGGGGGCTGGAGGTGTCGGTCGAGCGCGGAGAGATGGTGGCGATTGTCGGCGCGTCCGGGGTGGGGAAGAGCACGCTGCTGCACGTCCTCGGTGGACTGGATCCGTTCGAGGCAGGCTCGATCTGCATTGGCGACGCCGACCTGTCCCGGATGACGGATGCCGAGCGCGTCGCGTACCGCAACCGGCATATCGGCTTCGTGTTCCAGTTCCACCACCTGCTCCCGGAATTCGATGCGGTTGAGAACACCGAGATGCCGTTGCGGATTGCGCGGATGCCGCTCGACCAGGCACGGCCGGCTGCCGAGGCGCTCCTGCGGCGCGTCGGCCTCGGCGACCGCTTCGGCCATCGTCCCGGCACGCTGTCTGGAGGGGAACAGCAGCGGGTGGCCATCGCCCGCGCGCTCGTCGTCCGGCCCGCGCTACTGCTCGCGGACGAGCCGACCGGCGACCTGGACGAGCACACCGCCGACACGCTCCACGACCTGCTGCGCGAGATGCACCGCGAGCAGGGCCTGACCTCGATTATCGCCACGCACAATACCCGGCTGGCCGCGGTGTGCGACCGCGCGCTCCGCCTCGAAGGCGGACGGCTCGTGTAGCAGCGGACAGCCGACAGTGCACAGCCGACGGCTGCCAGCTGCCAGCTGGCCGCTGATCGCTGCCCGCGCTCGCAGCACCGCTCCTACTTGCTGAGGTACAGGGACTTAGCGCACACGCGGTTGGAGCACTCTGGCCTTTGCCTTATAATGCGAACAGGGTTCGCTTGACCACAATCCGCAACAGGTGCCGCGGGTAGCCCAGATGTTCGAACGGTATACGGAAAGGGCGAGGCGGGTCCTTTTCTTCTCCCGGTACGAAGCCAGTCAGCTTGGCAGCGTCTCGATTGAAACCGAGCACTTGCTGTTGGGACTGATCCGGGAGGGGAAGGGGCTGACGACCCGCATTTTCGGTCGGTCGCACCTGTCGCTCGAGAACATCCGCAAGGAGATCGAGGGGCGGACTGTGTTCCGCGAGAAGGTGTCCACGTCGGTCGAGATCCCGTTCAGCGCCGAGACCAAGCGGGTGCTGGGGTTTGCCGCCGAGGAGGCCGACCGGCTGCTTCACAACTACATCGGGACCGAGCACCTGCTGCTTGGCATCCTGCGCGAGGAGCGCTCGGTCGCCGCGTCGATCCTGATGGAACACGGCATGCGGCTGAATACGGTCCGGGAGGACGCGGTTCAGTTGCTCAACGAGAAGACCACGCTGACCCGGGCGAAAGAGACGCCGCTGCTTGCGGAGTTTAGCCGCGACCTCACCGAGGCCGCGATCAAGAACCAGCTGGATCCCCTCGTGGGCCGCAAGTACGAGGTCGAGCGGGTGCAGCAGGTGCTGTGCCGCCGCACCAAGAACAACGCTGTCCTCATCGGCGAACCGGGCGTCGGGAAGACGGCCATCGTCGAGGGACTCGCGCAGCGGATCGTCTTCGGCGACGTGCCGCACTTCCTCGCCGACAAGCGGCTGCTGGCGCTCGACCTCTCGCTGATCGTCGCCGGGACGAAGTACCGCGGCCAGTTCGAGGAACGCCTCAAGGCGATCATGAAGGAACTGACCGACAACCCTGACGTCATCGTGTTCATCGACGAGTTGCACACGCTGGTGGGCGCGGGGGCGGCCGAAGGCTCGCTCGACGCCGCCAGCATCCTCAAGCCGGCGCTCTCGCGCGGCGAGATTCGCTGCATTGGCGCGACGACGCCTGCCGAGTACCGGAAGTACATCGAGAAGGACCGGTCGCTCGAACGGCGGTTCCAGGCGGTCAAGGTGGATGCCCCGTCGGAGACCGAGACGATCGAGGTCCTCCTCGGGATCAAGGATCGCTACGAGCAGTTCCACCACGTCGAGTACACGCGCGAGGCGATCGAGGCGGCCGCCTACCAGTCCAGCCGCTACATCACCGACCGGTTTCTGCCCGACAAGGCCATCGACCTCATCGACGAGGCGGGGGCGCGCGCCAAGCTGCGCGACGCGGGCTGCAGTGGGGAACTCGGCGAGATCAACCGGAGTATCCGCGTCGCCGTGGAGCAGATGGAGAGCGCGGTCTCGCAGCGGGACTTCGAGCGCGCGCAGTTCTACCGCGACCAGGAAGTGTCGGCCCGCGAGAGCCTCCAGTCCGTCCGCGAGCGCTTCGACGTCACGTCGAACGCCCGGCGAATCGTGGTGGGCAAGCAGGAGATCGACGAGGTCGTCTCCAGGTGGACCGGCGTCCCGCTCAGCTCGATCAACCAGGACGAGGGCGACAAGCTCCTTCGCATGGAGGAGCAGCTTCACAGGCGCGTCATCAGCCAGGAGAAGGCGATCTCGGCGTTGTCGCGGGCGATCCGGCGCTCCCGCGCGGGCCTGAAGAACCCGAACCGGCCCGTCGGGAGCTTCGTCTTCCTCGGCCCGACCGGCGTCGGGAAGACGGAGCTGGCGCGCGGGCTCGCGAGCGTCCTGTTCGGCAGCGACAACGCGCTCATCCGCTTCGACATGTCCGAGTACATGGAGAAGCACTCGGTGTCGAAGCTGATTGGCTCGCCTCCCGGCTACGTCGGCCACGACGAGGGCGGTCAGCTCACCGAGAAAGTGAAGCGCAACCCCTACTCGGTGGTGCTGTTCGACGAGATCGAGAAGGCGCACCCAGACGTTTTCAACATCCTGCTGCAGGTCTTCGAGGATGGTCACCTGACCGACGGCCTGGGGAACCGCATCGACTTCAAGAATGCGATCATCATCATGACGTCGAACATCGGGGCCCGCCACATCCAGAAGAAGGGCGGCCTCGGGTTCCAGTCGCCCGAGGTCGCGGAGGCGAACCGCAGCCTGTCAGACCTGGTCCTTGCCGAGGTGCGGCGCACCTTCAACCCCGAGTTCATCAACCGGATCGACGAGATCATCGTGTTCGACCCGCTGTCCGACGACGACCTGCGGCAGGTCATGGGGCTGCTCGTCGACCAGCTCAACGAGCACCTGGTGGACCGGCGGCTGAAGATCTCCCTGACGCAGGAGGTCGTGGACTGGATCATCAACGTGACGTGCAAGGATCGATCGTACGGCGCTCGCCCCTTGCGCCGTGCCATCCAGAAGTACGTTGAGGATCCGCTCTCCGAGGAGATCATCCGGGGTAAGCTCCACGGGGGCCATGTGGAGGCCTATCTGGAGGACGGGGCGCTTGCGTATCGGCCCGTCGGAGATGCCCCGACAGGCCACGGGCTGGCCTGAAACGTCTAATACCCTGTAAACTATGGTGATCAAGGAAGTGCCGGCTCGCCTCCTGAAGGAGGGGTGCCAGCGCGCCGGGGAATGCCGGCCAGCTCTTCTCGAAGACGATTTCATGCGCAAGTTCCGTGTTCACTTCGTGTTGTGGGCGCTGCTCCTGGTGGGCGCCGTCGCGCGCGCTGGCGCGGCGCCGGCTCTCCAGGCCGGGACCTCCATGCTCCGACAGGCGCCGTCGCCGTCAGCGGCCAGCCGCCTGCTCGCATCGGCGCAGGCCGCGCAGGCGCCGCCCCGGCAGAAGCCCGCGCCTCCGCAGCCCGCGGCTCAGAAGCCCGCGCCTCCGCAGCCCGCGGCTCAGAAGCCCGCGCCTCCGCAGCCCGCGGTTCAGCAGCCCGCGACTCTGCAGCCGCCCGCCGTTAAGCCGCTGCCCGAAGGCCGGGTGATGTGGTGCGGCCAGGAGATCGGCCCGCCGAGCCAGCTGCCTCCCGCCGGTTCCGGCCCCGTCATCTACCTGATCGGCGTGTGTTTCCCGGAGCAGGGTGGCGTCTCGGTGATCGAGCCCGAGACCTATCTCTACTACATTCACGCGAAGGCCAGCCGCCCGTCCGCGGGCGTGTGGACCTCGTGGGATGACGTGTCGACCGTCGACGCGCTGAAGCAGGACTTCAAGCAGCTCTGGGGCACGAACTTCCTCGACAACCTGTCGATCGACGTGATCGACTATCCGTTTGCCAACGGCGTGACCGGAAAGCTGATTGCCTACAACATCGAGGAACGGCAGCGCGTCAAGATCGTGGACTACCAGGGGGCGAAGCACCTCGAGCAGACCAAGATCGACGACAAGCTGAAGGAAGAGAACGCGCAGATTCGCCTCGACTCGTTCATCGACCCCGGCATGGTGCGGAAGGTGAAGAAGCTCGTGCTCGACATGCTGGCCGAGAAGGGCTATCAGTTCGCGACCGTCACCCCCGAGATCAAGTCTGTGCCGGGCGGACCCAAGCTGGTGAACCTGACGTTCCAGGTGGACGAGGGGCCGCAGGTCAAGATCCGCGACGTCGAGTTCACCGGCAACAAGGCGGTTGGCAACTTCGCGCTGAAGCGCCAGATGAAGAACAACAAGGGCCGGTCGTTCTTCTCCTTCATCACGGGCGGCGCCAGCTACCAGGAAGGCAAGTACGAAGAGGACGCCGACAAGGTCATCGCCTACTACCGCGACCACGGGTACATCGGCGCCCGTGTGCTCGAGCCCCAGTTGAAGTACATCGAGGATTCGAACGACAAGAAGGTGCGGTGGGTGCAGCTGCGGATCCCCATCACCGAGGGTGAGCGCTACCGGATCGCGGACCTGGCGTTCGAGGGCAACAAGATCGTCAAGTCGGAGGCGCTGCGTCCCCTCTTCAAGGTGAAGGCCGGGGACTGGTACAGCGACAAGGCGATCAAGAAGGGGTACGAGAAGGCGCGCGAGCTCTACGGCGCCGGTGGGTACTACCAGTTCAACCTCGTGCCGATGACCAAGCCGCACGACGAGGACGGCGCGCCGCCCGCGGGAACGCCTGCCGAAGGGGCGGAGGCGGCCGACCGGGCGAAGGCCGCGGCCGAAGGCGCGAAGACCGATCCGCCCGCAAAGGCCGGCGAACAGGCCAAGGTCGGCGAACAGGCCAAGGTCGGCGAACCCGTGAAGGCGGGGCAGCAGCCGGCCGGGGCTGCGCAGAACGCGCCCGCCCGGCGCGCGGTGCGCGGCGGCCCGCCCCGGGTGGACGTGGTCCTCCAGGTGGACGAGGGGAAGCAGTACTTCGTCAACCGCATCGTCTTCACGGGGAACACCACCACGCGCGACAGCGTGGTGCGGCGCGAGATTCGGCTGTTCGAGGAGGGCGTCTTCAACACCGAGGCGCTGAAGTACTCGATCAAGCGGATCAACCAGTTGGCGTACTTCAAGCCGCTCGAGGGCGGCAAGGACGTGGACGTCAAGGAGACGCCGGGCACCGAGAACAAGATGGACGTCACGCTGAAGTTCGAGGAGCAGAACCGGAACCAGCTCCAGTTCGGCGCGGGCGTTTCGCAGTACGAAGGGTTCTTCGGGACGGTGGGGTTCCAGACCGCGAACTTCCTGGGCCGCGGCGAGACGTTCAGCATCAACCTGCAGGCCGGCTCGCGCGCCCAGAACTACCAGATCGCCTTCACCGAGCCCTACCTGTTCGACCGCGCGATCACCGGCGGCATCGACGTGTTCAAGCGCCGCCTCGAGTACATTGGGCAGTTCACGCAGGATTCGACCGGTGGCAACATCATCTTCGGCTTCCCGCTGAAGGACTTCACGCGGATGTTCCTCAACTACAGCTTCGAGCACACCAAGGTGGTGGACCTCAACCCGCTGTACCAGGATCCGCAGTTGATCGCGAGCAACCCGTACCTGGCCGACTCGCTCCTGCTCGGATCGGGCGGTGCGCGCACGATCAGCAAGGTTGTGCCGAGCGTCGTGTACAACACCGTGGACAGCCCGATTTTCCCGACCACCGGTAAACGCTATACTGTCTCGGTTGATTTGGCTGGCATCGGGGGCGATACGAACTTCTGGAAGCCGAACGTGGAGGCCGTCGCGTACCTCCAGCAGAACAAGCGCGCGTCGTTCGGGTTCCGGGCGCAGGCCGAGTACATCTCGCCGTTCACGGGAAGCAAGCAACTGCCGATCACCGAGAAACTGTTCGCAGGTGGCGAGTACAGCATTCGGGGCTTCGACATCCGGACGGTCGGACCGCGGGCGATAACGACCGTTCCGCCCACCTACAACGGCCTGACGTTCCTGCCCGCGCTGATGCCGGGCGAGGTGCCGCTCGGGTCGACCCAGGTGGACTCCGGCCTCGTGATCGGCGGCAACAAGCTGCTGCTGTTCAACGCGGAGTACCTGATCTCGATTGCCGGCCCGGTGCGCCTCGTCCTGTTCTTCGACGCGGGCCAGGTGCGCGGCGAGGGTGAGAAGTTCGCGTTGCGGGAATTCAAGACGTCCACGGGCGCAGAAGTGCGGTTCTTCATGCCGGTGCTGAACGTCCCGTTCCGGCTGATCTTCGCTTACAATCCGCATCGCAGCGGCATCTTGGACAACAGCCTGCAGCCGCAGAGCGCGTTTGCCTTCAAGTTCGCTGTGGGGTCGACCTTCTAGGACAGGGTAAGACACGTACGACGCAAGACGACTGTAAACCGAGCACGAGAGAGAAAGGGACTGCACTGATGAGACGCTTCACCGTTGCCGTGGTACTCAGCCTGGCGCTGGGATCCGTTCCGACGTTTGCACTGGCCCAGGCCAAGCCGACCACGCCGCCTGCGCCCGCCACCCAGAAGCCGACGCCGCCGCCTGCGCCCGCGACCCAGAAGCCGGCCACCCTGGCTCCGCAGGCCCCGTCGCAGCCGCCGCGGCCGTTCCCCGAGGGGGCGAAGATCGCGTACATGAACATCCCGCGCATCGCCGCCGAATCAGCCGAGGGGAAGGCGTCAACCACCAGGGTGAACGCCCTGCGCGAGAAGAAGCTGGCCGAGCTGAACGGCAAGAACAAGCAGCTCGAGACGGCGCAGCAGAAGCTGAGCAGCGGCGGGCTGCTCAGCGAACAGGCGCGCGCCACCACGACGAAGGAAGTCGAGAGGCTCACGGTCGAGATCCAGCGGTTGCAGCAGGACGCCGAGGCGGAGATGACGGAACTCCAGCAGCAGCTGCAACTGGAATTCCAGCGCAAGCTATCGCCCGTCATCCAGCAGGTGGCGGTGGAGAAAGGGCTGCTGATCCTCCTGAGCCAGACCGACGCCGGGATGGTGTGGGCCGATCCGGGCCTCGATCTGACGTCCGACATCATCAAGCGCTTCGACGCGGCGGCGGCGGGCGCGAAGCCGCCGACGCCGCCGGTGATCCGTCACTAACGGCCGCCCGCGCGGGTCACACTGGCGGGTGGCAGGCCGCATGGGCCGAGCGCGGCGTGAATGAGAAGTGGGGAATGGAGAATGCAGAGGGGACACTTCTGCATTTTCCATTTTCATTCTTTTTCATTCCGGCCCGTACGACGGTTGTGTCCGAACGATCCGCCCCGTAGTCCAGCTCCCTCGAACCCTGACGACGACTGTGGACGCCAATACCATTCCGCTCCTGCTCGACCGGTTCTGCTACCGGTATCCCTCGTTCCTCGTCGATACCGTCACCGAGCACGTGCCGAATGAGCGCGTCGTGGCGGTCAAGAACGTCACGGTGAACGAGGAGTTCTTCCAGGGCCATTTTCCGGGCGCGCCGCTCATGCCAGGGGTGCTGATGATCGAGACGCTGGCGCAGGTCTCGGCCTTGCTGCTGCTGCACCGGGACCAGGGGCGTCCGACGGCCCGCGTCTTCCTGCGCGGGGTCAACGACGCGAAGTTCCGCCGGCAGGTGGTGCCGGGCGACCGCGTGCGCCTCGAGGTGTCGCGGCGGATCGGCCGCGGGCGGATCGCGCGGTTGCACGGCGTGGCGTACGTCCGAGACCAGGTCGTGGCAGAGGCCGAGTTGCTGATGGCTATCGAGCCCGACCGCGTCTTCATCGACCCGTCGGCGGTCGTGAACCCCGGGGCGACGATCGGCGAGGGGTCGACGGTGGCGCAGAACGTGTTCATCGGGCCCAACGTGAAGATTGGCAAGGGGTGCAGCATCGGCGCGTCGACGGTGATCGACGGGTGGACGGAGGTCGGCAACGACAACGAGATCTCGCCGTTCGTGTCGATCGGCCTGCCGCCGCAGCACCTGAAGTACGCGGGGCAGCCGACCCGGGTGGTGATCGGCGACGCCAATATCATCCGCGAGTTCGTCACGATTCACCGCGGCACCGTCGAGGGTGGCGGGCTGACGCGGGTGGGCAACCGCAACCTCCTGATGGCCTACGCGCACATCGCGCACGACTGTGCCGTCGAGAGCGACACGATCCTGGGCAACGGGGCGACCCTCGGCGGCCACGTGCACGTCGAGGACTTCGCTAACATCAGCGCCTTCTCCGGAGTGCACCAGTTCTGCCGCGTCGGTCGCCACGCGTTCATCGGCGGCTACTCGGTGGTCACCAAGGACGCGATGCCGTACGCGAAGACGGTCGGCAACCGCGCCCGCATCTACGGCCTCAACACGATCGGCCTCGTCCGCCGCGGGTTCTCCTCCGAGGCGGTCGGCAAGCTGAAACGCGCGTACCGCTACCTGCTCGTGTCGAAACTGAATACCACCCGGGCGGTGAGCCGGATCCAGGCCGACGAGTCGCTGGTGTGCCCGGAGGTCAAGTACCTGATCGACTTCATCCGCGGGTCGCACCGCGGGGTCCTGCTGCGCCGGCCGGCCCGACGCGCGGACGAATCCGTGATGGACGAGTAGCGCAGCGCGTGTCGCGAGGATGAACGAGCCCCGATGCGTATCGGCCTGATCGCCGGCAACGGCACCTTTCCCTTCCTGGTGCTCGACGCGGCCCGCCGCCTCGGGCACGACGTGACGATTGTCGCTGTCCAGGAAGAGGCGTCCCCCGACCTGAACGCCGCGGCCGCCCGCGAGCCTCGGGCCGACATCGTCTGGCTGTCGCTCGGCCAGTTGAGCAAGTGCATCGAGACGCTGCGGGCGGCGGGCGCGACGCACGCGGTGATGGCCGGCCAGGTCAAGCACGTCAAGATCTTCTCGAGCATCCTCCCCGACCGCCTGCTGCTCTCGGCGCTGCTCCGGCTGCGGTCGAAGAACACCGACGCCCTGATCTCGGCCGTCGCCGACGTGATGCGCGAGCACGGGGTCGAGTTGCTCGATTCAACCGCCTTCCTGACGCCGCTGCTGGCCCGGTCGGGCCGGATCGCATCGCGGCTGCTGACCGGGCCGGAGGAGTCAGACCTGGCGTTCGGCTACACCATGGCCGACGCCATCGCTGGGCTCGACATCGGTCAGACGGTGGTCGTGAAGGACGCGGCGGTGGTGGCGGTCGAAGCGATGGAAGGCACCGACGCGGTGATCGCGCGCGCCGGGCGGCTGGCCGGCCCGGGCACGCGGGTCGTGAAGGTGGCCAAGCCGACACAAGACATGAGGTTCGACGTTCCGGTCGTCGGCGTGCCGACGGTCCAGGCGATGCGGGATGCCGGCGCCACCGTGCTGTCGGTCGACGCCGGTAAGACGCTCGTCTTCGACCTGCAGGAACTCATCAGGGCTGCCGACGCGGCGGGCATCGCGGTCGTGGGGCGGGGTTGCCCGACGACCGCCTGAGCGGAATCGATTCCTATGACCAACGTTACGCCACTTCGGGTTGCGGCCATCGGTGTTGGCCACCTGGGACGCCACCACGCGCGCATCCTCTCCAGCCTGCCGGGCGCAATGCTCGTGGGCGTTGTGGACATCAAGGCGGACCGCGCGGCGGAAATCGCGGCGGCCTTCCACACGCGGCCGTTCACCGACTACCACGACCTGCTCGGCCAGGTGGACGCGGTGTCGATCGCCGTGCCGACGCAGGCTCACTTCGAGGTAGCCGCGGCGTTCGTCGAACAGGGGATTCCCGTCCTCGTGGAGAAGCCGCTGGCGCGTTCGGTGGAAGAGGCGGACGGCCTGATCGCGATGGCGGCGAAGAGCGGGGCGGTGCTCGCCGTCGGGCACACCGAGCGGTTCAATCCAGCCGTCGCCGTCGCGTCGCGCCACTTGCAGGACCCGCGGTTCATCGAGGTTCACCGGCTCGGCACGTTCCCGGAACGCAGCCTCGACATCGATGTCGTGTTCGACCTGATGATCCACGACCTCGACATCGTCCTCTCGATCGTGCCGGCGGCGGTGGCGTCGATCGAGGCGGTCGGCGTGCCGGTGCTGACAGGCCGGGTGGACATCGCCAACGCGCGGCTGCGATTCGAGAACGGGTGCATTGCCAATATCACCGCGAGCCGCATCAGCCGCGACCGCGTCAGGAAGATCCGGTTCTTTCAGCCGGACGCGTATCTCTCGGTCGACTACGCGGCGCAGGAAGTGGAGATGTACCGGCTCGTGCGCGGCGCCGACGTTCGACCCGGCATCGAGGGCGGCAAGCTCGAGGTGCCGCGCGAGGAACCGCTCGTGCGCGAACTGTCCGATTTCCTGGGCGCGGTCCGCGAGCATCGACCGCCGCTGGTGCCGGGCCAGGACGGACGCCGAGCGCTGGAACTCGCGCAGCGGATCACGGACCGCATGGCGGCGGGCGTGTAGTCAGGTCGGCGGGCAAGAACCATGGCGATCGACAAACGACCGGCCCGCGTTGCCGCGATGTTCGACGCGATCGCCGCGCGCTACGATTTTCTCAACCACCTGCTGAGCGCGGGATTCGACCGGCACTGGCGGTCTCGCGCCATTTTGTCGCTGCAGTTGACCGGCCGCGAGGCGATCGTGGATGTCTGCACCGGCACGGCGGATGTGGCGATGGCGGCGGTGAGCGCCTCGCCCGGCGCGGCGCACGTGCTCGGCGTGGACTTCTCCGGCGAGATGCTGCGCCTGGGGGCGGCGAAGATCCGCAGGCTCGGGAAGACGAACCGCATCTCTCTGGCCCGCGGTGATGCCACCCGGCTGCCGGCGGCCACCGCCTCGATGGAGGCGGCAACCGTCGCGTTCGGGATCCGGAACGTCGAGAAGCCCGAGCGGGGGCTGGCCGAAATGTACCGGGTGCTTCGGCCAGGCGGGCGCCTGGCGATCCTCGAGTTCAGTATTCCCACAGCCGCGCTGATTCGCGCGGTCTACCTTCCGTACTTCCGCTACGTGCTCCCGCGTATCGGCCGCCTGGTATCCGGGCACGGCCCAGCCTATGCCTACCTCCCGGCGTCGGTGGGCAGCTTCATCCCTCCCGACGTGATGCTCGACTTGTTGCGAGCGTGCGGCTTCCGGGAGTCCAAGGCCATCCCGCTCACGTTCGGGATCGTGACGCTGTATACGGCAGAGAAGTAGAACGGCAGCGGTCAGCAAGCAGCGGGCAGCAAGCAGCGGGCAGCAAGCAGCGGGCAGCGGGCAGCAAATCACGCGTGAAAGGCTGTCAGCTGTCAGCTGTCGGCCGACGGCTCGCCAGCACCTCGCGGTACACCGTCTCCACCGCATCCACCATTGTCGAGGCCTGGAAGAGCTCGCGGGCGCGGGCGAGGCCGGCCCGTCCCATGGCCGCCCGCTTTCCGGGATCGTCCACCAGCGAGCGGATGGCGCACGAGAGCGCGTCGGGGTCGCACGGCGGCACGACGAGACCCGTCACGCCGCCCTGGTTCACCCACGACGTTCCCGTCTGGATCTCGGTGCTGATGACCGGCAACCCCGCCGCCATCGCCTCCACGATCGACGTGCCGAACGCCTCGGCCCGCGTGTGGGACGGCAGCACGAAGATGTCGCCGGCCATGTAGCACGTGGGAAGATCGGCATCGCTCACGTCGCCCGTGAACACCACCCGCGCGGCCACCCCAAGGTCTGCCGCCAGCGCCCGCGTGTGATCCCAGAGCGGGCCGCCTCCGACGAGCAGCACGTGGACGTCGGGAACCAGCGGCAGCGCCCGCAGCAGGTAGTCGAGCCCCTTGTAGTACCGCAACCGTCCCACGAAGACGACCACCGGCCGGTCCGGAGGCAGGCCCCACCGCGACCTCAAGCCGGTCGGCGTGTGGCCCGAGCGGTTCTCGAAGCGCTCGACGTCGATCCCGAGCGGCACCATAAGGCACTTGTCCCGGACGTCGCGCAGGTAGGGGGACGTGTCCGCGTACGTTGGGCTCGTCACCAGGATCCGATCCGCCCGCGCCAGCACCCGACGCAAGAGCGGTTGGTAGACGCGCAGCAACCGGCGCTGCCTGACGATGTCGGCGTGATAGGTGATGACCGTGCCTGCAGCGCGGCCCAGGAGCAAGTGCGCCACTTCACCCGGCGGGTGTGGAAAATGGAGATGCGCGATGTCGGTCTCGATGCGCGCCAGCCAGCAGAACAGCGAAGGGCTGATGGGCGTCGACGCGATTGTGCCCAGGCGCGAGGCGAGCACCACGTTCACCCCGTTCATCGTCTGCAGGCTCGTGCGCCAGCCGCGGTTCGCGGCCAGCACCGTCACGTCGTGGCCGCGCGCGACCTGCGCCTCGGCGAGAACCCGGATATGGTTCTCGATCCCGCCCAGCACCGGGCTGTAGTCCTTGTAGAGGTGCAGGATTCTCATGGCCGGTCGCCGACTCGCAACGCGCACACCGCGGCGACGATCAGCGGCGCGACCAAGCTGGACGGAACGCCGTTGAGCAGCACAGGTTCGACGAGCGACAACGCCGCGTAAAACACCATGGGAACCGCGAGGCCGACGTGAACTCCACCCCCGGCCCGGCACACCCTCGCGACGGCCGCGAACAGGGCGCTCGCCATGAACAGCATCATGACGAGCGCCGCCGGCACGCCCGCGTAGACTGCCGCTTCGAGGTACAGATTATGCGCGCTGGTGCCCCAGTACGGGGCGCCCGCAATCCCGAGCGACGGCGTACTGCCCGCGCCGTACCCCAGCCACGGGTGACGCCAGACCGCTTCTTGCAGCATACCCCACCAGCCCGAGCGCAAGACGACCGCCTGGGTGGGAGTCGTGGGTCTCGGCGCCATTCCGCCGCCACCGCCGGTGATCATCAGCAGAGGGGCGAGCGCTGCCACCACGACCACAGCCCACGCCACCCGTTCCCGGCGTGTGGACTCGCGCACCCGGCCGAGGGGCGCCAGGCAGACGAGCGTAGCGAGGGTCGCGCCCAGCGCACTCAGGCTCTGGGTGACGGCCATCGTCGTCGTTGCTACGAGGCCGCCAGCAACGAGCGCCACCCTGATCGGCTTTCGAGGCCAATCATACCAGCCATGAAGCACGATGAGGAGGTAGGCTAGGCCGGCGGCGGCGCCCATCGGGTTCGGGCTGCCGAGCAGGCCCATGAACCGCGTGTGCGTCCACCAGGCGATCGGTGACGGGGCGAATGCCAGCGACGCGACCAGCTTCACCCCAACCGCGAAGAGCAGGCCGCGGACAATCGCCCGCTCGGAGAAGACCGCGGCGATCGCGACGGCCAGGATCTCGACGGCGACGTACCCCGCCGCATATCGGAGCGACGGAAGCGGCCGCTCGGCGAGCATCGAGGCGACAAGGTCGAGCCCCGCGAACACCGAGAAGAAGACGAGCGGGAACCGTCCGAGCGTTCGCAGGATCTGGGGGCGCCGCGCGGTGACAGCCAGCGCAGCCGCGATGGCGGCGCCGAGCAACGGGAGCCGGAGGTGGTGCCAGGGCGAGCCAGGGGGGAACCACAGGTCGCCAACCACCAGGAACGCCACGGTGCAGAATCCGAGCAGCGCGCGGGCGGAACGCTCTCCGTTCACGGGTGTTCTCTCAGTACACGGTCGTACAGCGTGGACGTTGCCGCGGCGGCCCGATCCCATTCGAACGCCGCCGCCCGTGCCAACCCGTTCTCGCGCATCTTTTCGAGGTCCGCGGTCGCGTCGAGCAGGTGATCGACCAGGGTGGAGAGCCGGTCCACGTCGGTCGGCGGGAACATCGCGGCCGCGTGGCCGGCCAGTTCGGTGAGCGCCGGAATACGGCTGCAAACGACAGGAACGCCATGGCCCATCGCTTCGATCACCGGGAGGCCGAACCCCTCGGCGACCGAAGGAAAGATGAACAGCGTGGCGCCCTGGTAGAGCGCGGACAGCATCGAATCGGATACCGGTCCAGTGTCTATGAGGTGCCCGCTGTCGCGGAGTCGTCGAGCCTGTGGCAGGTGGCCGGTGTATCGGGCGTCACGCGGACCTGCGATCACCAGCGAACAACACCCGGTGTTGCCTCCCCGTCGTTGATCGACGCGGCGCGCCCAGGCGTCCAGGAGCGTGCGCAGGTTCTTGTGCGGCTTGTTGCTGCCGACCGACAGCACGTACGGCCCGGTGATGCCCAGTCGGGATCGCAGCCGGCGGGCTTCGTCCGCACCTGGCGCATCGGCAAACCGCCATCCGATTGGAATGACTTCGACCTTCGATGCGTGGGTGGGGAAGAGGCGTGAGACGTCGCGTCGGGTGGCTTCCGATGGCACCACGATCGCCGCGGCGGCGCGAAACGCCAGTGCGTGGGCGACCCAAAAAGCCGCGCGTCGTGCCGGACCGAACAGGCCGCGGACCGTCAGCGGGATCAGGTCGTAGCAGGTGACGACCGTCCGAACGCCGGGTGCGAACGGCATCAGGTAGTAGGGGCTGTGGTAAAGGCAGGCGCCTGCGGCACGAAGTAGCTGGCGGACCTCCCACTGCTGCCGCGGGGCGAAGGGCGACGCCGTACACGTGATGCCTCGCAGCACGGCGAGAGGAAGTCGCTCGTCCGGCACGGCGTTGTGGAGGAGCACCACGGGTGGCGAGTCCGCCCGAACTGCGAGGGCCCGCGCGAGGCCGGTGACCGCGCGACCGATCCCGGGGAAGTGTGGTGACGCGGTCCGCGTGTCCAGGACGACAGGGCCGGCGATCATCGCGACCCTCTGGCTGGCTCGCCGACCAGTTGCCGGTAGAAGTCCAGCGTCTGGCGCGCTCTGAGCGCTGGGGTGTGGGCTGACAAGACCCATTCTCGCCCGCGGCGTCCAATCTCCTGGCGCCGGGCGGCTGAGGCCCGAAGCTGCCGCAGGTGCTCGGCCAACGCGGCCACGTCGTCCTCTGGAAAGAGGAGTCCGGCACTGCCGACGACTTCCGGTATCGCCCCGGACTCGGACCCGATCACCGGCACCTCGCATCCCATGCCTTCCACGATGACGCGCCCGTACTGTTCCTGCCAGACCGGGGTCGATCGCGACGGCACCACCAGTACGTCCATGGCGCTCAGCAGGTCTGCCACGCCATTGGGATCGAGCAGGCCGACCAAACGCACCGAGTCTCCGATCCCGAGGCCGCGCGCCTGTTCCTCGAGCGCGGACCGGCAAGGCCCTGACCCGGCTGCGACCAGCAATGCAGGCGGACCGATCTGCGCGACAGCCCTCAGCAGCGTGTCGATCCCTTTTTCGGGAGCCAGGCGGCCGACGTAGCCGACCGTGAAACGGTCGCTGAGGCGTGGCACCGACCGTCGATAGAAGATGCTGGCATCGAACGCGAGGGCCGGGATGACCGGAGTGGGGCGGCCGTAACCCAGCTCGCGCAGCAGGGCCACGGCGCCGAGGTTTCCGCAGATCACCGCGTCGGCGGCAGCCAGCGTCCGATGCAGCACCCAATTGACCAGCGGGCTCTTGGGGCGGTTGACGTTCTGCCAGGTGAACAGGACCAGGCGCGCGCGCGGCGCGAGCACGCGCCGGGCCGCCGCGACGTGGAGCGCGGCGAGACTGTCGGGTTCTTCCTCTGCGTGGATGAGGTCGGGCGCCGCGCGCCTGATACCGAAGCCTGCGGTCTGGTAGAGCCCGCGGTGCGGGTCCATGGCCCGCCACATCCGAACCAGCCGCACGTCCTCGAGGCGCTGTCGGTCGTGGACCCTGCCCGCGTCGAACGGACCGCCCCAGCACCGGGGACGGACGAGCCTGAAGGAACAGCCCGGGTCGCTCGCCATCAGCGTGACTCGCCGCTCCGTGAGGACCGACGCGATCCGGGCGATGTGGAGAATTCGGACCATCGAGGCGTCCAACAATAGCACAAGCGGTCGGGCTTTCCGATGGCCGCAGAAAGAGTGCGGCCAAACCCGGACGGTCCGCGTCTATAATGAAAAGAGGCCCTGCCAGCGCCTGCCCTGCTCCGGCGGTCCTTCGACGGCCGGATGCTATAATTTCTTATCCTTCATGTACTTCGACTTCTATGACGATCGTCCAGACTACTTGGCGCTGAACCGCGATGTCGCGCGGTTGGAGGGACTGCTCCACCTCATCGTCGCCGTCTCGGTCGCGTTCTTTCTCGATATCGTTGCCCTCATCGCGCTCGTGGTCCTGGCATCGATGCCCGCGTCGGACGGCGCGAAGCGGGCCGGGGTGGTTCCCGTCAAGCGGGAGCCAACCCGGTTCGTGTTCATGGCGCCGCGGGTCGATCGTCCGTCCCGGACCGCTCGGCCGGATGCCGTGGCGTCCGATCAGAACCGGATGGCGGCGGCACGCGAGCGTTCGCCGAATCCCACCAACCCGCTGCCGTTCTCGCGCGGCAACACGTACGAGCGCGTGGAAGAGCCGGCCATGAGGACGCCGCAGCGCATGGAGCGGCCCGACCCTCAGGCGCAGCAACAGCAGTTCGAGCGTCAGGGGCAGAACGGCCAGAACGGGCAGAACGGCTTGCCGAGCGTGCTGGGGCTCCCGGGTCCGCCGATGGGGATAGCCCGCAGCGGCGCTCCCGGTGCGATGGGCGCCCCTGGCCCGTTGTCGGCCGCTGTCGCTAACCCCTTCCGCTACGCGCAGGGTGACGTCTTCAACAATCCCGGCGGCGAGGGCGGCCAGCCGCAGGCCGACATCCAGTTCGATTCGAAAGGCGTCGAGTTCGGGCCCTGGTTGCGCCGGTTCATCGCCCAGCTCAAGCGCAACTGGCTGATCCCGATGGCGGCGATGACGATGAAGGGACACGTCGTGGTGACGTTCAATGTCCACAGGGACGGGAGCATCACCGAGATTGACGTGCCAGGCCCGTGCCCGGTCCATGCGTTCAACCGTGCCGCCCAGGGGGCGCTCGTGACGTCGAACCCGACGCAGCCGCTGCCCCCCGAGTACCCGGCCGACCGTTGCTTCTTCACCGTCACGTTCTACTACAACGAAACGCCGCCGTATCGGTAATCGGCAGGGAGTACGCGGCATGACGCGCACGCAGCAGGCTGGTCTGCTCGGTCTCGCTTCGATCCTGGTACTCTACGTCCTGGTACGCCTCTTCTTCCTATAACGCGTGACCCCGCCCTGTCCTTCTCTTATCGCGGTGCTCGGCCCGACGGCCAGCGGCAAGAGCGCCCTCGCGATCGCGCTGGCCGAGCGCTACGACGGCGAGGTCATCAGCTGCGATTCGACCGCCGTCTACCGGCGCTTCGATATCGGCACCGACAAGGTGCCGCTCGCCGATCGCCGGGGCATTCCCCATCACCTGATCGACGTTGCGGATCCCACCGACGACTTCACCGCCGCGCGCTTCGGGCGCGAGGCTGCCGATGTGGCGCGCGCGATCCTCGCCCGTGGACGACTTCCGATCCTCGCGGGCGGAACCGGGTTCTACTTCCGCGCGTTGACGCGCGGGCTGTTTCCGGGTCCAGGCCGCGATCAGCGCCTGCGCGACCGCCTGGGCGCGATCGCGGCACGCAGGGGCGCCGCGTTCCTGCACCGCATGGTGGCGCGCGTGGACCCGCCCTCGGCCGCGCGCATCCAGTTCCGCGACCTCGTCCGTCTCGTCCGCGCGCTCGAGGTCTACTTCCTCACAGGGGTCCCGCTGACGGCCCACTTTGCCGCCACGGTCTCGCCGCTGCCGGAGGTCCGCACGGTCGGCCTGTGCCTCGACGTGCCGGCGGCCATCCTGAACGAGCGGATCGATCGGCGCGTGGACGACCAGATCCGGCGCGGCCTGTTCGACGAAGCCCGGGCGCTGCTCGACGACGGCATCCCGCCCACCGCGCGCCCATTCGGCGCGCTGGGCTACCGCCAGGCGCTCGAGCACCTGCGCGGGATGCGGGACGAGGCGGCGACGCGCGAGTTGATCGCGCGCGAGACGCGCCAGTACGCGCGGCGTCAGTTGATCTGGTTTCGCAAAGAGCCTAACCTAGACAAGATTCCAGGTCCGGGCCACTTGCCGTCGGCGTTCGAGAGCGCCCGCCGGATCGTCGACCATCGTCTCCGCGTGCCGGACGCTGGCGCCCGAGGCGAGGAGATCTCCTGATGCCATCAACTTCCGAATCCAAGGCCGCGCCCACGACCCCGAACATCCAGGACGCCTTCCTGAATCACGCGCGGCGCGACCGGCAGCCGGTCCGCTTTCGGCTCCTGGACGGATCCGAGTTCGAAGGCCGTATCAAGAACTTCGATCGCTTCGCCGTGATCGTCGAGCGCGACGGCGCCGACCAGATGATCTTCAAGCACGCCATCGCGACGATCACGGCGGCGCGGGCCATCAACAGCTACTACAGCCACCAGGCCCAGTGAGCCCCTCCTCTTTTTCGCGCGCGATCGTCGTGGTCCTCGACAGCGTCGGGGTCGGCGAGTTGCCGGACGCGGCGGAGTACGGCGACCAGGGCAGCAACACGCTCGGGAACATCGCCCGCAGGGTGCCGCTGCAGATTCCCACGCTGCGGAGTCTCGGGCTGTCGCGCATCGTGGAGGTGCCCGGGGGTGAGCCGGTGGTCGCACCCGCCGCGGCGTTCGGCCGAATGGCGGAGCATTCGCCCGGCAAGGACTCGGTGACCGGGCACTGGGAGTTGATGGGCCTCGCCGTCGAGCACGCCTTTCCGGTGTTTCCCGACGGTTTCCCGGAAGAGACGATCCGCGAGTTCGAGCGGCGCATCGGTCGCAAGACGCTGGGGAACACGGTCGCGTCGGGCACGGTGATCATCGAGGAACTCGGCCCCGAGCACGTGCGGACCGGTTGTCCCATCGTCTATACGTCGGCCGACAGCGTGTTCCAGATCGCCGCGCACGAGGACGTGATTCCCGTCCCCGAGCTGTACCGCCAATGCGAGATCGCCTACGACATGCTCGTGAAGGGTATCGGGCTCGGGCGCATCATCGCGCGGCCGTTCGTCGGCACGCCGGGTGCGTTCCGGCGCACGTCGAATCGTCACGACTTCGCCATCCCGCCGGCGGGAGAGACGCTGCTGGACCTGTTGAAGGCGTCGGGGATCCCCGTCCACGCGATCGGCAAGATCGAGGACCTGTTCGCGGGGCAGGGCGTGACCAGGTCGGTGCACACCGCGTCGGATGACGAGGGGATGGACCAGGTGGAGCGCGCGCTCGCCGACACGCCCCGCGGCCTGATCTTCGTCAACCTCGTGGACTTCGATACCGTCTACGGACACCGGAACAACGTGGAAGGGTACGCGCTGAACCTCGAGCGGTTCGACGCCCGATTGTCGGAGTTGCTGCCTCGGCTGCAGCCCGACGACCTGCTGATCCTCACCGCCGATCACGGGAACGACCCGACGACGGCGAGCACCGACCACTCCCGCGAGTACGTGCCGGTGGTGGCGTACGGCCCGCACGTGCGGGCGGGCGTGAACCTGGGGACCCGTCCGACGTTCGCGGACCTTGGCCAGACGCTGGCCGCCGTGTTCGGCGTGGGCCCGCTCGCGCACGGCACGAGCTTCTTGAACGACATCCGCTGACACCTATCCCGATGACGATCCGCGAAGATCTGGAGGCGCGAGAGCGACAGTTTCTCGCCCCGCAGGCGGCCTGCAGCGCCGACACGCGAGGACGTCTCCGGCCCGAGGCCGAGGACGACATACGGCCGGCCTTTCAGCGCGACCGCGACCGCATCATCCATTGCAAGGCGTTCCGCCGGCTGAAGCACAAGACGCAGGTGTTCTTTTCGCCTGCCGGCGACCACTATCGGACCCGGCTGACGCACACGCTCGAGGTGTCGCAGATCGCGAGGACGATCGCCAAGGCGCTGCACCTGAACGAGGAACTGACCGAAGCGGTCGGCCTTGGCCACGACCTGGGGCACACCCCGTTCGGGCACTGGGGCGAGCGCGTCCTGAACAAGCTGGTTCCCGGGGGATTCGTGCACACCGCGCAGAGCCTTCGCGTCGTGGACGTACTGGAGCGCGACGGCCACGGCCTGAACCTCACCTGGGAAGTGCGGGACGGCATCGCCCGACACTCGAAGGGGAAATCGGGCTCGCCCACCGGCGGCGACGACCAGGCCAGGACGCTCGAAGGACAGTTGATCCGCGTCTCCGACCTGATCGCCTACGTGAACCACGACACCGACGACGCCATCCGCGCGGGCCTCCTCGTGGACGACGACCTGCCGCGGGCCGCGGTGGCGCTGCTCGGGCGTTCTCCCTCCGAGCGGATCGGCCGCATGGTGAAGGACGTCATCGTCACCACGAAGGACGCCGGCCTCGATCACATCCGGATGAGCGACGAGACGCTCGCGGCGACGCTGGACCTCCGGGCGTTCCTGTTCCGTTCCGTCTACGAGAACGACCTCTCCACGGTCGAGTTCCGAAAGGCGGCCGACATCCTGGGCGGCCTGTGGGAAAAGGTGCGCGAACGCGCTGCGGAGTTCCTCGACCGCCGGACGGTCGAGCACGAGGGCGTGGACGCCGCTGCCCGCGATTTCCTGGCCGGCATGACCGACCGGTTTGCCGTCGGCCTGTTCGAACAGCTCTTCATTCCCAAGCCGTGGGTGGACGTCCCGCGCGGCTGGCAGAGGGACTGAGTAGCCGGCGGCTGTCTTGTGCCAGGCGGGTCACCCTGGGGCCAACGACCGTGGTATAATGAAAGGTCTGTCTCTTTTGGAACTTCGTGATTTAGATGTCTCAGATACTGCTCGATCTACGCGAGTTGCGGGGGGCGCGCGACCAGATTGACCGCACCTTCGAGCCGTCGGTCCTTTCGACGAGCGAGGCGGAGGGGTTCCGGGTGCAGGCACCCGTGCACCTGGCGTTCGATATCTTCAAGGATGGCAACCAGTTCCACCTGGTCGGCCGGGTTCGCTCCACGATCGCCCTCTCGTGCGGACGATGCCTGGACGACATCGAGCTTCCGGTGGACCTGCCCTTCGACCTCCTCTACCTGCCGCACCAGGAACACGTTGGCGGCGAGGAAGTGGAAGTGGAAGTGGAAGACGACGGCTTGACGACGGCGTACTACCGGGACGAGGAGATTGACCTGGGCCAGATCGTGCTGGAGCAGTTCTATCTTGCGCTCCCGATGAAGCCGTTGTGCCGCGAGTCCTGCCGCGGCCTGTGCTCGGAGTGCGGGACGAATCTCAATACCGGGACCTGTTCCTGTGTCCAAGAGTGGCCGGATCCCAGGCTCGAGGGCCTGCGGTCGCTGATCGACAAGGGCGACCGCGAGGGTTGACTCGGGGGGCGGGCGCAGGGTAATTATTTCCTTTTTTCTCGGTGCTGGTGGCACGGGACTTCCGTCCGGTGCGGCGGCCCGGACAGACAGGCGGGATAGCATGCCAAATCCAAAGCGACGACACTCCAAGGCGCGCACCGCGAAGCGACGCACGCACGACGCCCTCACTCCCGTGGCGTTGGGCGAATGCCCGCAATGCCATGAACCGAAACTGTCGCACCAAGTCTGTCTTCACTGCGGCTACTACCGCGGTCGGCAGGTGCGGGAAGTCAAGGAAGGGTAGCAGGCACCCGCGGGTTGGGACTTCGTCATGATCCGGATAGCCGTCGATGCGATGGGCGGCGATCGCGGGCCCGAGACCATTGTCGAGGGGGCGCTCGACGCGGCCCGCGAGCACGGCCTGTCGCTGACGCTGGTCGGCCGCGAGGACCGTCTGCGGGAGTTGGTGGCCAGCCGGCCGGGCGTGGCCGCGCTCGACGTGGCTATCGTGGCGGCCGACGATGTGATCGGGATGGGCGAGCCGCCGACCTCCGCGTTGCGGCACCGGCCGGGGGCGTCCATCAAGGTGGCCGCGGCCGAAGTGGCGGCCGGGCGGGCGGCGGCGCTGTACAGTGCCGGTAACACCGGCGCGACCGTGATGGCCGCCCACGCGGCGTTCGGCATGCTGGCCGGCGCCGACCGCCCGGCACTCGCGGCCACCGTGCCGACTCGCCGGTCAGCCGCCGTCGTGCTGGACGTCGGGGCGAACGTCGATTGCCGGCCGCAGCACCTCGTGCAGTTTGCCGCGATGGGGACCGTCTACGCGCGGCTGGTGCTGGGCGTGGAGCGGCCGCGGGTCGGCCTGCTCTCGATTGGCGAGGAAGAGACCAAGGGGAACGACCTCACCCGTGAGGCCCACCGCCTGCTGAAGGCGAGCGGCCTCAGCTTCATAGGCAACATCGAGGCGCGCGATGTCTACGCCGGCGTCGCCGACGTCATTGTCTGCGACGGCTTCACCGGGAACATCGCCCTCAAGGTGAGCGAGGGCCTCGTGGAGATGATCGGCGACGTGCTGCGCGACGCGATGGGCAAGCTTGGCGCCGGGCTGGCGGCGCAGGTATCCAGCGAACTGTTCGACCTGTTCCGCCGGCGGGTGGCGGAGTACGGGGGAGTCCCGCTGCTCGGTGTGGCCGGGCTGGCGGTGATCGGGCACGGGCGGTCGTCGGCAACGGCCGTGCGCCATGGCATCGAGGCGGCGCACCGTTTCGCGTCGGCCGGCTTCATCGCGCGTCTCCAGCAGGAGATCGCGGCTTCAGGAGAATCCCACCGGTGATCGCATTCATCTTTCCGGGACAGGGGTCGCAGGCGGTTGGAATGGGCAAGGCGCTGGCGGAGACGTTCGACGTCTGCCGCGACACGTTCGCGGAAGCCGATGCCGCGCTGGGTGAGCCATTGAGCCGGCTGATCTTCGAGGGGCCGGAAGACCAGCTGCGCCTGACCGAGAACACGCAGCCGGCTATCTTGACGGTGAGCATCGCCGCGTACCGCCTGCTGTCGTCGCGTGGGTTCGAGCCCGCGTTCGTGGCCGGCCACAGCCTGGGCGAGTATTCCGCGCACGTGTGCGCGGGGACGATCGCGTTTGCCGACGCCGTGCGCACCGTACGCCGGCGCGGCCGGTTCATGCAGGAGGCGGTGCCGGTGGGGAAGGGCGCGATGGCGGCCGTGATGGGGCTGGACGCGGCGGTCGTGGCGCAGGCGTGCGAAGAGGCGGCGCAGGGCGAGGTGGTGAGTCCCGCCAATATGAACATGCCGGGCCAGGTGGTGATCGCCGGGGCGACCGACGCCGTGGCGCGCGCGGGCGAACGGGCGAAGGCGCTCGGCGCCAAGCGCGTCGTGCCGCTGCCCGTCAGCGCGCCATTCCACTGCGCGCTCATGAAGCCGGCCGAGGAGCGGCTCGCGCCCGAGTTGCGCGCGCTCCGGGCCTGCGACCCGCGCGTGCCCGTCGTCGCCAACGTCGACGCCGAGCCGAAGCGCGACGCGGCGTCCGCGATCGAGGCGCTCGTGCGTCAGGTGTCGTCGCCGGTCCGGTGGGAAGACGTCGTGCGGCGGCTTGCATCCGAGGGCGTCCGCAAGTATGTTGAAGTGGGTCCGGGCACCGTGCTATGCGGCCTGGTCCGGAAGATCGATCGCGAGGCGGCGTTCGCGAGCTTCGAGGATCCGTCCGGCCTCGAAAAGGTGGCCGCTCTCTTCGCGTAGCACCATCCAGTTGACATCCCTTTGCGTGTATCATGTGGCGCTTGGCTCGACGGTGAGCCGGGGAGCGGAACGCGATGTTCGATTTGACCGGGAAGGTGGCGGTGGTGACGGGCGCGTCGCGGGGCATCGGCCGCGCGATCAGCGAGATGCTTGCCCGCCAGGGCGCGCTGGTGGCGTTGACCGACGTGCTCGGTGACGCGGTGGGCCAGGCGGCCCACGAGGTCGTCGCCTCGGGCGGCAAGGCCGAGGGCTACGCGATGGACGTCACCGACACGGCAGGCGTGCAGGCGACCATCGGGAAAATTCTCGAGCGGCACAGCCGCGTGGACATCCTGGTCAACAACGCCGGCATCGTCCGCGACAACGTGGCGCTGCGGCTCAAGCGCGAGGACTGGGACGTCGTGCTGAACGTCAACCTGTCCGGGACGTTCACCTGTAGCCAAGCCGTGCTGCGCGCGATGATGCGCCAGCGCGGAGGCCGGATCATCAACATCAGCTCGGTGGTCGGACAGATGGGCAACGCCGGGCAGTCGAACTACGCCGCCTCGAAGGCCGGCATCATCGGGTTCAGCAAGTCGCTGGCCCGCGAGCTGGCCGTGCGCGGCATTACCGTCAACGTGGTGGCCCCGGGACTGATCGACACCGACATGACCCGCGGGTTGCCCGAGAGCGTGCGGAACGAGTGGGCGTCCAAGGTTCCGATCGGCAGGCTCGGCACCGCGGACGACGTCGCTTCGGCCGTCTGTTTCCTGGCGACCGACGAGGCGTCGTATATCTCGGGGCAGGTCCTCGCCGTCAATGGCGCGATGTACACTTAGGAGGGTCAATGGCTGCGGTTGCTGACAAGGTCAAGAGCATTATCGTTGAACAGTTGGGCGTCGACGAAGAAGAGGTCACCCCGGATGCGTCGTTCGTGGACGACCTGGGCGCCGACTCGCTCGACACCGTCGAGCTCGTGATGGCGTTCGAGGAAGAGTTTGGTATCGAGATCCCGGACGAGGATGCCGAGAAGATCACGCGCGTGAAGGAAGCGGTCGATTACGTCGAGGCGCACGCCAAGGCGAAGAAGTAGCGTCGCACACGGCGCGGGGCCGGCGCGCCCGCGGTAGCGGTGTCGGCCCGTGCGCGGTCGGGGCGCGGGGCGGCTGTGTCAACGGAGGGAGTTTGAGCAGGCGAGTCGTCATCACGGGCATCGGTCTCCTCTCGTCGGTCGGTATCGGCACGGAGGCCAACTGGCAGGGCCTCGTGGCCGGGCGCAGCGGCGTGGCGCGCATCACGAAGTTCGATCCGACGGACTTCAGCGCCCAGATCGCCGGCGAGGTCAAGGGGTTCGACCCGCTCCAGTTCGTCGACAAGAAAGACGTCAAGAAGATGGACGTCTTCATCCAGTACGCGATTGCGGCCTCGCAGTTCGCGATGGACGACGCCGGGCTGAAGGTCGGGCCGGACAACGCCACGCGGGTCGGCGTGTTCATCGCGTCGGGCATCGGCGGGTTCAGCACGATCGAGCGGGAGCATTCCAAGCTGCTCGAGGGCGGTCCGGGTAAGATCTCGCCCTTCTTCATCCCCGCCGCGATCATCAACCTGGCGGCGGGCCAGGTGTCGATCAGGTTCGGGGCGAAGGGACCCAACCTGGCCACCTGCACGGCATGCGCCGCCTCGGCCCACGCGCTGGGCGATGCCTACGAGATCATCCGCCGCGGCGACGCCGACGCGATGATTGCCGGCGGGTCTGAAGCGGCCATCACGCCGATGGGCGTCGGCGGCTTCGCGGCGATGCGCGCCTTGTCCACGCGCAACGATGCGCCGGAGAAGGCCAGTCGGCCGTTCGACCTCGAGCGCGACGGATTCGTCATCGGCGAGGGGGCGGGCGTGCTGGTGCTGGAGGAACTCGGGTCGGCGCTCTCGCGCGGCGCGCGCATCTACGCCGAGATGGTCGGTTACGGGGCCTCGGCCGACGCGTTCCACATCACCGCGCCGTCCGAGGACGGCGCGGGCGCCTCCCGCGCGATGGAGGCGGCCTTGCGCAGCGCCGGCGTCGATGGATCGGTGGTCAGCTACATCAACGCGCACGGCACATCGACGCCGCCGAACGACCGGCTGGAGACGGCCGCGGTCAAGCGGTGCTTCGGGGAGCACGCTCGCTCGATGGGGATATCGTCCACCAAGTCGATGACCGGGCACATGCTCGGGGCGTCCGGGGCGCTGGAGGGGGGCATCACCGCGCTGGCGATCCACCACCAGATGATGCCGCCGACGATCAACCTCGAGCACCCGGATCCCGACTGCGATCTCGACTACGTGCCCAACGTCTGTCGCGGCGCGTCGATCGCGTATGCCATGACGAATTCCTTCGGGTTTGGCGGCACGAATGCCTCGCTCCTGCTCAAGAGGTTCGAAGGGTAGCCGCCGTGTTCCACCCGGTCCGGAACCCGCCAGCCTGAGAACGAGGGGGCGGCGCCGGGTTGCCGACCCATGGGGCGGGCCATCAAGGCCCGCCCATTGCTCATTGCCGTATGAAAATTGCCGTCTGCATCAAGCAGGTTCCCGCGCGCGACTGGCAGCCGCGCGTCAACGAGTCGCGGACCTGGGTTCGCGACGAGGACGCCGCCTTCGAGATGAACGAGCCGGACGCCTACGCGCTCGAAGAGGGGCTGCGCCTGAAAGGGCGCCACGGCGGGGAAGTGGTCGTGTGCTCGGCCGGCCCCTCGCGCGTCTCCCACGTGATCCGCGAGGCGCTGGCGCGCGGGGCGGACCGCGCCATCCATGTCGAGTCGGACGGTGCCGCATCGGCCGACGCCTTCGAGGTGGCCGGGGCGCTCGCCGAGGCGATGAGCGGCGAGTCGTTCGACCTGGTGCTCACCGGGCTTCAATCCGACGACCAGGGCTTCGCCCAGACCGGCGTCGTGCTCGCCGAGCGGCTGGGCGTTCCGCACGCGACCATCATTATGGAAGTGAAGGTGGACGGTGGCGCGCTGCGCGTGAAGCGCGAGCTCGAGGGCGGCTGGTTCCAGTGGGTCGCGATGCCGCTGCCCGCGCTGCTCACGATCCAGAGCGGGATCAACCAACTGCGCTACGCGACGCTCAAGGGGATCATGGCCGCCAAGAAGAAGGACATTCGGAAGGTGGCGGCGTCGGGCGCGCATCGGTCGCGCCAGCGGATCGTGAACCTCTACGCGCCGAAGAAGACGAAGCAGACGCAGTTGATCGGCGGCACGCCCGCCGAAGCAGCCAGGGAACTCGTCAAGCGCCTGCGGGACGAGGCACGCGCGATCGACTAGACATCTTCCAGGGCTGAGATTGCAGGGGACGTATGATTCTTGTTGTGGCTGAGCAACGTGATGGCCGGTTGAACCGGGCGAGCTGGGAAGTGGTCGCGGCCGCGCAGCGGCTGGCGGCGAAGACGGGCGGCGCGCCGATCAAGGTGGCGCTGCTCGGCGGCGACCTCGCTGCGGCGGCTGGCGAACTGTCGGCGGCCGCTGTCGCCGAGGTGCTGACGGTCGAGCAGGCCGCGCTGGAGCCCTATACCGCGGACGGCTTTGTCGCCGCGCTGGCCCAGTTGGTCGCCGGCCAGGCCCCGACGTATGTTCTCTTCCCTCACACCTACCTCGCCCGCGACTTCGTGCCCAAGCTGGCGGCCCGGCTCGATCGCGCGCTCGTCGCCGACGTGGTCTCGCTCGCGGAGGCCGACGGCACGGTGGCGTTCACGCGGTTGATCTTCCAGGGCAAGCTCGCGGCTGACGTGGTGCTCGAGGGCGAGGCCCCGTACCTCGTCACGTTCCAGGCTGGCGCGTTCAGCGCCGACCTCGCCGAGCGAGGCGCCTCGCCCGCCCCGGTATCCCGCGCGGACGTGACCATCGATGCCGCGTTGATTCGCCAGAAGCCCGAGGCGCCGTTCCGCGAGGCGAAGCAGGCGGTCGACCTCTCCCAGGCCCAGCGCATCGTCGCCGTGGGCCGCGGTATCCGGGCGCGGGACCAGTTGCCGCTGGCCGAAGCGCTGGCAAAGGCGCTTGGCGCCGAACTCGCCGCGTCGCGGCCGATCTGCGATGCCGGCTGGCTGCCGATCGAGCGCCAGGTGGGGAGCTCCGGGCAAACCGTCGCGCCAAAGTTGTATCTCGCGTTGGGCGTGTCGGGAGCCATCCAGCACGCCGTCGGGATGAAGGCCTCGAAGACGATCGTCGCGATCAACAAGGATGCCGAAGCGCCAATGTTCGAACTCGCCGACTACGGCATCGTGGGTGACCTGTTCGAGGTGGTGCCAGCGCTGATCAAGGAGCTTCAGCGGTAGTGCTGTCCGCGCTGGTTCTCGCCCTGCTTGTCGTCCTGTTTGGCGGCCTGTTCGTGGTGCAGCTCTCCAGGCGGCTCCTGCTCGTCGGTCGCGCAAAGGGCACGCTCCGGACCGATCACGTGCCTGCGCGCGTCTCGCGGTTCCTCCGTGAGGTGGTCTTCCAGTCGGAAGTGATCGCCGGGAAGCCCGCGGTAGGACTCGCCCATGCGCTGGTGTTCTGGGGCTTCGTGGCTTTTGTCGGGTACAGCGGGTGCCAGTTCCTGAAGGGGCTGGGCGTCGTCGACCTGACGGGCACCTCGTCCTTCCACTATTACGCGCTCGCGCTCGCGCCGTTCGCCCTCGGCGTGCTCGGCGGGATCATCTTCCTGGTGATCCGGCGGGTCGTGTTCCGGCCCGAGGCGCTCGGGCCGCTGTCCGGCGAATCGGTGCTCATCGGTGTCTTCATCGCGACGCTGATGATCACGTTCCTGCTCGACTTCCGGTTGACCGAGGGGCCGGCCGCCGCCGTGAACTGGTGGCTGCACTTGATCATCATCCTCGTCTTCCTCGCGCTCATCCCGGGCTCGAAGCACTTCCACCTCGTCCTCTCACCCGCCACGGTCTTCCTGAAGTCGCCGGTGCTCGGCGAGGTGAGGAACCTCGATTTCGAGAAGGAGGAAGTGGGGCTCGAGACGCTGGCCGATCTCGAGAAGAAGCAGGTGCTCGACGCGTTCACGTGCGTCGAGTGCGGCCGGTGCCAGATGAACTGCCCGGCCTACGCGACCGGGAAGCGGCTGAATCCGAAGAAGATGATCCTCCAGAACGAGGACGCGCTGCTGATCGGCAGGATGGACGCGAAGCTCGTGGAGGTGTACGACCCCGGCGTGCTGTGGCAGTGCACCACCTGCGGCGCGTGCGAGCAGCAGTGCCCGGTGGGGGTCGAGCACCTGCCGTTGATCCTCGGCGCGCGGCGCGGGCTGGTGTCGAACGGAGAAGCGCCCGACGCGCTCGGCGCGATGTACAACCACCTGGAGCGGCGCGGGAACATCTGGGGGCTGATCTCCGATGTCCGGCAGAAGTTCGTCACCTCGGTCGGCCTCGAGACGTTCGACCCGGAGCGGCACGAGTACCTGATGTGGCTCGGCTGCGCGGGGTCGTACGAGGCCGATTTCCAGAAAGCGCTGCGCTCCCTGTTCGAGATCCTGCGCGCGCGGCAGGTGACCTTCGGCGTGCTGGCCAAGGAGCGGTGCACGGGAGATCTGGCCAAGCGGACGGGCAACGAGTATCTGTTCCAGGAGCTGGCGACGGCGAACATCGCCGATTTCCAGGCGGCCGGCGTGAAGAAGATTCTCACGGCCTGCCCGCACTGCCTGAAAACGCTCAGCGAGGACTACAAGCCGTTCGGGTTCGACGTCGAGGTGCAGCATTCCGTGGTTCTCGTGTCGAAGATTGCCGGCGATCTCCGTCTGCCCGGCGCCGAGGCGGTGGCGCTGCACGACCCGTGCTACCTTGCGCGATACGCCGGGCACACGAAAGAACCCCGCGACCTGCTGGCCCGCGCGGGCGCCGTGGTGAAGGAGCCCGAGCGGTCCGGGGACAACCCGTTCTGCTGCGGCGCCGGCGGCGGCCTGCTCTTCGAGGAACACGAAGAAGGTACGCGCATCAGCCAGCGGCGGTTCGAGCAGCTCCAGGCGACGGGCGCGGGCACCATCGTCACCGCGTGCCCGTTCTGCTCGATCATGCTCAAGGGCGCGCAGGCCAGCGCCAACGCCATCACGCAGGTCGTCGACCTGATGACGTTCGTAGACGGCCGGATCAAATCGGCGGCCGCCGCCGCTCCGCCCCCGGGCGCACGGCCGGCTTCCTTGCAGCCAGTTCCGTGAACGGCGATGACTGGCGCGCCTCGCGTCTCAAGCGCTTCGAGGTCGCGGCCATCGCCGCCATCGGGTATCCCCTGATTGCCGCGCTCGGCCGGACCTTCCGGTGGAGCGAGGACGGCGTCGAGCACTTCCAGGCGGTGCTCGCGTCGGGCCGCCAGCCTATTCTCGCCCTGTGGCACGGGGGCATCCTTCCCGCGACCGTCTACTTTCGCGACCGCGGCGTGGTCGCCATCACGAGCCAGAATTTCGACGGCGAGTGGATCGCGCGGATCATGCGCCGGTTCGGTTACGTGCAGGCGCGCGGGTCCACATCCCGCGGCGCCAGGCGCGCGCTGCTCCAGCTGAAGCGGGACATGGCCGAGGGCCGGCCGGCGGCCTTTACCGTAGACGGTCCGCGCGGCCCGGCCTACCACGCGCAGCCGGGCGCCGTGTGGCTGGCAAAGGCGACCGGCAACCCGGTGGTCCCGTTTCACATCGAATCGAACCCGTGCTGGACCTTGCGAAGCTGGGACCGATCGCAGGTGCCCAAGCCGTGGAGCCGCGTGGTGATGGTGATGGGCGCCCCGCTGGAGGTGCCCGCCGACGCCGGCGAGTCGGTGATTGAGGAGAAGCGCGTCGAGCTCGAGCGATGCCTGGAAGGGCTGCAACGGCGCGCCCTGTCGCTCCTCGCGCAGCGTGACAGGCCGAAGGTCGAAAACCAGTAGCCGAACGTCGAGAGCCGATCCCTATGTCCCTTGTCCTCGTCTGGTCCGATCGGTCCGCCGACCACGCGCCCCCGGCCGGGCACCCCGAGCGCGTCGAGCGGGCCCACGTGATGCGTGCGGTCGTGGAGGCGTGGCGAGAGCGGGGAGAGACGGTGCTGCCGCCGCGGGCCGCGACGCGCGCGGAGATCGAGCGCATCCACGCCGTGGGCCACGTCGATCGGCTGGCCGCGTCGGCCGGGCATCCCGCGGTGCTCGACCTCGACACCTACATGTCACCCGGGTCGTGGGAGGCGGCCATCCTCGCGGCTGGCGCGGTGGTGACCGCCGTCGATCACGTGCTCGACCAGACCCCGGATGCCGGCACCCTCTCTGCCGCATTCGCCCTCGTGCGTCCACCGGGACACCACGCGCTGCGCGACCGGGCGATGGGGTTCTGCCTGCTGAACAACGTCGCCATCGCCGTGGCGTACGCGCTCGCACGCGGCCTCACGCGCATCGCCGTCGTTGACTACGACGTGCATCATGGGAACGGCACGCAGTGGGCCTTCTACGACGACCCGCGCGTGCTCGTGATGTCCGCGCACCAGTATCCGTTCTATCCCCAGACCGGGGCGGCGGGCGAGTGCGGGGTGGGCGAGGGCGAAGGCTTCACCGTCAACATTCCCATCTCGGCTGGCGCGACCGACGCCGATTACCTGCTGCTCCTCGAGCATGTCGTCGAGCCGATTCTCGCGGAGTTCGCTCCCCAGTTGCTCGTGCTCGACGTCGGCTTCGATGCGCACGACCAGGACCCGCTCGCGCACATGCACCTGTCCACGGCGGGCTTCGGCCGGATTGCCGCGCGCCTCAGGGCCGTAGCCGAGACGTCGTGCGGGGGAAGGCTCGTCCTGGCCACCGAGGGCGGATACCATCTCGACGCGATGAAAGACTCGCTGCAGGCCACCATCGACGCGCTCGCCGGGCCGAAGGTCGTCCCCAAGGCTCCGCACGACGAGGCGCCGACGGCCTGCGGGACCGCCGCGCTCGAACTCGTCCGCGCGGCCCAGAAACGGTACTGGCTCAAGTAGTCGGCCGGGCGCGTCGGCGCCCCTGATGCGCCGCCGTAATGAGGCGGCGGGACGCTAGTGACGCTCCACCTGACGCCGCCGCGACCGGATTCCGAGGGCCCCACAGCAGCGTGCTTCGATTGTCGCGATCTCAGAGGTGGAAGATGTCTGGGCTATAATTACAAAATCTCGGCCTGGCCGCCGCTTGCCACGACGGCCGGCCCATACCTCTCTACCCGCCGCCGGCCCGTGCTGCCGTCGGGAGCAAGCAGGACCGACACGTGCGCGAGTACATACCGCAATCGCTCGACCGGAAGTGGCAGAAGCGCTGGATGGAGACCGGTGCCTTCGAGGTGACCGAGGACCCGTCGAAGCCGAAGTTCTACTGCCTCGAGATGTTCGCCTATCCGTCTGGGCACGCTCACGTGGGCCACGTCCGCAACTACATGATTGGCGACGTGATGGCCCGCCAGAAGCGCATGCGCGGGTTCAACGTGCTGCACCCCTTCGGGTGGGACGCGTTTGGCCTGCCGGCCGAGAACGCAGCCATCAAGCAGGGCATCCGCCCCGAGACGTCGACACTGGCCAACATCGCGCACATGAAGGGCCAGTTGCAGCGGCTGGGGATCAGCTACGCGTGGAACCGCGAGATTGCCACGTGCCTGCCCGACTACTACAAGTGGAACCAGTGGCTGTTCATCCGAATGTTCGAGCGCGACCTGGCCTACCGCAAGCGCTCGACGGTCAACTGGTGTCCGAGTTGCCACACGGTGCTCGCCAACGAGCAGGTGGTCGAGGGCGGGTGCTGGCGCTGCGGCACCCTCGTCGGGAGCCGCAATCTGGAGCAGTGGTTCCTTCGTATCACGCACTACGCCCAGGAACTGCTGGACGCCACGGATCGGCTGAAGGCATGGCCTGAGAAGGTCCTGACGATGCAGCGGAACTGGATCGGGCGGTCGGAAGGCGCCCGGGTGAAGTTCCCCCTGTTGCCGGCCGGCGTCAGTGCGCCGCCCACGGAACCGCGCCCGGCCGACGCGCCGGATATCGAGGTGTTCACGACCCGCATCGACACGATCTACGGCGCCACCTTCGTGCTGCTCGCGCCCGAGCACGAGTGGATCGAACGGATCGCGGCCGAGTCGGTGGCGCCTGAGGCGTTCCGCCAGCACGTGCAGCGCTTCCGCGCCCAGGACCGAACGGCGAGGCTGACGGGCCAGGTCGAGAAGGAGGGGTTCTTCACGGGCCGCTACGCGGTGAACCCGTTCACGGGGCGACCGGTGCCGCTGTGGGTCGCCAACTTCGTGCTCGGCGAGTACGGCACCGGCGCGGTGATGGCCGTGCCCGCGCACGACCAGCGCGACTTCGAGTTCGCCCGGAAGTACTCGCTGCCCATCGACGTGGTGATTCAGAGAGAGGCCGAGGGCGCCAGCCAGCCGGCGTTGTCGGCCGAGACGATGACCGAGGCCTACGTGGAACCCGGTCGCGTGGTGAACTCCGGCGAGTTCTCGGGACTGTGGTCCACCGACGCCATCGCCACGATGGCCGAGGCGGCAGAGGCGCGGAGCCTTGGCGCGCGGACCGTGCAGTATCGCCTGAAGGACTGGGGGATTTCGCGCCAGCGCTACTGGGGCACGCCGATTCCCATGATTCACTGCGAGCACTGCGGTGTCGTGCCGGTGCCCGACGATCAGTTGCCCGTCGTCCTTCCGAAGGTGGCGGAGTTCACGGGCCGCGGCGACTCGCCGCTGGCGCAGGTGCCCGATTGGGTCAACGTCACGTGCCCGACGTGCGGCGGCGACGCCCGGCGCGAGACCGACACGATGGACACCTTCGTGGATTCGTCCTGGTACTTCTATCGCTACTGCGACCCGCGCAACCTCAGCCAGGCGTTCGCGCCGTCCGCGGTGAAGTACTGGTGCCCGGTGGACTTCTACAGCGGCGGCGTCGAGCACGCCATCCTGCACCTGATTTACTCGCGGTTCTTCTGTCGGGTGTTTCGCGACCTGGGCATGGTCGATCACGACGAGCCGTTCGCGCGCCTCCTCACGCAGGGCATGGTGCTGAAGGACGGCAGCGCGATGTCGAAGTCGAAGGGGAACGTGGTCGATCCCGACGACATGCTCGTGAGGCACGGCGCCGACGCGTTGCGGCTGTACGTGATGTTCGTCGCACCCCCCGAGAACGAGATCGAATGGACCGACGCCGGCCTCGAGGGCAGCGCCCGGTTCCTCGCGCGCGTGTGGCGTCTGGTGGACCAGTGGTGCGAGGCGTTCGAAGGGAAGAGCCTCCCGGATCCCGGCGGGCTGTCGCTGACGGATGCCGAGCAAGCGGTGCGTCGGGTCACCCACGACACCGTGCGTCGCGTCACGCACGACCTCGACCCGCGCGTGCACCTGAACACCGTCGTGTCGGCGCTCATGGAGATGGTGAACGAGTTGTATGCCTTCTCCGAGGGGCACACGAAGACCGGGGCGCCGGTTCGGCGCGCGAAGGCCGACGCGCCTCCCGTCGAGGAGCGGATCGAGACGCTCGCGGTGCTCAGGGAAGCGGTAGACGCGCTGGTGCTGATGCTGTCGCCGTTCACCCCGCACACGGCCGAGGAACTGTGGGAGATGCTCGGCCACCAGGGTGGCCTGACCGCCGCCCCCTGGCCCACGTACGATCCCGTCGTCGCCCGTTCGAGCGAGATCGTGGTGCCCGTCCAGGTGAACGGCAAGCTGCGGAGCCGGCTCACGGTTCCGATCGACATCGCCGAGGAGGCGCTGCGCGAACTGGCCCTGGCCGATGCCGTCGTGCGCGTGCACACCGCCGGCAAGAGCGTGCACAAGGTCATCGTTGCGAAGGGAAAACTGGTGAACGTGGTGGTGAAGTAAGTCAGCCGGCAGCCGACCGCTTGCAGCCGACAGGCTGCCACACGAGAGGTTCTGGTTCTCAGCTGCCCGCTGCCCGCTGTCCGCTGTCAGGCTAGCGAGGTTTGTGTGAACCGCATCCCGATTGTCGTCCTGATTGCCGCCCTGGCGTCCACGTCCTGCGGCTACACGCTGGCCGGGCGCGGCTCGTTTCTGCCGGAGACGATCAAGACGATCGGCATCCCGGACTTCGACAACCGCACGCCCTACTTCGAGGTCGGACAGGTCCTCACGCAGCGCGTGCGCTCCGAGTTCATCGGCCGCGGCAAGTACAAGGTGCTTCCGCAGGACTCGAACGTGGACGCGATCCTGAAGGCGCAGATCAACAACATCACGCTGACGCCGGCCGGCTTCAACGAGACCCAGCAGGCCACCCGTTACCTGATCACCGTGTCGCTCGGCATCCAGTTCATCCAGGCGTCCGACAACAAGGTGCTGTGGCAGAACCCCAGCCAGGTCTTCCGCGAGGAGTACCAGTTGACCAGCGGCGGCGGCGTTCTCGACCCGGCCGCCTTCTTCGGCCAGGCGTCGAACGCCATCGATCGCATGGCGACCGACTTCGCGCGGTCGGTCGTCACCGCGATTCTCGAAGCGTTCTGACGCCATGCCGGGCCACTTCTCTCCTGCCGCCGTCCGGAAACAGATCGCCGCGGGGGCGCCCGAGCCGTTGTATCTCATCACCGGCGACGACGAGTCGGAGATGAGCGCGCTCGGCACGGCGCTCGCCGAGTTGGTGGAGGAGGACCTCAGGGCCTTCAACGTGCAGCGTTTCTACGGGACCGACGCTGGGACGACCGTGGCCGCGGTCCTGGACGCGGCCAGCACGTTGCCGCTGCTGGCGCCGCGGCGCGTGGCGATCCTGCTCCAGGCCGAATGCGCACTGGCCGGACGGAAGGGACGGTCGGCCGAGGCCGAGGAGGGCGACGACGGAGCCGAGCCTGCCGAGGGCGGGAGCAAGTCGTCGCAACTGGCCCTCCTCAAGGAGTACGCGAAGCGGCCGCACGCGCACGCGGTGGTGGCGCTGATCGGTCTCGGCCTCCAGCGCACGTTCGACCCGCTCGCCGAGCAGGCGGCTGTTGTTACGTGCGAGGCCTCCGCCGACGTCGTCAGGGCGCTCGAGACCGAGCATGGGGTGCGGTTCGACCGCGACGCCGCCGAGTTGCTGCGCCAGATGGCGGGGGCCGATGTCGCCAGGCTGCGGTCGGATGTCGAACGCGTGCTGCTCTACGCGGCGGGGCGCCGGACGATTACCAGGGAACACGTCCAGGAGGTGTCCGGGCGCGCGGCCTCCGCGGGTGGGAAGAAACTCTGGGCCGAGGTGGCCAATCGCCACGCGGCGGCAGCGCTGAAGGAACTGGAACTGGAGCTGGCCGAGGGCGCGGTGCCGTTCATGATCCTCGGCTTGCTGCGCTCGGTGGCCGAGCGGACAGTCGCCGCCAGGGACCTGCCAGGCGCCGTCGACGCGCTGCTGAGGACGGACCTCGCCCTGAAGACCTCGGGCGGCGATCCTCGCGTGCTGCTCGAACGGCTGATCGTGGAGTTGTGCGGGACCGGGCGGGAATAGGGCAGTTGGCAACGCGGAAGCCCGCGTTCTTTGTGGCCACGACCCGCCCTTCGCGCCGCCTGGCGGCAGCAGTTACGCGGCCGGCGTTGACGCCTTGTTCAGCGAGAGCTGAATCCGCGACTTGTACCGGGCGGCGGCGTTGTCGTGGATGATGCCCTTGGTCGCCATCTTGTCGATGAGCGATGACGTCTCGGACAGCTGGCCCTTGGCCTTCTCGATTTCGTTCGCGCCAACCGCGGCGCGAATCGTCTTGAGCGCGCTACGAAGCTTCGAACGGAACTGGCGGTTCTTTTCCCGGCGGACCACGCTCTGGCGGTGCGCCTTCAGTGCGGATTCGTGACTGGCCACGTTTGTCTTCCCCTCTGAACAGTGGTCTGCCTGGCCGACCGGCCCGGCGAGAAACTCCTATCATAGCACAGGTTGACGGGACATCCAGCCGCAAGCCAGGAGGCTCTACTGTTCCGCCAGGTAACGGCCGAGATATCACTTTGAGACAGGTGTCCCGGTGACAGACCCGGAGAGGAATCCCTTCGTGCCCACCCCGCAGGCCCGCGACGTTAACGCAATTCTCGAGACCATGGACGCAAAACGGCCGGCGGTGGCATCGCACTGCCGCCGAGTATCCGCTTACGGTGTCCATTTGGCCGCGCAATACGGCCTGTCCGAGGAGATGGTCGAGACCATCCGCGTCGGCAGTTTGCTTCACGACGTCGGCAAGTTGCTCGTTCCGGCTCACATCCTCTCGAAGCCCGGGCGTTTGACCAAACATGAGTGGCAGGCGCTGCAGAACCACCCTGAACACGGCTTCGACATGGCCGAGCACCTCGGCTTCGCTCCAGGGATCCTCGACATCATCCTCTATCACCACGAGCGCAACGACCGCAGCGGCTACCCGGACGGTCTCGACGGAAACGTCATCCCCTGGACGGTCCGCATCGTCAGCGTCATGGACGCCTTCGACGCCCTCACCAGCCCGCGCGTCTACCGCGAGTCGCTTTCGGCGGACGCCGCCCGCACGCTGCTCGCCCGGGAATCGGCGGACCGGTATTGCCCGTGGGTGGTCAGCGGCCTGCTGTCGATGCCGAGGACGATGCTCGACGCCGTCGCGAACGACGGGCTCGACCGCTACCGTCCCGATGCGCGACCCAACCAGGCCGTTCTCCAGACCGCGACCACCCGGTGGGCCGCGGCCTGCCCCGAAGAAGCGGGCCAGCTCACGACGTGGTAAGGTGCCCACGACCCGCATGATTGTCGTCGAGGGACTCACCAAGATGTACGGCTCGCTGAAGGCCGTGGACGCGTTGTCGTTCTCGGTCTCCCGCGGCGAAGTGATCGGCTTGATCGGCCCGAACGGGGCGGGGAAGACGAGTACGCTCAAGTGCATGGTCGGAATCCAGGCGCCCACGTCCGGCTCGGTTCGCATCGACGGCCGCGACATCGTGACCGACGCCGTTGAAGCGAAGCGCCGCCTGGCGTTCATGCCGGACGAGCCGCAGTTGTTCGAGTACCTCACCGTTCGTGAGCACCTGAACCTCGTCGCGCGGCTCTACGGCGTGGCCGACTACGCGGGCCGCGTGCCGAGGCTGCTCGAGGAACTGGAGCTGTCGGGCAAGGAAAGCGCGCTGCCCGGCGAGTTGTCGCGCGGCATGAAGCAGAAGCTGGCGATCGCGTGCGGGCTGCTGCACGACCCGCCGGTGTTGCTCTTCGACGAGCCGCTGACAGGCCTCGATCCCCTCGGCATCCGACGGATGAAGCAGACCATCGTCGATCGCGCCCGCGCGGGGGCGGCCGTCGTGGTCTCGTCCCACCTTCTGCACTTGGTCGAGGAAATCTGCACCCGGATCCTCATCATCCACCGGGGCACGAAGATCGCCGACGGCAGCCTCGAGGAACTGGCCGCGCGCTCCGACCTGTCGGCTGCCGGGTCCGACCTCGAGCAGATCTTCCTTCGCGCGACCGGGCAGGCCGAGACCGACCGGGCATCGTGACCCACGCCTTCCTCTATCTCACCGCCTGTTCGCTGAAGAACCGCCTGTGGCGCCGGCTGCGCCGGTTGCGGGAGCCGCGCTACCTTGCCGGCCTCGTCGTCGGCCTCCTGTATCTGTACTGGTTCGTCGTGCGCAACCAAATGCGGGCGCCACGCCGCGGCAGAATGGACCTGACGTGGCTGACGTCCTTTGCGCCGGACATCGTCGTCGGCGGCGCCGTCCTGTTGTGGGTTGTGGCCGTGCTCGTCTGGTTGTGGCCGTTCGCGACGAGGACGTGGACGTTCACCGCCGCCGAAGTGCAGTTCTTCTTCACGGCGCCGCTGACGCGCCGGCAGCTCCTCAACTACAAGTTGCTCCGGTCGCAGGTCGGGCTGCTGTTCAGCGTCCTCATCGCGTCGCTATTTACCGGTGCGGCCCGGGCGGCCGTCGCCGGGCGATGGTCGTTGCTGCTCGGCGGGTGGCTGCTGTTCGCCGCCATCTTCCTCCACATACTGGGCGCGAATCTGACGAAGTCAAGTTTCCGGGCACCAGCGTCGCGCGTGCCGTGGCTCGCCTGGGCCTCGGCTACGCTGATGATCGTCGTCTCCGGGCTGCTGTGCGGCACCTACCTGGTGCATGCGCGCGCCCTCGTGTCCCGGCCGCTGAACGACGCCATTTTCGGCATCGTCGAACTCGGCCGCGTGGGCGCGGCTCCCTTCGCGCTGTGGCCGTTCAGGGCGGTGCTGGCGCCGATCTTCGCCGAGACCCCGCTCGCCTTTGCGCGCGCCCTCGGCCCGGCGCTCGTCGTGCTCGTTCTCAACTACGTGTGGGTGCTGTGGTCCGACGCCAATCTGGAAGACGCGGCGTCCGCCGCGGAACAGCGGCAGGCGCAGGGGCGCTCCGCGCCGGCGCCCGTGGTGCGGCCCGCGCCGTTCTCGCTGGCCGCGCGAGGCCGCGTGGAGACGGCCATCCTCTGGAAGAACACCATCCTGCTGGGCCGCTACGTCTCGCTGAGGCTCGTGGTGCGCGTGTCGATCCCGGTCGTGGTCATGGCCGTCGTATTCGGCCTGAACAGCAAGGGCGGCTCACTGGCGCCGCTTCTGTTGATGCTGACCGTCTTCGCAACAGTGGTCGGCCCTTTCATGATCCGAAACGACCTGCGGCACGATCTCCAGCGACTGGCGGTGCTGAAGACGTGGCCGATATCGGGCCGGGAGCTGCTGGTCGGTGAACTGCTGGCGCCAACCTTCCTGCTGTCGGCGATCGTCTGGTTCCTGCTCGCCGTCACGCTCGCGCTCTCGCCGGCGTGGAAGGACGGTCCAATCGATGCCGTCGGCCGAGCGGCACTTCTCGTCTCGGTCGGACTCCTGGCGCCCATGCTGATTGCCGGGCAGGTGATCATCCAGAACGCCGCCGTCGTTCTGTTCCCGGGCTGGATCGCCACTGGCGGCGCGAGGGCGCGAGGCATCGAGGCGATGGGGCAGAACATGCTGATGTTCGCCGGCACGCTGCTCGCGCTGGCGATCGGCGTCCTGCCCGCATCAGCGATCGCAGGCGGCCTCGGCTACGTGCTGTACCTGTTCCTCGGCTGGCCAGGCCTGCTGCCTGCGACGATGCTTCTCGCGTCGATCCTCGTCGTCGAGGCGGGCCTCGTCGTGATGTGGCTGGGCCGAGTGCTCGAACGGACCGACCCTGCCCAGGTTGAGATTGCCGAATAGCCGCAACCCGCCTATCTGCCGATCGTCATGAACCCGGCCCAGTAGAACGGGTGACGGGTCGCTGGCTGCGCCAGGATTCCCTTCATCGCTCTCTGCAGTGATTCGGCCGCACGGGGAGCGGGCGCGCCGGCAGCGGTTCGCGCGAGGTGCGCGCGGTAGAAACGCGTGCCGACGCTGGCATCGGTCGGGCCCACCAGCCAGCGGTTGGCCACGAGCGTGGGCGTGCCGCCGACGAACAACAACCAGGCCAGCGTCGTCAACGCCGCGCCTTCGCCGGAGCCAGGACCATACTCCAGCCTCGAGACAACGGCCGCCTCTGCCGGCAGGTTCCACGACATCAGCGACGCGACCTCGACCAGCCCGGTGGCCGCGTCGGCGCTGTCGGACGGCGTCAGCGCGATGACCGAGAACAACGGCGTCGCCTCGGTCAGCACCGTCGGTACGGCCAAATGGAGGATTGTCCCGGGTGCCACACCTTGCGCCAGCCGTTCGACTCGCGCCTGGTCGCCGAGGAACGTCCTGCTTCGACTCGGCCCGAACAGCAACGCGACGCCCTCTACCTCGCGGTCGGCCGCCGGTGGCTGCGCGGTGGGCGCGGCCGGCCTCACCAGCGCCAGACGTTCCTCGATCGCCCTTCCGAGAACAGGCTTGCCGAAGGCCACGAGCGCACGACGCGAGGTGGCCTCCGGGCGCAGGCTGTCGAGCGCCACGAGGCCAGTCAGGGACGGCGCTAACGTCACCGAGGCATCCTCGACGAGGAAGTGGCCGACGGACGTCTGCAGCGCTTCGAATGGCAGCGACCACAGGAACGCATCCGGCACGATCACCAACCTGGATTTCCTGGCCAGCACTTCTTGCACCGGCTCGAGGAGCAGGGTGTGCAGCTCGCGGCCGATCTCCACCGCACGGTTGTCCTTTTTCGCGATCGCTTCGCGGAACCGTCGCACCTGCCGGCTCAGGTCCGCCGCCTGAACGTCGATGGCGGCCACCTTCTGTACTCCCCACGTGCCCGCGGTCGGGTCCTTCGCGAGGGCGAACACCCACGTCCGGGTCTCGCCGACCACGAACGACACCAGGGCCGCAGCCGGTGTGCCGAGGACGGAGGCGGCCTCGGGGCCGCTCGGTTCTCCCTGCGCCCGCATGGCGCGAAGGGTTGGATGCGCGTCGTAGATGCGTCGCCGCAGCGCGTCCCGGTCGACCTGCTGGGTGCCCTGTTCAGCCTGCAGCGCGGCAAGACGAGTGGCGTCAGGCTTCTGCCGACCCCGTTCGCGACGGAGCTTCACGGCGAGCGTTCGCAGGTCCCTTGCAATCGTGCGCTCGAGGTCCCGCTCGTCCGTCGTCAGGCCCTTGGAGACGACGGCGCCGTCGCCGCCGAGCATGTCGGCCAGCACCTGCTGGCGACCGCGTTCAGACCAGCGGAAGGCCTCGGCCAGGTTACCCTGGCCGGCCAGCAGGTCGACCATAGCCAGGTAGGGCGCGCGACGATTGTCGAAGAAGGTCTCGGCCGCCGGGCCGAGCGGGACCTTGCCCAGCGCCGAGATCGCGTCCTCGTAGGCTGCGCGGGCCTCCGCCGCTCGCTCGGCTTTCTGGTGCGCCCTGCCGGTGACGACTCGGGCATACGCAACCGTGTCGAAGTGCTCGATTGAGACGGCGAGTTCAGCGGCGCGCGCGGCCGACGCCAGCGCGGCGTCGACCTTTCCTTCGTCCAGTTCCAACTGCCCCCTGAGGGCCAGAATCGTGGAGATGGTATCTTGGTCGTACCTGGATTCCGCCAGCGCCAGGCTGCGTTCGAACGCCTTCTCGGCTTCGTCCGGACGATGCTGCGATGTGTGCAGGACGCCCATGTGCACCAGCGTCCACATCACGCCGACCTCGTCCTGCGTGTGCTCTCGCAACAGCAGGCTTTTCTCGTACTCGCCGAGCGCTACGTCCGGCTGGCCCTGCGCCAAGTGAGCACCTCCCAGTCCCCCGAGATCCCTTGCCTGGCCGCCTTCCGATGCCCTCAGGTCGTCGGTGATCGACTGGTCCAGTTCCAGCGCCTTCTGGTAGAACTCGATGGCACGGGCGAAATTGCGCTGCAGCGCGTAGAGCTGGCCAATGGCGTAGGTGCTTGCTGCGCGCGTGGCCACGTTCTTCACCTGCTCCCAGAGTTGCAGGCTCTTCAAGTGGTGCTGGAGCGCGCGGCCCAGATCGCCCTGGAGCCGGAAGATCTCGCCCAGCCCCGACCATGCCCTCGCCGCAGCGGCCACGTCACCCCCGGCCTCGGTGAGCGCGAGGCTCTGGCGCCAGGCATCGGCGGCTGGGGCGTAGTCGCCCAGTTCCTTGTGGACCATCGCGATCGCCTGGAGGACGCTCGCTTCGCGGAACCTGTCCTTCGTGCGCTGCAGGACCGTCACCGCCCGCGTGTAGTACTCGAGCGCCCGTGAGAAATCCGTCTGCATGTAGAGCGCGTTGCCAAGGCCGTGCAGCGTGCTCGCCATTCGTGCGTCGTCATTCTGCTTCTCGAAGACGTCGAACGCCTGCTGGTAGCGCTCGCCGGCTTCCGCGAAACGACCCTGCATGTAGGCGAGATTCGCCAGGTTCGCGTCGCAGGCGGCTATCTCGGCCTGGTTCTCTTCGGTGACGAACGCTTCCCGCGCGGCCGTGAACGCCTCTGACGCTTCCGGGTAGCGGCCGGTCATCATGCGCAGCGAGCCCACTCGCATGAGGCTCGTTCCAAGGACGTCCTGATTCCCCAGGGCGCGGGCCAGCCGGCCCTGGGCGCCCAGCGCGTCGAGCACCTCGTCGGGTTTCTGCAGTCCCTGCAGTCTGCCCGCCTCGTTCGTCAGGCCCGCCAGCGTGTCGTCGGACGACAGCTCCGGCTCCGACGCGATCAACGCGTCACGCTGGTCGGCGGGAACGGCGAGCAGCCGGCGGGCCAATTCCCCTGCGGGCGACACTTCGTTCCAGATCTTCCAGGCACCTGAGTCGTCCTGGAGAAAGGTGAAATCGCGAATCCTTCGCTCGTTGCGGACACGCTTCGTCTTTGTGTTGGTCACCCGCAGTTCGAGGATGGCGCGCGCCCGGCCGCCGCCGGGGTCCGCGCCCGCATTGTGCACGGTGAGGCCGGCCAGATCCACTTGCCTGAGGTCGAACTCCACCAGGACCACGTTGCGCCGGTAGCGCGCGGGTCCTCCCGTGTGCCAGAGGGTCGTCATGCCTTCGATGTCCTTACGGGCGTAGGCCTCGAAGTAGCGCTGTAGCAGCTCCTTGAACGTCCGTTCGGCCTCTGCCGCGGTCAATGTCTGCGCCGCTTTCGGCGCGCCAGTCTGTTGGGAGGACACCGTCGGCGCCAGGGAGGAGGCCGGCGGCGGTTGGGCCGAGGCGCGATCGGGAATGGTACCCGACAGGACAACGACGAGGACGAGGCCACTGGGCAACGAGCGTGAACGTCGCACGAGGACTCCTTCGTTGGCGGTGTTCCCTTGCCTCGGATAGGCCGCACGCACCATCTTAGACGCCAAAGGAGCGGAATCGGCCACCTGGGAAGGCGGGCTTGCCGCGCCGAAGCCAGAATGGCGAAGGCGGGGAGGCGAGGGATCCAGGAGCCGGGATTCAGGATTCAGTAGGAATCAAGCCGCGAGTCGAAGGGTCGCAAGCCGGATTGTCGCGTTAGTTTAGAACCGGGCCGGGTCGATGATTTTGTAGGCGCCGGAGGCTGGTGGTGTGTCGGAGTAGCGGATCACGGAGCGGCCGTCGATGATTTCGACCGTCCTGTAGTAGACCGGGCGCCCGGGCCGGCTGGTCTTGACCGGTGTCTGCGTCTTCACCTTGCGGACGTAATCGCGGGTCTCGCGGTAGGGAGGGACCTTGTTGCCGTAGCGGCCGACCGCTTCTGGGCCCGCGTTGTAGGCGGCCAGGGCCAGTTCCTCGTTCTCGCCGTAGCGATCGAGGAGCTGCCGGAGGTAGGTCGTGCCCCCGCGGATATTCTCTGCCGGGTCGAACGGCGAGCCAACACCCAGGTGGGCCGCCGTCGAGGGCATCAGTTGCATCAGGCCGAGCGCCCCTTTCCGCGACACCGCGCGTGGGTTGTAGCCCGACTCGACCTGGACGACCGCCCGCACGAGATCCGGACGGATCCCCTTTGCGCCCGCCTGCTCGACGATCAGGCCGTCGTAGCTGTCGCGGTAGTTACGGGACGTCGGCTTCGTGACGAGGACCGGTTCGGTCGAGTGGGGCACCTTGAAGGTGCGAACCTCGATGGAGGGATCGGCCGGCGCGCGATCGGACAAGACCAGCGACCCGCTCGCACCCCGCCAGGTGTAAATCTGCGCATCGGCGACCGAAGCGGTCGCGACGAGGGACAGAGCGAGCAGGACGCAGCGCAGAAAACCCACCTCAAATCGTTTATCGGCATCTCGGCCGTTTTTCTGCACCCCCGTTCGGTGCCCGCGCGAGGTTCTCTCCTCCTATCGCTGCCCGAGCACCAGGAGGATGACGACAATGACGACGATCAGGGCCACCCCCGCCGCAATCTTCCACGGGCTCTTCGGGTATTGGCCGGCAATGGTGCCCGTGTAGCCGTTTGCCACGACCTGGAACACGCGGCGACCGTAGGTGTAGGTCAACAACCACACCGGGACGAGGATGTGCTTGAACGTCTCCCCCGAATAGGCAGGGAAGATCTCGAGGCTTCGCTGCGTATCCCCCGGGACCTCGCGCGAGCACAGTTGCATGAGTTCCGCGTTCATTTCCTCGCGAGCCTGCCTGGCCGCATCCACCAGGACCACCTGGTAGTGCTCGACGATGTAGCCCGCGAGGTAGGCGGTGTCGTACGGCACCAGCTCTTTCGTGGGGAAGGGCTCGATCCCCTTCAACAGCCCCGTGTCGATTCCCCGGCTGCCGGACACCGGTTCGTCGTCGAAGAGGTGGGCGATCCGGCCGCTCGCCGGCTCCCAGCGGACTTTCTGGGCCTGCCGGACCTGCCTCTTTCCCTCGTTGTCCCGGTATTCCTCCTGCACGTAATAGTAGTAGCCCGCCTCGGCCCGCCACGGACACTCGGCCTGCGCGTCGAAGGTCCAGTACGGGATGTAGATCCCCTTGATCTGATCGACCAGGGCCTTGCTCTTCAGCGCGCCAGGGGCGAACCAGCGGCCGCCATACCAGGAGCGCATGCGTTCGCGCACCTGGGCCGGCGTGATCTTGAAGGGGAGCAGGCTCTGGGGGCGGATCGGAGACTTGATCTCCTGGTAGTCCACGAGCGCGGGAGAGCCGCAGAACTCGCAGTTCTGCCCGACCCGCTCCGGGTCGTAGACCATGACCGCCTTGCAGCTCTGGCACTGCACGCTGCGGCGCTCGGTCTGCCAGCCGCGCTGCTCATCCGGGAGTGCCCGCAATGCGGCAACCAGGTCCAGTTCCTGGATCTTCCCGGTGTCCTTGTCTACGACGTACGGCGTCTCGGTGCCACAAAACGGGCAGACGAGCGTCTGCTGCGACGGATTCCATTCCGCCTGGGCGCCGCACGCCGCGCATGGGTACTTCTCGAGCGCGACGATCTCGGTCATCGGGTCCGCCTCTCCGCCTTCCCGCTTTCGCGCTTCGGCACGGCAGGCCCGCCTTCCCGCCTTCCCTTCGACTCGCTCCGCTCGCTCAGGGCAGGCCGCCTTTCCGCCTTTCCGCCTTTCCGCCTTCCTGCTACTGGGCCAGATAAGTGTCGAGCGCCGCCTTCGTCATCCGGTAGCTGGCGCCAATCTTCTTCGCCTTGAGCTCGCCCGACTCGATAATCGCCATCACATCGGTTTCCGGGACACCCAGCTGCTTCGCGACATCGGCAGGGGAGAGCAGCGCCACTGACGGAGCCACGGGTGCCATGGCAGCCTCGGCCGCTCCTTTCGCCGCCGCAGAACCCGCCTGGGCCGGGCTCATGCCCTGCTGCATCATCTGCTGCGCGATCCCGAAGCCGACGGCAAGCTCCGCGGCCATCCCGCCGCCGCCCGCCGTCCCCGTCTCCATGCCCTTGCCCATCTGGTATTTCACGAAGTCGTTCAGGTTGCCGACCGCGGCCATGCTCGACCGCTTGTCGATCGCCTGTTCGACCTCCGGCGGCACCGACACGTTCTCGACGATGAAGCTGGTGATCTCGAGGCCGTACTTGCCGCCGACTACCGGGTTGATCAGCGGGAGCAGCGCTTCGCCCAGCTCGGTGTAGCGAGTGGCCACGTCCAGTGCCGGCACGTGCGACGACGCCAGCGCCTCGCTGAACAGGCTGACGATGCGCGACCTCATCGTCTCGGAGAACTCGTCGAGTCGGAAGTGCTGGTCGGAGCCCGCGACCTCCCTGAGGAACAGCTTCGGCTCGATGATCTTGAAGTCGAAGGTGCCGAACGCCCGCATGCGCACGATCCCGAAGTCCTGGTCGCGCACCATGATGGGGTTGGACGTGCCCCACTTGTTGCCGGTGAAGAGCCGCGAGGCGATGTAGTAGACGTCGGCCTTGAACGGCGAGTTGAAGCCGTACTTCCACGATTGCAGTTTGGTCAGGACCGGGATGTTGTCGGTCGTGAGCGTGTGCTTGCCTGGGCTGAAGGTGTCGCCGAACTGGCCCAGGTACATGAACTGCGCGACCTGCGACTCGCGGACGATCAGCTGCGCGCCGTTCTTGATCGCCTTGTCGTCGTCGGGGTAGCGGTACGACAGCGTGTCCCGCGAGTCATCGGTCCACTCGATGACATCGATCAGCTCGCCCTTGATGAAATCGAACACACCCATGGCAGCATCCTTTCGGCATCAGGCGCCTACACCTTCGCCATCTCGGCGACAACCTTGCGCGATTCCTCGAGCATCTGATCGATCCCGGCCGGGTTCTTCCCGCCGGCTTCTGCGAAATCCGGCCGTCCGCCTCCACCGCCGCCCACGATCGGGGCGATCTTCTTGACGATGTTGCCGGCGTGGATCCGGGGGACGAGGTCCTTCGTCACCGACACGACGATCGAGACACGCCCCTCGTTCTCGGACGCCAGCATCACGACGCCGCTCTGGAGCTTGTTCTTGAGCGTGTCTGCCAGCTGCCCGAGCGCGGACTTGTCGAGCCCTGCGACCCGCCGCGCCACCATCTTCACGCCGCCGGCGTCCACCGTGTCATCGTCTGGCTGCCCGGGGGCGCCGCCGCCCATCGCGACCTTCATCTTCAGCTGGCTGTTTTCGCGCGCCAGCCGCCTGGCTTCGGCCTGGAACCGCTCGATGGCGGCCACGGCCTGGTTCGCGGGCGCCTTGAGCGCCGCCAGCATCATCTGGATGCTGCGGCGCTGCTCCTGGTGGAGGTGCAGGGCCCCTGCGCCCGTGAACGCCTCGATTCGCCTGACGCCGGCCGCCACGCCGCTTTCCTGGACGATGGTGAAGAGACCGATATCGCCTGTCGCCTTGACGTGCGTGCCGCCGCACAGCTCCAGGCTGAAGCCGGGCACCGAGACCACGCGCACGCTGCTGCCGTACTTCTCGCCGAAGAGCGCCATCGCTCCGGCGGCAATCGCCTCCTCGGTGGAGCGCACGTCCGTCTCGATGGGCAGGTTCTTCCAGATCTGTCCGTTGACGATCCGCTCGATATCGTCGAGCTGGGGCTCGGTGATGGCGGCGAAGTGGACGAAGTCGAACCGCAGCCGATCGGGCGCCACCAGCGATCCGGCCTGCTTGACGTGCGAGCCGAGAACCTGCCGGAGCGCGGCGTGCAGCAGGTGAGTGGCGGTGTGGTTGCGCCGCGTGGCGTCGCGTGCGGTCTCGTCGACCTCGGCTGTCACGAGGTCCCGTTCGCGCAGGACGCCGGTCTCGACGCGGACCCTGTGCAGGCGGGGACGCTCCGCGCCCGCGCGCGCGAGTCCCTCGACGCGTGCGCGTCCGGCGCCGGACGCGGCAACCATCGTCCCGGTGTCGGACACCTGGCCGCCCGCTTCGATGTAGAAGGGGGTGCGGTCGAGCGCCACGTAGCCCACCTGTCCCTCGGTCAGCGCGTCGAGCCTGTGGCCTTCTTCGTCGAGGACGGCCAGGATCGGCGCGCCGGCCACGCGCGTGGCCGCGTACCCTTCGAAACGGTCCGCCGTGCCGCGCAGCGACGCGGTGGCCTCCTCGAACAACAGCGATTCGGCCTTCGCGGCGCCAAAGCCGTGGCCGGCCCGCGCCTTCTCGCGCTGCGCTTCCATCGCCCGCTCGAACGCGGCGTGGTCGAGCGTGACCTGGCGCTCGGTGGCCATGTCCTCGATGAAGTCGAGCGGGACGCCGAAGGTGTCGTAGAGGCGGAAGGCGTCGTCGCCGGCCAGAACCCGGTGGCCGGACGCCGCGCGGTCGAGGAATTCCTCGAGGCGGGGCAGGCCGGTGGTCAGCACCGACTCGAACCGTTCCTCTTCCGTCCGGATCAACCGCTGGATGTACTCGCGCTGATCGCGGATCTCGGGGTACGCGGCGCCCATCTCGCGCACGAGCACGTCCACCAGTCGGTACAGGAACGGCTCGGTCATGCCGAGGCGCTTCCCGTGCCGCATCGCCCGACGCATGATCTTCCGAAGGACGTAGCCGCGCCATTCGTTCGAGGGGACGACGCCGTCCGCGATGAGGAACGTGGCCGCGCGCGAGTGATCGGCCACCACCCGCATCGAGACGTCGTGTGGCGACATCGACCCGCCGTAGCGGGTGCCCGCCTGATCGCTGATGGCGCCGAGCAGGGGCGTGAACAGATCGGTGTCGTAGTTGGAGAGCACGCCCTGCAGGACGGCCGTGATCCGCTCGAGGCCCATGCCGGTGTCGATCGACGGGGCGGGCAACCTTTTCAGCGAGCCGTCCGGCTGGCGGTCGAACTCCATGAACACGTTGTTCCAGATCTCGACGTAGCGGTCGCACGAGCACGCGACGCCCTTGCAGACGGGCTCGGCGCAGGGCAGGTGGTCGCCGCGGAAGTAATGGACTTCCGAGCAGCGGCCGCACGGCCCGGTCTCGCCCATCGCCCAGAAGTTGTCCTCGCCCAGCTCGCTGATCTGGTCGGACGGCAGGTATGCCCGCCAGAGTTCGTATGCCTCGTGGTCGCGCGGCACCGTATCGTCGCCCATGAAGACGGTGGCGTGCAGCCGATCGGGCGGGAGCTTCCACTCCTCGGTGAGCAGCATCCACGCGAAGGCAATCGCGTCGGTCTTGAAGTAGTCGCCGAAGGAGAAATTACCGAGCATCTCGAAGAACGTGTGGTGGCGCAGCGACGGCCCGACGTTCTCGAGGTCGTTGTGCTTGCCGCTGACCCGCATGCACTTCTGCGAGCTGGTGGCGCGAGTGTAGTCGCGGGGCTCCTTCCCGAGGAAGGTGTCCTTGAACTGGTTCATCCCGGCGTTGGTGAACAGCAGCGTCGGATCGTTGCCCGGAACGAGTGGCGAGCTGGCCGCAATGCGGTGTCCCTGCCGCGCGAAGAACGCGAGGAAGGACGCGCGGATTTCATTCGAGGTCATACGCGTTCTATTGTAGTAGGACAGGCCACCACGGGCACAACGAGATCAACCGCACTCTTCCTCGTCCACTGCGGCGTCGCGCCGCGAGCGGGCCTTCAGGGCGGCGACGACGGCGGACGAGGGGAACCCCTGGCGGAGGAGCTGCTGGTAGAGGCGGCGGAAGTGAGCGGGGTCGCGGACGCGACCGCCGGGGCCGCGGAGGCGGCGCGACAGGGCGCGTTCGAGCAGGGCGGGTTCGTCGATCGCGCCGAACACGTCGTTCACGGCTGTTTCGGCGATGTCCGAGGCGATGCCGAACGATTGCAGCCGCCTGAGCACGAAGGCGCGGCCACGTGACCGCACATGGGCCTCGGTGCGCGCGGCGGCGAGGGCCACCCGCTGGTCGTTGGCGGCGCCAGCCTGGCGCAGCCGCTCGATGGCCGCGTCCACCGCGTCGCCCTCGTGGTCTTTTCGCCGGAGCCGCTCCCGGATCTGCGCCTCGGACAGCTCGCGCCGCGCGAGCATCGCGAGACCGGCGGTGTAGGCCGCCCGAACGGGATCGCTCATAGCACCGGTCCGAATGCGCTCTCTACCTGCTGAAGCGCTGGACGTCCGCCGTGGCCGTCATGCCGGCGCGGGCCATTTCCTCGCGCGCGGCGTCGGACGTCATCGCGATTCCCTGGACCCGCAGCTTGAACTCGTCCACGTTCGTCGCCCAGTGCAGCGCCTCCTCGTAGGAGACGAGGCCCGTCTCGTAGTGCATGAAGATCGACTGGTCGAACGTCTGCATGCCGTACTGCGACGTGCCGGCGGCAATGGCGCCAGGGATGAGGTGCGTCTTCTCCTTGTCCACGATGCAGTCGCGGATGAACGGCGTCGAGATCATCACCTCGACGGCCGCGCACCGCCCGTTGCCGTCCGCGCGCGGGATCAGGCGCTGCGAGATGACGGCCTTGAGCACGGCCGCCAGCTGCAGGCGGATCTGCTTCTGCTGGTGGGGCGGGAAGACCGCGATGATACGGTTGATCGTCTCGGTGGCGTCGAGCGTGTGCAGGGTCGAGAAGACGAGATGCCCGGTCTCGGCGGCCACCAGCGACGTCTCGATCGTCTCGAAGTCGCGCATCTCGCCGACGAGGATGACGTCGGGGTCCTGGCGCAGCGCGCTGCGAAGCGCGAACGAGAACGACTGCGTGTCCACCGAGACCTCGCGCTGGTTGATGATCGACCGGTTGTCGCGCTGCAGGAACTCGATCGGATCCTCGATCGTCATCACGTGCACGCAACGCGTGGCGTTGATGTGATCCACCATCGCGGCAAGGGTCGTGCTCTTGCCCGATCCGGTCGTGCCGGTGACGAGTACGAGGCCGCGGTCCTCGTCCGCGACCGTCGCCAGCACGTTGGGCAGCCCCAGTTCCTCGACCGTCTTGATGCGCATCGGGATAACGCGCAGGACGAGGCCGATGGTGCCCCGCTGCTGGAACACGTTGCAGCGGAAACGCCCCAGCGACGGGAGGCTGTAGGCCAGGTCGACCTCCTGCGACTCCTTGAACTTCTGGCGCTGCGCGGTCGACATCACGGCGGCCGCCATCGCCACCGTGTCCTCGTGCGTCAGGCGCCGCTCCTCGGACGCCGGCCGGAGCACGCCGTCGATGCGCATCATCGGGAAGCTTCCGACCTTGACGTGCAGGTCCGAAGCCCCATTCTCCACGGCGATCTTCAAGAGGTCGTTGACGTGCATGGGTCACCAGTCGGAGATCGGGTTGGGAATGGCAGGCGCCTCGCTCTCCGTCTTTTCGGCGCCGACAGCCGGCGGGTTTAGGTACTGGAGCCAGCCGTGAGGGTCCGGCACCTCGCCGTTGAGGATCTCGAAGAACCGGCGCTGGATGGTGCGCGTCATCGGGCCGCACGCGCCCGCGCCGACGGTCACCCGGTCCACCGACCGGATCGGTGTCACCTCGGCGGCCGTCCCCACGAAGAACAGCTCGTCCGCAATGTAGAGCGCCTCGCGCTGGATGATCTCCTCGCAAACCTCGTACCCGAGGTCGCGCGCGATCGTGATGATCGAGTCGCGCGTGATGCCCGGCAGCACCGACGCGTGCAGTGGCGGGGTGTACAGGACGCCGTTGCGCGCCATGAAGATGTTCTGCGCGCTCCCCTCGCTCACGTGGCCATTCACGTCGAGCGCGATTCCCTCGGCGTACCCGTCGGCCATCGCCTCCATCTTGATCAACTGGCTGCTCGCGTAGTTCGCGCTCGCCTTGGCCATCGTCGGGAGCGTGTTCGGGGCGCTGCGCGTCCAGGAACTGACACACACGTCCACGCCCTTCTCGAGCGCCTCGGGTCCGAGATAGGCCCCCCATTCCCAGCAGAGAATGGCGACGTCCACCGGCGACCCGAGCGGGCTCACGCCCGGTTCCCCGTAGCCGCGGTAGATCAGCGGCCGGATGTAGCAGGCCGTGAAGTGGTTGGCGCGAATCGTGTCGAAGATCGCCGCGTTGAGCTCGGCCGGCTCCATGGGGATGGGCATCCGGTAGATCTTCGCCGAGTTGTAGAGCCGGGCCGTGTGAGCGTCCAGGCGGAAGCACGCCGAGCCCTTGGGGGTGTCGTAGCAGCGCGCTCCCTCGAAGACCGCGCTGCCGTAATGAATCACGTGGGACGCGATATGGATCTTCGCGTCGGCCCAGTTCACCAGCAATCCGTTCATCCAGATTGTGCCGGTGCCTGCGAACGCCATGGATCACCTCGATTTCCGAAGGATTTCAGCCAGGAAAGGTCCAACGAAGGGCATCACGGATTCTAGCATTACTGCGCTTCGCCACAAAACGGGCAACGGTCGGTCCGCGAGTGCAACGGCTTGCGGCAGTGCCAGCAGAAGCGTGCGACCAGCGTCTCGCGGGCGCGCAACCGGCTCTGGATCTCCTGCAGTTCATCGCTGGAAGTGGCCGGGCGGTGCGGCGCGGCCGACGGGCCGGCCACGGGGCGAGTGCTCCTCGCGCCGGCCCATTTGCTCCGCGCGGCCAGCAGGTCGTCCAGCAATTCCCCGGCCCTCTGGTAGCGTTCTCCCACGGCCGGGGCCATCGCCCGCATCACGATATCGTTCAGTTCCTTGGGGATCCGGCTGTTCCGCGCGCGCGGCGGCACGACCAGCTCGCCCCGCATCAGCTTCTGCAGGTCCGCGGGCGACGGCGTGCCGTAGGGCAGCTCCCCGGTGAGCATCTGGTACATCGTGACGCCCAGCGAGTAGATGTCGGACGCGAAGACCGCCTTGCCGTGGAATTGCTCCGGCGCCATGTAAGGCGGGCTCCCAATCACCGTCGTCCCGTGTCCCGCCACCTCGAGAAACCGCGACGTCCCGAAGTCCGCAACCTTCACCATGCCGCTCTCGGAGACCAGGACGTTGGCGGGACGGAGGTCGCGATGCAGCACACCCTGCGAGTGCGCGTGGTCCACCCCGTTACAGACCTGGCAGGTCAGGTCCATCATGTGGACCAGGTCGAGGCTGCCCTCCCGCTCGATCACCGCCTCGAGCGTTTCCCCCGCCACGTACTCCATCACGATGAAGAAGACGTTTTCCTGCTTCTCGGCCGTCAGGATCGTAACGATGTTCGGGTGGTTCAGGCTGGCGAGCAGGCGCGGTTCGCGGAGCAGTTCCCCGAAGTCGATGTTCTGGCGATGCGGGACCTTGAGCGCGACCTTCTTGTCGATCCAGGTGTCCTCCGCCAGGTAGACCGCGCCGAAACCGCCGCTGCCCAGCGAGGAGACGATGCGATACTTGCCAATGGTTTGCCCGCGAAAGAACATCGAAGCGCAGTATACACTCAAGTCCTCTATAATCTCCGCCAATGCATGCCCGTTTCCATGCTCCGGACCTCGTGACCGATGGAGGTGTTGTCGAGCTGCCGCCCGACGAGGCCGACCACCTCGGCCGCGTGCTCCGGCTGCGAGTGGGCGCCGAGGTTCGGCTGTTCGATGGCCGGGGTCGCGAGCGCGTGGGCCTTGTGGAAAAGGTCGAGCGGAACCGGGCGGTCGTCCGCGTGACGGGCGAGGCCACGCCGGCAGCCGAGGCCTCGGTCTCGCTGGTGCTGGCTCAGGCAGTGCTCAAGGGCGACGCCATGGACGAGGTCGTCCGCGACTCGGTGATGGTCGGCGTGAGCGCGATCGTCCCGGTGCTCTCAGCCCGGGCGGAAGTGGACCCCGGGAGGCTGCGGGCGTCGGGACGGGTGGACCGGTGGCAACGGATTGCGCTGGCCTCGGTGAAGCAGTGCGGCCGCGCGGTACTGCCGCGCGTGCACGCCCCGCGGACGCTCGACGCCTGTCTGCGCGAGTTCGAGGCGCCGCGGCGATACCTGCTGGCCGAACCGCGGCTCTTCCTGACGGCGCCCGTCGGCGTTCGCACGCTTGCGGCACAGCCTCCGCCCGCGTCAGCCCTGCTCCTGGTCGGTCCCGAGGGCGGATGGACCGACGAAGAAGTGGTCTTGGCTACCCTCGCCGGCTGCACACCGATCACGCTCGGCCCGCGGACGCTCCGCGCCGCCGCCGCCGCCCTCGTCGGCATGACCGCGCTGCAGTGTGTCTGGGGCGATCTGGACCCGGCGGCGCAGGGTTAACGGAGCCACCCGCCCATCCACTCGTCTTCCGTGACGCGTTCGACGAGGGTCATCCGCGGGGCGAAGGCGGCCAGCACCAGGGACTCCTCCTCGAGTGTGACGCCGCTGATGATCAGCGCACCGCCAAGAGCTACCGCGTCGGCCAGGGTGTCTGCGCTGCGAATCAGCAGGCCGCCGGTCAGATTCGCCGTGACGACATCCGCCCGAAGGGTTGACAACGCCCGGAAATCGCCAAGGCGCAGATCGATGCCGGCGCCGCCGCCGTTGAGGTCCAGGTTCTCGCGCGCCGATTCGATGGCATCCGGGTCGTCGTCCACGCCGACCACCGCCCGCGCGCCGAGGGCGCGTGCCACCAGCGCCAGGACGCCCGACCCGGTGCCGACGTCGAGCACCGTCCGGCCGGCAAGATCGAGACGCTGGAGCAGGGAGGTGCAGAGCCGTGTGCTCGCGTGATGGCCCGTGCCGAAGCCCATCGAGGGCTGGATGACGATGACCGACGGCGCGGTGCCCGTGCTCGCGGGTGCGGCTGACGCGAGCAGGGATGCGTTCGCTGCGCGCCACGGAGGTGCGATGATGATGCGCCCCACCCGAACCGCGTCGAGGTCCTGCTGGCTGCGGCGTGCCCAGTCCTCGTCGGCGACGTCGATCGCGTCCACCTCGATGCTGCCGGCAACGGCGGCGGGCAGGGCAGCGGCGGCACGATCGCGGTCCTCCGGCTTGGCAAAGAAGGCGAGCCAGCCGGCGTCGCGTTCCTGGATCGCGGTCGGGTGGAGGTCGTCGAGCGCGGCCGAGACCAGGTCCTCGACCGCGGTTCGTTTAGTGGACGTGGACGGCGTGAACCGGATCGCTAGCGCCGGCCAGAGTCGGGTGGTCATAGGGGCTAGCTGAAGATGTCCTTGACGCGATCGAAGACGCTCTTGTCCTCGTCGCTCTCCTCGCGCTTGGGCGCCTTCAGCTTCTCGATAGGCATGGTCTTGCCGAGTTGCTCGAGCAGGTGACGCTGTTCCTTCGTGAGCTTCTTCGGCGTGGTGACATCGACCACGACGTGCAGGTCGCCGCGGCCGCGACCAGACACGCTCGGCATCCCTTTGCCGCGCAGCCGGAACACCTGGCCGCTCTTTGTGCCTTCGGGAATCGCCACCTTTTCCGGCCCACCGAGCGTTGGCACCGAGAGGTCGCCGCCCAGCGCAACGATCGGGAAGGTGACGGGCACGCGGCAGAAGAGATCGTCGCCCTCCCGGCGGAACACCGGGTGCTCCTGCACCTGCACGACGACGTAGAGGTCGCCCGAGGGGCCGCCGGCCTGGCCCGCCTCGCCTTCGCCGTACAAGCGGAGTCGCTGGCCGCTCGCAATGCCCGGCGGGATGCGAACCGTCAGCTTCCGCTGCTGGGCCACCTGGCCGTGCCCGCGGCATTCCGAACACGCCTTCGTGATGACGCGGCCCGCACCGCCGCACTGGCGGCACGTCTGGGCCACGGTGAAGAACCCCTGCTGGTACCGGATCTGTCCTCGGCCGCCGCACTGGGGGCACACCGTCGGCGACGTGCCAGGCGCCGCCCCGGAACCCTTGCAAGCCTCGCACGTTTCCTGCCTGGGGATCTGGACGCTGGTCTCCATCCCGCTCGCCGATTCCTCGAACGAGATTTCCAGGTCGTAGCGGAGATCGGATCCGCGCTGCTGGCCTCCTCGCCGGCTGCCGCCCCCGAAGAAGTCACCGAACCCGAAGATGTCGCGCAGGCCGCCGAAGATATCGCCGAAGTCGGCAAAGATGGTCGGGTCGAACCCGCCGGCCCCAGTCGCCGAGCTGACACCCGCGTGGCCGAAGCGGTCGTACGCCGACCGCTTGTCCGCGTCAGCCAGGACGGCGTACGCCTCGGCCGCTTCCTTGAACTTCTCCTCGGCCTCCGCGTTGCCGGGGTTGCGGTCCGGGTGGTGCTTGAGCGCCAGCTTGCGGTAGGCGCTCTTGATGTCCTGATCGGCCGCGTCCCGCGTCACGCCGAGCACGTCGTAGTAGTCGTGCTTGCTCACGCCTTGGCTACCTTCACCATCGCAGGGCGCAGCAGGCGTTCGCCGTGCATGTAGCCGCGACGCACCTCTTCGATGACAGCGCCCTCGACAAGGCCGGGGCTGGATTCGTAAGTGATGGCCTGGTGGAATCGCGGGTCGAACATCTGGCCAACCGTCTCGATCGGCCTGACGCCCCGCCGGGACAACAGGTCCTGCAACTGTTTGTAGATGAGTTCGACGCCCTTGCGATAGGTCGCCGCGTCCGGCCCGGCATCGGCCTGGAGCGCCCGCTCGAAATCGTCCACGATCGGCAGGATCGCTTCGAGCACGTCGTCCGCCGCGTACTGGGCCATGTCGCGTCGTTCGCGCTCCACGCGCTTGCGGTAGTTGTCGAACTCGGCCGTCTTGCGCAGCAGGCGGTCGTAGTGCTCGTCACGCTCGCGGCGGGCCTGCGCCAGCTCGTCGGTGACGGGTGCGGCCGCCTCGGCTTCGCTCGCGGCGTCCTTCTCAACGGGTGGCCGAGACTGCGGGTCCTGGGATTCGGTGTCCTGGGGCATGATCTTCAAGGAAATCGGAAAAGGCAGAACGGGAAACGACAGTTACGGCGTCTGGTTCCAGACGCCGTGTTGCAGGAGCCGCGTGACGGCGCGTCCGGCGCTGTCCACGATGGAAATCGCGCGCGAGTACTTCATCCGCGTCGGGCCAATCACGCCGATGGCGCCGCGACGATCGCCGTCGGTGTAGGTGGTCGCGACGAGGCTGACCTCGCGCAGATCCGGTGCGCTGTGCTCGGTGCCGATGATGACCATCAGGCCCGGGCCCTCCATGTACTCGGTCAGCAGGCGCACGAGCCGGTGCTTCTCCTCGATCATCGTCAACAGCGTGCGCAGCGTGCCGAGCGACACCCGGCCGCCTTCCTCGGTCTCCTCGACGAGCGACGCTGCCCCCTCGATGAACAGCACCTGGGGTTCGCTGAGGCCGGTGAAGGTCGACTCGGCCAGCCGGAGGGCGCGCGAGAGCAGGGCGTCGTACAGCGTGCGTTCCTCGGCCATGCGCGTGAGCACAGCTGCCCGCACCTGGCTCAGCGGGAGCCCGGCAAACTGTTCGTTCAGGTAGTTGGCCGCCTGGTGCAGGTCCGCCATCTGGAGGTGTTCGCCGATGTCCACCACCTTGTTCGAGACATGCCCCCCGCGCATCACCACCACAACGAGAACCTTGGTCTCGGCAAGCGGCACGAAATCGATCTGCTGAAATGCCGATTCCTCGCTGACTGGCGGCACCGCGAAACCGACGTGGTGCGACGCCTCCGACAGCACGTGCGAGACCGTGGTCAACGCGGCATCCATCAGGGTGGGGCTGCCAGCCTGCGCGAGCAACTGGGCTTCGACGCCCATGGCGCGCCCCGGCCGCCTCGTCTCCAGCAGCATGTCCACGTAGCAGCGATACCCGAAATCGGTCGGCACCCGGCCGGCAGAGGTATGGGGCTGGTACACGTAGCCCTGCTCCTCGAGCGACGCCAGCACGTTGCGTACCGTAGCCGAAGAAAGACCAAACCCGCCTCGTTTGACGAGCGTGGCCGAAGCCACGGGTTCGCCCGTCTCGACGTACTCGCCGACGAGGGCCGCCAGGATGCGCCGAGAGCGTTCGGAGAGCCGTGATATGGCCATTAGCAGTCAATCATTGAGAGTGCTAATAGGTATTATACACGATCCGTCGAGGCAGGCTAGGTAAGCGCAACAACGGTAAGGACTAACGCGACGATCGAAGGGTCGCCGCCGCGACATGGGCCTCGGCGATCCGCCCCGAGCGGACGGCAATCAGTTCGGCCACGATGCTGACGGCGATTTCGGCGGGCGTGACGGCCCCGATGTCCAGGCCAATCGGCGCGTGCACGGCTGCCAGCCGTTCGGCGTCGGCGCCCTCGCCCTTCAGGGCGTCGAAAACCCGGACGACCTTCGCGCGGCTGCCAATCAACCCCAGGTATGTCCACCCTCGCCCGACCAGGTCCCGCATCGCATCGTAGTCCTGCCGGTGCCCGCGGGTGACGACCACGACGTATGCGCCGGCCGGGAGGTGTGTCCCCTTCAGCCAGGTGGGGATGTCGTCCACGATGACCTCGGCTCCGGGGAAGCGATCCACGTTCGCGAACTTCTCGCGGTCGTCCACCACGTGGACGCGGAACCCGGTCAACTGCGCGACCCGGGAGACCTCCGCGGACACGTGCCCTGCGCCGAGCAGGTACAGATCGGGAACCGGCTCGATCGGTTCGATGTAGACCTCCATCTGTCCTCCGCAGATCAAACCCGACTCGGCAGCCAGTTCGTCGTTGAGGCTGTAGCGGGCGAGTTGGGGACGCCTCTGGCGAATCGCCTCGCGGGCCTTCCCTGACGCATCGTTCTCGTAGCATCCCCCGCCAATCGTCCCGGTCGTACGGCCGTCCTCGTAGACCAGCATCTTGGCGCCCACACGCTGGGGCGTGGACCCGCTGGTTGAGACGATGGTCACCAGCGCCGCGCGCTCACCTTCGTCCAGGGCTTTCACGACGGCACGGAACACCTCTTCGGGCATAGAGCAGCCTAATCCCTGATCCCTGCATTCATTACTTGTGCAATTCGCACGTCTTCGTCGGCTCCGTGCCGGGGAGGAAGGCTTCCTTCAGCACGCGCGGGCACCCGGGGACGGCCAGGGCGCCGTTGTCGCGGTCGATCTCCACGAACACGATGCCCTTGGGCTGGGGCAGTGGCATGTTCGCGTGCCCGGCAAGGGCCCGGATCATGAACGTCGTCCAGATGGGAAGCGCCGCCTGAGCGCCGCTCAGGCCCAGGCCGCTGTTGTCGTCGAAGCCCACCCAGACCACGGTCAGCAGCTCCGGCGTAAACCCCACGAACCACGCGTCGCGCAGGTCGTTGGTGGTGCCCGTCTTGCCCGCCGCGTCGAGCGCGAACCCCGCGCCGCGCGCGCTGGCCGCCGTCCCCTCGTTCATGACGCTGCGCATCATGCTGGACACGAGGAACGCGGTCTCGCGCCGGGTGATCGTCTTGGTCGCGGGCCATGCCGGCTTGGCGGCCTGCTTGCCGTCCGTGTTGATCTGCTGGATGGCGTGTAGCGGCCGCAGTTGGCCCAGATTCGGGAAGACCGTATACGCGGTTGCGATCTCGAAGGGCGTGGCCTCGAACACGCCGAGCGCGATCGACGGGTACGGCTTCGGCGCCGTCGACGTGCCCATCCGCTTCCAGAGCGCGGCGATCGTGTCGAAGCCAATCATCTCGCCGACCGTCACCGCCGCGGAATTGCGCGAGTGCGCCAGCGCCTGCCGCAGCGTGATCGCCCCCTCGTAGGTGTCCTCGTAGTTCTTCGGCTCGTAGGCCTGGTCCTCGAACCAGAACGTGGTCGGCTCGTCCACGACCACCGTGGCGGGGGTCAGGTCCGTGCGCCCTTGGTCGGCCCCTTTCTCGAACGCGGCCAGGTAGACGAACGGCTTGAACACCGAGCCCGGCTGGCGCCTTGCGGTCAGCACGCGGTTGTACTGCGACTGGTTGTACGATCGCCCGCCGACCCACGCAAGAATCTCGCCCGTGCGCGGATCGATCGCGAGGAGCGCCGCCTGTGCCAGCTGAGGCCGCTTCCGCCTCTTCAGCAGCGCGTCCACTTGGACGAGCCCCTCGCGGACGGCGTCCTGCGCGATCCGCTGCAGGTGGAGGTCGAGCGAGGTATAGACGTCGATCCGCTGCGTCGATCGCATGATGTCCGGGAACTGCTCGGCCAGTTGCTGGCCGACCATGTCCACGAAGTAGGGGGCCTCGGCATCGAGCGCCCGCGGGACGGTCGTCAACGGTTCCTGCGCCGCGGCCTGCGCCGCGTCCGCCTTGACGAAGCCGGCCTGCACCATCTCCTGCAACACGACGTTCCGCCGCTCGCGCGCCCGGGCCGGCGAGCTGAATGGCGACAGGTTGTACGGCGAGCGGATCACGCCGGCCACCGTCGCCGCCTCGGCCAGGCTGAGGTTGTTGACGTCCTTGCCGAAGAACAGGCGCGCCCCTTCCGCGACGCCGTGAATCGCGAACGAGCCTCGCTGCCCGAGGTACACCTCGTTCAGGTAGAACCCGAGGATCTCGTCCTTCGACGCGCGCCGCTCGAGGACCAGCGCCATGAACTGCTCGGTGACCTTCCGCTTGATCGACTTCTCCAGCGGGTTCGCCATCACCGCTGCCAGGAAGACGTTCTTGACGAGCTGCTGCGTGATCGTGCTGCCGCCCACCAGGTAGGGCCTGTCGCCGGAGACGTTCGTGATCAGGGCGCCCACCATCCGGATCGGGTCGACGCCCGGGTGATCATAGAACCGGCGATCCTCGATGGCCAGCACGGCGTTCACGACGTGGGGCGGAATCTGCCTCAGCTGGACCTGTCGTCGCTTCTCGCGTTCGCCCGACATCAGCGAGGTGAGCAGCGGCGTCTCGAGCGTGACGCGCTCACGCTGGCCGACCGCGAGGACCTCGAGGCGCACGAGCCGGTCGGTGCCCGCCGGGACCGGGCGGGCCCCGGCTTTGACGACCGCCGGCTTCGTGAACGTCGCGAGAACCGTCCGTCCGGCCCAGTCGCCGGTCCGGGGCACCAGCGTGACGGCGTTCTCGCCGGTGGCGAATTCGCCCGGGCTTGCCGGCTTGGTGCGCTGCGCGTACCCCAGGTCGTTCAGCTGATCGACCAACTGGCGTTCGCTCAACGCCTGGCCGCGCCTGAGCTCCATCGGGCGCCCGTACACGCGCGGCAGCATCCGCTCGCGCTGCCCGTGCAGCCGCGCGTCGATCAGGCCGGCAACGCGCACGTAGTAGTAGCCGAGCAAGGCGGACCCGATGAGGGCCGGCAGCCCGAATACGACGGCCAGGACCAGCGGCCAGCGGCGGCGCCAGAGCGGGCGAGAAGCCGCCTTCACACTCGTGGACGAGCGTTTCGATGTCACAGGATGACCAGCGAGGGGCTTCCGATGTCAGTCTTCAACGCGCCATTCTCAACGATTCGCGAAGATCCGCCGGATGCCGTCGGAACACGCTCGGCGGGTCGAGGCGGAGCTTCGCTAAATTGACAGGATCCAGTGCGAGCCGATGTCGAGCGGCAGATCGTCGTGCAGGCGATCGATCAACGCCGGGCCGTACCGGTTCAGGAAGTACACGAAGCCGATGCTCCGCTCCTGCGGGTGACCGTCCGGGAAAGCCTGCGCCCGCGCCCGTGCGTACTGGCGTCGCAGCGTCTCGTCGCGTCGCTTCGCCGCGTGGATGATCTTCTCGTGCAGCGTGCGAAGGTCGTGCTGCATCCGGCCCAGCGACGATCGCGCGGCGCCCACAAGCGTGGGATCGATCGCCGGCACCGCGTCGATCAGGCGCGCCATGCCCGCTTCGACCGTCCGTGACACCTCGTCGAACGCGCCTTCCACCGATTTCGGGAGCTGGTGCTCGAGCAGGTGGTTGAGCGCGGCCTCGTTGCCGGGCTGCAGCGACTCGAGCGGCACCTGGTACTTTGTCAGGAACTTCGCCCCGGCCGAGTCGAGCAGCGTGACGCTCGCGCGCGGGAAAAAGAGCGGCTCGGGCACGCCGAAATGCGCGTAGATCGGCCGGAGTTGCGCCAGGTACGCCAGCTCGTTCGGGCCGGCCACGTAGCACACGGTCGGAAACAGCGTGTCCTGCACGACGGGCCGCAGCAGCACATTCGGGCTGAAACACTCCGGGCGGCGACGCGACTCTTCGACGAGATCGGCGGCCGGCACCTGCGTCTCGCCGACGACGAACGCGCCCTCGCGACGGTGCACCGTCTGCCGGATGCCATCGAGCTTGAAGAGCGCGACGTTGTCCTCGTGCGGCACCACCTGCGCGTGGTAGCCGCGCTCGATCAGCGCGTGGCCTCGCTCCGTCGCCAGCCGTGTCGTTGTGCCCGGCGATTCCAGTTCGCGCGTGAACACGTGCCCCACGAGCGCCTTGGTGTCCGGCTCGGACGAGTCGTACACAATGAGGCCGAGCCGGCCGAGCACCGACTCCATCCAGCGGCCGAACGCCTCCGACATGCCGGCGCCGGGACGGTACGCGTCCGCCAGCCGTTCCAGCGTCTCGTCGGTGAATTCCGTGGCCGGCAGCGTCACGCGAAGGCTCTCGACCGCCGCCATCACCGAGGGGTCGAGCCTCACGGAGGAGATGGGACCTTCGCCGGCGCCTGGCGGCGTGCCAAGCGTGATCGTGCACCGGTGCATCTCGCCGTCGAGCACCGAGCAGGAACTGACTTCCTGCCAGTCGTGGTCCTCCGACTCGACCCAGAAGACCGCCACGGCCGGAACGCCGTGCTCGCGCGTGACGCGCGCGGCGAGCTTCACGGCCGTCAACGCCTTGAGCAGCGTGAACAGCGGCCCGCCGAACAGGCCGGCCTGCTGGCCGGTGAGGATCGCGACGGTGCGCGAATCGGCCAGGCGATCGGTCGCCGCCCTGGCTTCCTCAGGCGCTCCGCGCCGCTCCTGCTGGGCCTTCAGGATGGCCGCCATGCGCTCGCGGTTCCGGGGATGCGCCTGCGCGCTGGCGATGGCGTCCGACCAGGCCTGCGACTGGCTTGGATGGCCGACAAAGAACGCCGCCAGGCCGTCGAAATCGTACGCGTAGTCAGCGGCCAGGCGGCGGATCCAAGGGAACCGACGGATATCGACCGCGAGGCGCAGGACAGACGAAGCAGACGTCAGCGTGTCGGGTTGCACCAATAGCGTTACTCTCGCAGAGCGGTCAGGCGGTGTCAAGACGAGGAAGCCTCGACGTTGCCGCGCCTGCTCCGGGACAAGTCGTTGAACCGCAGGGGGTTCAATGCTAGCATCAGGGGAACTTCAGCCTAGGAGTGCATGGCGCTGCCAAGAGACATGTCCGTCACCTCTTCACCGCCGTCTGCATTTGGCCGATACCGCGTCGTCCACCAGGTTGGTGCCGGCGTGCTCGGCCCCGTGTTCCGAGGCTACGACCCCGAGCACGACCGGGCGGTGGCCATCAAGGCCTTTTCCCTCGACTTGACTCCTGAACAGGCACGCGACCTGGCAGCCGATCTCGCGCGGCTCCCGACGCTGGCGCTCGGTCACCCGTCGATGATCGCGCCGCTCGGGGCCGGGGTTGACGGCTCCACGGCCTACCTCGTGGAAGAGTATTTCGTCGCCGAGTCGGCGGACGTGGCGCTCAAGCAGTACGGCCCGGCGCCCGTGCCCGACGCGATGCGCGTCGTCGGACAGCTGGCGGGCGCGCTCGATGTGGCGGCCGCCGCCCTCGTGCATCACGGCGCGTTGCACCCGCGCGACATCCTTGTGGCGCCGCACGAGGTGCGCCTCACCGGCCTCGGCGTGGTGGCCGCGCTCGAGCGGGTCGGGTTCCGCACGGCCGCCCGGAGACCCTACGCGGCACCCGAACGACTTTCCGGCGGGCCATTCGGAGCCGCCGCCGACATCTTTTCGCTGGCGTGCGTCTCGTACGAGCTGGTCACCGGCCGGCGCCCGACGCTCTCGGGCGAAACCGTCAGCGTCGACACCGACGCGGTCCAGGCGGCGGACGCGGGTGCGCTGGCCGAGACCTTCGCGCGCGCGTTGAGCCTGCGACCCGACGACCGTCACCCGTCCGCGCTTTCATTTGCCGCCGCGCTCAAGCATGCGCTGACAGGCGAGCCGCTGCAGACCCCCGCGGAGCCCGAGCGCCCGCGCTCGCGCCGCGGAGCAAAGGGCGGGCGCAAGGCGCCGATCCTGTCTCTCGACGCGGACCGCGCCGAGGTGTCGGATCCGGCGAGTCCTGCTTCCGACGCCCTCGCGGCCCAGACCGCTCCGGAAGTCCGGGTCGCCGACGAACCGGGCGTGCTGCCGGATGACCTGCCGCTGGCGCCGCCACTGGGCACGCCGTCGACCGACGACGTTCGGGCCGAGATGCAGCAGCACGAGGCGTCGGCCGAGCGCACACCGGCCCTGCAGCCCGCGGACCAGGTTGGCCACACGCCGCTGCCGTCGTTCCTCGAGGCCTATCGGATTGCCGCCGCGGAGGAACCCGAGCCGACGCTCGCGGTTTCCGTGCCGCCCGCCGCACCCGAACCGGATCTCTCGGATTTCGATCGGCGCACCGAGCAGACGATGGCGATACCGCTGGTCGTGCCCCGGCTGCCGCCGGAATTGGTGTCGAGGGTGACGCCCGCTGAACCCGAGCTGCGGGAACTGCACGAACTGCCGACGCCCGAGCCTGCGGTGGCGAAGCCGGCGGCCGGCCCGCTCCGCCTCGAGGACGTTGATATCGTGCGGCCGAAGGACGAATGGGGGGTGACGATTCCGCCATCTTTTGCGCCTGTCGAGCCGCCCCGCGAGCGGGCACCGATGTTTGCCAGCGTTTCGCCGCCGCCCAACTCGCCCAACGCGAAGCCGCGGGCAGCGCTTGTCCCGATGCTCGGGATGCTGCTTGTCGGCATCCTGCTTGGCTTTCCGACGGGCTACCTGGTTGCGCCTCGACACGAATCGGCGCCGCCGACGAGTGCGACGGCCGCGCCGCCCGCCGCGCCGCCCGCCGCGCCTGCCGAGGCGCCCGCCTCGCCCGTAGCCGGCGGGCAGGCCGTCCAGCCGCCGGCATCCCAACCCGCGGGCGGGACGATCGAGGCGGCCCGAGCCGCGACGCCCGTGAAGACTGGGACACTGTCGGCCCGCGAACGACGAGTCGCGCGCCTCAACGCGCAACGCGATGCCGCTCGAGCAGCCGCCGGCGTTCGGAAGGCGAACCCGGCCCGCACCGGCACCACGGTCGAGGGCAGCCTGCTCATCGTGTCGAAACCGCCCGGCGCGGACGTGACGCTCGATGGGAAGCCGGCCGGGAAAACCCCGCTGACGTTGCCGACAATGACGCCCGGATCGCACGCGATCAAGCTCGGTCTCGCCGGGTACAACGTGTGGTCGTCCGCCATCCAGGTGTCGGCGGGTCAGCAGAGCCGCGTCACGGCGTCGCTCGAACGACGTCCGGGAGGGTAGGAGCATGGAACGATGACGCTGCGCTGCGCCAGGCTGGCGCTCGAGGATGGCAGTTGCTTCGAAGGTGTGGGGTGCGGTGCCGAGGGCGTCACGTCCGGCGAGGTCGTGTTCAATACGAGCATGACCGGCTACCAGGAAATCCTGACTGATCCTTCCTACGCGGGCCAGATCGTCACGATGACGTGCCCGGAGGTGGGCAACTACGGGACGACGGCGCTCGACGCGGAATCGCGGCGTCCGTTCGTGGCCGGGTTCATCGTGCGCGAGTGCTCGCCGGTGGCGAGCAGTTGGCGATCGGCGGCCCCCCTTCACGACTTCCTTCGTGCCCACCACATCGTCGCGCTGGCCGGTATCGACACGCGTGCGCTGACGCGGCGCCTGCGCGCGGTCGGTGTGCTGCGGGGCGCGATCGGCACTGGCGATGTCAGCGTCGGCACGCTCGTCGAGCGCGCGCGACAGACTCCGCCCATGGAAGGGGCCGACCTGGTGCGCACGGTGACGTGCGCGGAACCGTTTGCCTTCGCCCTTTCCCCGGACGCGCCCGTGCACGGCGAGGCCGGCATTGCCACGGACCGCGAGTTTCTGCTGCCCGGCCGTTCGTCCGGTGCGCCATCGCCGGGACTGGCTGGCCGGCCGCTTGTCGCGGCGTACGACTTTGGGATGAAGTGGAACATCCTCCGCCGGCTCGCCGCCTGCGGGTGCGCGCTGAAGGTCTTTCCCGCGGCCACGCCGGCCGCCGAGATCCTTGAGGCTCGTCCCAACGGCGTCTTCCTCAGCAACGGTCCTGGCGATCCGGCCGCGCTCCCGTACGTCGTCGCCAACCTGCGGGCGTTGATCGAGGCGGGGGTGCCGCTGTTCGGCATCTGTCTGGGCCACCAGTTGCTCGCGCTCGCGCTCGGGGGGCGGACGTTCAAGCTGAAGTTCGGGCACCGCGGCGGGAACCATCCGGTGAAGGATCTCGAGACGGGTCGCGTCGAGATGACCTCCCAGAATCACGGCTTCGCCGTCGAGGCCGGGTCGCTGCCGCCCGACGTGAGGGTGACGCACGAGAGCCTCTACGACAAGACGATCGAAGGGCTGTGCCACCGCGAGCGCCCGGTGTTCTCGGTGCAGTATCACCCCGAGGCCTCGCCCGGCCCGCACGACGCGGACTACCTGTTCGGACGCTTCCTGTCGTCGTTGCGTCCCGACTGACAGCGTCAGTTCAGACTAACTGCGTCAGTTCCGACTAACTGCGTCAGTTCCGACTACAGACTGTATGCCTCGTCGCACCGACCTTCGCCGCGTCCTCGTGATCGGGTCTGGCCCAATCGTGATCGGCCAGGCCTGTGAGTTCGACTACTCGGGCACGCAGGCGTGCAAGGCGCTTCGCGCCGAGGGGCTCGAGATCGTCTTGGTCAACAGCAACCCGGCGACGATCATGACCGATCCGGAACTGGCCGATCGCACCTACGTCGAGCCGCTGACGGTCGAGACGCTCTCGGTGATCATCGAGCGCGAGCGCCCCGACGCGCTCCTGCCGACGGTCGGTGGCCAGACGGCGCTCAACCTCGCCGTGGGTCTGGCCGAGGCGGGCGTGCTCGACCGCTTCGGCGTCGAGTTGATCGGCGCGTCGCTCGAGGCGATCAAGGTGGCGGAGGACCGGCTGTTGTTCCGACAGGCGATGACCTCGATTGGCATCGACGTGCCCGACTCCGGCGCGGCGCACTCGCTGGACGAGGCGCTGGCGTTCGTGAAGGTGGTGGGCTTCCCGGCGATCATCCGGCCCTCGTTCACGCTGGGCGGCGTCGGCGGTGGCGTGGCGTACAACCTCGACGAGTTTCGGGCGCTCTCGTCGCGCGGCCTGTCGATGAGCCCCGTGCGCCAGGTGCTGGTGGAGCAGTCGGTGCTCGGCTGGAAGGAATACGAGCTCGAGGTGATGCGCGACGTCGCCGACAACTTCGTCGTCGTCTGCTCGATCGAGAACATCGACCCGATGGGGATCCACACCGGCGACTCGATTACCGTCGCGCCGGCGATGACGCTGAGCGACAAGGAGTACCAGCGGCTGCGCGACCTGGCTCGGCGGATCATCAGCCGCGTCGGCGTGGAGACGGGGGGGGGCCAACATCCAGTTCGCCGTGAACCCGGCCGACGGGCGCGTGGTGGCGATCGAGATGAACCCGCGCGTGTCGCGATCGTCGGCGCTCGCCTCGAAGGCCACGGGGTTTCCCATCGCGAAGATCGCGGCCAAGCTGGCGCTTGGCTATCACCTCGACGAGATCCCCAACGACATCACGCGGGTAACCCCTGCCTCGTTCGAACCATCGATCGATTACGTGGTCGTCAAGGTGCCGCGGTGGAACTTCGAGAAGTTCCCCGACGCCGATCGCACGCTGACCACGCAGATGAAGTCGGTGGGCGAGGCGATGGCGATTGGGTGCACGTTCAAGGAGGCGTTCCTCAAGGGGCTGCGGTCGCTCGAGCTGGGCCGGTCGGCCTGGCTGTGGCCATCGGGATGGGAAGACGACGAGGGCGAGGAGTTGCTGGCGCGCCGGCTGTTGGTGGCCGACGAGCGGCGGATCTGGCGCGTGTTCAGCGCGCTGGAGCGCGGATGGAGCGTGGACCGCATCCACGACATCACGAAGATCGACCGGTGGTTCCTCGTGCAGTTCGAGGAGCTGACGGCGATGGCCCTGATGCTGAAGGCTCATGGCCGCGGCGCGATTGCGCCCGACGTGCTGGGCCGCCTCAAGCGTGCGGGCTTCAGCGACCAGGAGATCGGGCGGTTGTCCGGACGTGACGAAGCCGCGGTGACCTCCGACGTGCGCGGCGCCGGGCTGAGGCGGGCCTACAAGCGGATCGACACCTGCGCGGCCGAGTTCGAGTCGTTCACGCCATATCTCTACAGCACCTTTGCCGACGAGTGCGAAGCCGCGCCAACCGCGCGCGACAAGGTGGTCATCCTCGGGTCGGGGCCGAACCGGATCGGCCAGGGGATCGAGTTCGACTACTGCTGCTGCCACGCCGCGTTCGCGCTCCGCGAGGAGGGCGTCGAGACGGTGATGGTCAACTGCAACCCGGAAACCGTGTCAACCGACTACGACACGGCCGACCGCCTGTACTTCGAGCCCCTCACGCTCGAGGACGTGATGGCGATCATCGAACGCGAGCGGCAGGGCGGTGGCGCCGTGTCGTGCCTCGTGCAGTTCGGCGGCCAGACGCCGCTCAAGCTGGCCCTCGCCCTGCACCAGGCCGGCGTGCCGCTGATCGGCACGTCCGCCGATTCGATCGACCTTGCGGAGGACCGCAAGCGATTCTCGGCGCTACTGTCCCGCCTCGAGATCAACCAGCCCGCCAGCGGGACCGCCACGTCGCGCGACGAGGCGCGGGAGGTCGCCGCGTCGATTGGCTTCCCCGTCGTGGTTCGCCCGTCGTACGTCCTTGGCGGCCGCGGGATGGCCATCGTGTACGACCAGGCGGCGCTCGACCGCTACATGCGGGGCGCGGTGGACGCGTCCCCCGGGCACCCGGTGCTGATCGACCGCTTCCTCGAGGACGCGTTCGAGCTCGACGTGGACGCCGTGGCCGATGCCACCGGAGCGGTGGTGATCGGCGGCATCATGGAGCACATCGAGGAGGCGGGGATCCACTCGGGCGACAGTTCCTGCGTGCTCCCGTCGTATCTGGTCGCCGAGCGGCATCTCGAGACGATCCGCGACTGGACGCGCCGCATCGCGCGCGCACTGGGCGTCGTCGGCCTGATGAACATCCAGTTCGCGATCAGAGACGACGTGGTGTACGTGCTGGAGGTGAACCCGCGGGCGTCGCGGACCGTGCCGTTCCTGTCGAAGGCGACCGGCGTGCCGCTGGCCAAGGCGGCTGCGCGCGTGATGCTCGGCCGCACGCTGGCCGACCTCGGATTGGTGGACGATTTGCCCGTGACCGGCGTGTTCGTCAAGACGCCGGTGTTCCCGTTCGTCCGCTTCCAGGGCGTGGACATCCTGCTCGGGCCAGAGATGAAGTCCACGGGCGAAGCCATGGGGTGCGGCGCGACCTTCGGCGTTGCGTTCGCGAAGGCGCAGTCGGCGGCGGGGCAGACTCTGCCCGACCGCGGCACCGCGTTCATCTCGGTGAACGATCACGACAAGCCGACGACGCTGCCGATCGCGCGCGAACTGGCCGCGCTGGGCTTCACGCTGGCCGCGACGCGCGGTACGGCGGCCTTCCTGGCTGCACACGGTCTGCCTGCGGACGTGATCTACAAGGTGAACGAGGGGCGGCCGAACATCGCGGACGAAGTGGTGAATGGGCGGATCTCGCTGGTGATCAACACGCCGCTCGGCCGGGCCTCGTTCTTCGACGACCGGGCGCTGCGCCGCGCGGCGATGATGCACGGCGTGCTCTGCATCACCACGCTGACCGGCGCAGCGGCCGCGGTGAGCGCGATCCGCGCCATGCGGACCGACGTCTCCGCCGTCCGCGCGCTCCAGGACTACTACGCCGGGTCTGCGGGCCACTCATAAGAGCTCGCTCGAGTGGCCGCCATGGCGCCGCTCGTAGGGCAAGGCTTCAGCCTGGCCTGGGCGCCGCTCGCTTGGCGAGGCGCAACTTCTGCCATCTCATCGCCCAGCCGGCGCGCAGAATCTGCGAACCCGCTGATGGTCTCCGCTCCGTAAGTCTCAACCCTCAACGCTCCATTCCCGATTTCGTGAGCGGCAGCTTCCTTGCTCCGGTTCCCTCGTGCCCATTCCCGCCGCCGTGCCCGCGGTGGCCATCGTGGTCGGCGCCTCGCTGGGCGCGCTGACCGACCCCGCCTGGATCGCTCCCGCGCTGGTCCTGCTGCTGGTGGCGTGGTGTGTCGCCGTTCTCGCGTTCTTCCTGAACCGTCCCCGCGTCTGTGTGGCAGCGGCGGCCGTCGTGTTCTTCGCCGGGTCGTGGGCGCTGGCAACCAGGGCCTCGCTTGACGCCGCCCGGCCTCCGCTTCGGATCGCCATGGCGCCCGCCCTCCGCGCAGGCCCGGTGGTGCTCGAGGGGCGACTGATCGATGATGCGGCGCCGGGCGAGGCCGGTGTTGGCCTGCATCTGGAGCTTCAGCGATGGACGATCGACTCGGTGACGACCGAGGGCGCGGGCGGCGTGCGGCTCACGGTCGGAGGGGCGCTCGGCCTCGATCAGGCGAAGGAGTGGCGGGCCGGTCGCCTGGTTCGCGCCCCGGCACTGCTGCGCGAGCCCGGCCGCTACCAGGATCCCGGCGTGCCGGATGGCCGTCTGCAGCTTGCGCGCAAGGGGACCGTCCTGGTTGGCAGCGTGAAGAGCGGCGCGCTGGTAGAGGTGCGGGAACGCGGCGGGTGGGCGGCTGAGGCTGCCGCTGGGGTCCGGCATCTCGCCCGGACGCACGTGGCCCGGCACGTCGGGCGGTACGACCGGCAGTCGGCGGCCATCGTCGTCGCCATCCTGATTGGTGATCGCGTGGGGCTCGATGACGAGGTGCAGAGGCGGCTGCAGGAAGCGGGCACGTATCACGTTATCGCGATCTCGGGCGGCAACATCGCGATTCTCGCGGGCCTGATGCTGTGGCTGCTGCGGCTGGCGGGCGCGGGACACCGCGCGGGCAGCTTTGTGACGATGGCCGTGCTCGTGGCGTACGCGGGTGTCGTGGGCGGCGGCGCGTCGGTCGTCCGCGCGACGCTGATGGCCGTCATCTACCTGCTGGCGCGCCAGGCCGACTACCGGGGCGCACCGCTCAACGCGCTCGCCGTCACGTGCGGCCTGATCTTGCTGGCGACGCCGGGCGCGATCGCAGACGTCGGATTCGCTCTCACGTTCGGCGCGACACTAGGGATCATGATTGGCGTCGGACTGGCGGCCTCCTGGTTGCCGCGCGCACCGTGGCTGCGCGTGCCGATCGCGCTGCTGCTGACATCCCTGTGCGCCGAGCTCGCCCTGTTCCCGGTGGCCGCGCGCGTCTTCGCGCGAGTCACCTTTGCGGGCCTCGCGTTGAACTTCGTCGCCATCCCGATGATGGCGCTGGCGCAGGTGGCCGGGATGGTGGTGGTGCCGCTGGCCTGGATCTCGACCGGCGCCGCCGACGCGGTCGGCTACCTCGCGCACCTGGGGGCGTTTTGCCTCGTGCGAAGCGCGGCGCTCGTGGACCTCGCGCCGTGGCTCACCTACCGTCTGCCGCCCCCGCACTGGCTTCAGGTGGCCGGCTACTACGCCGGGTGGGCGTTGTGGCTTGGCGCGCGCACGCTGCGCGGCACCACGGCGCGGGCGGCCAGGCGCCAAAGGACCGCGCGGACCTTTGCGGTGTGCGCTATGATCGCGTGTGGCGCGTGGATCCTGGTCGAGCCCATCACCTGGCTCGCGCCCGGCGTTCGGGGGCGCCTCCGCGTGGCGGTGCTCGACGTGGGGCACGGCGACGCGATCCTGATCCAGTTGCCCGACCGGCGCAGCCTGCTGATCGATGCCGGCGGTTCGATGAGCGGCAGCAGCTTCGACATCGGCGGTCGCATCGTGGCGCCGGCCGTCTGGGCGTTCGGCACGCGAAGGCTGGACGCGTTGATCCTCTCCCATGGCGATCCGGACCACGCGGGCGGCGCCGCGTCCGTGGTCCGCGACTTTCACCCGCGCGAGATCTGGGAGGGCGTGAGTGTCCCGGGCCTGGTCGTGACGCAGGCGTTGAGGCAGCAGGCAGCCGCGGCGCGTATCCCGTGGGTGATCCGGCGCGCCGGCGATGTGGTGCGCCTCGGCGACGTGACGCTGCGCGTGTGGCATCCGCCGCCGCCGGACTGGGAACGCCGGGGCGTGCGCAACGACGACTCGATGGTGATCGAGTTGCGCTACGGCGACGTGTCGGTGGTGTTGCCCGGCGACATCGGCCGGGACGTCGAGCGCACCCTGGCCACCGAGTTCGGGCCTGCCCCGCTCCGCGCGATCAAGGTGCCACATCACGGCAGCTCGACATCCAGTTCCTGGGAGTTCCTTTCGGCGCTGCAGCCCCGCGTCGCGCTGCTCAGTGCGGGTTCGACGACGAGAGTGAGCGAGGACGCGCTGCGGCGCTACAAGGCCATCGGCGCCGCGGTGTACCGCACGGACGAGCACGGTGCCATCACGCTGGACACGGACGGCAGAAGCCTGGTGATCCGGACCTTCACGGGAGCGACGGGCGTGTTCACGAAGTGAACCTACTCCGTCTCTTTGACGCGTTCCCACTCTTCTTCCATCCGCGCCAGATCGGCCTGCGGCAGCGATTCGCCGCGCGAGGCGAATCGGCGCTCGAGCTCCGTGAAGCGCCGCGCGAACTTGTCGTCCGCCCGCCGCAGCGCGGCTTCCGGTTCCACGCCCAGCTTGCGCGACAGGTTGGCGATCGCGAACAGCAGGTCGCCCATCTCTTCTTCGATCTGCCGCCGGTGTCGCCCTACCGCTTCCGCGGTCCCCCCGGGCGACTGCCCGTCTGTGAAGCGCTCGGTCGCCTCGCGCAGTTCGGCCACCTCTTCCTCGATCTTCGCAAGGACGTCTGTCGTGCGCTCCCAGTCGAACCCGACTGCCGCCGCGCGCGTGCCCATCTCGTACGCGCGCAGCAGCGCCGGCAGCGCCCTGGGCACCCCGCCGAGAATCGTCTTCGGCGTCTTTCCCGCGGGCGCGGCCGCCCGTTCGCGCGCCTTGGCTTCCTCCCAGCGCCCGAGCACCTCGTCGGCCGTTTTCGCGGGCGTGGCGTCGCCGAACACGTGCGGGTGGCGCCGCACCAGCTTGTCGGCGATCGATCCGAGCGAGTCGGCCACCGTAAAGCTGCCGGCTTCGGCGCACACTTGCGCCAGCAGCACGCCTTCGAAGATCAGGTCGCCAATCTCTTCCCGAAGCGCCGCCCGGTCGCCCTGGTCGATCGCCTCGAGCACCTCGTAGGTCTCCTCGAGCACGAAAGGTCGCAGCGTTTCGATCGTCTGCTCGCGGTCCCACGGGCAGCCGTCTGGCGCGCGCAGCCTGGCGACGGTGTCGACGAGGCGATCGAAGGCGGCGCCAGGGGTATCGACCATGAGCCGTATGCTACCATTTCGGTGACGCGCGACTCTGGGGCAGGTCCCTCGCAGGGGCGACCGGCCGGTCGCTCCGACTGGCGAGGTCGCGGAGCCTGACAGAGTGGCGCGGGACGAATCATCATGGCCGACATGCCTCGCATCACTTCCAGCCTGTTCGTGCTCTCGCTCTCGGCGAGCGCCGAGATCCACATGGGCCAGCTTCTCCCGCCGGGGAGCGACAAGCCGGCGGCGCCGGACCTCACGGAAGGCGCGCACCTCATCGAGGTGATCGCGATGCTCGAGGAGAAGACGGCCGGCAACCTCGAGGAGTCGGAGGTGGGGCTGATCGACGCCGTCCTCTACGACCTTCGGATGCGTTACGTCGAGGCCTCGCGCACCGGGAAACGAGTGGTCGAGCCTTGAGCGGATCGATTGGTCGCGTGACCTTTCTCGGCAGCGGGACGTCGCACGGCGTGCCGATGATCGGCTGCCGCTGCGCGGTCTGCACGTCCACCGACCCGCGCGATCAGCGGCTCCGCCCGTCGATTCTCATCGAGCTGGCTAGCGGCTGCGCCCTTCTCGTGGACACTGCGCCGGACCTGCGCGCGCAAGCGCTCCGCTTCGACGTGCGCCGCGTGGACGCGGTGCTCTTCACGCATCCGCACGCCGACCACCTGCTCGGCCTCGACGAGACCCGTCGCTTCAGCACCCTCCAGGGCGGCGTGATTCCGTGCTACGGCGATCCCGAGACGATCGCCGAGGTGCGAAGGGTCTTTGCCTACGCCTTCGAGCCGAGGCAGCATGGCGGGGGAGTGCCGAATCTTCAGCTGCTTTCGGTGACCGGCCCATTCACGATCGGCAACACCGTCGTCACGCCGGTGCCCGTCATGCACGGGCAGTTGCCGATCTACGGATACCGCGTCGGCGGGTTCGCGTACCTCACCGATTGCAGCGCCATTCCCGACCAGTCATGGCCGCTGCTCGACGGCGTGCGCGTGCTGGCGATCGACGCGCTGCGCCACGCGCCGCACCCGACGCACTTCACCGTGGCGCAGGCGCTCGACGTGGTGGCGCGGCTGCGACCCTCACGGGCGCTGCTGACGCACATCGCGCACGATCTCGGTCACGCGGAAACCTCCGCGAGGCTGCCGCCAGGCGTCGAGCTGGCATATGATGGATTGACCGTGGACATCGAGTAGTCCGCGCCCAGGCGGGCCGGCTCCGAGGGTGCCGGGTCGACACCGATTCTTCATGGACGTTATCCACTATCCCGGCGACGCGAGACCGATGCGCTGGCACCAGTCCGTGCTCGCCTTGGGGAACTTCGACGGCCTGCACCGCGGCCACATGACGATCGTCGAGCGCGTGGTCCGGACCGCCGCCGAGCGTGTTGTGACGCCGCTCGTGCTCACGTTCGATCCGCACCCGACGCGTGTCGTCCGCCCCGACAAGGCGCCGGCCCTGCTGATGACGATGGCGCAAAAGATGGAGGCGCTCGAACAGGCCGGGGTGCACGGCGTGGCCGTGATGAGGTTCACGCCGGAAATCGCGTCGTGGGCCCCGGACACATTCGTTCGCCTCGTGCTCGTCGAGTGGTTGCGCATCGCCGAAGTCTGGGTGGGCGCCAATTTCTTGTTCGGACACGACCGGTCCGGCAACTTCTCGATGCTGCGTATGCTCGGCGCGCGGTATGGATTCAGGGCGGAGAAGATCGATCCCGTGCGGTACAAGGAACTCGTCGTGTCGAGCAGCCGCGTGCGTCGGCTGATCGCGGAAGGTCGAGTGGACGAGGCGGCGACGCTGCTCGGCCGGCACTACTTCATGGACGGCACCGTCGTCCACGGGCTGCAGCGCGGCCGGCTCCTCGGATTCCCGACGGCCAACCTGGAGAGCGAAAACGAGCTGACGCCGCCCGACAGCGTGTATGCCACGCTGGCCACGCTCGATGGCATCGTCTACCCGTCGGTCACCAACATCGGCGTGCGGCCGACGTTTCATCAGCCGTCAGCGACGGTCGTCGAGACCCACCTGCTGGACATCGAGCGCGATCTGTACGGGGCGCGCATGCGGGTGTCGTTCGTGCAGCGCATCCGCGACGAGCGGACGTTCGATGGCGTGGACGCGCTGAAGGCCCAGATCGCGGCAGACTGCAACCGGGCCCGCGCCCTGTTCGCCAAGATGTCGGTGTAAATGAGCCGCGGCAGAGCCCACTCGCACGACTTCGGAATCGCGGCCTTCTGTTGAGTCTTATGCCGGCCATCGGCTGGCATGTCGCCTCTGTCGTGCTCCGTCGCGCGCCCGGTCCCCGCCTTGCAGAAGGACCGGCCGTATGCCCATCCTCGATCGCATTTCCCTCGGAAAATCAGGCGAAGAATGCGCGTGCCGCGAGCTCGAGCGCCGCGGCTACGCAATTCTTGCCAGGCGCTATCGCACCCGCTTTGGCGAAATTGACATCGTCGCCCGCGACGGGCCGACGGTGGTGTTCGTCGAGGTCAAGGCGAGGACCAGCGACCGCTACGGCGACGCCGCCGAGGCGGTGACGTTGTACAAGCAGTCGAAGGTCACGGCGATGGCCGAGGACTTCCTTGCCCGCCGGCGCCTGCACAATGTTCCCTGCCGCTTCGACGTGGTCGCCATCATGTTCGCCGCCGGAGGACAACTGAAGGTGGAGGTGATCCAGAACGCGTTCGACGCGGTCGGATGCCGGTAGGCCTGGTGGCGCAAGCCTCCTAACTTGCGATCTTCAAGATGGACTCTTGAAATCATGATAACATCATGACATGAGGCGGAAAGTGAGCACGATCATGGACGACGCGCTGTTCCGAAGGGCCAAGGTCGAAGCTGTCCGGCAGAACCGGCCGCTGAGCGCAATCCTGGAGGAGGCGCTCACGCGCTATTTCGCTGAGCAACTGCCGCAGCCTGGTCCCCAATACCGGAGCGTCTCAGAGACGTGGGGGGCGATGGCCGCGCCTCCGGAACTGATCCGGGAAATCATGGAGGACGAGGATGAGTACTTCGAGTCTTGAGGACCTTCCGATCGGCCAGCGGATCTTCCTCGACGCGACGATCTTCGTCTACCACTTCTTCAGTGGCTCCACGCAGTGTCGCCGTCTGCTCGAGCGATGCGAGCGCCGTGAGGTCTTCGGCGTCACCTCGGTCGTCGCGTTCAACGAGGCGACCCATCGGCTGATGACGATGGAGGCGGTCCGCTCCGGGCTTGTGAATCCGGGCTCAGTGCCCCGAAAACTCCGCCAACGACCGGACCTGGTCAGGAAGGTCCGCGACTACATCTGGCAAGTGCAGAGCATTCCGACGTGGGGTATCGAGGTGCTGCCCGTGGACCTTGGATGTTGCCTGCGTGCGATGGACATCAGGGCCGCGACCGGGCTGCTCACCAACGACTCCCTCATCGTCGCCACCTTGCGGGCTGAGGGGTTGACCGCGATTGCCACCGCCGATGCGGATTTTGAGCGCCTGGACGACCTGCAGGTTTTTCGACCGACCGATCTCGGTTCCGCTGCTCCGGCTCTTGCCTAGACACCGCCTCCTGTGGTACTTTCAATCTTCGTTGAGCGGGAATAACTCAGTGGTAGAGTGCGACCTTGCCAAGGTCGAAGTCGCGGGTTCGAATCCCGTTTCCCGCTCCATCCTCTTCCCTTTCCGATCAGTGGCTCATGTTCCCCGCGGTGGATCCTCCGCGGAAAACGTGCCACTGGCGGGTTTTCAGTCGACTGAACCTGCGCGTTCCGCTTGGTTAAGTCGAAAGCGGAGCCTCGGCGCCGTAGCCAAGTGGTAAGGCAGAGGTCTGCAAAACCTCCATCTCCGGTTCAAATCCGGACGGCGCCTCCAAACCTAAGCTACTGATTGTGAAGCGGTTGCGGCGGTAGACTGATTGGTCGAGACGGTGGGCTGTTCGGTCGATTGTCCCTTTTTTGTCCCTATCGCTTCGTCGAGCAGCCGTGCCGCATCCCGCAGGTCGCTGCCGCTGACGATGTCGTAGCGGTCGAACACCGACCGCGTTTTGTGTCCGCTCAGCCGCATCGCCATATTTTCTGAGGTACCATTGCGGACGAAGTTCCGCACGGCTGTGCGTCGTAGGTCGTGCGGGATACGGCCGGGGCAGCCCGCCGCCCGGCAGGCTGAGCGCCAGGTCACGGTGAAGGCCAGGATCTGATTCGCGCCGGCGGCTACGTGCCCACCCCCGGACAGACCGACATCTGGTCGGCGGGCTACGGGTCCACACCCTTTTCCATTGTCGGCTCAGTCGTTCGGCGAGCGGCGAAGATGGCTAGCATCCGCAACGGAACCCGTCTCGGGAATGGGCTGCCCGCGCGCCACCGACTCCGCCATCTGCACATGTTCACAAACGCACAGACACGCGTCAGCGATTGCCGCATGCTGAGGTGCGTAGGATCGTGGATCGCCTCCGTCCATGTGCTGTTGGTCGCCGCCCTCGTGTTGTTCGTCGTCGGACTGCTGAACGGGCGCCGATCGCTGGCATAGCGGCGTCGAATCGAGCGCCATGAAACAGATGTCTCGAGGCTTCACATGTGTAACAAGGTCGGATCGGTAGGAGAACTGATGAACAACTCGCGGGTAATAGCGGCCACGATCGTGGGCGCGGTCATCGGTGGTGTCGCTGGGTACCTGTTCTTCACGGAGCGTGGGCGGAGCGTGCGTCGACAGATCGAGCCGGCGCTCGAAGACTTCTCGCGCGAGCTCATGAGCTTCCGGAACACGGCCCAGAAGGCGGCGGGACTTGCCAACGAAGGCTGGAAGCTGTTGAACGACACGCTCGGCCAAGGCTGGAAGCTGTTGAACGACACGCTCGGCGAAGGCGGGAAGCCGCCGGCGCGGTCTCCGAGCGGCCAGTCGTCCCCATTCTGAGGTCACATATATGTCAGGCGAATTAGGCACGACCAATGTGCTCCTCGGGATCATGGCGGCGGTCAGCGTGCTCGAAGCGCTC